>Ga0299906_10001644_pt1 | contig 19026 bp, 11 predicted proteins | sample RVTome_14_FD_200259 | JGI IMG/M metagenome (GOLD analysis project Ga0299906, IMG submission 200259) | Soil microbial communities from uranium-contaminated site in the Upper Colorado River Basin, Wyoming, United States - RVT145D125 (version 2) ...
CGGGGGGGTGGGCGTGAAGGACACTTCGGCCAATCCGGTGATGCTCCTGATGATCACGAAGTCGAGCCCGAAGGGTCCCCATCCGGTCTTCGGATCATCGGTCGCGGCCGGGGACAGCAGGGTTGCTTCGAGCTGGACGCCGATGTTTGGTGTGGGCTTCAACCCGAAGCTCAAACCTGCCTTGCCTGAGAGCTCAACGATGTCCACGCAGAAGTTGTCGGTCAATTGCGATCCATCTCGTGCCACGGCCTCGATCAGGCCGCCGCGCGGACAGGTGAAGCCGTCCGGGATCGGGTCGGGGAGAGGCTCGGCGCGAGGGAGCCGGAGTCCCGTGGGCGCGAGCGTGTCGACCAAGCCCGGTTCGAACCCCTGCTTGAACATGAGTTCCAGGCTGAGCTCGAACGCGATCTCGAGGCTGAGGTCGGGGACCTCTCCCGACACCGTTAGTTCGAAGTTACCGCCCGCGTGCCGGACGAGATCGGGAAGCACGGCGGGATCGACCTCCAAACCGAGCGCGACCTTGAATTCCAGACCTGCATCACCAGGGAGCGGGATGTTCCCCGATGCGAAGACCTTGTCCTTCAATCCGACATTCTTCGCGAGGCCGTCGATGGGATCCGGCAGCGTGAACGCCCCCAGAACGCTGGGGCCGTCGTCGACGCTCCGGTTCAACGAGTTCCCGCCGAAGAGTGGCGCGAACCACTCCTGCACATTGGCCGGCGCGTCGTTGAGGGCGAACGGATGGCTCGAGAACACGAACCCGAACCCAGCGTCGGCGGGATCATCGCTGTCGGGATCGCCCGGAACCAGCTGGAAGTCGATCGGCGGTCCGGCAGGCTCAGCGACCGGGTCTTCGCCGGCCGGTGGGAACTCGGGGAGCTCGACCCCGGCCGGCAGCACATCGCTGAGCATCAACCCGGGCTTCGGGCGCGCGCCGAACGCGATGCGAGGCTCGGACCCCGTGAAGTCGGCTGCGAACATCAGCGTGATGCCGATCTCCGTGGAGAACGGCGTGAATCCGGTTTCCAGCGTTGCGCCTAACCGCACCCCGTCGGGGGTCACGGTGGTGACGAGCGCGCCCGGGCCGAACCGCGCCGATGTGATGGCCTCCGGAAGGTCGAACCCCAACCCCCCGGGGAATATCGTGCACGCGATGTCATCGACGGTGAGACTGGACAGCAGCTCCAGCGTCAGCGTGGCGGAGGGATCGGGGTCGACAGCCTCGATGGCGAGGGTGATCCCCAGGAGTTGAGGGTTCCCCACAGGATCGCAGCCGGTTCTGATCGTGAACAGCCCGCCGATCTCGACGGATCCTTCGACTCCATCATCATCGGGCACCGAGGTCAGCCTGGCGTCCATGAACAGACCAGTGATCCTGAGCCAGCCGATCCCGAAGGGGTGATCCCATGGCGTGTCCTCGCTCTGCCTCATCGCGAGTGAGGCGACGAAGCGATCAGTACCTGTAGTTTCCACCGACGCCTCGATGGAGAAGACGCCTTCCTCGACGACGCCTTCGGTCGTCGGATCATCGAGCAAGGTCGTAGAGACGCCGGGCAGGGACAACCCGAACCTCGCGACGTCGTCGGAGTCGATGTCCGGATCGTTCTCGGTGAACTCGAGGAACAACCGCCACTCGCCGGTGGTCGGCCAGTCGAGTTCATCCTTGAACCACTCGGGCAACCCGGCGGGTGTCGCAAGCGTCATGCTGGGACCGTCCAGCGTGAGCTGTGCGTGCTCGAGCGTGAGATCCGAAGGCAGATCGCTGCTCGTCAGCGCGGTGAGGTTGAAACCGAGCGAACCGGTCAGCCGCAGGAGCGGAGGCTCGGAGCCGGTGAACTCGATCCCCATCATGTCCCACACGTCCTGCAGCGGCGCGAGGGGGACATCCGCGAAGACCTCGAGATCGCCTTCGATCGTGATGGGCTCATCGCCCTCGGGTTTGAAGACCTCGTCGAAGAACTGCCGCGCGCGCGCGCTGAGTCCCGCGAGCGCGGCCGGGTCGAACGCGCGGCCGCTCGGCTGGACGGTCACCAGGTTGACCGCCGGCATCTGCAGATCTGCGCTCAGGCTTCCGTTGGGGATCGGAAGCAACGCGCCCAGATGGATGCATTCTTCGCCTGGTGTTTCGGTCGTACAGGTCGGATCGACGACCTTCAGGGCGGCTAGCAACGTGCCTTGATCGGCGTCGGTGGTGTCCGGGTCGGTGAAGGCCAGCAGCGCGGTGGCGTTCACGCGCTCGGGGCTGGTCACGAACGGCGCACCGGGCGTCGGCAGCTGGGTGTCGAAAAAGCCGGCGAAGGTCTGCCGGTTCCCCGTTCCGTCGTACGAGAAGCTCAGGCCGAACAGCGACATCCCCGCGACCGCATCGGGGTCGAGGCCCGCGCTCGAGAACCCTTGATCGAGCCACGACACCACGTCGGATACAGGGATCCCGTCGGCGTCGGTGGCGTGCGGGTCGACGCTCACCTGCGCGGTCGCACCGTCGCCGGTCGCAACCGCGATGTGCACGCGCGGAGAAGGGCTGGTGATCGGCACGTCTGCGTCGAATGTCGCGCTGAACGTCGCCGGGTCCGGCGCCCCCTCGGTGTCCGAGAGCGACAGCTCGAGCGAGACGTTGGTGAACGCGCCCATCCACTGCAGGCCGAACGGCGGCGTGAACGAGTCGGCGGTGAGACTCAGATGAAGCTCGCGCGCGTCGATCAGGTCTACCTCGTAATCGAACGAGTTCGGAACACCACCGGCCACGATGTCGACGGTGTCGCTGATCTTGATCGTCGGTCGCCGCTCGGGTGCGGCCGACAGGCGGAACTGGAATTCGGGGAGGAAGCCGACCTCACGACTGATCCAATCCGGGATGTCGTCCGAGCTGAACGAGATCGGCCCGTCCAGGCTGAACGCGTCCGGATCCGACTTCGTGGGATCGTTACCGGCAAGCTCGTCGAACAGCAGTGTCGCCTGATCGGACAGCGACCCGACCAGGTCGATCGCGCTGGATGGGTCCGTCGGATCGAAGCCCAGCAGGCGGGCCGCGGCTTCGACGGACGGCATGCTCGAAAGATCGATGCGGCCGAACAGGTTCGTTACCTGATCCAGGATCATCTCCTCGTCCACGCTGCTCAAGCCGTAGAAGTCCCTGACCACGTCGGGGAGCGTGGAGGGATCCAGCGTCGTCAAACCCGGCGTGGGGGTAAGCGAGATGACGGCGTCGGCGAGCCTGGTCAGGTCCTGGATCTCGCCGGGAAGCGGAGGAAGCTCGGCAGGCAGTCCTCCCCAGAGCGAGTGGATGTTCTCGAGCAGCTGTCCGCCAACCTTCACGGCCAGCACAAGCTCTGGATCGGTATCCGCGGCGTCTAGCTCGTTCCAGTCCGCGAGCAGCAACAGCTCGGCGTCCACATTCTCGAACGGCGAGCCGGCGCCGAACAGGCCTCCGATCGGGCCGTCGGTCTTCAGCGTGATCAGGTCCGTCGCTTCATCGGTGATCAGGTCGACCGGGAGATCCGTGATCGCTTCCAGTCCGGGGATGGGGAGACGAAGGGTCGGGGTTCCCGCATCGAATCTGGTCTGGATATCCGCGAGCGCGTCATCGAACGTCAGGCCGCCGAAACGCAGGTCGTCTGTGGCCAGAGGATCCTCGGGCATGATCGTGAGGCGCTCGTGCGTGGTCGCAGCTGCTCGCCCGACGGCGAACAGGCCGATCCCAAGACCGAGCAGCACGAATACGGCAACGGCCCAGCCGCGCCGCCGCTCTTGGACGGGCGCCGAGGAGCCGATCGCCGGCGCGGTCATCGGACCGCTCCGGCGAGCGCCCCGGTGATGACCGCGGCGGCCATCAGCATGATCAGCACACCGGCGACCAGCCTGCGCGCGCGATCGTGGAAACCCCTCTTGCCCCTCATCCGATCCCCTCCGGTCGATCCCCCCAACGGATCCGGGAAGGTTCGAAGCACCACGGAACCCCTCGACCCCGGATCGATGCCCCGATCCTGCGGGAGCGCCCAGTTCCATCGCGTGGGGGATTTCCCCCTCCCTCACCGCCTAGGGGGATTCCCCTCAATCGAGGGAAGGGTCGGGGTGTCTACCCTCCCCGGGGCTCACAGGAGGAGAAGTCATGGGATCCAGCACGTTCCGGCAACAGAATGGCGCGGCGCGGAGCCGCCGCCGTCCACGGACGGACCGCCTGGGCAGGGCCCTGGCGGCCATCACCCTGGCTGCGCTGGCGGGGGCGATGCTACCGGCGCATCCGGCAGACGCCTTCAAACCGTTCACGCACAAGGTGGGCGGCAACGAAGTCTGGGACGACGTGGCCGAAGACGGCATGGTCCGCATCGGCGACAGGGACTACCCGGTTCCGGCGCAGCTGGCTGCGGCGTTGCAGGAGGAGCGCTGCTCGTATAACGCGGGGCTGATCGGTCCCGACGGCTTCCCAGATGTCGTGATGGGACAGTCGGTGGTCCATCCCTCCGACACCGGCGCGTGGCTGGACCTGGTGTTGCAGGCCGCGTGGGACGCTCAATCCTTGAGCAGCGGCTATACCGCGGAGGAGCGACGGCGCATCCTCGCGTTCTCGTATGGCTACATGACGCATGCGGCGGGCGACCTCTGGGTCCACACGATGATCAACGAGCTCTCCGAGGGGGTCTTCCCGGGCCTGGGCGAGGTCCTGGAGGAGCCGGCGACAAGCCTTATCGCCCTTCGCCACGTCCTGATCGAAGGGTACATCGGGGACACGACCCCCGGCTTCGACGGGAACCCATCGTTCGCGAACTTCGGCGGTGACGACACCAACGACAGCACCCCCGGGATCTGTTTCGAGGCTCCGGAGCGGTTCATCTACGACGTGCTCGTGGACGAGGATGTCTTGATCCCAGCGAACGACGACGGGATCAGAACGCGAGGCATACTGCTCGACTTCTTCTGGTGGCTGCACGGCGAACTCGAGGCTTGGGCCGAGGACCTTCCTACGTTCGAAGGATCCCTCAACCAAGCGCTGGCCGCCCTCGACGACGCGAAGGACGCGCTTGTGGCATTCTACGACGCTTGCCTCGACGACTTCAGCTTCGAGGGATGCGCCGACTTCCTGGGGACACTGTGGGATGAAGGATTCGAAGCGGCCGAGGACTTCTTCGAGGGGGTCGTGACGGCAAGCACGCTCGGCGTGTTCCGCGCCTACCTCGATGCATGGGTCGAGGACATCGAGCAAGGTCTTCAAGCCTGGCCCGAGGTCGGGATGATCTGGACCAAGGCGGCGTTCGATCCCCAGTTCGGCCGGGACATGGCCAACTACATCTGCGGTGCCGAGCAGGCGCTGGAGGAAGGCTCATTGACCCGGCGGCAGTGTGAGGCAGGCGTTGGTCTCGAGGAGAAGCTGTTCCATCCCTCGACGACTCTCCGCAACTACGACGACTTCATCAACGAGCATCTGCTGCGGATGCTCGGGGTTCCGGACCTCGTCGGAGACGCGCGCGCGCTGCTCGGCGACATCGAGGCCCAGGTCCAGCAGTTCATCGCGGCCCTGCGTGCCCCGCTGCGAAACCCGATCCTCGAGAACGAGGCGCAGATGAAGCAGGCGGCCGAGGATCTGATCAGGGACGCGATCAACGACACGTTCGGCGTGGACCTGGACGCGGTCACCGACGCGCTCGACTCGCCATCATCGAAGTTGGACGTGCTGGAGATCGCACTCGGCGACGTCTTCACGCCACAGGATCATGCCACACTGGATGGCCACCTCGGGCTCGGGCCCGATCACCACCATCCGGATGTGCAGTTGCTCGGCCCGATCTGGGAAAGCGCCACGGTTTCCGGCCCTCTGCGCGACGAAGCAGCCTTCGATCCCGAGGGGTTCAAGGCGTTCAAGAACACGCAGACGATGAGCAAGCTCCTGCTCTTGGACGGCAGCACACTGAACGATGTGATCGCCGATGTCCTCATCGACGGTGGCATCATCCGCGCTGACCGCGGACACCTGATCCGGACCTTCCAAGCGGGTGAGAACGTGATGGTGGACAGCCTCGATAGCGTCCTGGCGGGCGGCGGTCGCCGCCAGGAGGATCCGTGGCTGCTCAACATCGACGGCGACCATGCCTGGCGCGCAGATCGACAACCGAAGTTCGCATCGGGGCCCTTCGCGGGAACCGGCCGGTTCCCTCTCTGGGAATCGTGCCTGGCGCGACCCGTCTTCCGAGGGCTCTTCGACGACTGGGAGAACCCCGATCATCCGGAGCAGCCCCACTTCCCAGACCTCGAGGATCTGACCTCACCGGATCCAAGCGATCTCGTGGCTCCGACGAATCAGCTCGTCGGCGAAGGTGACGCGTACCAGGCCCTGGACGGAACGATCTACGTCGGCGCGAACCACACCCTCGTCCACAGCGCCGAGGACAACCTGTTCACCACCCAGCATCTGGAGCTCAGTCATCGAGCCTCGCTCGCGCTCTTCCGGGACCCGCTCATCCCAACCGAGAACCCGGGCCGGTTCTCCCTGCCCACGAGCAGCGACCAGACCTGGAACGTGCAGCTCGTGTCATCGGATCCCTGTTCGAACACCGATCTCAGCGACGTCCGCACCGTCATCGTGGATACGACCCCGCCGGAACTCGAGACGGGAGGTCCTTACGTCATCGAGGAAGGGACCCTGCTGCTGCTCGAGGGATCGGGGACGGACGCTGGATCCGGACTCGCCTCGCTGGGTTGGTCGTCGGAGGATCCGGCGTTGTTCGCACAGGGCGTCGATCCCGCCAGCTTCGTTCCGGCCGACGACGGCATCTACGCCGTCACATTGACGGGCGTCGACAACGTCGGCAACACGGTCGGCATCGACACAACCATCACCGTGACGAACAGGGCGCCCGTCGTACGCGCCGGCGAGGACCGAGTCGTGGCCGAGGGTGACCTCGTCACGTTGGCTCCGAGTCGCTTCAACGACCCCGGCACGCTCGACAGGCATACGGCGACCGTCGAATGGGGTGACCAGACGGCGGCCGACGCCGGCGTCGTCATCGAGCTTCCCTTCGGTCCTCCAGGCTCGACCGGCGGGCTCGACGGATCGGTGGGTAGCTCGCACGTGTACGCGGACGATGGTGTTTACACCGTGAACGTCTGCGTCACGGACGACGACGGTGGCTCCGGGTGCGACGCCCTCACCGTGACCGTGACCAACGCAGACCCGATCGTCGTCATCGACCAGGTCGGTGACGGTCCCGACTTCTTCCTGCCGCTCGTAGACATCGGCGTGGCCGGGACGTTCCGCGACGCGGGAACCCTCGACACGCACAGCGCTACCGTCAACTGGGATGACGGCATCACCACGACCGCGGCGGTTGCGGAATCTCCGTTCGGTCCCCCTGGGTCGACCGCCGGCGCCGTCGGAACCTTCAGCAGCGTTCATGCCTACGCATCCGCCGGCCTCTACACCGTGGTGGCTTCCGTGCGTGACGACGACAGGGGGGTTGGGACCGTACCGACCGTGGTGGAGGTGATCACACCCGAGCAGGCGCTGGAGCGGGTCGTGGAGATGTTGATCGATGACTCCGAGGATCCGGACGTCTCGGATGCTGCTCGAGCAGGTCTCGCCGAAGCGCTGAAGGATCTGGATGGGACCCGGGGAGGAACACCCAACAGCGGAGCGCTGGACAAGCTGCGGGCGGGCGATCTCCCTGCTGCCGTGCTGAAGATCAAGTACGCGTTGGCCGATCTGTCGGCAGCGATCGACGCCGACCCGACGCTGGATCTGTCCATCATCCAGCTCGTGTTGACCCAGGTCGCCGAGTCCATCGCGGCCGACCTGCTGCAACAGGCGGAGGTCGCGAGCGATCCTCAGTCGAAGGGTCAGCAGCGCCAGATAAATTCCCTCAAGTCGAGGATGGATGAAGGCAGGGCGCACCGCGCGGCCGGGGAATGGTCGGAGGCGGTCGGAGCCTTCAACGACGTCACGAAGGGAGCGACGGACTTCCTGTCCTAGTGCGGCGTCAACGAGGTTTCTGGATGCCTCCGACGCGTCCGGTGAGCAGAAAGGGCGAAGATGGAGGATATCGATGGATATCCGACCGACGAGCAACGCACTGATCGGGACACAGGCACGGTGGAAGCGCCGATGGATTTCGTTGACGCTGCAGGCGTGAAAGACAGATGCCGGGTGTACCGGACGCCCTTATGAGGGAACGGCCCAGCAACGTCTCGCTTCTCCCGCTCTTGTCAACGGAACGAGGCTAAGTGGTCGCTGGTCGGTCGCCTGCCGAGCGCCGGCGCCGCGGGGTTGGTGGGTAGGCCGTTCCCCGTCCTCCTCTAACAGCCGGGTCACGGCCACCATGAGGCCGAGCGCTCGCTGTCGGTGCAGCGCAACGGCGCCGGGCCATCGATGGCGAGGCGGCACGAGGTCGAGGCCACGTTTCAGCTGAAACGTTGACGGTGAGACCCACGGCGGGAGAGCAGGGAATCGTCGAGCGTTCACGAATCCTTCATCTCATGCACACCATGGCTTCGGGACGGATGGCGCGCGCGCTGCTCGCGGCGGGGTTGCTGGCCGGGTCCCTGCTCGCGGCGATGCCGGCGCGCGCGGAAACCCTGATCCAGCCCGGCGCGCCGATCAACGGGTGCACGATGAACTTCGTGTTCACCGACGACTCCGGCGCGCTGTACTTCGGTACGGCCGGTCACTGCGTCTCGGGCGTCGGGGTCGGGGTCGGCCTCGGCGAGACGCGGTACGGCACGGTCGTATGGCACGAGTTCGACGAACGGATCGTCCCCAACGACTTCGCGCTCGTGCGGATCGACCAGGGTCTACACGCTCTGGTCGATCCAACGATGCGGTTCTGGGGTGGCCCTACAGGCGTGACCCATCCGGCCGACGGCGACCTCGGCGACCTGATCGGCTATCACGGCTACGGGATCCCCTTCGGCAGCATCGGTCCGGCGCGCGCACGCGTCGGCGTCCTGCAGAACGACAACGCGCAGGAGTACACGTCTGTCTCCCCCGCGACGTTCGGGGACAGCGGCGGTCCGGTGCTCCTGCTCAAAACCGGGCAGGCTCTGGGCATCGCGACACGCTTCGGCGGCTCGGGTCCGACCGTCGCCTATGTGCTCGAGCGGATGCGCGCGCAGTTCCCAAGCCTGGAGCTGGTCACCGCGCCGTTCCAGCAGTAGCCGTTCGTCACCCACGCCGGCCACCCTGTACGCTCGCCTCGACGGCGAGCGAAGGACCGGCCACCCTGCACGCTCGCCCCGACGGCGAACGAAGGAGTTGTCCCATGGGTGAGCGCGTGTACTCGGTCGTGATCGGCTCCGCGCTCGGACTGATCCGGAGCATGGACTGGCCGGTCACCGTCACCGGGGCCGACCGCATCCCCGCCGAGGGCGGTGCGGTGCTCGCGTCGAACCACGTCGGGTATCTCGACTTCGTCTTCTCCGGCTACACGGCGCGCGACCGCGGACGTCGCGTTCGCTTCCTCGCCAAGAAGGAGATCTTCGACAAGCGGGGCGTCGGCTGGCTGATGCGGCAGATGGGCCACATCCCGGTGGATCGGATCGGCGCGGCGCACGACAGCGTCACCGCCGGGATCACGGCCGTGCAGCGCGGCGAGATCATCGGCATGTTCCCCGAGGGCACGATCAGTCCGTCGTTCGTGCCTCGGCGCGCCAAGTCCGGCACGGTTCGCATCGCTCAACAGACCGGCGTGCCGTTGATCCCGGTCGCCGTCTGGGGCACGCAGCGCATCTTGACCAAGTGGCGCCCGAGGAACTTCCGTCGCCACATCCCGATCCTGGTCAACGTCGGCGAGCCGATGCCGCTGACGTCCGACGAGGACCCGCAGATCGCGACCGACCGGCTGATGGAGCGGATCGGCGACCTGCTCGCGGAAGCGCAGAAGCTGTATCCGGCTGAGCCGGCCGGCGAGGACGACCGGTGGTGGCTGCCCGCGCACCTCGGCGGCACCGCGCCCACGCCCGAAGACGCCGAGCGCCGGCTCGATGAAGACTGGGCGCGCCGGCGCGAGCAGCGCGGCGGCTCCGGCGACTCCTGATTACGAAGAACCTCGCACTGGAGATTGTTGTTATAGCTACTAGGTCCACCTCGCAAGAAGAGGAGACCCTCGACGATTCGCCCATCCATGAAGTCGGCAAAGGCTGCGTCTAGGTGCGGGACAGTCAGCGCATTAGAGCGACTCGGTTTCGTCCTCTTGGGTGTTCGCCATTCTGTACGGCCGCTCTGCCTTCTGCTGTATCTCCTCCGCCGCCACAATCACGGCGTCCGTGATTCGCTCATTCAGCTGAGCGGTAGGGCCCTCAGCCGTTGCAGGCTCCATCGGCGAAGACAGCCTAGGAGCCTTTGGCTTCCAACCCACGATGGTCTGAAGGACGTCTCCGTAGAACGACTTCACGGACGAGAGCACGCTCTCGATAAAGCTGCCCCTGCCTGCGTCACGCTTCATCCCCATGTCACGCGTAAAGCTCAGGACGAATTGGCGGATCTCCCGATCTCGGCCTGGGTAGAGCACCTGCGGATTTTCTCGGACCTTCCCCAATGGCTCGGCCAGACTTTCGGAAGTCCTTGCCATGCGGGCCTCGACAGCAAGGTTCATGGGCGCGCTCGGGAGCTGCCGGAGAAGCCAAGAAACACGCCCTTTGGAGGTTCCAGCTTTGGGGGCGTCGAGACGAGCAGAGAGGACGATCTTCCGTGCCGCCAGATCGGCGACGACACGGATCGGTGCCGCGGCGTCGGGAATCACCAATTCGGCGTACAGCTGCCCGTGAGCAGCAAGGAAGTCCTGTAATGCCTGCTGGCGAGCCCTCGGATCTCGCTCGTTCGCGGCCACACTCTGTCTCACGTCACGTCCAAGCTCCTTCGTAAGATCCAAGCATAGATAGCGCATAAGGTCGTCCCAACGGTGCGCCACTGCCGCGGTTCCTGCATCCGACTTTCGGAGCGTACGGTCTCGAGCTGCATCCCGAACGGATGTCCAGCTGGGACCCATGTTGTCGAAGGCCACAGCACCAGACCTCGGGTCGCTCAGGTATCGGATGAGTTCCTCGAGCATGTAAGCCTGATCGGGATCGGTGACTCCCCTGTACTGTTTTTGGACCACTGCTTCCGTAAGGATGTTGACCCAGGACCAGTGCGCGAGCTTCACTCGGCTCGCCTTACGCCTATCCACCGCGATCGGATAGGCACTCGACGTGGTTACGTATTGATTCGATATAGAGATCAGAGCATCGAACTTGTTCTCGCGTGCGAGGTCGAGGTAGATCTCCACCTGATCCCGTTCGAGCTGACTATTCGACGTCTTGGTTTCGACAAGTGCGCCCCAGGACTTCGAACCCCTCGTCACGGCGATGATCCCGTCAGGACGGATCGAGCGCTCACCGACCTTGAAGGGGATCTCGATGAAGGTTTCGATCTTCCCTCCAATTGCCCCGAGCGGCTTCAATAGCGCTCTGCCGAACTCTGGGACCGCCGCGAGAACCGCCAACAGAGCCGATGTCGCGCGCCTTTCCTGCGCTTCGATCCCCGAGGCAGAGGAGATAGGTATCAGCCTGGCTCTGGGCCATTGCTCGTCCTTGATCATCTGGAGCCTCGCTCTCAGATTGATTAGCCCGTAATGATGTTATCCACCCGCGAGAAATACGTCGCCCGCCACGATAAGGAACGTCCCGTCGAGTCACGCGCGAGCGATCGTTGAGACTCGCCCTCATTGTCGCGGACCGGATGGCAGGGAGTGTGGTGCATTTTCGGCGCACGACGCCGGCGGCTCGAGTCAGCCCTCGTACTTGAACGAGATGTTGACGCGCGCGCGATAGGCGGTCACCTTGCCGTCCTCGATCGTGACGTCGAGCTTCCTCACCTCGCCGACCCGGAGATCGCGCAGCGACTTCGCCGCGGTCTCGACGGCGTTCTTGGCGGCGGCTTCCCACGAGTCGGTGCTGGTACCGATGACTTCGGTGACGCGGTAGATGCTCTCGGCCATTCGCCGGCCCTCCCCTCGAAACGACAACGGAGGCTCATTCTCCACCCTCGATGCCCCTTCGGACCAAACGACCCTTCCCAACCCCCAAGCAGGGCCCGTCCACGGCAGGGCCTTCGGCACCTGGCGATCGGGCCGGACCCCGGCACGATCGAGGGGTCATGTCCTCGCTCGGAACGCACGCGGCGGAGACCGCGGCGCGTCGTAGCGTGTCGGTCTTGGACGGGCTGGATCACGCCGAGGCGGCGCGCCGGCTGGCCGCGGAAGGCCCGAACGAGCTCGCGGCTCCCGCGCGCGATCGGTTGGTCGCGCGCGCCCTGCGCCAGCTCCGCGAGCCGATGGCGCTGCTGCTCGTCGGCGCGGCGACGATGTCGGGCCTCGTGCTCGGCGAGCGCGTCGACGCGGTCGCCATCCTCGCGATCGTGGTGCTCAACGCGGCGATCGGTGTGTTCCAGGAGGGGAAGGCCGCGCGCGCGCTCGAGGCCCTGCGTGCGATGGGGAGTCCCGTCGCGCGCGTGCGACGCAGCGGAACCCTCGTGACCGTACCGGCCCGAGAGGTCGTACCGGGCGACGTGATCCTGCTCGCCGGCGGCGACCGGATCCCCGCAGACGCGCGCCTGTTGGAGGCCTCCTCGCTCGAGGTGGACGAGTCGACGCTCACGGGTGAATCGCTGCCGGTCGGCAAGGACGCGACCACGAAGATCGATCCCACCGCCGGCCTCGCCGACAGGCCCTGGTTCGTCTATTCCGGCACCTTCGCTACCCGGGGGTCGGCCACGGGCGTGGTCGAAGCGACCGGCGCGCGCACCGCGCTCGGCTCGATCGCCGCGCACCTCCGAGAGCCAGCGACCGCGACCCCGCTGCAACGCGAGCTGGCGGCGCTCACCGGGCGACTCGGGATCCTGGCGGTCGTGATCGCCGCCGGCGTGCTCGGCCTGACGTTGCTGCGCCTCGGGCTCGACGCGGAGAGCATCGAGCAGGCCTTCCTCGCAGCGGTGGCACTCACCGTCGCCGCCGTCCCCGAGGGCCTCGCCACCGTCGTCGTCGTTGGGCTGGCGCTCGGTGTGCGACGGATGGCCGACCACGGCGCGATCGTTCGCCGCTTGCCGGCCGTCGAGACGCTCGGATCCACCACCGTGATCCTGACCGACAAGACGGGGACGCTGACGGAGAACCGCCTGCACGTCTCCACCATCGTCTCGGCCGACCTCGAGGGAACGCCGGCCGGCCTGCCGCGGCCGGTCCTCGAGCGTGTGGAAAACGCCGCGATCGGATGCAATGACGCGGAGACCGATCCACCCAGCGGCGACCCGCTGGACATCGCATTGCTCGAGCTGGCCGACGCCACGCGCGCGAAGGAGATCCGGGCACAGCTCCCTCGCGTCGACGCCATCCCCTTCCACGCCGATCGGCGGAGGATGACCACGCTGCACCAAGATGGCGCAGGACTGCTGCTCCTGGTGAAGGGCGCGCCCGAGACGCTGCTCGAGCTGGTGTCGGCCACACTGGACGCCGAAGGGCGATCCATCCCGCTGGATGAAGCTCGACGGGAGCAGGCGCTCGCGCGCGCCGATGCGCTGGCGAAGCGTGGCGCCCGCGTGATCGCCTTAGCCCAGCGGCAGCTTCCCGGCCGGCCGGACGATCTCACGGAGGAAGAGCACGACATGACGCTCGTCGCGCTGGTCGGCTTGAGCGACCGCGTGCGCGAGGAGGCGGCCGGCGCAGTCGCCGAAGCGCAGGAAGCAGGCATCTCCGTCGTGATGGTCACCGGGGATCATCCCGGGACCGGGCTGGCGATAGCCGAGCAGGTGGGCGTCATCGACGAGCGAGCGCGCGCGCTCACCGGCGCCGACGTGCGCATGCACGGACTCCCTCAGGATCCCTTGTCGGTTCGCGTGTACGCGCGCGTGGACCCCGATGAGAAGCTCGCGCTGGTCGAGGCGCTGCAGGACCAGGGGCACGTGCTCGCCGTCACCGGCGACGGGGTCAACGACGCGCCGGCGCTCCGTCGCGCCGACATCGGCGTCGCCATGGGACGCGGAAGCGACGTGGCGCGTCAGGCATCCGACATGGTCATCACCGACGACAACCTCACCACCGTGGTCGAGGCGATCCGTGAAGGCAGGGGCATCTACGACAACCTTCGCAAGGTCGTGGACTACCTGATCGCCGGCAACATCTCCGAGATCATGGTCGTCGTATCCGCCCTTGCGCTGTTCCCATCGCTCGGCGTGCCGCTCCTCCCCCTCCAGCTGCTGTGGATCAACCTGCTGACCGATGGTCTCCCGGCTCTTGCGCTCGGCGTCGATGCGTTCGATCCCTCGTCCATGCGGCGGCCACCGAGACTCCGGCAGGCGCGCCTGCTGACCGCTCGGCGCATCGGGTTCCTGTTCTCGCGCGCCGTGCCCATCTCAGCCGTCTCGATCGGCGCGCTCGCGATCGAGCGCTACGCATGGGGCGCCTCGTGGACACACGCGCGCACGGTGATGTTCACGGTCTTGGTCGTTGCGCACCTTCTCCTGGCATTCCAGGCTCGCTGGCCGCACTGGCGAGACCACCGTCCCCGGGAAGCGCGCGACGGTCCCCTGATCGCCGGCGGGCTCCGAGCTTCGCGGTGGCTGCTGGGCGCGGTCGGGATGGGAGTCGTCCTGCAAGCGGTGATCCTGGGCTGGGAGCCTGCGCGCGCGCTCTTCGACCTCACCATGCTCGGGATGCGCGACGCGCTCCTGGTGCTCGTGGCGTCGATCGCGCCGGCGGCGAGCATGATCGGGGTGCGCGCGCTCTCGCGGAGACGTCCATGAGCTTCCTGGTGTCGATCGAACCCGGAAGGTCGATCAGAGCGCGAACGTCTGCGCCTCGCCGGGCGCGAGCACCTCACGACGGCCGGCCACCTCGACCGCGATCGGGCGCGCGCGCGACGGCGGCACCGTGACACGCACCTCATCCGCCGACACCCGAACCTCGATCCCCCAGTGATCCTGATACCGGATCGAGAAGCTCAGCGCGGTCAACCCCTCGGGCAGCGTCGGGTCTATGCGGAGGGCGTCGCCGCCGACCTGAAGCCCGGCGGTGCATCGCTGGACCAGATCGACCGTGCCGGCCATCGCCCCGAGATGGATGCCTTCCTTCGTGGTCCCGCCCTGTACATCCTCGATGTCGCTCGCCAGCGCCCGGGTGAACTGGGTCCACGACAGGGCATGGTCGATGCGCGCAAGCACCCACGAGTGGACCACGCTCGACAACGTCGACCCGTGGGACGTGCGGGCGAGGTAGTACTCGATCGTGCTGCGGATCGTCTTGTCGTCCAGCTCGTAGCCCATGTGCTCGAAGATCGCGCACAGCTCGGGCTCGGGGAAGAGGTAGAACAGCATCAGGACGTCGGCCTGCTTCGACACCTTGTAGTTGTTGGGGCTGTCGTCTTCGGCTTCGAGGATGCGATCCAGCCGATGGATGTCGCCGTAGCGGCTTCGGTAGGCGTCCAGGTCGATGTCGGCGAGCTGCTCGTAGCCACCGAACTGGCTGATCACGCCGTCGTGGAACGGCACCGTCATCCTGCGCGCGATCTGCGCCCACGCTTCCAGCTCTTCGCGCGTCAGCGCCAGCTTCTCGCGCAGCTCGATCGCGCGCTGCGTCGGGAGCAGCTCGATCGCGTCCAACGCCCGCAGCATCACCCACCCGGCCATCACGTTCGTATAAGCGTTGTCGTCCAGGCCCGGCTCGCGGGCGCCGGGATAGGCGTCGTGGTACTCGTCCGGTCCGACGACGCCGGGGATCCCGAAGCGGTCGCGCGACCGGTCGTAGACGGCAAGGCTCGCGAACAGCCTTGCGGTCTCGATGAGCAACTCCGCTCCGTTGAACGCAAGGAACGTCTCGTCGCCGGTGGTCTCGTAGTAGCGCCAGACGTTGTAGGCGACCGCGGCGTTGATATGACGTTGCAGGTGTGAGTTGTCCGGCACCCAGCGCCCGCTCTGCGGGTTCAGGTGGACGGTCTGGCTGGTCTCGGTGCCGTCGCTGGCGCTCTGCCACGGGAACAGGGCGCCGGCGAGCCCCGAATCGCGAGCGGCGCGCCGTGCCGCCGGCAGGCGCCGGTACCGGTATCGCAACAACGCCCGCGTCAGTTCGGGGAACCGCAGGTTCAGGAAGGGGAAGATGAACAGCTCGTCCCAGAAGATGTGGCCGCGATACGCCTCGCCGTGCAGGCCTCGTGCCGGCACGCCCACGTCGAGGTCGATGGTGTTCTCGGACACCGTCTGCAGCAGATGGAAGATGTGCAGCCGGAGCACGAGCTGCGCGCGCTCATCGCCTTCGATGTCCAGATCGCACCGTCGCCACAGACTGTCCCACGCCAGCACGTGCCGTTCGAGCAGCGCGTCGAACCGGGGCGCGTCCTGCGCGGCCCGAACCGCCTCGGCCGCCGGGTCGCCCCCACCGCGATCGCGCGCGGTGTAGATCGCGACGGCCTTCTCGATCGTGACCGGCACGTCCTCCCGCACGTCGAACGACAGATGATGGCCCGCTTGGTCCCGGGTCCTGATCGGCCGGGTCGCCGGGTCGAACGGTTCGCCCGAGCGCGTCAGCGTCGTGCGCGCGGCGACCGCCATGCGAACCCGCGAGGTCGAGGTGGACGTCACGTGAGACGCCAGGTTGCCCTCGACGTGGGAGTTCTCCGGCACCAGATGGCGCGACGCGAGCTCTCGGTACCGCTCGACACCCTGATTGAGAACGGAGCCGTCGATGAACGAGCGGACCTCGGCGATCCCCGACCAGTTCTCGGCGGTGATCGTGGTCTCCAGTGCGGCGAGATGCGGCGCCGCCATGCTGACGAGCTTGCGCTGCACCACACGCGTGGCGCGGCCGTCGTCGTCCACCACCCGTGTGAACCGGGTCAGGACCCCGCGCCGGATGTCCAGCTCCAGCCGATGCTCGGTGATGTCGTTGTCGTCGAGCGTCAGCCACCCGCCGCCGGCCGGCCTGATCATCAAAGGGAGCCAGTTGGGAACGTTGACGAGGTCTTCGTTGACGATGGTCCGTCCGCCGACCGAGCTCTCGAGCCGGTTGTACACGCCGGCGATGTAGGTCCCCGGGTAGTGCGCGCCGCCGGCCGCGGACTCCGGCGCCGCGCCGCGCGACGCCATCGCGCCGTTGCCCAGCGCGCAAAGCGCCTCCCGGTGGCCCTCGGCGGCAGGGTCGTACCCCTCGAAGATCAGCCGCCACGCGTTCGCGATCATGCCAGCTCCATCTCGCCGAGGTCTTTCACGACCACGTCGGCCCCAGCGTCTCGCAGCGCATCCGCGTACCCTGCTCGGTCCACCCCGATCACGATCCCGAACCGCCCGTCGCGTCCTGCCTGTACGCCGGCGATGGCATCTTCGACAACCGCGGCTCGCGCCGGTTCCACGCCGAGGCGACGTGCAGCCTCGAGGAACACCGCCGGATCAGGCTTGCCTGGAAGGCCGAGTTCGGCCGCGTCGACCCCGTCCACCTTGGCATCGAACAGCTCACGGATACCGGCCGCCCGAAGGATCCGTTCGCAATTGCGACTCGCCGAGATGATCGCCGTCTTCATGCCGCGCGCGCGCAGCTGCTCGAGCAGCGCGACCGTCGTGGGATACGGCAGCCCTCCGCGTTCGCCGAGCAGCGCGAGGAACCGCTCGTTCTTCCGGTTGGCTATCCCCCATACGGTCGCCCATCCGGGGGGATCGCCCGATCCACCGCGGGGGAGATCGACGCCCCGCGAGCGCAGGAAGCTCAAGGCTCCGTCGATGCGCGCCTTCCCGTCGACGAAGCGGCGGTAGTCGTCCTGCGTGAACGGCTTCTGCCGGCCGTCCGCAGCTTCCCCGAGGAAGGCGTCGAACGTCTCCTTCCACGCCGCCTCATGGATGGACGCCGTGTCGGTCACGACGCCATCGAGGTCGAAGATCACCGCGTCGAGCTGCTCGAGGAGTATCGCCCGAGCAGCGGACGCAGACGCTGCGCCGCGCCGGTTCACGCTGTGGACGGGCTGCGCTCGGGGTCGTGGATCAGTGACGCGATACTGGTTGCCTCGGTTGCCAGCAGATCGGCCGTGCGCATCTGAACCGACTCGGACTGCAGCCCGTCGGCGAACACGATCGTCTCGTGCCTCGCCAGCTCCTCGTCCACGAACACCGGCGTGTGCAGCAGATCGGCGAGCGGCGGCACCGCACCCAGCTCGAATCGCGGATAGTCGCGCTTCATCTCGTGCTCGGTCGCTAAACGCGCGCGCTTGTCCCCGACGATCTCACGCACGCGATGCATGTCCAGCTTGCGCGATCCGGGGATGGCGACGAGCACGTGACCGTGATCGGTGTCGAGCACCACCGTCTTGGCGACCTCATCGGCGGCGATGCCCAGCGCTCGCGCCTCCTGGATGGACGTGAACGTCCGCTCGTGCGAGCGCGTCTCGAAGCGGATCCCACGCCGCGTGAGATGATCGGTGACGACCGACATGTCCACTCACCTCCTAGAGGTTGTGCGGTTCCTTCGCCGCCTGCGACCCGATCGCCGGTGCGCGCGCCCAGCGCAGCGGATCGGCGCCCAGCGCGGCAGCGTCTGCCATCCGTTGCACCGCGTCGGCGCCGAGGTGCACGAACTCCGGGGCGAGCAGCTCGCGCCGCCTGATATCGACGGGATCGACATGACCCAGAGCGACCGCGTAACCGTGCGGCGCCCCGCTGGCGCGGAACGCTGTGTAGGCGCGCGTGAGCGCGCCTGCGGTCACCGTCGCTCCCGGCGGCGTCCGGATCAGGTACACGATCGCGTCTGCCACGCGCAGCATCCCTTGGTCGCGCCTCACCTCGTGACGGCCTTCCTCCAGGATAGCCCCGATCACGTCGGCCATATCGTCCGGATCCGTGATGCGCGCGCGGATCCCCTCGGAGAGATCGAACCGCTCGGCCAGCGCCCGGGGTTCCGTTCCCGGCACCTTGTGGAGCAACCGCCCCACCATGGCGCCCATCGGTCCGGGCCGCTCGGATACTCCGGGGGCCGGCAAGTCGTTCCATCGCGACGGTGACGACGGCCGCCGCACGGTATGGGGCTCGAACAGGTT
>Ga0299906_10001645_pt1 | contig 19023 bp, 16 predicted proteins | sample RVTome_14_FD_200259 | JGI IMG/M metagenome (GOLD analysis project Ga0299906, IMG submission 200259) | Soil microbial communities from uranium-contaminated site in the Upper Colorado River Basin, Wyoming, United States - RVT145D125 (version 2) ...
CGCCGCGGTCTCGTGCCGGCGGCCGGCGAGACCGCGCGCGAGTTCGCCCGGCGAGCGCAGGCCACGACGGCGAGCGGACCGCTGGCGGGGCTGACCGGCGCCTACGAGCGCGTCCGCTTCGGCGGCCTCGCCCTGACGCCGGCCGAGAGCGCCGAGATCGACGCCGCGCTGGCCGCGCTGGCGGTCGGCCCGGAGACACCCTCACCCAGGGAACGAAGGACATGATCATCGACGACAGGCCGGTGGACTGATGGGCGCCCGCGACCTCGAGCTCGCCCGGGCGGTGAAGCTGCGACCGATTCAGGAGATCGGCGAGGCGCTCGGCCTCGGCCCCGACGACCTCGAGGCCTACGGCCGCTTCAAGGCCAAGGTCGGCTTCGAGGCGATCGCCCGCGTGGCCGACCGGCCCGACGGCGCGCTCGTGCTCGTCACCGCCATGACGCCGACGCCGGCCGGCGAGGGGAAGTCCACGACGACGGTGGGGCTGGCCGACGGCTTCCGTCGCCTGGGCCGGCGCGCGATCGTCGCGCTGCGTGAGCCGTCCCTGGGCCCGGTCTTCGGCGTCAAGGGCGGGGCGGCCGGCGGCGGCCGGTCCCAGATCGCCCCCATGGAGGACATCAACCTCCACTTCACCGGCGACATGCACGCGATCGGCGCCGCCCACAACCTGCTCGCCGCGCTGCTCGACAACCACCTGGCCCAGGGCAACGCCCTCGGCCTCGATCAGCGCCGCGTGCTCTGGAAGCGCGTGCTCGACATGAACGACCGCGCGCTGCGCCACGTCGTGCTCGGCCTCGGGGGCCCCGCCCACGGCGTGCCGCGCGAGAGCGGCTTCGAGATCACGGTGGCCTCCGAGGTCATGGCGATCCTGTGCCTGGCCCGCGACCTGCCCGACTTCAGGGCGCGGGTGGAGCGCATCGTCGTCGGCGAGACGGTGGCCGGCGCGCTCGTCGAGGCGCGGCAGCTGAAGGCGGCCGGCGCCATGGCGGTGCTGATGAGGGACGCGATCAAGCCCAACCTGGTGCAGACGCTGGAGGGCACGCCGGCCTTCGTGCACGGCGGGCCGTTCGGCAACATCGCCCACGGCTGCAACAGCCTCATCGCCACGCGCCTGGCCCTCAAGCTCGGCGAGGTGGTGGTGACCGAGGCCGGCTTCGCCAGCGACCTCGGCGCCGAGAAGTTCGTGAACATCAAGGCTCGCACGGGCGGCCTCACGCCGTCGGCCGCCGTGATCGTCGCCACCGTGCGGGCGCTCAAGCTGCACGGCGGGGTGGCGATGGCCGACCTCGGCCGCGAGGACGGGGCGGCCCTTCACCGCGGCAGCGACAACCTCGCCAAGCACGTCGAGAACGTGCGGACCTTCGGCCTGACGCCGGTCGTCGCGCTCAACCACTTCACGGGCGACAGCGAGGCCGAGGTCGCGGCCGTGCTGGACGTCTGCCGCGGGTGGGGGGTGCGGGCGGCGGTGTCGCGCGGCTGGGAGCTGGGCGGGGCCGGCACCACCGAGCTGGCCGAGGCGGTCGGGGAGGCGATGGCCACCGCCGATCGTGGCGCCTTCCACCAGCTCTATCCGGACGACTGGCCGCTCAGACGCAAGATCGAGACGATCGTCACCCAGATGTACGGCGGCGACGCGGTCCACATCGCGCCGGGGGCCGCCGCCAAGCTCGCCCGCTGGGAGTCGCTGGGCTATGGCCGGCTGCCGGTCTGCATGGCGAAGACCCAGAACTCGCTCGCGGACGACCCCAGGAAGCTCGGCCGCCCGCGGCGCTTCACGGTCACGGTGCGCGACGCCAAGCTCGCCGCCGGCGCCGGCTTCGTCGTGGCGTACGCGGGCGACATCCTCACGATGCCCGGACTGCCGAAAGTGCCCGGCGCCGAGACCATGGACGTCGACGCCGACGGCAATGTCGTGGGGCTGTTCTGACCGGCTGATGGGCCACCGCCGGCGACCGAGCTGTGCGCACCGGCATGCGCCCCCACGATGAAGGGCCTGTGCGCTGCACCCGATCGGTGTGCGGGGGCGCGGTCGCGCCGGCTTCGCGGCGGCGCATTTGTGACCGCTCCCTCTGGTGAGGAACTGCCCTGTCGGGTGGCGATTTCGCACCAAATACTACGTCATTCCGGGCCTTTACGGGTCTGGTCCCCGTCTTGCCGTCTTTGCTGTTCGTGGCAAAGCCTGCTTCCGAAGCACGCTGTCACGACTGGGAGGCGTTGAAACGCGCCCTCCAGGACGAGCAGCAGATCGCCTACGAGTTCGACAGGCGTCAGCTCCACGTGTGGACCGGACGCCCGGAGCGCGGCGACCGCTGCAAATGCGGCGCGCGGGCGTGGGCGTGAACGCTCGGCCTTCTCGCTGGAGTCGGGGCGGGTGACGACCGCGTTGATGCGCCAGCGGCCGTCCTCGAGGACCATCTCGTACACGGCCTCGATGGCCCGGCCGCTGGCGCCGCGGACGCGCGCGAAGAGGTAGAGCCGGGCGGGGTCGACGCGCTGGACGCCGTCGATGACGGCGGAGGTGGAGCGGGCGATCTCCGGGTAGCCGGTGCGGACCATCTGCTCGAAGCGCCCCCGGTCGAAGAGCTGGTGGATCTCGGTGGAGGCGAACGTGAACGCCTCGTCGAAGTCGTCGCGCCGGAAGGCGTCGAGCTGCTGCATCACGACGCGGCCGGCGTCCTCGAGGTCGGACCCGGACTGGGGGGTCGCCACGACCGGCCACAGCGCCAGCACTGCCATCAGGAGCAGCGGGCTTGCCCGGGTCATGCGCTACTTTACCCCTCCCGGGCCGGCTGGTAGTATCCCGTCGCCATGCGCACGATCCTGCTCGGCACCGGCTCGCCCCCGCCGAATCCCCGGCGCCGGGGTCCCGCCACGCTCGTCACCGTCGGCGGCAGCGAGCACTTCCTGGTCGATGCCGGCTCGGGCGTCGGCGTCCAGCTCGTGCAGGCCGGCGTGCGCCCCTGGGACTGGCCGCCGGTCTTCATCACGCACCACCATTCCGATCACACGATCGACCTCGGCCATCTGCTGATCACCCGGTGGATCGTCGGCCAGAACGCGCCGCTCGAGGTCTACGGGCCGGCCGGCACCCGGCGGCAGATGGACGCGCTGCTCGACTGGCTGCGCTGGGACATCGACGTCCGCCGCGCGCACATGCACGAGCGCCCGCCGCCCGAGGTGCGGGTGACCGAGGTCGAGGAGGGCCGGATCCTCGAGCGCGACGGGTTGCGGGTCTCGGCCTTCCTCGTGGAACACGACCCGGTCAAGCCCGCGTTCGGGTTCCGCTTCGACGCCGAGGGCCGGAGCGTGGTCGTGTCGGGCGACACGCGGCCGTGCGAGAACCTGATGCGGTGGGGCCGCGGCGTGGACGTGCTCGTGCACGAGTGCTGCGAGATGGCGAAGACTTCCTGGCACCCGGGCTGCGGCTGGCCGAGCATCGAGGACAAGATCCGCGACCTCGCCTCCTATCACACTCAGCCGGACGATCTCGGCCGGGTGGCCGAGGGCGCCCGGCCGGGCCGGCTCGTGGTCTCGCACCTCATGCCGGGCTCCGATCCCGCCGAGCTGAGGGCGTCCGCCGAGAAGCACTACCGCGGGCCGGTGACGGTCGGCGAGGATCTGCTGGAGGTGTGACCGCCCCGCGGTTCGGCTTCTTCTTCTGGCCCTACGAGCCGGCGCTCGTGGAGCGCATGGTGCGACTCGGGGACGCGCAGGGCTGGGATCTCGTGGGCATCGCCGACACGCCGGGCAACGCGATGGACGTCTGGGTCGCGCTCGCCCAGGCCGCGACGCTCGGCACCCGCGTGCGGCTGGCGAGCTGCGTGACGAACCTGGCCACGCGCGATCCCGCCATCACCGCCGGCGCGGCGGCCTCGCTCGACCGGCTCTCCGGCGGGCGCTTCGTGCTGGGGATCGGGGCCGGTCACAGCGGCGTCGTGAACGTCGGGCACCGGCCCACGCCGCCGGTCGAGCTGCGCCAGGGGCTGGCCCGCGTTCGCGCGCTGCTCGACGGCGAGCGTCCGGTGCCGGTCTACGCCGCCGCCTCGGCTTCGTCGCCGCCTACGTCCTCGGGCCCGCCCCGGCCGAGCGCGGGGTCCCCGCCGAGCTGATCCCGGCCGTCGCCGAGCTGCGGCGGCAGTACACGACCCGCCGCCGGGAGATGGATCCGGGCCTCGTCCGCCGGCTGGGGCTGTTCGACGACCTGCGGCGCCGGCTGGCGGTCGCCGGCACGCCCGAGGACTGCGCGGAGCAGACGGAGGCCGCGCTGCGGGCGGGCGCCACCAACCTCATGTTCACCGTCAGCCTCGCCACCGACCCGGTCCGCACGGTCGAGCTGTTCGGGCGGCACGTGCTCGGGCGTGGTTGATTCCGGCCGGCCGGGGGAGTAGGGTGCCGGCGATGTCGCACGGCCTGGCCCGCGGCCTCACGAACTACGGCGATCGCGACTTCGCGTTGTATCTTCGCCGCTCGTTCGCGCGCTCCATGGGCTACTCCACGGCGGCGCTCGCCCGCCCGGTGATCGGCATCGCGAACTCCGCCAGCGGCTTCAACAACTGCCACCGTCACTTCCCCGAGCTGCTCGAGGCCGTGCGGCGCGGCGTGCTGGCCGCCGGCGGCCTCCCGATCGACTTCCCGACGATCTCGCTGGGCGAGGTGTTCCTCGAGCCGACCAGCATGCTCTACCGCAACCTCATGTCGATGGACGTCGAGGAGATGGTCCGGGCCCAGCCGATGGACGCCGTCGTGCTGGTGGGCGGCTGCGACAAGACGGTGCCCGCCCAGCTCATGGGCGCCGCCTCGGCCGGCGTGCCCGCGGTCCAGCTCGTGGCCGGGCCGATGATGGCGGGCCGGTACCACGGCGAGCGGCTCGGCGCCTGCACCGACTGCCGCCGGTTCTGGGCCAGGTACCGGGCCGGGCAACTGACCAAGGACGAGATCGAGGGCATCGAGGGCAATCTCGCCACGACCGCGGGGACGTGCGCGGTGATGGGCACGGCCAGCACGATGGCCTGCCTGGCCGAGACGCTCGGGATGGCGCTGCCGGGCACCGCCGCCATCCCCGCGGTTCACGCCGATCGGCTGCGTGCCGCGGAGGCGACCGGCGAGACCGCGGTGGCGCTGGCGCGCTCGCGGCTGACGCCTGCCCTTATCCTCACGCCGAGGGCGTTCGAGAACGCGCTGCGCGTGCTGCTGGCCATCGGCGGGTCCACCAACGCGATCATCCATCTGACCGCGGTCGCCGGCCGCGTCGGCGTGCCGATCTCGCTGTCCGACCTCAATCGGTGGAGCGACGAGACGCCGGTGCTGGTCGACCTCAAGCCCTCCGGCCAGCACTACATGGAGGACTTCTTCGCCGCCGGCGGCCTCGGCGCCGTCCTGCGCGAGCTGCGCGACCGGCTGCACCTGGACTGCCTGACCGTCACCGGCGAGACGCTGGGCGCGCGGCTGGAGGCCGACGACGCGTGGGTGGACCGCGGGGTGATCCGGAGCGCACGCGAACCGTTCCAGCCCGTGGGCGGCCTCGTCGCGCTGTTCGGCTCGCTGGCGCCCGGCGGCGCCATCCTGAAGCGCTCGGCGGCCGACGCGAGGCTGTTCGAGCGGGAGGGCCGCGCGGTCGTGTTCGACTCGCTGGAGGACCTGGCCGCGCGCATCGACGACCCGGCGCTCGACGTCACCCCCACCGACTTCCTCGTGCTGAAGAACGCGGGCCCCCGGGGCGCGCCGGGGATGCCGGAGGCCGGCTATCTGCCGATCCCCACCAAGCTCTCGCGGGCGGGGGTGACGGACATGGTGCGGATCTCCGACGCCCGCATGAGCGGCACCGCCTTCGGCACCATCGTGCTGCACGTGACACCGGAAGCCGCGGCCGGCGGTCCGCTCGCCCACGTGCAGAGCGGCGATCGCATCCGGCTCTCGGTCGAGGCACGGAGGCTGGACCTGCTGGTCGACGCGGCCGATCTCGCCCGCCGGGCGGCGAGCGCGGGCGCGGCGCCGGCTCCGGCGCGCGGGTATCGCCGCCTGTACCTCGACCACGTGCTGCAAGCCGACGCCGGCTGCGACTTCGACTTCCTCAGCGGCCGATGAGCGCCGGCCTCACGAGATCGCTCAGGGGAGATCGAAGAGCAGGGCCTCGGCGCCCGTCTCGCCGACGACCACCAGCGATGCCTCGTCGCTGATCGCGGCGCCGTCGCCCTGGGCCAGGCGCCGGCCGTTGAGCGTGAGGGCGCCGCGGGCGACGTGCAGCCAGGCGTGGCGGCCGGGCGCCAGGCGGTGGACGACCTGCTGGCCGGAGTCCACCACCGTCGCGTAGACGCGGGCGTCCTGGTGGATCGTGACCGAGCCCTCGGCGCCGTCGGGCGAAGCGACCAGCCGCAGCCGTCCCCGCTTGTCGGCGTCGGCGAACGTCTTCTGCTCGTAGCCGGGCGGGATGCCGGACGTCGAGGGCTCGATCCAGATCTGCAGCAGGTGCAGCGGCTCGCTGGCCGACGGGTTGGCCTCGCTGTGCCGGACGCCCGTTCCCGCGCTCATCCGCTGCACCTCGCCCGGGCGGATCACCGAGCCGGTGCCGAGGCTGTCGCGGTGCTCGAGCGCGCCCTCCAGCACGTACGTGATGATCTCCATGTCGCGATGGCCGTGCGTGGGGAAGCCTCGGCCGGGCGCCACGAAGTCCTCGTTGATCACGCGCAGGCTCCGGAAGCCCATGAACCGCCGGTCGTGGTAGTCGGCGAACGAGAACGTGTGCCAGGTGTCGAGCCAGCCGTGATCGGCGTGCCCGCGCTCCTTGGCCGGCCGGATGGCGATCATGTCATTGAGAGGGCCCGCGGGCCGGCAGCGATTCCACGACCTCGACGTCGAGCGACGGAGCCGTCGGCGCCCGGCCGGCCCCGCGCTCCTGGCGCCGCAGGAGCGGCAGCGCCAGCAGCGGCACCAGGCTGACGACGCCGACGGTGATCATCAGCCGGCCGAGGTTCGAGTAATCGGTCTGGGTCACCGCGAACGCCTCGTTCAGGTACTCGGTGAAGAGCTGGCTGGCCGACAGGGCCAGGTTCATCAGCGAGGCCATGATGGCGAACATCGTGGCCTCGGCGCCGGGCGGCGCGGTCCGGGCGATGAGCACCAGCATCGGCACCATCGCCAGCTGCCCGAGCGGCGCCGAGATCGTCGTGTCCACGAAGGCGAGAGTGCGGGCCGAGATCCCGAGCCACTCGTGCAGCCCGTAGAAGAGCCCGATGTTCGGCAGGTAGAGGATGGCGCCGGCGGTCATCACCCACAAGAGCGTGAAGCTGACCGGCCGCTTCACGATGGTCTTCCTGAACACCAGCAGCCCGGCCAGGCTCAGCACCGAGGAGACCTGGGCGAGCACGCCCAGGAACGCCTGGTCGAAGCCGAGACGGTCGATCGCCCAGTAGCTGTAGCCCTGACCGACGACGGGGGTGGCCCGGAACAGGAAGATCACGATCGCGGCGACGACCACGCCTTGCGAGATGCCGACCCGGTGGAGGAGCAGGCTGATGAGCGCCGCCGAGACCACCAGCACGATCTCGCGGCTGTACGGCGCGCCGAACGTCTCCAGCAGCGCGCCGAACGTCGCGTACCCCAGGCCCACCAGCATGATCAGGCGCGCCTTGCCCCCCTCCAGCGGCCCGGCGGTCGCCGGCGACCGGGCGGGAGCGGCCCGGCGGCGGGCCCGGACGAAGGGCACCGTGGCGACGACGATGAGGGGCAGCACCATCGCCACCGCGAACGTCCCGCGGCTCCCGATCCGGCCGGCGAGCACGCCCGAGAGGTAGCCGACGCTGATGCCCCCGACGAGGAGCGCCATGCGACCGAGCGTCTGGATCTGGCCGATCTCCTCGTCGGTCTCGGCGATCTCCACGCTGAGCGCGTCGGCCACCACGTCCTGGACCATGAAGCCCACGGCGATCAGCACGGACGCGACGACGTAGCCCCCGGCCGAGCGGACCGTGGTGGCCAGGGCGGCGTAGCCGGCCAGCGTGCAGAGCGCGCCCACCAGCAGGTAGGCGCCGCGCCGGCTGCCATGGATCGGATAGGCGTCGGAGGCCACTCCGGCGACCATCTTCATGGACCACGGCAGGCTGAGCCAGAAGGCGACTGCCGCGGCCTGGGCGGGGGTGAGGCCTAGGGTGTCCTTCTCGAAGTAGATCAAGGCGATGGCGGTGACGGTGCTGGCGCCGTAGCAGAAGTAGGTCAACAGGACCGGCAGGTAGGCCGGCCGGAGGCCGCCCAGCCACCGCCACCTCACGCGACCGGAGGGGGGAGGGACTGGCTCGGCCTCGATTCCGGAAGCGGTCACGGGGGTCATCGTACCCCCGGCTGCGCCGATTCGGCACGACCTGACGGACCTCGGGAGCCACCCGGAGGGGGCGTTCCTGGTGTCGTATAGAAACTCGTCAGGCAGTCCGCCTGTTTTACAGACGCCGGCGGGGCCGGAGGGAGTCTTTTTCCCAAGGTTCCGTGGGGATTGCCGTGGCAGATCTCTTGCTACGTGAGGGGTTGAAATGCAAATGCTCCATCGGGCCATGGGCTTCTGGAAGCGGCGGACGCCGCCCCGGTACGCGCTGGCCCTGGCGGGCGGCGGCATCATCGGCGGCATGTACGAAGTGGGCGCGATGGCAGCGCTCGAGGAGCGCCTCAACGGCAGCGGCGGCGGCTTCGACATCTACGTGGGCTGCAGCGCCGGCTCGGTGGTGGCCTCCTTGCTGGCCAGCGGCATCCGCGCCAGTGAGATCTACAAGATCCTGGACGAGGACCGCGACGACCCGCTCAATTTTCGCCGCGGCGTGTCATTCACCGGAGAGGCGTTTCGCACCGCCTGCGGCCGGTTCGGGCGATTCATGTGGGCCGTCAGCAAGCACGTGATCCGTGGCGGGCGCTGCCTGCCCGACGTGCTGGCAAGCGCCGAGCGCGAGCTGCCGGCCGGGTTCTTCACCCTGGCCGCCATCGAGCGCTTCATCCGGTTCGGGCTCGCCTCGCGTGGCCAGCGCAACGCTTTCGTGGACCTCGCGCACCCCTTGCTCATCCCGGCGGTCGACCTCAACACGGCCGAGCGGGTGGTGTTCGGCGCCGGTGCGCTGGCCTCGGTGCCGATCAGCGATGCCGTGGCGGCGTCGTCGGCGATCCCCGGGTTCTTCGACCCCTACACGATCGATGGACACGACTACGTCGACGGTGGCGTGGGCTTCTGCGGCCACGCCGACCTCGCCGCCGAGGCGGGCGCCGACGTGGTCTTCGTGGTGAACCCGCTGGTGCCCAACCGGGCGGCCAACGGCGACTCGATGCGGGCGCGCGGCGTCTACACGATCATGGAGCAGGCCGGCCGCATCTACAGCCAGAACCTGCTGCAGCTGGGCCTGGCCGCGCTGGCCGTGAAGTTCCCGCGCACGACGTTCTACCTCCTGCAGCCGCCTCGGGACACCGAGCTCCTCTTCGGGCCCTCGATGGGATTCGCGGCGAGCCAGGCCGCGCTCCGCTTCGGTTACACGTCGACCCGCGCCTGGCTCGGCGAGCAGGGCGCGCCTCTCCTGCGCCACCTGGCGCCCCACGGCCTCCCGGCGTAGCCGATTTCCGCCGTTTGACCAGGCGGCAAGCGCCGCGCCGAGCGGGCGGACGTGGATGAGTCACCTCGTGGGCGACGCGCTCGCCGACCCCTCCGCTCGAACGGCGACGACGGCTCACCAGCAAGTGGCGCGGCGGGGCCCCCACGCCCACCCGCTCGGCGCTCCCGTCACCGCGTGATCAACGCCGCTGGAATCGATCGAAGGAGGTTTCAGCTGCCCGCGGGGGCGGCACCGCGCGTCCCGAGGCTAGCTGCTGGCTTCGGTGGCCGTGCGGCGCTGGAGGGCGCCGAGGCCGTCGTAGGCGGCGTACTTGTAGGCGTCGCCGAGCGAGGGGTAGTTGAAGACGGTGTTGACGAACATGTCGATGGTGCTCTCGGTCTGCAGCGCCATGAGCCCGATGTGGACCAGCTCGGCGGCGATCTCGCCGATGATGTGCACGCCCAGCAGGAGCTTGTCGGGATAGCGGAAGACGAGCTTGACCTCGCCGCCCAGGTCGCCCGTGATCTGCCCGCGCGCGTTGGTGCGATAGAACGCGCGGCCCACGCAGTACTCGATCCCCCGGCGCCGGCAGCTCTCCTCGGTCTCGCCGGCCATGGCGACCTCGGGGATGGTGTAGACGGCCAGCGGGAAGACCGGCGCCACCCGCGTCTTGTACTTGGGCAGGTCGAAGGCGTGCACCATCGCCACCCGCGCCTGCTCCATCGAGGTGGAGGCGAGCGCCGGGAAGCCGATGACGTCGCCGGCCGCGTAGATGTGCGGGACCGCGGTCCGGTAGCGCTCGTCGACGGTGAGCAGCCCGCGCTCGTCGACGGCGAGGCCGGCCCGGTCGATGGCCAGGCACTGGACGTTGGCGACCCGCCCGGCCGCCACCAGCACCTGGTCGACGGTGAGACTGCCGCCGCGCTTGAGCGACAGGCGCACGCCGTCGGGCCCGGGGACGTAACGCGTCACGCGCTCCTCCAGCCGCAGGTCCACGCCCAGGAAGCCCATCTGCAGGCGCAGCTGGTCGGCCATCTCGGCGTCGAGAAAGCCCAGGAGCCGGTCGCGCCCGTCGATCAGGCTCACCTTGATGCCGAGCGCGGCGAAGATCGTCGTGTACTCGCAGCCGATAACGCCGGCGCCCACCACGGCCAGCGTACCCGGCAGCCGCTGCAGCTCGAGGATCTCGTCGCTGTCGTGAACGCGGGGATCGGTGAACGGGACGTCGGGGGGCCGGGTGGGGACGGAGCCGGTGGCGATGAGCACGACGTCGCCGTGGAGCAGGCGGTCGGGCGCGCCCTCGCGGCTCACGCGGACGGTGTGCGGATCCTCGAAGCGCGCGTCGCCCTGCACGAAGTCGATCCGGTGCCGCTCGATGTTCTCGACGACGACCTGGCGGAGCGAGCGCACGACTTCCTGCTGGCGGTACATGAAGTCCTTGACCGTCAGGTCGGTGTTGACGTGGTAGTCGACGCCGTAGAGCCCGCGCTGGCGGAGCCCGGAGAAATAGAGGGCGGTCTCGCGCAGCGTCTTGGACGGCACGGTGCCGGTGTTGATGCCGGCGCCGCCCGGGTACGGCTCTCGCTCGACCACGGCCACCCGTTTGCCGAAGTACGCGGCCTGGGCGGCCCCCTTTTCACCGGCGGGGCCGGAGCCGATCACGACCAGATCGTAGCGGTCCATCGCTTCCACCGACACGCTATGACGGCGGCCCGGTGCGATGCAAGGATTTCGACCTCAGCGGCGGCCGCCGGCCAGGCGGCGCGCCTCCGGCAGCGCCCGCAGCCGGGCCATGGCCACGACGCCGAGCGCGGGACCCACCGCCAGCGTGGTGAACGCCCACGGCCAGCCGACGGCGGCCACGACGGGCGGGATCAGCCAGATGCTCAGCGTCGTCAGCGCAAAGCCGGCGCACGTCTGCGTAGTGAGCGCGGTGCCCACGTAGGCGGGCGGCGACAGTTCCGTGATCGCCGTGGAGAACTGGGCGGAATCGGCGATCACCGTCACGCCCCACACGATCGCCACCAGCAGCGTGAGGGCGGGCGGCCCACCGAAGGTGAGCCCGATCCCGAGCGCGCAGGCGCCGCTGGCCGCCATCGCCACGATCGTCAGCGTCGTGCGCCCCCAGCGGTCCGACACGTGGCCGCCGGCCCAGCACCCGAGCGCGCCGATCGCGATCACCAGGAACGTGGCGCCGCTGGCATTGGCGCCGAGGTAGTCGCCGCCGCCGCGCGCCCGCAGGCTCTCGGCCAGGAAGACGCCGATCCACGCCCACATCGCGTACAGCTCCCACATGTGGCCGAAGTAGCCGAAGCACGCCAGCCGCGGGCCGCGCTCGCGGAAGACGGCGGCCGCCATCCGGAGGTCGAAGCGCGCGGCCGGGAACGCGTACGGCCCCTCGCGCACGAACGCCACCACGAGGACGGCCGCCAGCAGGGCCAGTCCCGAGGCGACCAGCAGCGTGTGGCGCCAGGGCAGGTCGGTGAGGCCGCGGATGAGGTGCGGGGTCGCCGAGCCGACCGTGAGCGCGCCGACGAGGATGCCGATGGCCAGCCCGCGCCCCTCGCGGAACCACGTCGCCATGATCTTCATGGCCGGCGGGTAGGCGCCGGCCATGGCGAGGCCGGTGACGAAGCGAAGCGCGAGCGCCGAGACCAGGTCGTCCACCACGAGCGCCAGCACGCCGTTGGCGACGGCGCCCAGCACGGCGCCGGCGACGAGGACGCGGCGGGCGGGCCAGACGTCGGGCAGGTTGGTCAGCGCGGCCCCGAGCGTGCCGGCGATGAAGCCGGCCTGGACGGCGATGGTGAGGCCGGCGGCGCCGCCGTCGCCGAGCGCCCACTCGCGCCGCAGCGCCGGCAGCACGGCGGCGGCGCTGAACCAGACGCAGAGCGCGAGCAGCTCGGCCAGCGACAGCACGGCCAGCTGGCGCCAGCGTTCCACGGGCGAGCGGGCTACTCGATGACCTTGCGCTCGCGCAGCCCGGCGATGTCGGCGGCGCCCAGGCCGAGGTCCTTCAGGATGGCCTCGGTGTGCTCGCCGCCGAGCGGCGCCGCGGTGCGGATGGTGCCCGGCGTGTCGGAGAGCTTGATGGCGATCCCGAACTGGCGCACGCGGCCGTGGGTGGGGTGCTCGACGTCCACGATCATGCCGCGGTGGTTGATCTGCGGGTCGCGCACCATCTCCTCGACGTCGTAGACCTTGCCGACGCAGACGTCGTGCTTGACCAGATACTCGTACCAGTCGTCGCGGTCGCGCGTGCGGATGACCGCCTCGATCGCCTCGCGGGCGGCGCTCTCCTCGGCGTTGGCGGCGCGCACGAACTGGTCCGGCTGGCGGGCGAAGCGCTTGAAGTCCGGCCGGCCGATCGCGTTGCAGAAGTTCTCCCACAGCCACGGCTCGGTGCAGCCGATCGTCAGCAGCTTGCCGTCGCGCGTCTCGTAGATCGCGTAGTACGGATAGGAGCCGCCCAGGAAGCCCTCGCCCCGCCGCGGCGCCACGCCGTCGGAGAAGAAGAACCGCATGTTGGGCGTGGCGGCCAGCAGGGAGAGCGTGGTGTCGAGGTAGGACACGTCGACGTGCTGCCCGCGCCCGGTCCGCTCGCGCGCGAACAGCGCCAGCGCGATGCCGAGCGCCCCGTGCAGGCTGGCGCCGGCGTAGTCGGCCACGAGGTTGAGCGGGATCACCGGCTTCTTGCTGCCGGCGTCGCCGATGAGGTTGAGCACGCCGGCCAGCGACAGGTAGTTCATGTCGTGGGCGGGGTAATTGCGGTATGGCCCGTCCTGGCCGAAGCCCGACAGCGAGCAGTAGACCAGCCGCGGGTTCAGCGCGTGCAGCGCCTGGTAGCCGGCGCCGAGCCGGTCCATCACGCCGGGCCGGAAACCCTCCACGAGCACGTCGGCGCCGGCGGCCAGCTTGCGGAAGATGGCCTGGCCCTCCGGCGCTTTCAGATTGAGCGTCATCGAGCGCTTGTTGCGGTTGACGAAGGCGTGGATCGTTCGGCGCACCCACTGCTCGTCACGGGCCTGGCCCGGCTCGGGGGTCTCGATCTTCAGCACGTCGGCGCCCATGTCGGCCATCAGCATGCCGGGCATCTCGGCCGGCGGCACCCGGGCCAGCTCCAGGATCTTGATGCCGTCGAGGACGCCCATGGCTCAGTTCCTCTCCGTGACGAGGCGTGAGGTCAGCGCGCGGATGTCGGGCACGTCCTCCAGGTGGGCCAGCTGGGCGGCCACGTCCTCAGCCTCGCCGGCGCCGAGGACCGGCGCCGCGCAGGCCAGGAACTTGTCGCGGAGCTGGGCGTCGGTGAGCGGCTGGTCGGGATGGCCGGAGGCGCCGCGGGGCGGCGACTCCAGCGTGCGGCCGTCGCGCAGGCGGACGGTGACGCGGCTCCACGCGTGCTGCTCGAGGCCGTCGGGCAGCGTGGGGTCCACCACCATGCGCACGCGGTCCATCAGCTCGCGGGTGCCGGCGTCGGCCATCGAGCCCTCCGCGAACGCGCCGAGGTCCACGCGGCCGGCGCCGAGGGCGGCGGCGGCGCAGAACTGCATCGAGAACTTCCGTTCCAGCCCACTGGTCGGACGGGTGTGGCGCAGCACGTCGGGGACGACGTGGTTCACCCCCACCTCGATCTCGGCCACCTGGTCCGCGGTCAGCCGGTGTCCCGCACGCAGCTCCAGCAGCGCGTCGATCGCCGAGTGCGTCAGCGCGCACGAGGGATACGGCTTCACCGCGATGCCCGACCGCAGCAGCTCCCAGCGCTGGCCGAGGGCGTCGAAGGCGCCCGGCGTCAGCTTGGCCTGGCTCAACGCCGCCGCGTAGCCCTGCCGGCCCTCGAGCGCCTCGTCGGAGGCGGTGAGGCCCTCGCGCGCCACCATGGCGGCGAACACGCCGCTGCGGGCGGCGTGCCCGGCGTGGAACGGCTTGGTCATCGAGCCGAAGTTCTCCTTGAGGCCGGAGGCGAGCGAGGCCGCGATGCCGAGGGCGTGGCGCGTCCGGTCGATGTCCAGCCCGAGGAGGCGGGCGGCGGCGGCGGCGCAGCCGAGCGTGCCGATCGCGGACGTCGCGTGCCAGCCGCGGGTGTACAGCTCGGGGTTCAGCGCCAGGCCGAGCGCGGCGCTGACCTCGAAGCCGATCACGTAGGCGAGGACCACGGCGGCGCCGCCGGCCGGCTCGGCCTCGGCCGCCGCCAGGGCGGCCGACAGCAGCGGCGCGCTGGGATGGCCCATCAGCGCGAAGTTCGTGTCGTCGAAGTCGTGAGCGTGGCCGGCGGCGCCGTTGGCCAGCGCCGCCCACGTGGGGCTGGTCCGGAGCGAGGTGCCGAGCACCGTGCACAGCGGGGTGCCGCCCTCGGCGCGGGCGACGGCCCGCACGCCGGCGGCGACCGGCTCGGCCGCGCCGGCCAGCGTCACCCCCAGGGTGTCGAGCGCCGCCCGCCGCACCTGGGCGATGGCGCCGTCGGGACAGTCGCGCAGCGTGGTCGTGACGACGAACTCGGCGAGGCGGGCGGTGGCTGTCATGGCCCGCACGATACACGGACGGCCTGCGCGGTTGCAAGGCGGCGGGGCGTGGCGGACAATCCCGTCCGGGGAGGAACCATCGTGCCAGCCATCACCAACCGCCGCGTGCTGCTGCGGAGCCGCCCCGCCGGCGAGCCCACGCTGACCGACTTCGAGATCGCCGACGCCCCGCTGCCGGCGCCCGTCGACGGCGAGATCCTCTGCCGCACGATCTACCTCTCGCTCGATCCCTACATGCGTGGCCGCATGAACGACGTGAAGTCCTACGCCGCCTCGGTCGAGCTGGGGCAGCCGATGGTGGGCGGCACCGTGAGCGAGGTGATGGACTCGCGCCACCCGAGCTTCCAGGCCGGCGACTTCGTGCTCGGCTACGGCGGCTGGCAGTCGTATCACGTCGCCCGCCCGGCGGCGACGCCGGGGCCCTTCGGCCCGCTGAAGCTCGATCCCACGGCCGCGCCGATCTCCACGGCGCTCGGCGTGCTCGGCATGCCGGGCATGACGGCGTACGTCGGCCTGCTCGACCTCGGCCAGCCCCGGGCCGGCGAGACGGTGGTCGTCTCGGCGGCGGCGGGCGCGGTGGGCTCCGCCGTCGGCCAGCTGGCGAAGATCAAGGGCTGCCGAGCCGTCGGCGTCGCCGGCTCGCCGGCCAAGTGCGAGTACGTCGTGAAGGAGCTGGGCTTCGACGCCTGCGTCAGCCATCGCGCGGACGATCTCTTCGCCGCGCTCAAGGAGGCGTGTCCGCAGGGCATCGACGTGTACTTCGACAACGTCGGCGGCGAGGTGCTCAGGACGGTGCTGCGGCTGGTGAACCCCTTCGCCCGCATCCCGCTGTGCGGCCTGATCTCCCAGTACAACGCCACCGAGCCGCCGCCCGGCCCCAACCTGGGCCCGGTGCTGGTCAACCGGGTGACGATCCGCGGCTTCATCGTGTCCGATCACGTGAATCGCCTGCCCGCGTTCCTGGCCGACTGCGGGCGCTGGGTCCGCGAGGGCCGACTGAAGTACCGCGAGGATGTGGTGGAGGGGCTGGACCAGGCGCCGCAGGCGTTCATCGGTCTGCTGCGCGGGGAGAACCTCGGCAAGCTGATCGTGAAGGTGGGGCCCGATCCGACCGGCGGGTAGGCCGGCCGGTCAGTGTTGGGGGGAGGCGTACTCAGGTGCGCTGCGACCGCGTGGTCGCCTTCGCTTGGACCACCCGGTCTTCCAATGGAGGATACCCGAGGTGAAGGTGAGTATCCTCATGCAGATGCGCGAGCGCCATCCACATAGAGATGCGTACATCCCACTTTTGGAAGGCCTGTATCTCGTAGCAGATGACGCCGTGTTCCGCATTCAGCAAGGCGTCATCAGCTCGCAGAGGTTGCGCGCGCTATCGAACGCTTGGCGGCGCCGGTGTTGGCGCCCGCGCTTCAACGCCTCCTCGAGGAGGACTTGGTGCGTTGGCAGCGTGCGCGCGAGGCGAACACTGCCGCACACGTCCGTGGCGTGCGAGTCCAGTCGGATGCCCATATGTCCTGGACACTTCAGTACAGACGGGCCTTTGCAGCCATCGGCGACGGCTGGGTCGTGGAATTGATGAAGACGTATCTGCCAGACGCTGACGTCTTCGGTTTTGGCTTCGACGCGGCCTGCGTCCTCAAGGCCATCTGGGACCGGGAGCATAACCCTCCAAAGGACAAGCGGTTCACATTCTGGCCGGATTTCTCGGATGTGAAGGCCCGGCGCATGGAGCGTCAAGCGCGCGCGAGCGATGGCGATTCCTCGCCATTCGCGGATGCGATTATCGCCGTCGTTCACGATCTGGTGAAAGCGGATTCAGGCGAAGATGCTCACCGCCACGCGCTGCAGTTGGCTAAGAGTGCATTTAGCATGCCCTATGGCAATCGGACGGGAGTCATTGATACCTTGTTGCAGCTGCCGCGCCCACTTGCCGAAAAGGAAGATTTGCTTAGAGTTCTTGTGCTGGCCGGGGAAATAGTTCGTGCCGACATGGTCCTCGACGGCATCAAGGCGCTGCTGGAGGAGGCAAAGACAAACCGGTGGCGGCTAGATGAGAGCCGAGGAGAGCTAGAAGGTTGGTTGGAGCTCCTGCCTTTCTCCGATCGGCCGGAGGCCACGCTTGATGCCTTGGAATTGCTTGATCCCAACCTGCGGCAACCGTGGCGGCTGCGCCGCCTTTTGTCAGCTTTGGGCTACGCACCCTCCTCTGCGGCTGAACATGTGCTCAATCTGCTGCCTCAGAAAGATGCAAGATTTCTCAGCGAACACGATTGGCTCGTCGCCCTGGACAAGCGTGGCACTGTGTCAGCGGCGCGCATGCTTCTCGAACTCATATGCGGGGGCGCGTTCGCTGGTGCGAAGGGCGGTTTGGATACCTGGATGCTCTCCAAAGGGCTGGAGAGCGCCATTCGCTCCCATGCAAACTTTCGGGCCGAGGTCTGCGAACGGTACGAAGGTCTGCCTGCCGGTCCGGGTAAAGCCGTCCTCGAGCACGCCACCGCTGAGGTTGCGGATGCAGAGGGCGTGTTGATCCTTGTTCGTGGCCACGCCGCTCAAGGCAGATCGTTTGACGGGGTTCTCCATTCCGCCATCCGGCATGTCGCGGTGGGCGAGCGTCCATCCGCGGATTGGGCAGGCGCTAACGAGGTCTTCAGCGTGCCGGTCCCAGAACTACGGAAAAGGCTTTTCGCGATGGTTATTAATAACGATGACACGGCCGAGGCGAGGTTGGCGGAGGCATGCCTTACTGCCATTGATGAGCTCCGAGACGATTATGGTTCGGTTGAGTCCGAACCGCGTCACCCTGATATTGACTCCGGCCGTCCCTGGCCACTGGCGGCGGGTCAGCTCTGAGAAGGCCATCGAGCTGACGGCGCTCTGCGTCGCAGCTGATAGCCAGCGTTGACCTAGCGTTAGACCGCCCAGGAATCTCGTTACCGGTGACCACTTGCGAAAGGTGTCTTGATGGCCAGGGTAGGGCGCTCTGAACGCTCGTCTGCGAAAGGAGGCATTAGGGAGCTGATGCTTAGGGCGATAGAACTCGCACGACAATGTGCGAGCGAGCCCGGGAGGATCTCGCCAAAGGTCGGCGTGATTGTTGCCCGAGATGGAGTTGTGCTCGGCGAGGCCTTTCGTGGAGAGCTCGCGCCAGGGGAGCACGCGGAGTTCACGCTGCTTGAGAGGAAGCTGGCCGACAAGACCCTGTCAGGAGCGACGCTCTTCACGACACTCGAGCCGTGCACCTCACGAAACCACCCCAAGACTCCCTGTGCCGACCGAATAGTCGAAAGACGAATCAAGAGAGTCGTCATAGGGACTTTGGATCCGAATGATCGGATACGGGGTCGCGGCGAGCTTCGGCTTCGCGCCGCCGGAGTCGAGATTGCTCGCTTTGATCCCGACCTGATGCCCGAGATTGAGGAGCTGAACAGAGATTTCTTACGAGAGCATGGTACGCGCCCTCGGCGGCGCCGCACGCGAGCCGAGACGACCGATCCAGTCAAGCCCGGGCAGGTCGGGCCAAATGGCCACAGAATCGGCTACACGAAAGCCGGGGACAAGGTGGAGTGGATTCCAGACGACGACGGTCCGGGAAAAGAGTGGCCGCTTCTCCTGCGGCGGAACGATAAGGCCATCCTGAAGACCTACAACGAATTCTGGGACAAGGTTTGGTGGAACAGACACCAAGTCTGGCTGGAGAGGATCAAGAGTGGCGAGGAGCCGTTAACCGAACAGCAACGGCCTGTCCTGAAGAAGGCGATGGAGGCTGCCAAGCGAATTGAGGGTAGGTACGGCAGGAAGAATTTAGGGTGGGGCGACTTCGAATGGGGCCGACTGAGCGGTCGAATGTCGGCGCTCGCGTGGGTCATGGGCGCGGAATGGAATGAATCCCTGGACACGTGAACCGACAGCATTGTCGTTGGGCGGCCTAAACCTCGGCAAGCACC
>Ga0299906_10001647_pt1 | contig 19003 bp, 12 predicted proteins | sample RVTome_14_FD_200259 | JGI IMG/M metagenome (GOLD analysis project Ga0299906, IMG submission 200259) | Soil microbial communities from uranium-contaminated site in the Upper Colorado River Basin, Wyoming, United States - RVT145D125 (version 2) ...
GGTCATCACGGGGAACCAGCGTCCCCACAGCCGCGTCTGGGTGCGCCCCGGGATCGGCGCCGGGGCGCGGTCGGCGAGGAAGTCTGCGGCGGGCACCGCCTGGATCACCTCGTCGTAGTAGATGCCGGGATCGCCGAGCTGGCGCAGGGCGAGGCTCGCCGACGCCGCGGCCACCGCGGCGAAGCCCGCCAGCAGGGCGAAGCGCGGTCCCGCGCGCGCGCTCACCGCCCTTCCCTTGACGGCCGCAGCCTCGGACCGCACGCTCGGCCGCTCCCATGCCCGAGCACGCCACGCCCGAGCGACTCTACGGGCGCGCGGTGCGGGTCCTCGAGCGGGGGGACGAGCCGGAGCGGGTGCCGCCCTGCACGGTCTGCGGTGGGGAGCAGGCGCATCCGGGTTTCGAGATCGAGGGCTTCGCTTCCCGCCTGGTCGTCTGCGCGGGCTGCGGACTGGGCCGCCTGCACCCGCTGCCCGCTCCGGAGGAGATCCGGGCCTTCTACCCGGACGAATACTACGGCGAGCCCGGCTCCAAGTTCCAGTCCGCCATCGAGCGCCTGGTGCGCTGGGTCGGCGTGCGCCACCTGGCGTTCCTCACCGCCGGCCTGGCGCGCGGCTCCCGGGTGCTCGACGTGGGCTGCGGGCGCGGCGTCATCCTGGGCGCCCTGGTCGACCGCGGCTTCGAGGCCCACGGCACCGAGATCGGCGCCGAGGCGGTGCGGGGGGCGGATCCGCGCGCCGAGATCCGTATCGCCTCGCAGCTGCGCGACGCCGCCTACGCGGCGGAGAGCTTCGACGAGGTGGTGGTCTGGCACGTGCTCGAGCACGTGGCCGATCCCCGGGGCACCCTGGAGGAGGCGGCGCGGATCCTGCGGCCCGGAGCGCGCCTGGTGGTGGCGGTCCCGAACCTCTCGAGCCTCCAGGCGCGCTGGAGCGGCGCCGCCTGGTTCCACCTCGACCTGCCGCGCCACCTGTACCACTTCCCGCTGGCGGCGCTGCGCCGCCTGCTGCGGGACACGGGCTTCGAGGTGGTCTCCGAGCACCACTTCTCGCTGCGCCAGAATCCCTTCGGCTGGATCCAGAGTGCCCTCAACCGCTGCCCCCGGCTGCCGCGAAACGCGCTCTATGGGATGCTCCAGAAGCGCCGGCCGGGCGAGGCGCCGCCCTACGACGCGCGGCTGCGCCGCCGCATGTGGCTGGCGCTCGTGCTCGGCGCTCCCGTGGCGCTCGCCCTGACGCTCCTCGAGACGCTGCTGCGAAGCGGCGGCACGGTTCATCTGGTGGCGCGCCGGCGCGAGGGCGGCGGCTCGCGGTAGGAGCGGTCCTGGCGGTAGAGGGCCAGGCGCTCGCGCAGCGCCCGGGCCAGGTCCGCCTGGCCGCCGGCCTCGGCCAGGGCCAGCGCCCGCCCGGCCGTCTCCCGGGCCGCGTCGAAGCGGCCGAGCGACGCCTCGGCCGCGGCCAGCGTGTCGAGCACCGCCGCGTCCGCGTTGCCGCCCTGGAGCGACGCGCGGCGGGCCAGCTCGAGGGCGAGCTCGCGGTCGCTCCGCTCCCGCCCGGGCAGGGTCGCCAGCAGCCAGGCCAGGTTGTTGCCGGCGCGCAAAAAGCCCGGCTCGAGCTCCAGCGCCCGGCGGTAGTGGGCGAGGGTCTCCTCCACGCGACCCCGCTCGAGGAGCGCCGCGCCCAGGTGGGCGTGGGCGACGGAGCTCTCGCTCACCTCGAGGGCGTGGCGGAAGAGCGCCTCGCTGTCGCGCCAGTGGCGCAGCTGCGCCTGGGTCGCGAGGGCCAGGGCCGCCACGGCGGCCGCCGCGGCGGCGGCCAGCGCCCGCCGCGCCCGTCGGCTGCGATCCGCGAGCTCGCACGCGCCCCAGGCGAGGGCCAGGGTCGGCCCCACCAGGGGCAGGTACATGTAGCGGTCGGCCATGGCCTGGGAGCCCACCTGGAGGAGGCCGATCGCCGGCGAGAGCGCCACCAGGTACCAGAGCCAGCCGACGGTGGCGTAGGGCCGGACGAGCGAGAGCGCGCTCGCCGCCACCAGCACGAGCACCGCCCCGACCACCGATCCCGCGCCGAGGGCGTCGCCCGGGTGCGGATAGAAGACGGCGAGTCCGCTCGGCCACAAGAGCTTCCCCAGGTACGTCGCGCAGGCGACGAGGGCGTTCGCCACGCGCACGCCGAGGGGCATCTGCTCGAGGGAGACCCACGCGCCTCCCGCCCGCTGGGCCGCCAGGCCCACGGCGGCGAAGCCCGCAACGAGGGCGAAGAGCGGCCACTTCTCCCGCAGCGGCCCCACCAGGCGCCCGCGCCCCAGGCGCCCGAGGGGCCAGTAGTCGAGCAGGAGCAGCACCGCCGGCAGCGCCGCTGCGGTGGGCTTCGCCATCAGCCCGAGGGCCAGGCAGGCGAAGATGCCGAGCCTCGCGCCGCGGCCCGGGCCCTCGCGGCCGCCGCGCCCGTGGAGGTGGAGGGCCAGGGCGAAGAAGAGGCCCGATAGCGTGTCCTTGCGGGCCGCCGCCCACGCCACCGACTCCACGTGCAGGGGATGGACGGCGAAGACCGCCGCGACGAAGGCACTCGGGCCGCTGCGGCCCGTGAGGCGCGCCAGGGCCAGGAAGAGCAGCAGGGAGGTGGCGGCGTGGAGCAGCAGGTTCGTGCGGTGGAAGGCCGCCGGCTCCGGGCCGAAGAGCGAGATGTCGAGGGCCCAGGAGAGCCGCGTCAGCGGGAACCAGTTGGCGCCGTGGAAGCTCGTGAACGCCCAGCGCACACCTTCCGGTGTCAGACCCTGGAGCTGGTCCGGGTTGTCGGTGATGTAGACGTCGTCGTCGTAGTTGAGGAAGTCGTGGTCGAGGGTCGGCGCGTAGAGGAGCGCCGCCAGGGCGAAGACCAGCGCCCCCCACCCCAGGCGGGCGAGGCGCGCGCGGCTCCCGCGGACCTCCGCTAGCGCCAAGGCGGCATCCAGTCGGGCATGAGGCCGGGGGCGGCGAAGAGCTCGCGGCCCCCGCGGTCGAGCACCGCGATGCCGGTCCGGGCCAGGCTCTCCTCGTCCGCCAGCCGCGGCCCGCCGGCGCCGGTCGGCGAGGTCGTGACCACCAGGCGCTCGCCGTCCGGCGACCAGCGCGGCGCGAGCTCGTCCCGGACCGGCGTGCGGGTCAGCGCGCGCACGCTCCCGTCGGCGCTCCGCAGGTAGAGGTCGAAGTCCGCGTCGCGGCGGGCGACGAACGCGATCTCGTCGCGGCGGGGCGAGGGCTCCGCCGAGTGGGCGTCCTCGCCCGCGCCGCCCGCCAGCACGCGCAGGTCGCCGCCCGCGGCGTCGACGCTGGCGATCTCGTGCGCCGGCGCCGCGGCGCCGGTGGGCCGCCGGCTGAAGACGATGCGGGAGCCGTCGCGGTTGAAGCCGGCCTTGAAGGAGAACCAGGCCGCGTCGGTGACCAGGGGCCGGGGCGCTTCGCCCGGCCCCAGCAGCCACAGCTCCGAGCCCGGCTCGCCGGCGCGGCGGCGCTGGGCCACCACCCGCGCGCCGTCCGGGGCGAAGGCCGGACGCAGGTAGAGGTCACCGCGGGCGCCGGCCGCCAGCACCTCGACGCTCCCGTCCGAGGCGTCGACCCAGGCCACGCCGGTCTCGGGCCGGCCGCCGCGGAAGGCGTAGGCGACGCGGGTGCCGTCCGGCGACCAGCGCTGCCAGCGCTCGTCCCGGTCCGGCGTCGTCAGGAGCGGGGTCTCGAGGGCGCTGCCGGGATCCCAGAGGTAGAGGTCGTTGCGCCCCCCGCGAGGGCTGGCCTGGAAGAGCAGGCGTCCGCTCTCGGAGGACCAGTAGGGCCAGCGCTCGTCGCGCCCGGGCGTGTGCGTGATCGGCCGCTCGGCGCCGTCGGCGAGGCGGGCCTGCCAGAGCTCCGTCGACCCCGCGCCGGTGCGCGCGAAGACGAGCCCCTCCGCAGGCGGGTCCGGGTCGCGCGCGCAGGCGAGCGCGAGGCCCGCCGCCAGCAGCGCGGCGGCGCGGCGCCGTGGGCGGAAGGGATACACTCGACCCCCATGGCGCAGCGGGCCTTCGGCGGGCCGGCGGGCTGGCCGCTCCTCGCGTTCCTCGGCTTCGCCGCGCTCTCGCTCCTGGTCTACCGCCAGGCGCTCCACGGGCCCTTCGTCTCGGACGACCTCGGCTACCTCGGCGCGAACCCGTACACGGCCTCGCTCTCCGCGGAGAGCATCGGGACCCTCCTCGATCCCCGCAGCGAGGCCAAGCTCTACACGGCCAACTACGCGCCGCTCCACCTGCTCCTTCACGCGTTCGAGCGGCAGATCTTCGCCGACGAGACGCTCGGCTACCACCTGGTGAACGTGGCGATCCACGCGGCCTGCGCGGCCCTGCTGGCGGCGCTGCTGGCGGCCTCCGGCGTGCCGCGGCCTGGCGCGCTGCTGGGCGCCGCGCTCTTCGCGCTCCACCCGGCGAACGTGGAGGCCGTGGCGTGGATCTCCCAGCTCAAGACCGTCGGGGCCCTGGCCCTGGCCCTGGCGGCGCTCCTGGCCTGGGGCCGGCGCCCCGGTCTGGCGACCGTCTTGTTTGCCCTGGCCCTCCTCACCAAGGCCTCGGCGGCCGCGGCGCTGCCCATGGCCGCCGCCCTCAGCTGGGCCCGGCGGAGCGGCGTCCGCCACCGGATCTGGCTCGCGGTGCAGGTGGCCGTGCTCGCCCTCTACGCGATCCCCCAATGGGAGGCCATGGGGCGCGTCGGCGGCGTCGAGGTGGCGGCGTTCGCCGACCCCTTCGTGCAGCTGCGCACCGTGGCGGCGGTCGGCACCCGCTACCTGGTGATGGCGGCGACGGGCTACGGGGTCTCGGCGTTCCAGGAGCCCGCGCCCTCGACCTCCTGGCTCGACCCCTGGTGGCTCGCGGCGCTCCCCCTCGGCGCGCTGCTGGCGTGGCGGACGCTCCGCGGCCTGGTGCGGCGCCGGGAGGAGGCCGCCTGGTGGATCGGCGCGGCGGCCGCCTTCGCCCCCGTCTCCCAGGTCTTCCCCTTCCTCAACCCGGTGGCGGACCGCTACCTCTACTTCCTGCTGCCCGGTCTGATCGGCGGCACGCTGCTGGCGGCGGGCGAGCTGGGGCGGCGCCGGGGCGCGCTCGGCGTCGCCGGGCTGGCTGCGGGCGCGGCGCTGGCCGCGGTGTTCGCGATCCAGTCCTCGGAGCGCGCGCGGCTCTGGTCGAACCCGACGCTCCTCTACCTCGATGCGGCCGAGCACTACCCGGACGGGGGCACGGCCTGGTTCCTGCGCGCGCGCCGCGCCGCCGCCGAAGGCGACGTCGGCGCGGCGGTGGACGCGCTTCGCCGCGCGAGCGAGCGGGGCATCGACACGTACCTGGCGATCTGGCAGGACCCGGCCTTCGCCCGCTTCCGGCGGCACCCGGACTTCGTCGCCGTGGTGCGCGAGATCGCCGGGCGCTGGCTCGACAGCGCCCGCCGCCGCGGCTACTCCACCCAGGCGGAGCTGCGGGCCGTGGCCCAGGCGCACTGGCTGCGGGAGGAGTACGCCGAGGCCGAGGCGGCCCTCGAGGCGGGGCTCGCGGCCGTGGGCCCGCAGGAGGAGCAGCTGCGCCGGGAGCTCGCGCAGGTGCGCGAGCGCATCGCCGCCGGAGAGGCCCGGCGCGGCGACGGGGGGGCGGGCGATCGAGAGCGGCAACCCTAGGGGCGACGGCTTCGGCGCGGGGGGCTACGCGGTGCTGGGGCTCGCGCTCCTCGGCGCCGCGTTCCTCGCCTACGGCCCGGCGCTCTCCGGTCCCTTCGTCTCGGACGACCACCACTACGTCCGCAACAACCGCTACGTCCACGGCCTCGGCCAGGGCAACGTCCGCGCGGTGCTCGAGCCCACCGGCGACGCCGCCATCGGCATCGTCAACTACGCGCCGGTGCAGCTGCTGATCCACGCCGCGGTCTGGGAGGTGGTGGGCGAGGACGTGCGCGGTCACCACGCGGCGAACGTGGTGCTCCACGCGCTGGCCTCCCTGCTGCTGGTGGCGCTGCTCTCCCGCTCGGGAGTGCCGAGGGAGGCGGCCGTCGTCGGGGGAGCGCTCTTCCTGCTGCACCCGGCCAACGTGGAGGCGGTGGCGTGGATCTCCCAGCTCAAGAGCAGCTCCGCGCTCTGCCTGGCGCTGGCGGCGCTGCTGGCCTTTCCGCGGCGCCCGGCCCTGGGCACGGCGCTCTTCGGGCTGGCGCTCCTGGCCAAGGCCACCGCGGCCTTCGCGCTGCCGGTGGCGGCGCTGCGGGCCTGGGCGCGGCGCGAGCCCGTGCCCTGGGTCTGGCTCGGCGTCTCGGCGGCGATCTTCGCGGCCTACTCGGTGGTGGAGTTCACCCTGCACCAGCGCTCGGGGGCCGCCGAGGCGGTGCTCCACGAGACGCCGTGGGTGCTGGTGCGGACCGTCTGCGCCCTGTCGCTTCGCTACCTGGTGATGGCCGCCACCTCGTGGGGCGTGTCGGCCTTCCACGAGCCCGAGCCCGCCTGGTCCGCCCTCGACCCGTGGTGGCTGGCCTCGCTGGCGGCGCTGGGTCTTGGCGCCTGGCGGCTCGCGCGGACGCTCCGTCGCCGCCAGGAGGAGGCCGCCTGGTGGACCTGGGCCGCCGTCTCCTTCGCGCCGGTCTCCCAGGTCTTCCCGTTCCTCTACCCCTTCGCGGACCGCTACCTCTACTTCATCCTCCCGGGCCTGATCGGCGCCGCGCTGCTGGCCGGCCGCGAGCTCTTCCCCCGCGTGCCCGGGCCCCGCGGCGCGTGGGCCGTCCGGGGGCTGGCGGCCGCGCTCCTGCTCGGCTTCGCCTGGCACGCCCACGAGCGGGCGCGCCTCTGGGACTCGCCGGTGCGCCTGCTGCGGGACGCGGCCCGCCACTACCCGGACGGCGTGTCCGCACACCTGCTGCGGGCGCGGGAGGCGGCGCAGCGGGGCGACGGAGCCGCGGCGGCCGAGGCCCTGCGCGCCGCCTCGAGGCGCGGCTACAACCGCTTCGCCGAGATCCTCACCGATCCGGCCCTGCTGCCGGTGCGCGAGCATCCGGAGGTGCGGCGCGTGGTGCGGGAGATGGCGGCGGGCTGGATCGAGTCGGCGCGGGACAACCGCGACCACACCCAGCGCGAGCTGCGCATGCTCGCCAAGGCCCACGCGGCCCGGGGCGAGTTCGCCGAGGCGCGCGCCGTGCTCGAGCGCGCCCTCGCGAAGGGCGGCCGCGAGGACGCCACCATCCGCCAGGAGCTCGCGGACCTCTCCGGCCTCGGGGACGGCCCTCGAGGGATTCGCTAGGGACCGCTCCCGCCGGCGAGCTGGCGCCGGGCGTCGGCCGCCTCGGGGAAGTCGGAGCCGTTGGCCAGGGCGGTCTCGAAGGCCTCTACGGCCTCGCGATCGCGCTCCAGGGCGCGGAGCGCCAGGCCCTTGTGGTAGTAGAGCGCCGGCCCGGGGCGGGACCAGTCGCGGCCCGCGGCCAGCTGCGAGGCGCGCTCGAACTCGGCGAGCGCCTCCGCCGGGCGGTCGCTCCGGAGGTAGACGTAGCCGAGGCGGTGGGCGGTGCCCGGGTCGTCGCCGAGCCGCTCGCGGGCCGCGGTGGCCAGTTCCAGGGCGCGCTCCAGATCCTCGCCCTGCAGGGCCAGCAGGTACGCCAGGTCGCCCTGGGCCACCGCCAGGTCCGCGTCCTCCTCGAGCACCTTCTCGTAGGTGCGCCGCGCCGCCTCGAGGTCGCCCGAGTGGAGCTCGAGCCGCCCGAGCAGCAGCCGCGCGCCCGCGTGCAGGACGCCGGCCTCGTCGGCCTCGCGGAAGGATCGGCTCGCCTCCTCGATCCGGTCCTGCGCCACGTAGATGCGGAAGAGCAGGTCGAGGGCCTCGGGGGAGCCGGGAGCCGCCTCGAAGGCCCGCAGCGCGTCGGCCTCGGCGGCGTCGTAGGAGCCCGTGCGCGCCAGCAGGTCCGCGCGCAGCAGCAGGATCGGCGGCCGCACCCGGTGCTTCTCGATCACGCCGTCCAGGCGCTCGATGGCGGCCGCCGTGCGGCCCGCCCGCAGATCGCGCCGGGTGAGCTCCTCGAGCAGCGTCCGGTTCGTGGGATTCTGCTCGAGGGCCGCTTCCAGGTAGGCCCGGGCCCCGGCCGGATCGCGGGCACCCTCCCGCTCCGCGTACTCGATGGCCGCACCCGCCCGCGGCCCCGCCTCGAGCACCCCCATCAGTGCCCGACGGCCGCCGGCGGCATCCCCGGTCTCGTAGAGCGACACGGCCCGCATCACCGCCTCGCTGCCCTGCAGCGGGAGGCCCCGGGCCACCATCTGGTCCAGCGTGGCCAGCACCTTCCCCCACTCCCTGGCGTCGTAGTGGATGCGCGCCTTGAGCTGGGCGGCGTCGATGCGGTACTGGCGGCTCTGGAGCAGGGCCCGATCGATGGCGGCGCTGGCCCGCTCCAGGTTCCGCAGCCGGTGCTCGGCCTGGGCCAGCAGCAGCTGGCTCTCGAAGCCCTCCTCCTCGAGGACCAGCTCGCGCAGGATGCCGGCCGCCTCGGCGGGGCGCCCCGCGGCCAGGGCCAGCCGCGCCTGGCCGCGCCGCGTGCGCGGGTGGTCCGGGTGGGCGTCGGCCATGCGCACCACCGTGGCGCGGGCGTCCGCGAAGCGGCGCTCGGCCAGGTGCAGGAGCAGCAGCTGCTCCCACAGGGTGGGCGACTCCACGCCGTCCTCGATCGACTCCTCCAGGTGCACGATGGCCGCGTCGATGCGCCCGCTGCGGACCAGGAACCTCGAGTAGGCCACGTGGGCGGCCGGGTCGTCGGCGCGGCGGGAGAGCAGCTCCGTGTAGACGCGTCCCGCGCTCTCCGCGTCGCCGGCCAGGACCGCCAGCCGCTGCCAGGCCTCGATGCGGCCCTCGGACGCCTCGACCACCCCGCGCAGGGCCTCGGCCTCCAGGCGGGAGTCGCCCCAGCGCGCCGCCTGGGTCGCCAGGGCCTCGCCGGCGGCGACGCGGGCCTGCGCGTCGCCCTGCTGCCCGGCCAGCTCGATGGCGTCGCGGAAGCTCCGCTCCGCGTCCTCCCGGTGCCCGGCCCAGGCCGAGTAGAGGCGCCCGCGATCGATGCGCGCCGAGACGAGTCCGCCGCCGGCCCGGTCCGCCTGCTGGAAGGCCTCGAGCGCGGCCTCGAAGAGCGCGTCGCCCGGATGCTCGTCGAGCTGCGCCGCGAGCACCCGGGCCGCCCGCACGTTGCCGAGCTGCACCCAGCCGGCGGGATCCTCCGGCGCCAGCTCGGTGGCGCGGAGGGCGGCGGACTCCGCCTCGTCGAGCTGCTGCTGCGCCAGGGCGAGCTCCGACAGGGTGCGCTGCGCGAAGGCATCGTCCGGCTTCTCGGCGACGACCTGGCGCACCAGCCGCGAGGCCCGGCGGGGGTCCGTCGAGAGCAGGGCCCGGGCTTCCTTGAGCGCCGCGCCGCTGCGCGCCGGATCCAGGCGGTGCGCCTCGCGGTAGAAGAAGGCCGCGTCCTGGGGAGCGCGCTGCTCGATCAGGAGGTCGCCGACCCGCTCGTTCAGGTCCGCGTCGTCGGGCCGGATCTTGAGGGCGCTGTGGTACTCGAGCAGGGCCTTCTGGGTCTCGCCCTGCCGGGCGTAGCCTTCGCCCCGGGACAGGTGCTCCTGGAAGCGCTCCTCGGGCGCGGTGCAGGCGACGAGCCCCGCGAGCGCGAGCGCGACACCGAGGCGTCGGGGCGGGCGCGTCACGGGCCGGGCCCTAGGGTCGCTCGAGCTCGGCCAGCAGGAGCCCGGCGGCCTCCCGATCGGGGAACTCGTCCTGCGGGGTCTGGAGCGCCTGCTTCACCACGTCGCGGGCGCGCTCCTCGTCGCCCGCGGCCTTCAGCGCCATCGCCAGGTGGTACTGGAGCGTCGGCGAGCCGGGGTCCGCGGCCAGCGCCTCCTCGAACACGCCCACCGCCTTCTGCGCCTCGGAGCGCTTCAGGTAGACCCAGCCGAGCGTGTCGAGCATCTCGGCCGACTCGTCCAGGCTGCGCGCCTCCTCGGCCAGCTCGAGGGCGCGGTCCAGGTCGCCGCCGCGGTCGGCGAGCAGCCAGGCCAGGTCGTTGCGGGCTCCGGCGTGGCCCGGGGCCGCGCCCACCACCGCCTCCAGGCGCTCGCGGGCCGTCGGGCTGCCCGACGCCAGGGCCAGCTGCGCGGCGGCGTAGGTGTAGGCGGTCTCGCCCGGCGCCAGCGCCGCGGCCCGATCGAAGAGCTCGATGGCGCCCGCGGCGTCGCCCTCGTTGGCCACCAGGGTGGCGAGGCCCCCCACCGCCGCCGCGTTCTTCCCGTCGAGCTCGATGGCCCGTTCGAAGGACGCGCGCGCCTCCGCCACCCGGCCCGCCCGGGCCTGCACGGAGCCCCGCACCTCGTGGGCGTCCGCGCTCTCCGGGCTGCGGCGCACCGCCTCCTCCACCAGCGCCAGGGCCTCCTTCCCGCGACCGACCTGGAGCTGGTAGTCGGCGAGCGCGCGCAGCACGTGCGCGTGCCCCGGGGCGGCCGCGTCCACCCCGCTCTGCCGGATGGCGAGGATCGCCGCCTCCGGGCCCGACGCCGCCTTCTCGATGGCCGCCCGCTCCACGCTGGCGGTGGCCAGGTCCCCGGTCACCTTCAGCAGGCTGTCGACGCTGTCGCGGGCGCGGTCGTAGCGGCCCAGGCCCGTGAGGGCGCGCGCGCCGATGACGTAGGTCTGGGGCTCGCTGCGCCCGCCGGGGCCCTTCAGGGCCTCGGCCGCCATGGCGGCAGCCGGCCCGTACTCCTTGCGCTCCAGGTGGATGCGCGCGAGCAGCAGCGCGGCGCGGGTGGCGGTGACGTCCGCCCGCACCGCCTCGCGCAGCTCCGTGACCGCGCGCTCGTGATCGCCGAGCTGGTGCGCGGCCAGGCCGGCCAGGTAGCGCGCGCCGGCGTTGTTGGGCCAGTTGCGGATGCCCTGGTCGAAGGCGGCCAGGGCGCCCCGGGCGTCGCCGCGCTCCATCAACACGCGGCCGCGGATCAGCGCGGCGTAGGTGGGCTCGGAGAGCGAGTTCGCCACCTCCTCGGCCCGCTCGAGCTCGCCCAGGTCGACGAGCACGTCGGCCTGGGTGAAGCGCATCTGGTCGCCGCCGCCGCCGGCGAGGTCCATCACCTTCTCCAGCGCCGCCAGCGCCTTCCGCGGGTCGCCCTCCTTGCGGTAGAAGCTCGCCAGCAGGTTCCAGGCCGCGGCCGAGCCGAAGCTCTCGGCCGTCTCGATCAGCACCTTCTCGGCCTGCTCGTCGTTGCCCTCGTCGCTCAGGCGGTTGGCCAGGGTCGAGCGCAGCGGCAGGCTCTCGGGCTCCGCCTCCACCGCCGCGCGGATCATGCGCGTGGCCCGCTCGCGCTTGCCGATGCCGTCGAAGAAGAGCAGCGCGCGGTCGATCACCACCGAGTCGCTGGGATAGCGCGCGACGCAGTCCTCGTAGAGGAGCTCGGCGGCCTGCCGGTCGTCCAGCTCGTCGAAGGCGAAGAGAGCCGGCGCCAGGCAGGCCCGCGGCCCGATGGCGGGGTCGCCGCTGGCCGCGCCCATCTCCTTCACCCGGTCGAAGGCCTCGCGCGCCTCGTCGAGCCGGTCGGCTTCGGCCAGGGCCGCCGCGTGGGTGACCTGGGCGGTGTAGTCGTCGGGATAGAGCTCGATCAGGCGGCGGGTGTCCACCAGCGCCTCCTCGTAGCGACCGGCGCCGATGTTGCCCTTGGCCCGCAGCTGGAGCGCGAGCTGGCGCTCCGGGTCGATCTCGAGCACCCGGTCCGCGGCGCGCACGGCCTCCTCGAAGTTCTCGTTGTCCAGGTGCGTGGAGGCCAGCAGGAGACCCGCCACGACGGCGTAGGCGGGGGACTCGGAGGCCTTCTGGAGCGCCCAGACCGCGCGGCTCGACTCGCCGGTCTGCACCAGCGCGACGCCGAGCCGGTACGCGGCCTCCGGGTAGTCCGGCACGATGGCCAGGATCTCGCGAAGCTCCTCGATCGATGCACTAAACTGGCCCACGTCCTGAAGGGCCCGCACCTCCGCCATGCGCGCCTCGATGTCGCCCCCGCAGCCGCCGCCGAGCCACACGAGGGCCAGCAACACCAGCGGGGCGATCGACGACCCGCGGCGAGCGGGTCGGATCTCGTTCGGGGGGGTCGTGGGGTCGGGCATGGGGGGAGAGAACCTCCGAAGGCACCGCAGTATACGCGTCGGGACCGGTGCGTCTACGCGTGTGTGCCGCCGGGAGGCGCCGCCGGGACGCGAATCGCGTCACCGCCGCAGCGCTTCACGGGTGTGCACCTCCTTCGCCGATCCGGTCGCAGCCGCGGCGCTCGCGCTGCTGCTCGCGTGCGGCTGCGCCCCCGAGCGCGGGGCTCGGCCGGACCGGATCCTGCTCGTGACCGTCGATACGCTGCGGGCGGACCACGTCGGGAGCTACGGCTCGGTCTCCGCCCACACCCCCCAGATGGACACCGTCGCGGCCCAGGGGGTTCGCTTCGCCGAGGCGATCTCCCCCGCGCCGCTGACGCTGCCGGCGCACGCCTCCATCCTGACGGGCCTCGATCCCCCCGCTCACGGCGTCCGGCACAACTCGATCCACCGCCTGGCCGACGACCTCCCCACGCTGCCCGAGAGGATGCGGGAGGCCGGCTACGCCACGGCCGCCTTCGTCGGCTCGCTGGTGCTCGACCGCCGCTTCGGCCTGGCCCGCGGCTTCGACCACTACGACGACCGCATGGGCTCGCGCCGCTCGGCCCGGGTGGGCTTCGCCGAGCGGCGCGCCGATCGGGTGGTGGACGCGGTCCTGGCCTGGCTCGAGAGCGCCCCGGAGCGCTTCTTCCTGTGGGTGCACTTCTACGATCCCCACTCCCGCTACGATCCGCCCCGGGGCTTCGCGAGCGCCTTCGCGAGTCGCCCCTACGACGGGGAGATCGCCTTCGCCGACGCCCAGCTCGGGCGCCTGCTGGCTGCCCTCGGACCCGATGCGTCGCGGCAGCTGGTGGTCGTGACCAGCGACCACGGCGAGAGCCTGGGCGAGCACGGCGAGGCGACCCATTCCTACCTGGTCTACGACGCCACCCAGCGCGTGCCGCTGCTGCTGCGCGGCCCCGGCCTGCCGGCGGGGCTCGCGGTGGAGGTGCCGGTGCGGCTCCTCGACCTCGCCCCGACGCTGCTGGAGCTGGCCGGCGCGCCGGGCCTGGGCGCGGTCGAGGGCCGCAGCCTGCTGCCGCTCGTCGCGGGACGGGACCTCGAGCCCCGCTCGGCCTACCTGGAGACGCTGGCCACCCAGCTCGACCTGGGATGGAGCCCGCTCGTCGGCCTCCGCGCCGGGGGCTGGAAGTACATCCGGGCGCCGCGGCCCGAGCTCTACGAGCTCGGCGCCGATCCGGCGGAGCTCGACAACCGGGCGGATCGGGAGCCCGAGGTGGTGGCGCGCCTGGAGCGCGCGCTCGAGGCGCGCTCCGCCGGCGCGCGGCCGCCGCTGGCGGACGTGGAGCTCGGCGCGCAGGAGCGCGAGCTGCTCGAGGGCCTGGGCTACGCGGTGCCCGATGCGGACCCGCCCGTCGGCCTCGGCGTCGTGGGGGGCCCCGATCCCAAGGACCGCATCCACCAGCTGCGCGCCTTCGCGAGGGCCGAGTCGGAGCTCGATCGCGGCCGCCCGGCCCGGGCGCTGGCCGCGCTCGACGCCATCGACGAGTCCGGCGCGCACGTGTCGGCGCTGCGGGCGAGCGCGGCGCTGGCGGCCGGGGACCCGGCGCGAGCCGCCGGGGAGGCGCGCCGGGCGCTGGCGGGGGCGCCGCAGCGCGACGACATGTGGATCCTGCTCGGTCGCGCCGAGGAGGCGCAGCGGCGCTGGGACGAGGCGCGGGAGGCCTATGCCCGGGCCGCCGCCGCGGATCCGGACTCGCAGGAGGCCTGGGCCGGCCTCGCCCGCACCCTCGAGCGGCTCGGGCGGAGCGCCGACGCCGCGCGGGCCCGTGCGCGCGCCGCCCCGCGCCAGGCGCAGCCGATGTGAGCTGGAGGTCACCCCCGTGGGGTCCAGGAGGAGACACTCGGAAGCAGATTTCCTGTATGCGGAAATCATTTTCCCTCCGGGGCGGAGAGGTCTCGGATCCGGTTCGGTGAGAGGTAGAAAAGCCTTTGTCTTACAATGTGTTGCGAAAGTCAGCGCGGATCCGGCTCTTGGCATCTCGGTTGCAGACAAACGGACCGGGTCGCTTTGCGTCGCCGCGGAGGGCTTACACCCCGCCCGCGGTTCCGCCGAACAAAGGAACACAAGGAGAGCGAAATGCGCAGGCTGTTAAGTGTCCTTTCCGCGGTCGTGCTCGTCGTCGGCGTGGCCGGCGTCTCGGGCGCCGCGCCCCTCAAGTGGCAGGGCACCCTCAAGGTCGAGCTCGGGGCGTTTCCGAGCAACTTCCTGACCGGGACCAACGTCTCGAACGTCAACGGCTCGAGCGGGACCGGCCACCTGAACCAGATGCAGATCAGCGGCTTCACCGGCCAGGAGACCGTGCCGGTGACCGATCCCGAGACGACGATGGACAACCAGATCAAGTCCATCATCGTGACGATCGTCCAGGCGGGCGGGCCCACCAGCACCCTCGGAGGCATCTCGGGCGGCGGTGCGCTCAGCCCGAACATCCTGCCCGTCAGCGGCCTCGCCCGGCTCTGCCTGGTGGACCCGACCTGCGGTGGCTCGTTCCTGCCGCTTCCGCTGATCCAGCACACCGGCGGCTCGAACGTGGTCGGCGTGGGCATCGGCGGGCTCCTGACCATCGGCGGCACCGGCAACATCCGCATCTCGATCCAGGCCAATCCCTGGACCCTGGGTCAGGCGAGCTCGGTCGACCAGACCGACAACGGCGCGCTCATCACGCAGTACTCGACCGGCTTCGCGCACGGTCCGGCGTCCGGCACGTCGTCGACGGGCACCGCCTCGGGCGTGGTCAAGTTCGTCACGCCCCTGCAGGTCACCACGAACCTGACGGCGGGATCCGCCCAGCTGCTGAGCCTGTTCTCCACGATGAAGTTCCACTTCGTCCCGGAGCCGGGCATGCTGCTGCTGCTCGGGTCCGGCGTCGTGGGCCTGGTGCTGCTCGGCCGGCATCGCATGAAGAAGTAGCCGGGCCGATCGGCCTCGCTCTCAAGGGGGCGGGCACTCGAAGGAGTGCCCGCCCTTTTTGTTAGCATGCGGCCCTCGACGAACCGGAGGCAGGCTTGACCCTTCGCGCCATGCTCGACTCCCCCTGGACCTACTTCGCGGGTGCGGGGCTGCTGGCGCTGGTGGCCGTGGCCACCCAGTTCGAGCTGCGCACCCCCAGCCGGGACGTGGAGGGGCCGGAGGCGATATCGCTCCTGAAGGAGCGGCAGGACCTGAACGTGGTCTTCGTCGTGATCGACACGCTGCGGGCCGACCGCCTCGGCGTCTACGGCTACGGTCGCCCCACCAGCGCCACCCTCGACGCCCTCGCCCGCACGGGCGTGGTCTTCTCCCGCGCCGTCGCCCAGTCGAGCTGGACCAAGACCTCCATGGCCTCGCTGTGGACGGGCACCAATCCGGCGAGCCACGGCATCCTGCGCTTCAACCACGCCGTCCCCGAGCAGGCGCGGATGCCCGCCGAGATCCTGAAGGAGGCCGGCTTCAAGACCGCGGGCATCTGGCGCAACGGCTGGGTCTCGCCGAACTTCGGCTTCGGTCAGGGCTTCGACGTCTACGTGCGGCCCAAGGCCGGCCGGGAGCGCGAGCGCATGCAGCAGCGCCACCCGGGCACCCCGCGCCTGCGCGGCACCGACGAGGACATCGCCGAGTCCGCGGTGGAGTTCCTGGACACCGTGGGAGACGAGCGCTTCCTGCTCTACCTGCACTTCATGGACGTCCACCAGTACATCTTCGACGAGGCGGCCTCGATCTTCGGGACCAGCTACTCGGACGCCTACGACCAGTCCATCCACTGGATCGACCGGGTGCTCGGCTTCGTCGCCGCCAACCTGGAGGAGCGCGACCTGCTCGAACGGACCCTGATCGTCGTCACGTCGGACCACGGCGAGGAGTTCCGCGAGCACGGCGGCGAGGGCCACGCGCGCCACCTGCACCAGGAGGTGCTGGGCGTGCCCCTGATCTTCGTGCTGCCCTTCCGCCTGGAGCCGGGCCTCGTCGTCGACGAGGTGGTCTCGAACGTGGACGTGTGGCCGACGATCCTCGACCTGCTGGGCCTGCCGCCGCTGCCCGGCGCGGACGGCGTGTCCCTGGTGCCGCTGATGCTCGCCGCCGCGGGCGAGAGCGTCGCCGCACCGGGACTGCCGCGGCCGGTCTTCTCCCAGCTCGACAGCCGCTGGGGTCAGCCCACCCAGGAATCCGATCCGCTGATCGCCGTCACCGACGGGAGCAGCCGACTGATGATGCGGCTCGACGAGCCGGAGAGCGTCCGGCTCTACGACCTGGCCCGCGATCCCCTGGAGACCCGCGACCTGGCGGAGGGCGAGCCCGCGTCGGCGGAGCCGATGAAGGCCCTGGTGGCCGAATACCTCTCGAGCTCGCGCAATCCCTGGGAGGTCGGGCCCGCGGAGGTCGAGCTCACGGAGATGCGCCTCGACCAGCTGCGCGCCCTCGGATACGTGATCCGCTAGCTGCGCCGGTAGACCGTGCCCAGGCCGGCCCTCACCCGGTGTCGCTCGAGGGCGAGGTCGATCAGGCGGTCGAGGAGCGCCGGGTAGGGCAGGCCGCTGGCCTCCCAGAGCCGCGGGTACATGGAGACCTCGGTGAAGCCGGGCAGGCTGTTCAGCTCGTTCAGGTAGATCCGGTCCGTGCCGCGCTCCACCAGGAAGTCCACCCGCGCCAGGCCGGCGCCCTCGAGCACCCGGGTGGCCCGGATCGCCAGCTCCCGGAGCCGCCGCGCGAGCTCCTCGTCGATCGGGGCCGGCACCAGGAGCTGCGTGTCCTCGTCCACGTACTTGGCCTCGTAGTCGTAGAAGGCGTGGCCGGTGCGGATCTCACCGGGCACCGACGCCTCGAGCCGGTCGTTGCCGAGCACCGCCACCTCGATCTCGCGGGCGTCGATGGCGGTCTCGACCAGCACCTTCGTGTCGTAGCGCGCCGCCTCGAGCAGGGCGCCGGCCAGCCCGGATTCCTGGGAGACCCGCGAGGTGCCGACCGACGAGCCGCCGTTCGCGGGCTTGGCGAAGACCGGCAGGGCCAGCTCCGCCAGGGCGCGCCGCGCCGCGGCGGCGGCGTCGGCCTCGATCTCGGCCTTGCGCAGCAGCACCCAGGGCACGACGGGCAGGCCCGCCGCGGCGAGCACTCGCTTGGACACCTCCTTGTCCATCTGGAGGGCCGAGCCCAGCACGCCCGAGCCCACGTAGGGCACCTCGGCCAGCTCGAGCAGGCCCTGGAGCGACCCGTCCTCGCCGCCCCGGCCGTGGACGATGGGGAGCACCACGTCGAGCTGACCCACGGATCCGAGGGCGCGGCCGGAGACGGCCACCAGGCCGTGGGTGCCGGGCAGGTTCACCTCCTCGCCCCGCACGGCGGCCTCGGGCAGCAGCGGCGGCGCCCCCAGGTGCCAGCGGCCGTCGTGGCCGATGGCCACGAGCACCACGTCGTAGCGGGTGGGATCCAGGGCCCGCAGGATCGAGGTGGCCGACGCCAGCGAGACCTCGTGCTCGACCGAGCGGCCGCCGAACAGGAGTCCGACCCGGAGCCTTCCCATACACCCCTCCTCGGCCGGAGCATAGTCTGGCCTGAGTCCCGGCACCCGGCTCGCTTGACCCCCGCGCGAGGCCTCTCGTACCCTCGCCCCATGACCCCCGTCGACCCGGCCCTGCGCCGCAAGGAGCAGGCCCTGCACGCCGGGCTGCGCTCCGCCGGCCGGCTGCTGGTGGCCTTCTCCGGCGGCGTCGACTCGAGCTACCTGGCCTTTGCGGCCCACCGCGTGCTCGGGCCCCACGCCCTGGCCGTGACCGCCGTCTCGCCCTCCTATCCGGCCAGCCACCGGGCGCTGGCGGAGCGCATCGTCCGCGACTTCGGCATCGCGCACCGCTTCGTCGAGACCCGCGAGATCGAGAGCGCGGAGTACCGGGCCAACCGACCCGACCGCTGCTACCACTGCAAGAGCGAGCTCTTCCGCGTGCTCGGCGAGATCCGCGAGAGGGAGGGCTTCGACGCCGTGGCCTACGGCGTGAACACCGACGACACCGGCGACTTCCGCCCCGGGCACCGCGCAGCGGCCGAGCGGGGGGTGCTCTCGCCGCTCCTCGAGGCCCGGCTCTCGAAGCCCGAGATCCGCGCGCTCTCGCGCGAGGCCGGGCTGCCGACAGCGGAGCTGCCGGCCTCGGCCTGCCTGTCGTCGCGCCTGCCCTACGGCACCGAGGTCACGCCCGAGCGGCTGCGGCAGGTGGAGGAGGGCGAGGAGCGGCTCCGCGCCCTCGGCTTCCGGCAGGTGCGCCTGCGCCACCACGGGGCCCTGGCGCGCATCGAGGTGGACCCGGACGAGCTGCCGCGGGCGCTCGGCCCGGAGATGGCGCGGCGCATCGCAGACGCCATCAAGCCCCTGGGCTTCCGCTGGGTCTCCCTCGACCTGGAGGGCTACCGCACCGGCTCGCTGAACGAGGTGCTGTCCCTGGCCGGCCGCAGCGGGGCGGGCGATCCCTAGCCGGCCCGACGCCGGCCGAGGCCCCATCGAGTGCGAGGGGGCGCCCCGGGACCTCGGCTTCGACCAGGGCGCGGCCTGCCGCGACGTCCTGCGGGAGCGCTACGCGCGCCTGCCGCTGGCGGAGCGGCTGCGCCGGCGGGGGGGCTGGCTCGGCCGGCGCGCGGCCCGCGTCTCGCGCGACGTCGCGCGCCACTTCCCACGCCACGCCGAGGCCGCCCAGGGTCTGGCTCGGGGCGCCGGCGTGCCCCGCGCCTGGCTCGAGGCCGAGCTCGCCGGCGCCGCGGACGACCCCGCCTCGCGGGTCGCGGGCGCCGGCGCGGCGGTCTCGGTGGCGGGGTCCGCCCTGCTGGCCCGCGGCCGCGAGCCGTCGTGGGTCCTGCGCCGGGCG
>Ga0299906_10001648_pt1 | contig 18989 bp, 13 predicted proteins | sample RVTome_14_FD_200259 | JGI IMG/M metagenome (GOLD analysis project Ga0299906, IMG submission 200259) | Soil microbial communities from uranium-contaminated site in the Upper Colorado River Basin, Wyoming, United States - RVT145D125 (version 2) ...
CTGCATCTGCTGCGCCTGCTTCATGAGCCCGGCGAGCTGTCCTTTGTTCATCATGGTCGCGGTCCCCTACTCCACGGGTTTCACCGATTCGATGGTCGCGTCGAAGCCGGCCACCAGCTCGCGCACCAGCGGATCGGCGTCGATCTGCGCGCTCGCCTGCTCGTCGCGCGCCCGGCGCTCGCCCTCCGCGACCCCGGCCGCGGTCCGGCCGTTCACCACGGCGAGCCTGACCGTGACGCGGACCGGGCGCCCGAGGTGCTCGGCGAGCGCGCTCTTCAGCTTCTCGACGTAGCCCTTGTCGGCGAGCGCGCGCGACTCCGGGGGCACGGCGAGCTCCACGCCCTCGCCGTCGAACGCGAGCAGCTCGCTGCGCTCCGCGAGCTGCTTCGCCGCGCCCGTCAGCTTGAGCGCCCGCGCGACGGCCGGCCAGTCGAACGGCGCGGTCGACGGTCGGGTCGGCGCGACGGCTGCCGGCTCCCGCGCCGGCTCGAGGGCGAGCCTGCCGCCGGCAGTTTCAGGCGCGAACGCATGCATCCGCATGAGCGCCATGGTGAAGCCGGTGTACTCGTCGGGAGCGAGCGCCAGGTCGGCGCGCGCGTTGAGCGCGATCTGATAGTAGAGTTGCACGTCCTCGGGATCCAGGACCCCGCCGAGCGCCGTGACCCGTTCCCGCTCGGGCGCGTCCTCGGGCAGCGCCTCGGGCGCCGCCTGCGCCAGCGCCACCCGGTTCAGGATCCGGGCGAGCTCGGCGAGACCGTCGTCGAACGACAGGCTTCGCGCCTCCATCGCATCGGCCACGGCGAGCGTCGCCGAGGCGTCGCGACGCGCGAGCGCCTCCAGGAGGTCGAACAGGTAGCCGGTGTCGACGGTCCCGAGCATCGCGCGGACGCTCGCTTCGGTGACGTGGCCGCCGGAGTAGGCGATGGCCTGATCGATCAGGCTCAGCGCGTCGCGCATGCTCCCGCGCGCCGCGTGCGCGACGAGCCGCAGCGCCGGCGTCTCTGCCGGCACGCCCTCCTCCTTCAGGACCCGCTCGAGGTGCGCGACGATCGCGGGCACCGGCATCTGCTTCAGGTTGAACTGCAGGCAGCGCGACAGCACCGTCACCGGGATCTTCTGCGGCTCGGTCGTCGCGAGGATGAACTTGATGTGCTCGGGCGGCTCCTCGAGCGTCTTCAGCATCGCGTTGAACGCCGAGGTCGACAGCATGTGCACCTCGTCGATCACGTACACCTTGAAGCGGCCGCGCGTCGGCACGTACACGGCGCTCTCGAGCAGCTGCCGCATCTCGTCGACCTTGGTGTTGGTCGCGGCGTCGACCTCGATCAGATCGACGAACCGCCCGGCGTCGATCTCCAGGCACGCCGAGCACGCGCCGCACGGCGTGGCCGTGATCCCGGTCTCGCAGTTGATCGCCTTCGCGAGGATGCGCGCCAGCGTGGTCTTGCCGACGCCGCGCGTGCCGGTGAGCAGATAAGCGTGGTGCAGCCGCCGGCTCTCGAGCGCGTTGGTGAGCGCCCGGACGACGTGCTCCTGTCCCACGAGCGTCGCGAACGTCCGTGGCCGCCACTTGCGTGCGAGCACCTGGTACGACATGCGGGGATTTTAGCAGCGCGGGTGGTACGTCTGGTGCCCCTCTCCGCCGATCGGAGAGGGGCACGCATGCTGCGGTTGGGTGGCGAGCCTAACCCCCGGCACCTGCAGTAAGTAGCTGTGGCTGCTTCCTTCCGGACCTGACCAGGTTCACCACGCTGCAATGCGGGGAGGCCCGCCATTGAACGGTGCAACAGGCACGCGCCAGTGTGGCACATGCGGCGGGATCACGACGTGCAGTCTAGCACGCCGCTTCGGGCAAACCGCGCTTACGTTCCGGCTTCGGGCTCGGCCTGCGCCCGCAGCGCAAGCGGCTTCTTCACTTTGTCGGGCAGGACGCGGCCCTTGAGCGCCCGTTTGGACAGGTAGCGCGCAAAGTCGGCACCCTTGATCTCCGCCACGTTCTCGCGGCCGCGGCCGAAGCCCAGCACCTCCACCTGCTTCTCCCGCGTGACCGCCACGGCGACGAGCTGTTCGTTCTTGTCCAGCCCCATCAGCGTCACGCCGCGGCCCTTCGCGAGATAGCCGACCTCGTCGAGGTCGAACGCGATCATCTTCCCGCCGGAGGACACCGCGACGACCAGGTTGCCGCGCCCGACCTCGAACGCGAATGGCGCGACCGGGGTCTCGCCTTCCTTGACGCTCATGAACTCGCGGCCGGCGCGGCGATTCGAGAGCAGGTCGCCGAGCTTGCTCACGAACCCGTAGCCGTTCGTCGCCGCGACCAGGACCGCCGTCTCGGGCTTGCCCGCAAGGCAGAACATGATCTTGCCGCCTTCCTGGACGTCGACGAGCGACGACGCCGGAGCGCCGTCGCCGCGCGCGGGCGGCAGCTGCGAGGCCTCGACGGTGTAGGCGCGGCCGTTCGAGTCGAGGAACACCACCGGGTCGACGGTCCGGCACGGGACGAGCGCGCCGAGCGCGTCGCCCTCCTTGAACGACAGCGTCGCCGGATCCACGCCCCAGCCCTGCCGGGCCCGCACCCAGCCGTTCTTCGAGAAGATCACCGTCACCGGCTCGTCGATGACCGGGGTCTCGACCTCCGCCTTCTCGGCCTCCTCGATGCGCGTGCGGCGCTTGTCGCCGAAGCTCTTCGCGTCGTCCTCGATCTCGGCGACGACCACCTCCTCCAGCGCGCGGCGCGAGCCGAGGATCTTCTCGAGCCCCTTGCGCTCCTTCTTCCGCTCCTCGAGCTCCTGCTCGATCTTGATGTGCTCGAGCTTGGCGAGCTGGCGGAGCCGCATGTCGAGGATGTCGTCGGCCTGCCGCTCGGTGAGCTTGAACGCCTCGATCAGATCCGCCCTGGGCTCGTCGGCGTTGCGGATGATCCTGATCACCTTGTCCACGTTCAGCAGGACGATCATCCGCCCTTCGAGGACGTGGATCCGGTCGAGGACCTGCTCGAGCTTGTGCTTGGTCCGTCGCGTGACCGTCGCGAACCGGAACTTCAGCCACTCGGCGACGATCTCCCGCAGGTTCCGCCCGGCGGGACGGCCGTCGAGCCCGACCACGACCAGGTTGATCGGCGCGTTGGTCTCCATGCTGGTCTTGGCGAGCAGGAGGTTCACGAACTCGTTCTCGTCGATGCGCGAGCTGCGCGGCTCGAACACGAGCCGTACCGGATGCGCGCGGTCGGACTCGTCGCGCATCCGCTCCAGCATCGCGAGCACGAGCTGCTTCTCGCGCGTCTGCTCCGGCGTGAGCGACTTCTTCCCGGCGCGCGGCTGCGGGTTGGTGATGCCGTCGATCTCCTCCTGGACGCGCTTCGCCGAGGCGCCGGGCGGCAGCTCGGTGACCACCAGCTGCCACTGCCCGCGCGCGAGCCGCTCGATCGACCAGCGCGCCCGCACCCGGACCGAGCCGCGGCCCGACTGGTAGGCATCCCGCAGCTCGGCGCGCGGCGTGATGATCTGGCCGCCGCCCGGGAAGTCGGGCCCCTTGATGTGCTTCATCACCCCGGCGAGCGTGAGGTCGGGCTCGCGGATCATCGCAATCGCCGCCTGGGCGACCTCGGCGAGGTTGTGCGGCGGGATCTCCGTCGCCATGCCCACCGCGATCCCCGAGGCGCCGTTCAGCAGCAGCACCGGCAGGCGCGCCGGCAGCATTCCGGGCTCGGTGGTGCTGCCGTCGTAGTTCGGCACGAAGTCGACCGTGCCCTGGTCGAGCTCGGCGAGCAGGACGTCGGCGAAGCGGGTGAGCCGCGCCTCGGTGTAGCGCATCGCCGCCGGATCGTCGCCGTCACGCGATCCGAAGTTGCCCTCGCCGTCGACCAGCGGGTAGCGCATGGTGAAGCCCTGCGCCAGCCGCACCAGCGCGTCGTACACCGACGCGTCGCCGTGGGGATGGAACTTGCCGAGGACGTCGCCGACGACGCGCGCCGATTTCTTGCGCGGCGTGCCCGAGCGGCCGCCCATGTCCCACATCGCGTAGAGGATGCGGGCCTGGACCGGCTTCTGGCCGTCGCCGACCCGGGGCAGCGCGCGGTCCTTCACCGTGGCGATCGCGTACTGCAGGTACTGGGTCTGAGCGTAACCGCCGAGCGGCAAGCTGTCGCCCAATTCGCCGGCGAGCGGCGCGAAGGGCGGCGGCAACCCGCCGGCGCCGCCGCCGGATGCCTGCTTCGCGCCCTTGGCTGCCTTCACCGCCTTGCCGGCCGCATCGAGTCCGTCGAAGAGATCCTTCTGGTTGCCCATGCGTACCCTACGCGGCATAGGAACAAGGGGGCAAGGCCCCCTTGTAAATCCCCGAACTCAGATGACTAGGAAATGTCGGCATCGACGAGGTTGCCGTAGGCTTCCATCCACTCGCGCCGCTGGGTGGCGTTCTCGCGCGCCATCATCATGTCGAACGTCTTGCGGTCGGTTTCGAGCATGCCGTCCTCGACCTTGATCGGCAGCATCCGCCGGGTGTCGGGGTTGAGCGTCGTCTCCCAGAGCTGCTCCGGGCTCATCTCGCCCAGACCCTTGAAGCGGCTCACCGTCCAGCTGTCTTCCTTCACCCCTTCGTCGACCAGCTTCTCCTCGATCGCCGCGAGCTCCTGCTTGTCGAGCGCGTAGAGCTTGCGGGCCGGCTTGCCCTTGCCCTGCGCCGGAACGTCGATCCGGAAGAGCGGCGGCTGCGCCACGTGCACGTGGCCGCGCTCGATCAGCTTGGGGAAATGCCGGAAGAAGAGCGTCAGCAGCAGCACCTGGATGTGCGCGCCGTCGACGTCCGCGTCGGCGAGGATGATGAGCCGGTTGTACCGCAGGCCCGCAAGGTCGACGTTGTCCTCGGGCTTGTGGTGGTCGACGCCGATCGCGAGCGCGATCGCCTCGATCTCCTTGTTGGAGTACAGCGAATCGGCGCTGTCCTGCCAGGTGTTCTTCGGCTTGCCCTTGAGCGGCAGCACGGCCTGGAACTCCTTGTCGCGCGCCTGCTTCGCCGACCCGCCGGCCGAGTCGCCCTCGACGATGAAGAGCTCGTTGCGGTCAGGATCGTCGGAGGCGCAGTCGGTGAGCTTGCCGGGCAGCACCGCCACCCCCGACAGCTTGCGCCGCTCGACTTTCTGCGCCGCCTTGGTGCGGGCGAGCGCCTGGCGGAGGACGAGCTCCGCGATGCGCTTGCCCTCGTCGACATGGGTGTTCAGCCACAGCTCGAACGGGTCGCGCACCATCTGCGCGACGAGCTTCACGGCGTCGCGCGACAGGAGCTCGTTCTTCACCTGGCCCTTGAACTGCGGGTCGAGCATCTTCACCGCGAGCACGTAGCAGGCCCGCGACCACACGTCCTCGGGCACGACCTTGAGCCCGCGCTGCCCCATCTCGTGGATCTCGATGAAGCTCCGGATCGCGTTGTAGGCGGCCTCGCGGAGCCCGGCGACGTGGGTGCCCGCATGGCGCGTGGGAATCATGTTCACGTACGACTCGGCGATCACGTCGCCGTCCGGGGTCCAGGCCATCGCCCACAGCGCGCCCTCGCCTTCGGCGAAGCTGTCGCTCTCCGACTGGGCGTCGACGTAGCGTTCGCCGTAGAACGACTCGGCGACCGGCCCGAGCGCGCCGATCGCGGTCGAGAAGTAGCCCCTGATCCCCTCCGGGAAGTGCCAGGTCTGGGTCTGGACCTTGCCTTTCTTCTCGACTCCGAGCGTGAACTTGACCCCCGGCAGCAGCATCGCCTTGGCGCGCAGCAGCGCCGCGATGTCGGCGACGACGATCTCCGGCGAGTCGAAGTACTTCGGATCGGGCCAGAAGCGCACGCGCGTGCCGCTCTCGCGGGGACCGACGGTGGCGATCTTCTTCAGCGGCTCCTTGACCTTGCCGTTGTCCGCGAACACGAGCCGGTGCCGCGCGCCGTCGCGGGTCACCTCGACCTCGAGCCGCTTCGCGAGCGCGTTGGTCACGCACACCCCGACGCCGTGGAGGCCGCCGGCGATGCGGTACACCGCGTCCTTGTCGGTCTTCCTGAACTTCCCGCCCGAATGCAGCGTGGTGAAAATCACCTGCACGGCCGGGACCTTTTTCCGCGGGTGGATGTCGACCGGGATCCCGCGGCCGTCGTCCTCGACCTCGGCCGAACCGTCCTCGTACAGCGTCACCGCGACTCGCTTGGCGAAGCCGGCGAGGCCCTCGTCGGCGGCGTTGTCGATCGCCTCGACCAGCGCATGGTTGGGGTTGGCCGGGTCGGTGTACATGCCCGGCCGGTGGAGGATCGGGGAGAGATCCTCCAGGATCTCGATGTCTTCGGCGCTGTAGGCCCTAGATTTCGTCGCCATCGCCTGAGGGGGCCCTAGATGTTGGGGTCGTTTGGGGCGGCATGATACGCCAGCACGGCGGTCCGTGGCGAGCGTTAGAGTTGGCAGTCCGTCCGAAGATTCCATCGTGTCGTCCGGTCCCGACAACGCGCTCATCGATTGGCAGGCAGGCCAGCCCGTCTCGCGCCTGTTCGGCGACGTCTACTTCTCGCGGGACTCGGGGCTCGCCGAGGTGCGACACGTCTTTCTCGCCGGGAACGACCTCCGCCCGCGCTGGGCGGCGCTCGGGCGAGACGGCCGGTTCGTCATCGGCGAGACCGGGTTCGGCACCGGCCTCAACTTCGCGTGCGCCTGGCGGCTCTGGGACGAGGTTGCACCGCCCGAGGCGCGGCTCAGCTTCGTGAGCGTCGAGCGGTTTCCGCTGCCGGCCGCGGACGTTGCCCGCACGCTCGGCCTGTGGCCGGAGCTCGCTCGCTATCGCACTGCACTTCTCGCTCAATGGGGGGACTTCGCGCCCGGCTGGCACCGGCTGAGCTTCAGCGGCGGCCGCGTGACCCTCACGCTGGTCGTGGGCGACGTGCGCGACGCGCTGCCGCGGGCCGACGCCGCCGTCGACGCCTGGTTTCTCGACGGCTTCTCGCCGGCGAAGAACCCGGAGATGTGGCAACCGCACGTGCTCGCGGAGGTCGCACGGCTCTCGTGCCGGGGCGCGACCTTCGCCACCTATACCGTCGCGGGCGAGGTTCGACGCGGCCTCGAGGCCGCCGGCTTCGCGGTCGGGAAGGCGGCCGGTTTCGGCCGCAAGCGCGAGATGCTCCGCGGTGAGCTCGTCGCACCGCCCCCCGCGGGATGGCGAGCGCCGTGGTTCGCCCGCCCCCCCCTGACCACGGATCGGCGCGCGGTCGTCGTCGGCGCAGGCCTCGCCGGCACCGCAACCGCGGCGAGTCTCGCGGCGCGCGGTTGGACCATCGATCTCGTCGACCGGCACGATGCGATCGCGGCCGAAGCATCGGGCAATCCGCAGGGGATGCTGTACGCGCGGCTGTCGCCCCACGCCACGGCGTTGAGCGAGCTCGTCGGTGCGGGTCTGCAGCACTCCTGCCGCCTCCTTCCCACGCTCGCGCTCGAGCCCGGCGCCGATTGGGAAGCGTGCGGCGTGGTCCAGCTCGCCTACGACGACGACGAAGCGCGCCGCCACGCGCAGCTCGCGAAGCTCGGCTGGCCCGCCGCCCTCCTCTCCCACCTCGATCGCGCCGAGGCCGCCGCGCTGGCCGGCATCGACGTCCCCTCCGGCGGGTTGTTGTTCCCCGGTGCAGGTTGGGTCCATCCGCCGGCGCTCTGTCGCGCCCTGGCGAACCATCCGGCGATCCGGCTCATCCTCGGCCGCGAAGCAGTGCAGCTGCGCCGCGCGGTTGACGGCTGGGCAGTCGCGGATGGGACGGGAGACATCGCGGCCGCGCCGGTCGTCGTGATCGCCGCTGCGGGCGCATCCGTCGCCTTCCCGGAGACGAGGCACCTGCCCTTGCGGTTGGTCCGCGGGCAGCTCAGCTTCGTTCCGGCGACGCCCGCCAGCCGCGCGCTTCGAACCGTGCTTTGCGGCGAGGGATATGTCGCGCCGGCACGCAACGGACAGCACAGCCTCGGCGCGACGCACCGGTTTCGTGACCGGTCGACCGGGCTCACCGCGGCTGAGCATCGCGAGAACCTAGCCAAGCTGGCGCAGCTGGCGCCCGCGCTCTACGCCGCGGTCGGCGGTGATCGCCTGGACCCGGCGCAGCTTCCTGGCCGCGCTGCGCTGCGCTGCTCGGCCCCGGACTATCTGCCGATCGTCGGACCGGTCGCCCACGCCGCGGCGTTCGCGACCGCCTACGGGCTGCTCGCCCGCGATGCAAGGCTCGAGCTCGATGCGCCGTCGCCCTGGCTCGACGGCCTGTACGTGAACACGGCCCACGGGTCGCGTGGCCTCGTCACCGCCCCGCTTTCGGGCGAGATGCTGGCCGCGCATCTGGAGGACGAGCCGGCGCCGCTGCCACGAACCCTCATGGAGGCACTGCACCCGAGCCGGTTCCTGCTGCGGGACTTGATCCGGCGGCGCAGCCCGCGGCCGCGCTGACCGGCGAGGACCTACCGCTTCGCGGGAATGTGCTTCGCCAGCTCGAGCTTGGCGATCGCGTTCCGGTGCACCTCGTCCGGCCCGTCGACCAGCCGCAGCACGCGGTTCCAGGCGTACATCCACGCCACCGGGAAGTCGTCGCTCACGCCGCCCCCGCCGTGGGCCTGGATCGCCCAGTCCATCACCTGCTGCGCGACGTTCGGCACGTAGACCTTGATCATCGCGATCTCCGCGCGCGCGACCTTGTTGCCGACCGTGTCCATCATGTGCGCCGCCTTCAGCGTGAGCAGCCGCGCCGCCTCGATCATGATCCGCGCCTCGGCGATGCGCTCCTGGGTCACGGTCCGCTCGGCGACCGGCTTGCCGAACGTCACCCGCGCGAGCGTCCGCTTGCACATCAGCTCCAGCGCGCGCTCCGCCGCGCCGATCGCGCGCATGCAGTGATGGATCCGCCCCGGCCCGAGCCGCCCCTGCGCGATCTCGAAGCCGCGGCCTTCGCCGAGCAGGACGTTCGACACCGGCACGCGCACGTTCTCGAAGTCCACCTCGGCGTGTCCGTGCGGGGCGTCGTCCGCGCCGAAGATCGTCAGCGGCCGCAGCACCTTGACGCCGGGGGTGTCGCGCGAGATGAGTACCATCGACTGCTGCTGGTGCCGCGGCCCCTCGGGGTCGGTCTTGCCCATGAAGATGAAGAGCCTGCACCGCGGATCCATCGCGCCCGAGGACCACCACTTGCGGCCGTTGACCACGTAGTGGTCGCCGTCGCGCACGATGCGCGACTGGATGTTGGTCGCGTCCGATGACGCGACCTCCGGCTCGGTCATCGCGAAGCACGAGCGGATCTTCCCCTCGGCGAGCGGCTCGAGCCACTCGCTCTTCTGCGCCGCGTTGCCGTAGAGGATCAGCGTCTCCATGTTGCCGGTGTCGGGTGCCGAGCAGTTGAACACCTCGGGCGCCCAGAACACGCGGCCCATGATCTCGCACAGCGGCGCGTACTCGGCGCTCGCGAGCTCGCCGCCGTGCGCCTTGGGCCACCACAGGTTCCACAGCCCCTGCGCCCGGGCCTTCGGCTTCAGGTCCTCGATGAGCTTCGTGGGCGTCCAGCGCCGGCCAAGGCGGGTGTTCTCCGCGACCTCCTCGTCGAACCGCCGCTCGTTCGGGTAGACGTGCTCATCCATGAAGCGCCGGAGCTTGTCCTGCAGCGCCTTCACCTTGTCCGAGTATCCGAATTCCATGGCGGCGACTCCCTTTGGATGCGAGCGGCTACCGGCCGAGGTCGACGGCCTGCTCGCGCAGCGTCCGGTCGCTCCGCAGCTTGTACTTCTCGACGCGGTGCGTCGGCGTCTTCGGCAGCGCCGCGACGAAGGCGACGTAGCGCGGCACCTTGATCGGCGCGAGCCGCTCGCGACACCACGCCGCGACCTCCTCGGCGGTCACGCTCGCGCCGGGCCGCGCCACGACCGCGACCAGGATGTCGTCCTCGCCGAGCTCGGAAGGCACCGGGATCGCCGCCGCTTCCAGGACCCCCGGATGGCCGCCGATCACCCGGTCGAGCTCGGCGCCGGAGATGTTCTCGCCGCGCTTGCGGATGATGTCCTTCTTGCGCGCCACGAACCAGAAGTAGCCGTCGGCATCGCGATAGCCGAGATCGCCGGTGAGGAACCAGCCGTCGCGGAACGCCGCCGCCGTCTGCTCGGGATCGCGGTAGTAGCCCTGCATCACGATCGGGGTGCGTACGGCGAGCTCGCCGGTCGCGCCGTCGGGCGCATCCCTGCCGGCGTCGTCCACGACCTTCATCTCCGCGAACGCCACACTGTGGTCCGGGTGGCGGCTCGGCTTGCCCATGGCCCCGACCCGGTGCGGTCCGAGGAACGGGTTGTTGAGCACGCCGGGGACCTCGGACATTCCATAGCCTTCGATCAGCGTCGGTACGCCGAACTCGTCCTGGAACACCCGGTACACCTCGGCCGTGAACGGCGCGCCGTAGATCTTCTGCAGCCGGTGCCCGGGCACGAACTCGCTGCGCGGCCGGCCCATGAGGATCGTCGAAACCGCGGCGATGGTGTTGACCTCCGTCGCGCCGGTCGCGGCGACTGTCTTCCAGAAGGTCGAGGCCGAGAACCGCGGCGCGAGGACGAGCGTCGCGCCGGCCGCGAGCGCACCCGCGAGCGAGTAGAACAGCGCGTTGATGTGGAACATCGGCAGGATGCACAGCAGCCGGTCGGTCGGCTGCAGGTACATCCGCGCGACGAAGCCTTCGCCGGCCAGCACGACGCTGCGCTGGCTGTGCATGACGCCCTTGGGGAACCCGGTCGTCCCCGACGTATAGATGAACACGCACGTCGCGCCCGCGGTTCCGGCCTCGGGCGGCGGCTCGGTCGCGAGGCGCGCCAGCTCGTCGGCGAACACCGGCAAGCCCGCCTCGCCCGCTTCGTTGAGCATGCGCCACGGCGCCGGCGAGACGCCGGCGGTCGCCGCGGTCACCGTCGCCAGCGCGGCGGGCGAGCTCAGCACGCCGCTCACCTGCGCGTGCGACAGCACGTAGCGCGCCTCCTCGACCCCGTAGTCGGGGTTGACGGGCGCCATGATCGCGCCGAGCCGCGCGAGCGCGAGCAACGTGATTACCGTCGACGGATGGTTCTGCGACATCACCCCGACGCGATCGCCGGGCTTCACCCCCCGCGCGGCGTACATCGCGGCGGCGAGATCGACCTCGCGCGCGGTGTCGCGGTAGGTCAGCGCACGGCCCTCGAAGACGAGGAAATCGCGCTCCGGCGCGGCGTTCGCGCGGCTCGCGAGCACCGAGCGAAGCGAGCCCCGGTGCGCGGGGTAGCTCGAGAGGACGTCGATCGGCCGGGCGAGCTCGGTCATCGCCGCTTGCGGCGCAGCCTGCCGCGCGCGTGGGCCGTCGCCTCCTCTTCCACCCGGTGCCAGACCTCCAGCGCGATGGGCCGCCGGCTCTCCTCGAGGACGTGACCCACGAGCCCGACGGCGCGGGCCATCACGCCGAGCCCCCGGCAGACCTGCCACGGCAGCCGCATCTCGCAGCAGATCGCGCCGATCGCGCCCGTGGCGTTGATCGGCAGCGCCCGGCCGTACGCCTTCGCGGCCCGGCGCGCGACCAGGCGCATGAGCTCGACGTACCGGCCGTTGAAGCCGGTCGCGCGCGCCACCGCGAAGAGCCGCGGCGTGCGCGGGTCGATCGGCTTGTGGATGGGATGACCCAGCCCCGGGATGATCCGGCCGGCCGCGCGATGGTCGGCGACGATCCGGTCGGCGAGCTCGGGCAGCGCGACCTTGGCCTTCGGGTCCGGCAGCGCGGCGGCGAGGATCCTGGCGGCGGTCTCGATGGAGCCGACGAACACGCTGCCCAGGCCGAGCAGCCCCGCTGCGACCGCCGCCTGCAGCGCTTCGGGCGCACCCGCGTATGTAAGGCGCGTCGCGAGCGTCGACGGCACGATGCCGTGCTCGACCAGCGTCACCAGCATCGCGTTGAACATCCGCGACTCGCGCGCGTTGGGCAGGCGACCGGTGATCTCCAGGAACCCCATGTCGCCGAGGTTGACCCGGCCGATGAGCTCGCGCACGAGGTCGTGGCCGAAGACGCCGATCCGCTCGGGCGTGCTCCAGGCGATGTCGGACCGCAGTCGCGCGCGTGGCTTCTTCATATCTCGGGCCAGTATAGCCGCGCCGGGTTGTCGACGAGCACCCTGCGGCGCAGCCCCTCGTCGGCGCAGAACGCGGCGAACAGATCGACCAGCTCGCCGTCGTCGGGCATCTCGTTCGGCACGTTCGGATGCGGCCAGTCGGTGCCCCAGAGCACGCGGTCCGGCGCCGCTTCGACGATGGCGCGCGCGATCGGGATCGCGTCGTGGAACGGCCGCTTGCCGCTCGCCGAGATCCGCTCGCCGCCCGAGACCTTGACCCAGGCCCGCTCGTCGCGGAGCAGCTCGAGGAGCATCCGGAGGGGCGGCTGGTCCAGCCCGCCCTGCGACTTGACGCGCCCCATGTGGTCGATGACGTAGGGGACGGGCATGCGGCGCAGGAGCTCGCGATGCGTGCCGATGTCCTCCGCGTCGAAGTGCAGCTCGACGTGCCAGCCGAGCCCCTTCACCCGCTGCACGGTGCGGTCGAAGAACGCCGGATCCGGCGCGCCGCCGAGGTGACGCACGAAATTGAACCGCACGCCGCGCACGCCGCCGGCATGCAGCGCCTCGAGCCCGCCGTCGGTCACCGCCTTGCCGACCAGGGCCACGCCTCGATACGCGCCGCCGCTCGCCGCGATCGCGTCGAGCACCGCCCGGTTGTCGGCACCGTGCGGCGTCGCCTGGACGATGACGGCCCGCGAGAGGCCGAGGTGCGCGTGGAGCCGGGCGAGGCGTTCCTTCGGCGCGGGTTCCGCCGGCGTGTACGGCCGGTCCGCCGCGTAGGGAAACGTCGCCGGCGGTCCGAAGACGTGGCAGTGCGCGTCGCACGCGAGCGGCGGCGGCAGGTACTTCGGCCGGGTCGGGTTCGGGAGCGGCGGCGCGCAAGTCCTGGTCGTCATCGCGCCTTGCGACTCACTGCCTCGGGATCTTCGCCCGTTCGATCACGTCCTTCCACTTGGCGATCTCCGCCACGAGGAACTCCCGGAACTCGCCCGGCGTGCTCCCCTGCGCCTCGACACCGAGACCGTGCAGCCGCTGCCTCACCTCCGGCGACGCGAGCGCGGCGTTGACCTCCTTGTTCAGCCGCTCGACGATCGCCCGCGGCGTCTTCGCCGGCGCGGCGATCCCGTTCCACGCCGACGCCTCGTACCCGGCGACCCCGCTCTCGGCCACGGTCGGAACATCCGGGAGGCCCGAGAACCGGCGCTTGGAGGTCACGGCGAGCGGCTTCAGCGTTCCGGCCTTGATCTGCGCCAGCGCCGGCGCGATGAACTCGAACGCCGCCTGGACCTCGTTGCCCCTGAGCGCGGTGAGCACCGCCGGTGTGCCCTTGAACGGCACCGTCTGCACGTCGATGCCCGCCATCGACTTGAAGAGCTCGGCGGCGAGGTGCTGGGTGCCGCCGGGGTTGATCGTGGCGATGTTGAGCTGGCCGGGCCGCACCTTCGCCGCGCCGATCAGCTCGCCCACCGAGCCGATCTTCCACTCCGAGTTCACCAGCACCACCATGTCGAACAACCCGAGGGTGGACACAGGCGCGAAGTCCTTCACCGCGTCGTACGGCAGCGACTTGAACAGCGACGCGCTGACCGCCTGGCCGTTCGTCAGCAGCAGCAGCGTGTGCCCGTCGGGATCCGCCTTCGCCACGCTCTCCGACGCCACGATGCCGCCGGCGCTCGGGCGGTTCTCCACGAGCACCTGCTGGCGCAGCGACTCGCTCAGCTTCTGCGCCAGGACGCGCGCGCTGATGTCGCCCACGCCCCCGGGGCCGAACGGCACGACGATGCGTACCGGCTTCGACGGGTAGCCCTGCGCGAGCGCCGCGGCGCCGCCGACCGACAGCGTCACGCACAGCGCCGCCCTTACCGCCTGAGCGAGAAACCGATTCATGCCCTGCCTCCTCGTTGGGTGATCAAATCAATCCGCTTGCCAGGGCGGATGGTATAGCAACCGGCGAACGTCTCCGCGAAACCCGCCGGTTGGGGCGCCTCCCAACCCGCAGGGGGTTTGCGGACCGACGGCGATTGTTGGTAAGGTTCTCCTTCCCAGCCGGCTCTCATCCAAGGATCGCGTCGCCGCCCATGACTCAACGCACCGCACCGCCGTTCCGCGCCGATCACGTCGGCAGCTTCCTCCGCCCGCAGGCGCTCCTCGATGCGCGCGAGCGCCACCAGAAAGGCACCATCACGCGCGCGCAGCTGCGCGAGGTCGAGGACCGCGCCATCCGCGACGTCGTCCGGATGCAGGAGGACCTCGGCCTCCAGGGCATCACCGACGGCGAGTTCCGCCGCACGTTCTTCCACATCGACTTCCTCGAGCAGCTGCAGGGCGTCGAGACCAAGGGCGGAATCCAGGTCAAGTTCCATACCACCCAGGGCGACATCGACTTCGCCCCGCCCGTCCTCCAGGTGACCGGGAAGGTGCGCCACGACCAGCCGATCCAGCTCGAGGACTTCGAGTTCCTGCGCTCGGTCACGCAGCGGCTCCCCAAGGTGGCGATCCCCTCCCCGACCATGCTCCACTTCCGGGGCGGACGCGGGGCGATCAGCCGCGAGGCCTATCCCGACCTCGAGCAGTTCTATACCGACATCGCGGCCTGCTACCGCGACGAGATCAGGAGCCTCGGCGACGCCGGGTGCCGGTACCTCCAGCTCGACGACACGAACCTCGCCTACCTCTGCGACCCGAAGATGCGCGAGGGCGCGAAGAGCCGCGGCGACGATCCGAACGAGCTGCCGAAGCGCTACGCGAAGCTCATCAACGCTGCAATCGCCGAGCGGCCGAAGGGCATGACGGTCGGCATCCACCTCTGCCGCGGCAACTTCAAGAGCGCGTGGGCCGCGGAAGGCGGCTACGAGCCGGTCGCGGAGGTGCTGTTCAACGCGCTCGACGTCGACGGCTACTTCCTCGAGTACGACGACGCGCGCTCGGGCGACTTCTCGCCGCTGCGGTTCGTGCCGAAAGGCAAGATCGTGGTGCTCGGGCTGGTCACCAGCAAGGTTCCGGAGCTCGAGTCGAAGGACGCGCTGAAGCGGCGCATCGACGAGGCCGCGCGCTTCGTTCCCCTCGACCAGCTCTGCCTTTCGCCCCAGTGCGGCTTCTCGAGCACGGTGCACGGCAACCAGCTCACGACCGACGCCCAGGCGGCCAAGGTGCGGCTCATCGTCGACACCGCCCGCGAGGTGTGGGGCACGGCGTAGCGCGCGACCGGGCGGAGGCCTCCATGGCACGCATCATCGGCGGCATCGGCACGTCGCACGTGCCGACGATCGGCATGGCGTTCGACCGCAAGAAACGCGGCGATCCGGCCTGGACGCCGCTGTTCGAGGGCTACGACGCGGTCGCGAGCTGGCTCGCCGCGCGCGCGCCCGACGTGCTGGTGTTCTTCTACAACGATCACGCGACCTCGTTCTTCTTCGACCTCTACCCCACGTTCGCGATCGGCGTGAGCGAGGAGTTCGCGATCGCCGACGAGGGGCTGGGCCCGCGCCCGATCCCGCGGCTCAAGGGCCACCCCCGCCTCGCCCGTCACCTGGCCGAGTCGCTGGTGAACGCGGAGTTCGACCTCGCGGTGTTCCAGGACCTGCCGCTCGACCATGGCTGCACCTCGCCGCTCACGATGCTCTGGCCGCACTCGCCCGATTGGCCGGGCGCCGTGGTCCCGGTCGAGATCAACGTCGTGCAGTACCCACTGCCGACGGCGCTCCGCTGCTACAAGCTCGGCCAGGCCGTGCGCCGCGCCGTGGAGTCCTACCCCGAGGACCTCAAGGTGGTCGTGGTGGGCACCGGCGGCCTGTCGCACCAGATGCAGGGCGAGCGCGCCGGCTTTAACAACACCGAATGGGACCTGCGCTTCCTCGACCTGATCGAGCGCGAGCCGGAGACGCTCACCGCGATGCGGCACGCCGACTTCGCGCGCCTCGGCGGGAGCGAAGGCGTCGAGGTGATCATGTGGCTCCCGATGCGCGGCGCCCTGTCCGACGGTGCGCGCAAGATCCACCAGAGCTACTACCTGCCGATGACCACGGCGATGGCGGTGGCGGTGTTCGAGGAGCCGGAGGCGCCGGCAAGGGCCGCGGCGGGGACGGCGAAGCGCGGCGAGCGCCTCCCGGCATGAACCCGCAGCTCGAAGGGATCGAGGCGCTCGCGGGCACGTACCCGTTCGATCTCGAGCGCAGCGCGAAGGCGCTCCGACTAAACCGTTTCCTGCGGGGGCTGATCGTGCCGGACAACCGCCAGCTCTTTCGCGAGAACCCCGAGGCCGCGCTGGACAAGGCCGGGCTCACCGAGGAGGAGCGGCAGCTGGTGCGCGCCCGCGACTGGGGCGCCCTGGTCCGCTACGGCGCGACCTTCTTCGCGCTCGAGAAGCTCGCCCGGGTGAGCGGCGTGTCCAACCCGGAGATGGTCGCGCAGATGCGCGGCGAGACGCTCGAGCAGTTCCTGAAGACCCGGAACGTTCCCGGCGCGCGCTAGCGCGGGGGGAGGCCCATGGCCCAGCCCACGATCTGTGTCCTGCACCCCGGCGAGATGGGGTCGGCGGTCGGGCGCGCCGCGCGCACCGGCGGTGCACGCGTGCTTTGGAGCTCGGCGGGCCGGAGCGATGCGACCCGGAAGCGAGCCCTCGCAGCCGGGCTGGAAGACGCCGGCCCCCTCGAGGCCGCGCTGGGCGGTTCCGAGATCGTGCTCTCGGTCTGTCCGCCCGACGCTGCCCTCGACGTCGCCCGCGCCGTCGCCGCCCGCCGGTTCGGCGGGCTGTTCGTCGATGCCAACGCCGTCTCTCCCGATACGGCCCGTCGCCTCGCGGCGACCGTCGCGGACGCCGGCGCGCGTTTCGTCGACGGCGGCATTGTCGGCCCGCCGCCCGGTCCGGGTTCGAGCACCCGCCTCTATCTCTCCGGCGAGGGCGCCGGTCGCGTCGCCGCGTTGTTCGAAGGAACGCCGCTCGCGGCCGTGGTGCTCGACGGGCCGGTCGGCGCCGCGTCCGCGGTCAAGATGTGCTACGCCGCGTGGACGAAAGGGACCGCCGCGCTGATCCTCGCCGTTCGCGCGGTCGCCGCGGCCGAGGGCGTCGAGGCGGCGCTGGCCGAGGAATGGCGCATCTCCCAACCCGACCTCTTCAGGCAGGTCGATCGCGCGGTGGCGCAGAGCCGGAAAGCGTGGCGGTGGATCGGCGAGATGGAGGAGATCGCGGCGACGTTCGGCGACGCCGGCCTGCCCGAGGGCTTCCACCTCGCCGCCGCGGAGATCTGTCGCGCGCTCGAGTCCTTCAAGGACGCGCGCGGAACGACGATCGAGCAGCTGGTGGACGCGCTGCGCGCGGCGCGCGCGACGAAGGCGGTCGGCGCCGGCGGCTGAGCCGCGCTAGTGCAGCAGCGCCCCGGCGGCGTCGGCGCGCGGTGCGGGTTCCTGACGGATCCAGCGCTCCAGCGCCGCGGCGGGCAACGGCGGGCTGATGAAGTTGCCCTGCGCCTGGTCGCATCCGAGCCGGCGCAGCGTCTCGAGCACGCTCGCCTCCTCCACCCCCTCGGCGGTCACCGCCAGGCCCATGTGGTGCGCGAGATCGATCGTGGCGCGCACGATCGCCGCGTCGTCGCGATCGCGCACCAGGCCCATCACGAACGACTTGTCGATCTTGAGCTCGTCCACCGGAAGCCGCTTCAGGTACGCGAGCGAGGAGTACCCGGTGCCGAAGTCGTCGATCGACAGCCGCACGCCCATCGCGTGCAGGCGCTCGAGGATCTCCAGGGCATGTGCGGGATCCTCCATGACGGCGCTCTCGGTGACCTCGAGCGATATGGCTTCCGGCTTCATCCCGTGCGCGCCGGCGAGCTCCGCGAGCGACCGCGGGAAGTCCGGCATGTGGAGATCCCGGGCGGAGATGTTGACCGAGATCCGGAGGTCGATCCCGCGCGCCTGCCAGGCGGCGCATTGCCGGAACACGCTGTTCAGCACCCACCGGGTGACGGCCTTGATGTAACCGGTCTGCTCCGCGAACGGGACGAACCGCTCCGGCAGGACGACGCCCCGCTCCGGGTGATGCCAGCGCAGCAGCGCCTCCGCCGAGTTCGCCGCCCGGCCGCCGAGGCTGACCCGCGGCTGGAACAGGAGCGCGAGCTGGTCGTGCTCCACGGCGTGGCGCAGCTCGCCGAGAAGCGACAGCCGCGCCGGGGTGTTCTGGTCCTGCCGCGAGTCGTAGATCTCGAAGCCGGTGCCGGCGCGCTTCGCCGAGTACATCGCGACGTCGGCCCGCCGCATCAGGGTGTCGGCGTCCTCGCCGTGCTCCGGGTAGCAGGCGATGCCGGTGCTCGCGCCGACGTCGACCAGATGGCCTTCGATCGTGAGCGGCTCCGAGAGCACCTCGATGATCTTGCGCGCCACGAGCTTCGCGCCCTCCACGCCCTCGGTCGGCAGCAGCACCGCGAACTCGTCGCCGCCGAGCCGCGCGACGGTGTCGGTCCGGCGCTGCAGCGCGCGGTGCAGCCGGTAGGCCACCTCGCGCAGCAGGAGATCGCCCATGTGGTGGCCGAGCGTGTCGTTCACGTGCTTGAAGCGATCGAGGTCCATGGTCAGCACCGCGAGCCGGCCCTGGCCCCGCTCGGCCGCCCTGACCGCCTGCCCGATGCGGTCGTTGAACAGCGCGCGGTTCGGCAGGCCGGTGAGCGGGTCGGCGTAGGCGAGCTCGCTGATGCGGGCCTCGCGCATCGCGATCCCGTCGCACATGAGGTTGAACGCCGCGGCGAGCTCGCCGACCTCGTCCTCCTCCTCCACCGTCACGCGATGCTCGTAGTCGCCTTCTTCCATCTTGCGCGCGGCATCCACCAGCGCGCCGAGCGGGCGGGTGATGCGGCGGACCACGACGATGCTGCCGATGGCGGTCAGGAGGAGGCCGACGAGCGTGAGCGCCAGG
>Ga0299906_10001649_pt1 | contig 18984 bp, 18 predicted proteins | sample RVTome_14_FD_200259 | JGI IMG/M metagenome (GOLD analysis project Ga0299906, IMG submission 200259) | Soil microbial communities from uranium-contaminated site in the Upper Colorado River Basin, Wyoming, United States - RVT145D125 (version 2) ...
ACAGCTCGACCGGCGGCGACGCGGACCAGTCGGTCTCGATTCGCACGCCGCGGACGACGCCGTCGCGCTCGGCGCCGCGAAAGCCGGGCCAATCCGGCCTGCCGGGGTCCGGCTGCGCCGCTGCCGGCGCCGGCGCCGTCGGCTCGTCGCCGGCCTGGGCCAGGAGCCGCTCCTCGGGAGACTGCGACCACCGCCACCCGAAATCCCAATCGAAGCCGCCGGAAACGCCATAGGTCCGCAGCAGCGTCCACACTCCGCAGGCCAGCAGGATGGTCGCGGCCATCGCCGCGCGCCGAGGTCCGACGGCAAGGCGACGGCTGGCCACCGCCCAGAGGACGAATGCGAGACTCAGGACCGGGACGGCGTAGATGAGGAACAGCATCCCCATGCCCCCCGTCGCGATCGACTCGTGGAGGAGGCGCGGCGTCGCGATCAGCGCGACGATCATCAGGCCGACGGCGCCCAGGCGCTCGGACCAGGGCGCCCGGCTGAAGAACACCCACCAGAGGACGATCGCCACCCCGCCGAAGAGGCCGCTCATCACCGCGAAGGGTATGGCCGCGGGCGCGAAGACAGGGACGACGAACCTGAACAACCACTGCATCGTCACGAGGACCACGCCGGGCCACAGCCGCAGCGGCTTGCGGAGAGACGGTTCTTGGGTCGGTGCCATGTCCATGCCGGTCGGATCTCCTTCTCAGTCGCGCTGGGAGGGTTGGAGCTCGCGGCGGGCGGGCGCGACGTCCTGCCATCTCCTTTACGGCGCCGCCGGCGTTTTTGTTCGCGGCGTTGCTCGGCAGCCCGAATCGCCGCGAGCCTACCTCTTCGGTCAGTTTGGAAACGTCGCGCTCGACGAGATAGGGTTCGCTTCCGGACCGGTCTGGTCATGCGACGCGATCACCTGCTGCTCGCCGCCTTCGTGCTCTCCGGCGCCGCCGGCCTGGGCTACGAGATCCTCTGGACCCGGCTTCTCGCCCTTGCCCTGGGCAGCGAGAGCCTCGGCATGCTCGGCGTGCTGTCGGGGTTCTTCGGCGGCCTCGCCCTGGGTTCGTGGCTCTTCCACGACCGCGTGCTGGCGTCGCGCGACCCCGCCCGGCTCTTTGCCCGGCTCGAGCTCGTAGCCGCCGTCTTCGCTCTGGCGAGCCCGCACCTGCTCTACGCCCTCGGCCGGCGCCTGCCGCCGCTCCTCGGCCCGGCGGCCGGCGACAACGACACCTTCGTGGGCCTGGCGCTGTCGCTGGTGACGGCCACGCTGGCGCTGCTGCCGGGCACGGTGTGCATGGGAGCCACGCTCGCCGCCCTGGTCGAGGCGAGGCGGCGCGCCCTTCCCGGCGACGACGAGGGGCGGGGCCTCGGCCGCCTCTACGCCGCCAACACGCTCGGCGCCACGCTCGGCGTCGCCGTCACGGTCTACTTGCTGCTGCCGCGGCTGGGCATGGGCACCGGCAGCGCCGTCCTCTCGGGCCTGGGGCTCGCCGCCGCCGGCCTCGCCGCCGTCTGGGCGCGCGGGCGCGGCCTCGCGGCGCCGGGGCGCGCGAGCAAGCCGGCCAAGCGCGGCAAGAGAGCCCGGCGCGAGGGCCAGGAGCCCTCCTGGAACCTCGCCATCGTCACGGTGACCGGCTTCGCGGGCCTGGGTCTCGAGGTCGCGGGCGTCCAGATCCTCGCCCAGAACATGGAAGACACGGTCTACACCTTCGCCAATACGCTCGCGGTCTACCTCGTCGGCACGGCGGCCGGGGCCTGGATCTTTTCCGCCCTGGCGCCGCGCCTGGCCGCCCGCGGCCGCGATGCGGTGACGGCGGGGCTCTTGCTGCTGCAGGTGGTCACCGTCGCGCTGGCGGCGTTCGTCCTCCGGGGCAGCCCGGCGCTGCTGGAGATCCTGGCGCCCTCAGGCCCGAGCTACGCCGGCGACGTGGCCGCCGAGGCGGCGGTGGCCGCCGCCGTCTTTTTGCCGCCGACGCTGGTCATGGGCGCCCTCTTCAGCCACGTGATGGGCCAGGTGGCGCCGCGCGGCGTCGGCCGTGCCTACGCCCTCAACACCTTCGGCTCGATGCTGGCGCCCTTCGTTTTCGGTCTCTGGGCGATCCGTGCCCTGGGCTACGCCGCGGCCTTGCGACTGGCGGTGCTCGCCTACCTGGTCCTGCTCCTCGCTTTCCTGTGGTCGCGGCCGCGGCGGGCCGCCGCGGCCCCGCGGCTGGCCGCGGCGGCGCTGGCGGTGGCGGCCTACCTGGCCGTACCAGGGCCGATGCTCCTCGTTCCCATCGCGGCGGGCTGGACGCCGCTGGTCCAGGACCCCGGGCTCTACGGCCTGGTCGTCGTCAGCGAGGAGGCGACCTCGACGCTGCCGGGAAACCGCCTCCACCGCCGGCTGCAGGTCAACCGCCACTTCCGCATGGGCGGCTCGGTGAGCTTCGGCGAGCAGCGCCTGGGGCATCTGCCGCTGCTCTTCGCCCCCACGGCGAGGCGCGCGCTGCTCCTCGGCGTCGGCACCGGCGCCACGCTGAGCGCGGTGCGGCACTTCCCGCTCGAGCACGTCGACGCCGTGGAGCTGGTGCCGGAGGTGCTCGCCGCCCTGCCGTACTTCGAGCACGTCAACGAAGGCGTCTTCCGCGATCCGCGGGTGCGCTTCCACGCCGCCGACGCCCGGCGCTTCGTGGCCGCCGGCGGCGAGCGCTACGACGTGATCGTGGGCGACCTCTTCCATCCGGCCCGCGACGGCGCCGGCTCGCTCTACGCCCGCGAGCACTTCCGCGGTGTGGCCGCGCGCCTCGCCCCCGGCGGCTCTTACGCTCAGTGGATCCCGCTCTACCAGTTCGACGTCACGAATCTGAAGACGGTCGTTCGCACCTTCCTCGACGTCTTTCCCGAGGCCCACAGCTTCGTGGGGATCTACAACGCCATGACGCCCGCCCTGGCCCTGGTAGGGCGCGCCAACCGGGGCGACGGATCCTGGCCGGTGGAGCTCGGGCACCTGCGGGCGCAGCTTTCGCGGCCGGTCTACGGCCCTCTGCTGATGGCCGATCCGCGCGACGTCATGGCCTCCTACATGCTGGACCGCGGCGCCCTCGCGGCGTTCGCCGGCGAGGGCCCTCTCAACACCGACCTCGATCCCCGCGTGCTTTTCGACGCGCCGCGCAGCGCCTACGAGAACCGCGACGACCTCAACTGGGGGAGCCTGCAGGCGCTCCTGCCGTACCGCACCCTCTACCCCGAGGAGCTGCTCGAGGCCGACGCTGGTTTCCGTGCCGCGACGCGGCGCTTCTCCACGGCCCTGACGTTCTATCTCGAAGGGGAGGTCCTGCGGGTGAGCTCCCCGAGCTCCGGCCGATTCCCCGCCGCCGCCCTCGACCGCTACCTCGCGGCCTACGAGACCGCGCCCGAGCTCTACCCTGCGGCGAGCCTGCTCTACGGCGTCGCCGCCTTCGACCACGGCTCCACCGAGGAGATCTTCCGCCGCATGCTCGAGCGCGCCCCGGACGATCCGCGCACGCGCCTGGAATACCTGCGGTACCTGGAAGCCCTCGGCGACGCCCGTCGCGTGCAGGAAGCCCAGGAGCTCTTCAGCCGTCAGAATCCTCTCGATAGGGAGAACTAGCATTCTCAGATCTGATACCGACCTTTCTCAACTTTGAGACTCCGGGAGTCTCAAAGTTGAGAATCCGCACCGCCGCCGCCGCCGCCCAACGGCCCGATGAAGCCTGCAACCTCCCGGTAACACGACGCTTGCTCGCGCTCTCTGATTCCGACTCGACCGGGAGAGCACTTGGTACGGCTCTTGCTTATCGTCCCAGCGTCGGGATTATTTGAATTCGAGCAGGGTTCCTCAGGCCAAGTCAGACCACGCCTCGTTTCCATCGGGCTCGCAGAGAGAAGCGGCGTGGTTCGCCCGTGTGGTCTCGACGTTCACAGAGCCGCAGGAAGGCTCTGCCGGCGTAAGCTCGCCCATCGCGGGCGGGAGGACTCGACAACGTATCAGGACCAGGCAAAGGAGTCAGGAGATGAGGAGAAAGACGATCTTCGGATTACTCGCGGTGGCTGTGACTGCCATTCTGGCGCTGCCGGTGTTCGCCCACAACTGGGGCTGCTGGCGGCAGCCCAACCGCACCGTCTGGGTGCGCAACACGGCCACCAACTCGTCGCAGGCCGCGGCGGCGCTCAACGAGTGGAATGGCGACACGATCCTGACGATACGAACGACCAGCTCCCACACCGAGGTCAGCGTCTTGGACGGCAACTACGGCAACACCGGCTGGGGCGGCCTGGCGAGCATCGAGAGCGCCAGCGGCTGCAACATCCTCCACGGTCACGCGACCTTGAATACCTACTATTCGTACACGTCGAACGGCAAGCGCGGCGTCTTCTGCCAGGAGGTCGGCCACCTCTTCGGGCTCGACCACTCCAACGACGGCGGCTGCATGGGCGGCGGCTACTACTACAACATCAACACCAACTACAACGTCGTATCGCACAACATCAGCGACATCGCCAGCAAGTACAACGGCGTGCCCCTGGCGCTCTACGGCGAGGACGAGAAGCACGGCGAGCACGGCGAGGAGCCCGATCACTTCGACGGCCCGGTCGTGCACGCGCTGTGGTACGACCACCCGCGCAGCCTGGTCGAGGCCGCCGAGATGGCGAGCGCCGTGGTCGTCGCGCGCGTGACCGGCGTCTACGACGCGCCCGACATCGTGGTCCCGGCCAAGGGCCTCGACAACGACGAGCACCGGGTCCCGAACCAGCGCGTCGCCTTCGAGGTCACGAGGGCGATCCGCGGCAAGGTCGAGGCTTCTTTCGACCTCTTCCACACCGGCAACGCGACCTACGTGCTCGACGGCGATCCTCCCTACGAGATGGGGCAGAGGTACCTGCTCTTCCTCACTCCGCGGGAAGACGGCACCTACCGGGCGATCTCTCCCGAAGGCCGCTACGAGATCACCCCGCACGGCCTCGAGCCGGCGTCGCGCGAGGAGTTCTCCCAGATGCTGCGGGGCACTTCCGTGCGCGACTTCACCCGTGACCTCACCGAGGTGCTCGGCTTCCGCATGAAGTAACGGCCCACCTCGGGGCTCGTGTCACCAGGCGGCTCCGTCCGCCGTCGACGTAGCGGCGGGCGGAGCTGTTTCCGGGTGCGGGTCAGCAGGGCGGACAGCGACGCGATAGGATCCGGTCGTCGTGCAGCCCAACGCCGGACAACCGGTCTCCACCGCCGGCGCCCGCCTCGACGAGGCGGATGCGGCGATGGTCCTCGTCCACGGCCGCGGCGCCACCGCCGCCAGCATCCTGACTCTCGCCGACGCCCTCGGGCGTCCTCACGTCGCCTACCTGGCGCCGCAGGCCGCCGGCAACACCTGGTACCCCTACAGCTTCCTGGCGCCGATCGCCGACAACGAGCCGGGGCTGTCGTCGGCGTTGGCGGTGCTCGTGGGCCTGGTCGAGGAGGTCACGGCGGAGGTGTCGACGTCGCGCACGATCCTCCTCGGCTTCTCGCAGGGAGCCTGCCTCACGCTCGAATTCGCGGCCCGCCATCCGGCGGGCTACGGCGGCGTCGTGGGCCTCACCGGCGGGCTCATCGGCCCGACGGGCACGCCGCGGGACTACTCCGGCTCCTTCGGCGGCGCGCCCGTCTTCCTCGGGGCGAGCGACCCCGATCCGCACGTGCCCTGGGAGCGGGTCGAGGAGACGGCGGGCGTCCTGCGCGGGATGGGCGCCGACGTCACGCTGCGCCGCTATCCCGGCATGGGCCACACCGTCAACGACGACGAGCTCGCGGCCGTCCGCCGGATGGTCGACGCGGTGGCCTGAGCCATTTCAGGGCTGAGCTACCTCAGGGCCTTCTCCGCGGCGCGCGGATCGACGACGGCGAGCACGAAGGCGCAGGCGCCGTCGTCGCGCGCCGTCACGGTGTAGGCGTAGTCGATGTTGATGCCGGCGCGCCCCAGCTCGCGCGCCAGCTCGGCGAGAGTGCCCGGCTCGTCAGGCACGTCGAGGCGCAGGACCTGCTGCTCGCCGCAGGTGAAGCCCGCGGCGCGCAGGACGGCCAGGGCGCGCTCGACGTCGCCGACCAGCAGCCGCACGCGGTCGTTCCAGACGCCGAAGCCGTCGATGTTGACGCCGGCCTTGCCCAATGCCTCCGACACTTCCCCCAGGGCCCCCGGCTGGTTCGCGATCTCCACGTATACTTCCGTCGCAGCGGCCATGGTCGGCTCCTCTCTGTAGATGGGCGCCCATACTAACGCAGGCCGCAGGAGGTCTTCGTGCAACGCCGTCTCGTGCAAAGCCGTCTCGCCGTCCTGATCGCGCTCCTCGCCGTCCCCGCGGCGCTCGCCCAGTCGCCGCACACCGAGCACACGCTGAAGTACGACGATGGCTCTCAGCGCCCCGCCGCCACCCTGGCCGACGTCGCCTGGCTCGCCGGCCACTGGCGCGGCGAGGGCCTGGGCGGGCTCGTCGACGAGGTCTGGACGCCCCCCTTCGGCGGCTCGATGACGGGCCTCTTCAAGCTGGTCAAGGACGGCGCCCCGGACTTCTACGAGATCCTGACGATCATCGAGGAAGAGGGCACGCTCCTCCTGCGCCTGAAGCACTTCCACGCCGACCTCAAAGGCTGGGAGGAGAAAGACGACACCGTCGACTTCCGGCTGGTGAAGATCGAGCCCGGCAAGGCCTGGTTCGGGGGCCTGACGTTCCTGCGCCAGGGCGACGACGGGCTTGCCATCTACGTCGGCATCCGGCGCAAGGACGGGACGATGGGCGAGCTCGACTTCGTCTATCGCCGGTTCGGCGGGTCTTGAGCCCGCTGCTCGCCTATGACGACGTAGGGCGGATTCCGGCGCTCCCAGCTCCGGATCGCCGCGCAGAGCCCGGACGTTTGGAAGTGCTCTTTCTCGTAGGCGAGCCGCAGCTCGCGCTCGATGGTCTCCACGCCCACCTCGAGCTGCTTGCGAGAGCCGAGAGCGTGCCGCAAGCCGATCGAGAGGATCCGCGCCATGTCGTGCCCGTTGCTCAAGTCCAGCGACGGGACGTCCGGATCGTCTTCGATCCGCCGGAGCTCTTCCAGGAGCTCACCCTCCTTCAATCTCGAATTCTGCCCGTGGGTTCGGGCAAGCACGGTACGGACGAGCTTGACGCGATCCAAGGTAAGATCCCGTTCCACGAACTTGCTGAAGGTCAGCTCTTGGAAGTGGAGCCCGAGGCCCTCTCGCTCCGAGACGTGGCGCAGCGCTCCGACCGGTCGGGCGAGGATCGCGAGGTGATCGCGGACAGACCTTCCGTGCTCGGCTTCAAACCTCTTGATCTTGTCCCGCGAGCCAACCTCGGCCAGCACTTTGTCCAGGGCCGGCGAGTGGACGAGCATCGACTCGAGATCGCAGCCGTCGGTCAGGAGGACGTTCTCGCTCGGCGGGAGATCGCCGGAGAGGCGCGAGCGGTCGGCGTCGACGATACCCAGGGCACCCGGGAACCCGTCGGCGTCCAGGATCGCCATCACTTCGAGGACGTTGTCCTTCCCGTGAGCCGGCTGGAGCTGGCAGCGGCTCCGATCGATGAGGCGGTCGTACACCCGGAGGTCCGCCGTCTCACCCTCCACCAAGACGAACGCGCCCCGATGCTGGCTGCGCGTCATCCGGATGTCGTTGGCGATGTCGTCAGGGGAGAGATACTGCTTCAAGCTCGGCCTCGGTCTTGGGGCTCTCGAGCTCGACGGTCAGATCCCATCGCTTGTGGATGATCTGGGGAGAGTGGGTGGCGATGAGGACGTCGAATGAGGCGAGCTCGGTGATCTTCGTCAGATCTTCGAGGAACTTCTTCTGCCAGGCCACGTGGAGGGAGATCTCGGGCTCGTCGATGAGGACGAGGGAGTTCGGCTTGAGGCGGAAGAGAAGCTCGTACAGAAGGATGACCTCCTGTTGCTCCCCGGAAGAGAGAGCGTTCAAAGGTAGGGGATTGCCGGCAGAGGTCGTGAAGACTAGCCCTTTGCTGCGGGAGATGCTCAGCCGTTTGAAGAGAAAGCGGCTGTTGATGATTTCTTGGAAAAGCTCGATTCTGCGAGACAGGTCGTCGAAAACGCTCAGCTTCTTCTCGGCATCTTCGACATAGATCGCGAGCACGTCGCGAGTCTCTTCGGCTAGATGTTCGATCGGCAGCAGGGGCATCTCTTCTTGCTCGTCCAGCAGTCCGGCAATCTGCAACCTCCCGCGTTTGCGCTCGAGCTCGGCCAGCCTTTCGGTGAGCTCGCTCTCGCTCAAGCCGTCCTCGTGAATCCGCTTCAGTAGCCGGGCGGGGAAAGTCCGATCGAGAGACTGAGACAGCTCGACAGATTCGGCGAGCTTCTTCTGGAGCGTTCGGGCAAGCTCGTCGGAACGCTCCTCGGCCGCGCTTGTTATCAGTCCAGGTACACTTTGTCCAAGCCCGAATGCCAGGCTGGATATGGTCCGTCTCTGCTCTCGGATCATCTCGACACGGACGGAATTCCGGAACTCCTGCCACCACTTTGGATCGCCCTCAGTGGGAGGATAGAGTGGCGCCTCCTGCCGCTGACGACCCTTCCCCACTTGGAGCACTATCCGATACGGTGCTAAGAAATCGTCCCGGTTAAGCCTGCCGTCGGTCTGCCTGCCTACGACCATCTCGACCATCTGCTTGCGTACCACCGCACGGGTACCGTCCTCGAAAACGACGACGAGCTGGTCGAAAGGAACCCCTTCCAGCTTCTCATACCGCCGATTGAAGAGACCGTGGACCATCTCGAGGAGGACCGTCTTCCCGAACCCGTTCGGGCCGTGGATGATGGTGACCCGATCCTCGGTGTTCAGGCGGATACGGTGGTTGAAGGTCCCGAAGAGCTGTTCGATCTCGATCTCGACGATTCGCATCGGTCTACCTCCCGGAGCGCCGGTAGTAGCGTCAACCGCGAACTCTATCACGCTCCGAGCGTCGGTGTAGGGGCGTGCGCCCTCGCACCAGGCGGTGGCCTAGCGCTCCGGCCGCCCGCGCACGGGTCGCCGTATACTCTGCCACCGGGAGCCCCAAATGCAGCACATCCATCCGTCGATTCTCGCCGCCGCGGCCCTCGCCCCCGCCTTCGCCGTTCCGGTTCTCGCCCAACCGCTGCGGCCCCACAGCCCCGACCCCTTCGACGTCGTGATCGCGAACGGCCGCGTCGTCGACGGCACCGGCTCTTCCTGGTACGCGGCCGACGTCGGCATCCGCGGCGGTCGGATCGCCGCCATCGGACGCCTCGACGGCGCCACGGCCCACCGGCGCGTCGACGCCCGCGGCCTCGTGGTGGCCCCCGGCTTCATCGACATGCTCGGCCAGTCCGAGCTCTCGATCCTGGTCGATCCGCGCCTGCCGTCCAAGATCTTCCAGGGGATCACGACGGAGATCACCGGCGAAGGCGGTTCGGTCGCGCCGCTGGACGACGTCCTCGCCGAGAAGGACCGCGTCTACTTCGAGAGCCTCGGCATCACGGCGGACTGGCGGACGCTCGACGAGTACTTCGCCCGCCTCGAGCGGCAAGCGTCAACTTCGCCACCTTCGTGGGCGCCACCCAGGTGCGCCGGATGGTCCTCGGCGACGACGACCGCGCGCCGGACGCGGCACAGCTCGAAGCGATGAAGGCGCTGGTGCGCGACGCCATGCGGCAGGGCGCGGTGGGGTTGTCGACCTCGCTCCAATACGCCCCAGGACCTCGGCAGCCAGTCTACCCGAGAGGAACGCGGCGCGGCGCGGACGGTGATACCGTACGCGGCCATGCCGAACATCGGATCGTTCCACCCCATCGTCGTCCACTTCGCGATCGCCCTGCTCGTGGCGGGCGTCGTGTTGCGCTGGATCTCGCTGACCAGGAAGCTCCCCTTCACGAGCCCCGCCGCCGTACTGCTGATCGTCGCCGGAACTCTTGCCGCGGTGGTGGCGGTGAAGTCGGGCGACGACGCCCACGGGCCGGTCGAGCGGATCCCCGGCGTCCGGGACGTGGTCCACGAGCACGAGGAGCACGGCGAACGGGCGCGCAACGTCTTCCTGGCGGTGGCCGCGCTCGAGGTCGCGGGCCTCGTGCTGACGCGCCGCAAGGTCAAGCGGGCGGGGCTGGTGCTGGTGGCGTCGGCCGTGGTGGGCGCGGTCGGGCTGTTCTTCCTCTACGAGGCGGCCGAGCACGGCGGCGAGCTGGTGTATTCCTACGCCGGGGGCGTCGGCACGCGGACGGGCGAGGCCGAGGACGTCGGACGGCTGCTGCTGGCCGGCCTCTACCACCAGGCGCGGGTCGACCGCGAGCAGGGCCGCGCCGACGAGGCCGCGCGCCTCTGTGCGCTGGCCGCCGAACGCTTTCCCGACGACCCGGCCGTTCAGGTCCTGTACGCCGACTCTCTGCTCAACGACACCCGGGACGGCGCCGCTGCCCTGGACCTCCTCCGTCGTCTCGAACGGCCCAAGGGCGGATCCGCGGAGCTGCGTTACGGCATGGTCACGGCCGAGGCGCTGAAGGCGACGGGGGACGTCGAAGCCGGGCGACGCGAGCTCGAGAAGCTGCGCGAGGCCTTCCCGGAGAGCGGCATGCTCAGGGAAGCGCTGGAACGGTTCTGACGCCGCAGGCGTCGGTGTAGGGACGCACGGCTGCTGCTAGACTCCGGCGCGTGAAGCTCACCATCTTCCAGGTCCCTTACGACTCGGGCCACCACGCCGAGCGCATGGGGCGCGGACCGCTCCACCTCGTCGACGGCGGGCTCGCCCGCCGCCTGCGCGACGGCGGCCACGACGTCGAGCTGACGTCGATCGTCCTCGACGGCTTCCTGACCGAAGTGGGCTCGGCGGTGGCGATCCAGCGCCGGCTGGCGCTCGCCGTCGCCGACGCCCGGCGCGCCGGGCGCCTGCCGGTGGTGCTTTCCGGCAACTGCAATACCGCCGTGGGGACGCTCGCCGGCGTCGGCACGGCGACCACCGGCGTCGTCTGGTTCGACGCCCACGGCGACTTCAACACGCCCGAGACGTCGCCCACGGGCTTCTTCGACGGCATGGCGCTCGCCGTCGCCTGCGGCCATTGCTGGCGCGTCGCCACCGCCACCGTACCGGGCTTCGCGCCGCTGCCCGAGCGCAACGTGCTCATGGTGGGGGTCCGCGACCTCGACCCGCTGGAGGAGAAACGCCTGGCCGCCTCCGACGTCGCGCGGCTCGCGGCCGCGGACCTGCGCCGCGACGGCATGGAGCCGGTGGAGAGCTGGCGACTGAGCGCCCGCGTCGCCGGCATCGAGCGCCTCTACCTCCACGTGGACCTCGACGTCCTCGACCCGTCGCAGGTCCGCGCCAACCCCTACGCGGCGGCCGGCGGCCTGACCGTCGACGAGCTCCTCGGCGTCGCCGCCACGGTCCTCAAGGAGCTCGACGTCGCGGCGGTGGCCATCACGTCCTACGATCCGGCGTGCGACCGCGAGGATCGCGTTCCCGAGGTGACGGCGAGGCTGATCGAGTCCCTTTGACCTCCATCCGATCGCGGCCGGTCGTCTTCCATGGAGGTGCATGCGGACCTGATCCCCTTGACTCATGATTGACGGCGCCAATATCAGGACACGAGCCTCTCTGATCGCGATGGAGCCCGTCCGGCGGACGGGTAACGTCCTAGGATTGCAAATCTGGGACTTGACCCTCCCAAGAGGACTCGAAGATTCGCCCCGAGCCGGCTTTGGCGGCCAAACGCGGGCGATTTCGTCCCCAGGAATAGGATTGGCGGCCAAGAGAGCCCGGGAATTTGCCCGGAGCCGGCTTTGGCCGCCAGCAGCGCGGCGACGGACGAGGCGTCCGCCCAGAAGACCCCTCCGTCGTAGCGTTCTCGGTGGCGATGACAGAGCTCGATGGCGACCTGCGTCTTCCCGACGCCGCCAAGCCCGCTGCCGGAGCGCGAGATCCTCGACCTCGTCGACCCCGCGAAGGACGTCGACGGCTTCCATCCCGTCAACGTCGGGCGGATGTGGCTCGACCAGGACGCCCTGACGCCGGCCACGCCCACCGGCATCCTCGACGAGCTGCGCGCCAAGGTCGACGCGCTCGTCGACGAGCTGCGCCAGCGTGCCGGGTCCGCGGGTTGAAACCGCCGGATCCGGGTCCGGGGCGGGTCCGCGGGTTGAAACCCCCGGCTACCGGCTGTCGCCCTTCGGGCTCAAGACGTCGGGGGTGGCAAGGTCAAGCGCAAGAAGGCGTCCAAGAAGCGGACGACGAAGGCGTCGTCCTCCGTCGTTCCGGAGTACACTTGGCCTTGCGCTCGAGTCTGGGCCGTCGAACGAGCGCGACGAAGGCCGCGCAGCAGGACGTGGCCGGATCCTGGTAGGTCAGGCTGCGCCTGACGATTCTCCGCGACCGGGACGGCTGGAACAGGAGGTTTCATGACGACGGCAATCGACGGGGTCCGTCAACTTCTGGACGAGCTCCCTCCGGACGTCTCGCTCGAAGACATCCAGTACCACATCTACGTGCGCCAGAAGGTCGAGCGCGGCCTGCAGGACGTGCAAGAGGGCCGCGTCCTGACTCAGGAAGAAGTCGAGAAGAAGATGGCGCGATGGACCGGGGAATAACCTGGCCCGAGTCGAGTCTGCCTGGCGGGACATCGAAGAGACCGCGGTCCACCACCTAGATGCTGAAGCGGTCGCGGCGTGGGCTTGCGAGATCGAGGCCCAGCACTTCGTCCGGGCGCCTCTCGTCAATCACGCGGAGGCTCTGGCCGTCTTCCCCGAAGGCGAGGCGATGGCGATGGGAGCGAACGCCCCCTGTCGTCGCCTCGATCACCGCCGCCGTGACGCGGGCCGAGTCGACGGAGCCCTTCCAGAGCCACTCCGACACTCCGCCTCCATCGCGCAAAGGCCCGCGGCAGATCACGCACCGCCGTCCGGAGCAGGCTGAACGCCTCCAGGGTGTTGGACTTGCCGGAGCCGTTGGCGCCGATGAGGACGTTGAGCGGCTCGAGGGCAAGGTCGACGCCGTCAGGGCCGAAGGAGAGGAAGCCCTGGAGCTTGAGGTGCTGGAAGAGGCAGCGGTCTGACATGGGCGGGCACCTGGGTCGCTGATTTTGCCACACGGCCACTGTAGCCTAGAATAGAGCCAGACCGGTCTCCCCGGCTCAACCTTTTCTCCATGGACCGTGTCTACTTAGAGGAGAGGAGACCCCCGGCCACGGTTTTCACGCGTTAACGTATAGGACGGAGTTGGGAGCTTCGAGTGACGGATTCGGCACCTACAAGCGACTTCCACGCCACATCGGTCTCCCCCCAAGAGGCCGACCGGGACACTGGCGCTGTGCCCTCACGCGTGGCCACGGTACAGGCCCCGGTCATCCACGACCTCCCTCGTAGCGCGCCACGTCGGCGCCAGCCAGACGCCGTTACGCCTCACCGCGGCTGTGGCCGTGGCCGAGAGAGTCCGCGACGCGCTCCAGAGCCACAGCGACGGCGCCCTGGACCGTCCTCTGCGGACATCCCACCCGCTGGAGCGCCTTCCGCACCCTCCGCGCCCGCGGCGACGGCCGCCGCGCGACGGCCGTCGGCTACGGCTTCGTCGTCGAGTTTCCGGAGCCCGTCCGCGGCCCCGTCACCGTGGGCTAAGGCGCCCATTTCGGCCTGGGGACGTCTACACCCATGAGGGATGGATGCGCGGCCCGAGGAGCCACTACATGGGAAGAGGAAGGCCGGTCGCAGCATGGATAAGAACTCCCTCCTGATCCTCCTAGTGGGTGCCAATCCTCTGCCGAACTACCTTGCGGCCTGGGCGCTGCGGCCCAGCAAGATCGCGCTCGCCTACACCAAGGAAACGGCCGTCGCAAAGGATAGGCTGAAGACAGAGCTCAAGAAAGTGCTTGGTGCTGCTGTGGGCTTCGTGGATCCGGACCCGTTCGTGGAGGATGCTACGTGTGCTACGACGGTTCAGCGTGTTGTCCGCGATATCCTGGATAGCAACAAAGGATCTGGCGACGCTTCAACAGAATTCTGGTTGAACTACACGGGTGGAACCAAGGTGATGGCGGTGCATGCTCGAACTGAATTCAGTGCGAGATTTCCAGACCGGCTCGACCTTGCGTCGTACCTCGACGAAGGCGAGAAGGGACAACAGCCGCGTTTGCGCTTCGACGATGGCAACTCGACCGAGCTAGCCGAGTACGACAGAATCCCGCTGAGCCTCGAGACCATCCTCAGACTGCATGGAATTTCGCATACTCCGCGCACGGCCAAGAAGCCGGCCCCAACAAAAGAAGACGCCGAGGAGATCCTGGGCAAGGTCCTCTCGAACCTACCCTTGGCACGAAATCTCCACTGCGAACGGAAGCGGCTGCAGGACTTCACGAATCCGAAGAAGGCCGTTCACGTTCCCTTCAACAGTAAGCGGTACGGCCTGACTCTCAGTCAACCACAGTTTCCAACGGAAGCGCTCTTGAACAGCCTGTCGGACGCCAGATCGCGCAAGTCCTGGTATGAGCAATGGTGCAAATTCATCGGCGGAGAATGGCTCGAGGAATGGCTTGGTGAGCAGATCCGCCATCTCGCCTTGGATCCGAAGCCTATGATCACGGTGGGCGTCAATGCACGTCGTGAGACGCAACTGAATGCACGTCGTGAGACGCAACTGGAGATTGACGTTGCGGTCGTCCGCGGCCATCGCTCCTACTTCATATCATGCACGACCGACACGACCAAGGCCATCTGCAAGTCAAAGCTTTTCGAGATTGCCGTCCGCTCGCGCCACCTTGGCGGCGACCTCGCCCGCGCGGCTCTCGTCTGCCTCGCCGATGACACGATAGTGGAAGCGCTCCAGGCAGATATCGATGACGTTTGGGGAGCGACCAACACGACCTGCGTCTTCGGTCTCTCGGATATCACCACATGGTCCACGTGTGGAGGCAAGCAGCCAAACCTGTCCTCACTTCAAACTTGGATGGAGAGTTGATGATGCCCGTACTCACCGGGATCGATATCCTCGGGATCCAGGGTTACGTTTTCACGTCAAACCGAATGCGCGACGTTCTTGCCGCATCGCACATGGTGGAATACGTTACAAGTCGATCACAACTGGAGAAGTGGCCCGGACGATTACCGAGTGACGTACTTCTTGCTGCCGGTGGTAACGCTGTCATCGAGTTCGATACGCAGGACGCTGCCAGGGAATGGACCGCGCGATACTCCCGCTGGCTTCTGGATACCGCCCCGGGGCTCGACGCCGTGGTCGCGCATCGGCGCTATGAGAAGCGATCCCTGGCGTGGGCGCTGAAAGCGCTTCAGGTCGATCTCGAGCGCTCCAAGCTGGAGCGCCGGCCGAGCGTGCCGCAGCTTGGTCTCAGCGTCACCGCCTCGTGCGCGATAACCGGTCGTCCAGCCGTCGGCGTTGACCAAGGCGACCTTGTTTCGCGTCGCGTCAAACGGCTTCGTGAGAAGGTCGACGAGGCGAAGAGAAAGTGGAGCGACTTCCTGCCGGAGCTCGCTCACGCGCCGAACATGAAGCCGGAATTCCCCGCTGAGATCGACCTGATGGGTCGCACCCATGGGGAAGTGAGCCTCGTCGGTGTCGTCCACGTGGACGGCAACAGCGTGGGCGAGGCTATCAGGAACTGGCTCGATCGCTGTATCGAGGACGAGGTCGACGATCAGCAAGTGAAGGAGCAATACCGAGCGTGGTCGCGCGCCATCATCGAGCTCGGTAGGTCCGTGCTCCATGTAGTGGCAAAGCGGGTCGCCGAGTGCACGCGTGAGGAAGACGGGGGTACGTTCCTTCGCGGTACCCCTTACGACCTCGGATTTCGTCTGCGGAATTCGTCAGACGACGAGCGGAGAAGGAGCTCGAGAGACACCCGATCCCGTACCTGGGCGCCGGCGGAAAGAACACCAACCTGACCGCCTGCGCCGGGGTAGCGCTGGTCAAAGCGCATGCGCCCTTCCACCGGAGCTATGAGCTCGCCGAAGACCTCTGCCGGTCCGCCAAGCGCGCGCGAAAGGTCGCCAACGAAAAGGCGGACACGGAGACCGGCTGCTGGCTCGACTGGCACGCCGGCACGACGCGCCCAGGAGAGCTCGTCGACGACTTTCGCGACCGTCAGTATCGGCGCGGCGGCAAGGAACTCTCGATGCGGCCCTATCCCCTCGCGGCGCTCGCCAACCGCAGCCAATCGTGGGAATGGCTCGACAAAGAGATGCTTGGCCCGGGCAATTCTCCGCAGGCCGCGAAACAGGGCCTTAGGGGAGCCGACTGCTGGCGCGAAAGTCGTGGCCGCGTGCAGCTCCTCGGCTCGCTCGTGCCGTCCGGGGCCGACGAGATCCGAGCGCAGCTCAAAGCCTGGAGAGCCCGGGATCCCACGATCCGCCTCCCAGCGGGGCTCGACGACGGGGGTTTTCTCGGTTCACAAACACCGGTGCGCGACGCGATCGAGCTGCTGGACCTGCACATCCGCCTCGAGCCGGACCCACGAGCGAACGGCGGCTCGCCGGGCGTCACGGCCTTCGCCGCCGAAGAGGATGGTTCATCATGACGGACAGCTACTCACCCTCCGCTCTGCACATTAAGTTACTCTCAGATTCTACCTTCAGCCGAGGTGAGGGCAGCGCAGGAATCGTCGACACCGAGGTCGAGCACGACGACTTCGGTCTGCCGTTCATCGGCGGCAAGACGATCCGCGGGCTTCTGCGCGATTCGTGGCTGGCGATGTGTGACCGCCTTCCCGAGCTGAACGACGCCGCGGAGCGGGTCCTTGGGCGGAGCCGAAGCCTGGACGAGGCTTGCCGGCTCCGGATCGCCGACGCATATCTGCCGGATCCGATCCGTCACACCGTCCGTGCTGCGGTCGAACGTGTGGACAAGCCGCTGTCTCGCGAGACGATTCTCGCTGCGTTCACTAGCATCAGGTACCAGACCGCCGAGAACCGCAACACCGGAGCGCCCGAAAGCACCACCCTGCGCTCCACACGATTGGTGTTGCGTGGCTTTGTCTTCGAGGCGAGCCTTGTCTGGCTTGACGGATACAAGCCCGGATCGGAAGACCTGCGGGTGCTGGCTCTCTGCGCACTCGCTACGCGGCACGGCGGGCTACTCCGCAACCGCGGGCGTGGACACATTTGTTTGACCCTCGACGGCGATCTCACCAGGACGCGGCGTTTCGTGAAGACAGCTCGACTGGAGGGGAGACCATGAGCGCGGCACCGGCGCCAACGTATCTGCTGTACTCACTCGCCCTGCGCTCGCCAGTGATCGCCGCGACTCTGCCGGGCGACCCCAACAGTGTCGCTACGCAGCCCTTCATTCCCGGTAGCGCCATCCGCGGCGCCGTTGCTGCCCGGCTGTTGGCGGACGGCACCACGGGCGACAGCAAGGAATTTCGCCAGCTCGTCCTTTCCGGCTCGGTGCGCTACCTCCACGCGTATCCCGAGATTGCAGGCGCCCGCGGATTGCCCGCGACGGCATCGTGGAGGAGCACGAAGAGCGATCCGGACCAGGCCCGTGACCTGGCAGCGTTCAGCGGTCGGATCACCGAGCAAACCGATCCCGAGGACTTCCTCCAGGTCTGGCCCGAAGAGCCGCTTGCCGCGATCGGTGGATATTTCGCAGCGCCCACGTCCAGCGCCGGAGCCCGGGAGCTCCAGGCACCACGCATCAGAGCCCGCCTCCACCAGCAACGGGACCGAGCGAAGGGCCGCCCCTGGCTGGAAAAGCGTGAAGGCCACGAGCTCCCACGTGGCGCGATCTTCGCCTTCGAGTACTTGGACGCCGAACAAGCCTTTCGTGGCGCCATCCAGGTGATGGACCCGACCCCAGCGCTTGTCGGGCGCATCAAGGCACTGCTTTGCCAACCGCTCCTGATCGGCCGTTCCCGGCGCGCCGGCTACGGCGGCGACGCCGTCCTCACGTTCACTGCTGCGGTTCATCGAGAATATGAGGATGTCTCAGGCTCTCTCTCTGCGGACGTGAGACCGGGCCAGCGCTTCCGCGTGATGCTGGCCTCTGCCTTCATTGGCCGGCACCCATCGACCGGACAGATCGACCCGGTGGCGCTGGAGCTCGAGCTCGGTGAGAAACTCGGCGGCCAGGCGACGGTCGAGCGGAGGCGTTGGGGCTTCGAGCTCATCGGGAGCTTTAACCAGAAGTGGCGGTTGGAGGTCCCGCAGGTCTGGGCGGTCTCCGGAGGCGCAACGCTGGTCCTGATGACGGCGACACAGCCGATCCCCCTCAGCACCCTGCGCGACGTTGAGCACGAGGGACTCGGCGAACGCCGCATTGAGGGATTCGGTCGGGTGCTGTTTCTGCAGCACTCGGAAGACGGCGAGACCTTTCGTCTCCGTCGGAGCGTCGAACGACCTACGAGTCAGCACGGCGCCGGCACGCCGCCATCAGACGTCCAGGAGGCGGTGAGGATTCAGATCCGGTTCTTGGAGGGGCGCATCGTCCTGGCCGCGGCACGGACGGAGCTCGACCGGCTGGCGTCCGATCTCGCGATGCAGCCACGCAGACTCCCGACGAATAGCCTTCTCGGCCGCGTGCGCACCCTGTTCAGGAACGAGCGTGACGAGGCGACCGCACAAGCCGCGTTAAAAAACTTGAGAACCTGGTGTAGTGAGGGCGATCCGAACGCTCTGAAGGCCACCGCCCGCAGAAACCTGGAGGCATGTAGCCCCATCGGAGCTCACAATCTGCTTCAGTGGCTCGACCTCTTGTCGCGAGGGGACGAGAGCAAGGATCAGTGGACCAAGCTCCTCGCCGCCGTAGGCAACGCGAGCACGCTTTCAGGCCTCGCCCACAGCCATCAACTCACGACCAGACCCTCGGCGGACGGTATTCTCCGACAGCACGCGGCGCTGCTCAGCGCCCATCTCATCGACGCGGTGCTCGCCACCCTGGCCCGCCGGAATCCAGACCTCCTGACCTACCCCTGCTAACCCTCTGAAAACACGGGACCGGCCCTGTCGGTGGTGCGGACCCAAAACTGTCCGCTTTTTCGCGGTGCCGATGCATGATCAAGCATGGCACCGA
>Ga0299906_10001650_pt1 | contig 18965 bp, 17 predicted proteins | sample RVTome_14_FD_200259 | JGI IMG/M metagenome (GOLD analysis project Ga0299906, IMG submission 200259) | Soil microbial communities from uranium-contaminated site in the Upper Colorado River Basin, Wyoming, United States - RVT145D125 (version 2) ...
ACGACGGCGTTAGACGCGCGTACGCGGGGACCCGGATCCTGGATTCCCGCCTTCGCGGGAATGACGAAATCAGACCACGACATTGACCAGCCTCCCCGGCACCACGACCACCTTCTTCGGCGGCTGGCCGTTGGTGAACCTCTGCACCGCCTCGTTCTCCAGCGCGAGCCGCTCCAGCGCGGCGCGGTCGGCCGCCTTCGGCGCCCGCATGTGGCCGCGCAGCTTGCCGTTCACCTGCAGCACGAGCTCGATCTCGTCGGTCTCGAGCGCCGCCGGGTCCACGTCGGGCCAAGGCGCGGTCATCGGGTCCCCGGCGTAGCCGAGCTCGCGCCAGAGGACGTGGCTGATGTGGGGGGTGATCGGATAGAGGACCCGCAGCAGGATGCTCGTGGCCTCGTGGAGCGCATCCGGGCGGATGACCGCAGCGGGCGGCGTCACGTCGCTCGCCGGCTGCGGCGCGGACGCCGCGTCCTGCAGCGCGTTGAGGATCTTCATCCCGGCCGCGGCCACCGTGTTGAACTGCATGCGCTGCATGTCGTACGTCGCCTGCTTGAGCACGCCGTGGACCTCGCGGCGGAGCTTGGCGACGTACGGCGCCGTCTTGCCGAGGTCGTGCGGGAAGCCGTAGCCGGCGTAGCGCCCGCCGCGGCGCCGCGACGCGTCGGCCAGGACCGGCTGCCACTGATGCGCGAACGTCCACAACCGCTTCAGGAAGCGCGCCGCTCCTTCCACGCCGGCGTCCGACCACTCGAGCGTCATCTCCGGCGGGCTGGTGAAGATGATGAAGAACCGCGCCGTGTCGGCGCCGTACCGCTCGATCAGCGCCTGCGGGTCGACCCCGTTCGCCTTCGACTTCGACATCGTGCCCATGCCGCCGTACTCGACGGGCTGCCCGTCCCCCTTGGCGCGTGCGCCGACGATCCGGCCGTCCCCGTCCTGTTCGACCGTGACCTCCTCGGGCGCGAGGTAGACGATGCCGCCCTTCTCGTTCTTGCGGAAGAAGATGTGGTTCAGCACCATGCCCTGCGTGAGCAGGTTCGCGAACGGCTCGTCGAACTTCACCAGCCCGAGGTCGCGCATGACCTTCGACCAGAACCGCGCGTACAGCAGGTGCAGGATCGCGTGCTCGATGCCGCCGATGTACTGGTCGACGGGCAGCCAGTAGTCGGCCCGCCCGTCGACCATCGCCGCGGGCTGGTCCGGGGACGCGAAGCGGGCGAAGTACCATGCCGAGTCGACGAACGTGTCCATCGTATCGGTCTCGCGCCGGGCGAGGTTGCCGCACTTGGGGCACTTGCATTCGTAGAACGACGGCGTCTTCGCGAGCGGATTGCCGGTGCCGTCGGGCACGAGGTTCTCGGGCAGCACCACCGGCAGCTCGGCATCCGGAACCGGCACGTCGCCGCAGGCGCGGCAGTGGATGATCGGGACCGGGGTGCCCCAGTAGCGCTGGCGCGAGATGCCCCAGTCGCGGAGCCGCCACTGCACCTGCGTCGCCCCGAGCCCCTTCGCCTCGAGGTCCGCGGCAATCGTGTCCACCGCCTGCCGGTAGTCGAGGCCGTCGTACTTTCCCGAGTTCACCAGCCGGCCGTAGTCGGCGTACCACGGCTGCCAGGCGTCCGTGGAGTAGGGTTTGCCGTCGACATCGATCACCTGTTCGATCGGCAGTCCGTACTTCTTCGCGAACTCGAAGTCGCGCTCGTCGTGGCCGGGCACGCCCATCACCGCGCCTTCACCGTAGCCCATCAGCACGTAGTTGCCGACCCAGATCTCGACCTTCTCGCCGGTGAGCGGGTGGGTGCAGTAGAAGCCGGTCGGGCGCCCGAGCTTTTCCATTGTCGCGAGATCGGCCTCCATGACCGAGCCGCGCTTGCACGCCTCGATGAACGCGGCGAGCCCGGCGTCGTCGCGCGCGAGGCGCGTCGCGAGCGGGTGCTCGGCGGCGATCGCGTTGAACGTCACGCCCATGATCGTGTCGGCTCGCGTCGTGAAGACGCGCAAGAGCTTCCGCTCGCCGTCGATCTCGTACGGGAAGCCGAAGTTCACGCCCTCGCTGCGGCCGATCCAGTTCGCCTGCATCAGCTTCACGCGCTCCGGCCAGCCCGGCAGCTTCCCGAGGTCCGCGAGCAGCTCCTCCGCGTACTGCGTGATGCGCAGGTAGTACATCGGGATCTCGCGCTTCTCGACCGGCGCACCGGTGCGCCAGCCGCGCCCCTCGATCACCTGCTCGTTCGCGAGCACGGTCTGGTCGACCGGGTCCCAGTTCACGACCCCGGTGTGCTTGTACGCAATGCCCTTCTCCAGCATCCGCAGGAACAGCCACTGGTTCCACCGGTAGTAGTCGGGCCGGCAGGTCGCGAGCTCGCGCTCCCAGTCGATCGCGAAGCCGAGCGACTGGAGCTGGCGCTTCATGTACGCGATGTTCTCGTAGGTCCACTTCGCCGGCGGGACGCCGTTCGCCATCGCCGCGTTCTCGGCCGGCAGCCCGAACGCGTCCCAGCCCATCGGCTGCAGCACGTTGTGACCGCGCATGCGGTAGTAGCGCGTGAGGACGTCGCCGATCGTGTAGTTGCGCACGTGCCCCATGTGCAGCTTCCCCGACGGATACGGGAACATGGAGAGGCAGTAGTACTTCGGCCGGCCCGGCGCCTCGCGCGCGCGGAACGCGTCGGTCGCGGCCCAGTGGACTTGTGCCTCGCGTTCGAGCTTTGCCGGGTGGTAAAGCGGTTCCATTACGCGTATTCTCTTGTCGCAAAGGGGAAAAGTATACCTGTGCACTAGTGCCGCCCGGCCCGCATCCGCGCCCCGAAGGCCTCCGTAGAATCGCTCGTCCCCGAGACCAGGGAGGAAGTCCAATGACGCGCTTCATGCTGTCCGCCGTGCTCGCGCTCGCCTCGTCGGCGGCACTCGCGCAGGACGCGCCAAAGCGTCCGGTCGCTCACGCGACGGTCGAGGCCGTGCAGATGCCGGCCTGGATCGAGCGCCGCGGCGTGCGCGCGCCGCTCGCCGCCGGCACCGAGCTGCTGGCGAACGACAAGGTCGTCACCGGCGCGAACGCGCGGTTGCTCGTCAAGCTCGCCGAGGGCAGTTCGGTGAAGCTCGGCGAGCGGGCCCAGCTCGCGATCGCCGACGTCCAGACCCGCCGCGACAACGTCTTCGTCGCGGCGTTGCGCGTGCTCGAGGGGGCGTTCCGGTTCACGACCGACGCGGCGGCGAAGGCCCGCCGCCGCGAGGTGAGCATTACCGTCGCGACCGTCACCGCCGGCATCCGCGGCACCGATTTCTGGGGCAAGGCGGCGTCCGACCGGGACATCGTGTGCCTGATCGAGGGCCGGATCGCGCTCGAGCGGGCCGGCGATCCCCCGCTGGAGATGGCCGACCCGCTGACGTTCTTCGTCGCGCCGCGGGGGCAGCCGCCGCTGCCGGTGCAGCCGGTGAACCCCGACCAGCTCAAGCAGTGGGCGGCCGAGACCGAGGTCGAAGCCGGCCGCGGCGTGGCCCGGCGCGGCGGGCGTTGGCAGGTGGTCCTCGCCTCGAGCGAGTCGCAGATCGAGGCGCTCCGGGTGTACGAGAGCGTGCGCGACGCCGGCTACGCGGCGGGGATCCACCCGCAGCTCGCGCAGGGCAAGCGCAGCTACGACGTCCGGATCGCGAGCCTGCCGTCGAGGGCCGAGGCGCAGGCGGTCGCCGACGCGCTCGCCGGGAAGCACGGCGTCGCCTCCCCGCGCGTCATCCAGTAGCTCCGGTCAGCGAGCGCGCCGCGGCGTCCAGGCTTGCCGCCAGAGATCGTTCGCGGCGCGCAGGTACGTCTCCGCGGCGTCGAACGCCGCGGTCCCGAGACGGTGCTGGGACGCGAGGAGCTGGATTGCGGGCCGGCGACGCGGCTCGAGATCGATCACCTGGGCCGGCTCGCGGAGCGCCGCGCCTTCCACGCGCAGCAGCTTGAGCAGCGTCCGCATCGCGTACGCCCAGTAGTCGCTCGTCGGCTCGCCGCCCTGTTGACGGAACTCGGCCAGCGCGACGGCCTGCCGCCAGAGCTCCTCGGCGCGTTCGAGTGCGATCCCGCGGCTTCGCGCGAGCCATGGCAGAACCTTCAGCTTTTGCATCGTGTGTCGCCTCGTAGGCTGGTTTCGGACCGCCGTCCGGGCGCGCCTCTTGAGCGCGTCCACCCGGCGTCACTCACCGCATACTGCTATGCAACATTATAGTGGTCAATTATGTTCTAAGTTATTGAAAGAACCATTATACAAGGTTGCTGTTTCGCACAATTATCGAGCCCGTGCCGGGCCCGGCGCACGCTCGAAGGGCGCTGGAGCCCGGCTGCTATAATTGCCGCCGTTCGCGCACCGGAATGCCCAACCTCCTCGACGCCCTCAACCCCGAGCAGCTCCAAGCCGTTACCCTCCCGAACCAGCACGCGCTGATCCTCGCCGGCGCGGGCTCCGGCAAGACCCGCGTGCTCACGACGCGCATCGCCTGGCTCATCCAGGCGGGCGCCGTCAGTCCGGCGGGCGTGCTGGCGGTGACCTTCACCAACAAGGCGGCGAAGGAGATGCTGCTGCGCGTCGCGGCGATGCTGCCGGTCGCGACGCGCGGGATGTGGATCGGCACGTTCCACGGCCTCTGCAACCGCATGCTCCGCGCGCACCATCGCGACGCCGGTCTGCCGCAGACGTTCCAGATCCTCGACACCCAGGATCAGGGGGCGATGGTGAAGCGGGTGCTGAAGGGCCTGAACGTCGACGAGGACCGGTTCCCGCCGAAGCAGGTGCAGTGGTTCATCAACGACCAGAAGGAGGAGGGCCTGCGGCCGAAGGACGTGGCCGCCGGCTACGACGAGTTCGGCCGCCGCGCGGTCGAGCTGTACGCCGCGTACGACGAGCAGTGCCAGAAGGAAGGCGTCGTCGACTTTCCCGAGCTCCTGCTTCGCTGCCATGAGCTGCTGGCCAGGAACGAAGTCCTGCGGACCCACTACCAGGCGCGGTTCCGCCACGTCCTGGTCGACGAGTTCCAGGACACCAACCGGCTGCAGTACAAGTGGCTGAAGCTCCTCGTCGGGCAGGGGAACGCGATGTTCGCGGTGGGCGACGACGATCAGTCGATCTACGGGTTCCGGCACGCGAACGTCGGCAACATGGCCGACTTCGAGCGCGAGCTGCGCGTGCCGAACGTCATCCGCCTCGAGCAGAACTACCGCTCGCACGGCAACATCCTCGACGCCGCGAACGCGCTCATCTCGCGCAACCGCAAGCGCCTCGGCAAGAACCTTTGGACCGCGGCCGGGAAGGGCGAGTCGCTGCGCGTCTACGAGGCGCAGACCGACGGCTACGAGGCAGCGTGGCTCGCGGAGGAGGTCCAGAGCCTCCACCGGGACGGCTACGCGCGGCGCGACATCGCGATCCTCTACCGCTCGAACGCGCAGTCGCGCGTGATCGAGCACGCACTGTTCTCGGCCGGCATTCCGTACCGGGTGTACGGGGGCCTGCGCTTCTTCGAGCGGCAGGAGGTGAAGCACGCGCTCGCCTACCTGCGGCTGCTCGCGAACCCCGACGACGACGCGGCGTTGCTGCGGGTCGTCAACTTCCCCGCGCGCGGGATCGGCGGCCGGTCGGTGGAGGCGCTGCAGGACGCCGCCAGGGCGGCCGGCACGAGCCTCTGGCAAGCGATCCCGCGGCTGTCCGGCAAGACCGCAGCCGCGGTCGGCGCGTTCGCCACGCTCGTCGCCGGGATGCGCGCGGCGACGCCGGGCCTCCCGCTGCCCGAGACCGTCGCGCACGTGATCGAGGCGAGCGGTCTCGTCGCCCATTACAAGGCCGAGCGGGACGGCGCCGATCGGGTCGAGAACCTGGGCGAGCTCGTGAACGCCGCCGCGGCATTCGTGCAGGAGGAGACCTACGCCGCGCAGTTCGTCGCTGACGCCGCCGAGATCCCGGCCGCGCCGCCGGGCTCTCCCGGTTCCGGCACGACGCCTGCGCCATCGGTCTCCATCGACAGCGCTCAGCGCAGCGATGCGCTGAACGCTTTTCTCGCTCACGCCGCGCTGGAGTCCGGCGAGAACCAGGCGGCCGAAGGCGCCGACGCGCTCCAGCTGATGACGGTGCACTCCGCGAAAGGGCTCGAGTTCCACTGCGTCTTCATCAGCGGGCTGGAGGAGGGGCTGTTCCCGCACGAGCAGAGCGTCGTCGAGGAGGACGGCCTGGAGGAGGAACGGCGCCTCATGTACGTCGCGATCACGCGCGCGCGGACCCGGCTCTACCTGTCGTTCGCGCAGACGCGGCTCCTCCACGGCCAGACCCGGTACGGCATCGCGAGCCGCTTCCTCGACGAGTTGCCGAAGGGCCTCATAAAATGGCTGTCGGCGAAGCCCGGCGCCCGGCTCGACGAGCCGGCCTGGCGGGCCGCGCCGCCGCCGGCGCGGATGAAGGCGAGGAGCGCCACCGGGCTGCCGTTTCGCATCGGCCAGAACGTCGTCCATCCGAAGTTCGGCCAGGGCGTGATCGTCAGCGCCGAGGGCTCCGGCGAGGACGCGCGCCTGCAGATCAATTTCGGACGGGAAGGGATGAAGTGGCTTCAGCTCGGTTACGCTAAGCTCACGGCTGCCTGAACCGCCGCACTGCGCATCCACGCGGAAGACCGCGGCTAACTCAACTGAAAGGACTGGAAGGTGAACACACGAATCGTCGCTGCACGCGCTGTCGCAACCGCTTTTGCCCTATGGCTTGCTGCCGCGCCCGGCTACGCCCAGCAGGCGCCGGCCGAATCGAAGGCATTCGTCCCGCAATCCGGCCAGCCGGGCAAGGACGTCGTCTGGGTGCCGACGCCCGAGGCGGTGGTCGAGCGGATGCTCCGCATGGCGCGGGTCGGCAAGAACGACTACGTGATCGACCTCGGCTCGGGCGACGGCCGCACGGTCATCATGGCGGCGCAGAAGTACGGGGCCCGCGCCATGGGCATCGAGTACAACCCGGACATGGTCGCGCTGTCGGACCGCAACGCCGAAAAGGCCGGCCTCGGCGGCAAGGTGAAGTTCATGAAGGCGGATCTCTTCGAGACCGACTTCAGCCAGGCGACGGTGATCACGATGTACCTCCTGCCGCAGATCAACATCAAGCTTCGCCCGAAGATCCTCGACATGCGGCCGGGCACCCGGGTGGTGTCGCACGCGTTCAACATGGAAGACTGGCAGCCCGACCAGACGGCGACCGTCGAAGGCCGCGACGCCTACCTCTGGATCGTGCCGGCGAAGGTCGCAGGGCAGTGGAAGCTCGCGGTGCCGGCCGGCAACGGCCAGCAGGCCTGGCAGGTCACCCTCGAGCAGCAGTTCCAGAAGATCTCGGGGAAGGCCCAGCTCGGCGACCGGAGCTTCAACCTGACCGACGCGCGGCTGCGCGGGCCCGCCATCCAGTTCAGCTTCGTCGACGGGAACGGCGTGAAGCGCGAGTTCTCCGGCACGGCGCGCGGCGACAAGATGGAGGGCACGACGCAGGCGCAAGGCGGCGCGCCGGTGAAGTGGACGGCCGCGCGCGGGTGAGCGGCGCGGGTCAGTCGAGCGCGCGGCGCAGCAGCATGTCCTTGAGCGCCTGATCGTTCACGGCGCTCGCGAGGCGCATGCACAACTGCATCTTCGTGCGGCAGCGGCGCGCGGCCTCGTGGACCAAGGCGCCGCCGTCCGGGCCGAGGTTGCTGCTGAGGTAGCGGGCCAGGCTCTCGACGAACCCCGGGTCGCTGCGGTCGAGCGTGTCGGGCGTTGCCGCCGCGGGACGCGGGGCCGCGGGGCTCCGCGGCTCGGCGCCGGCGCCCTTGGCCGGCGTCATGGCTCGCCGGACCTCGGCGGCCAGCGGCTCGGTGGCCCTGAGGAAGCGCAGCCGCGCCGCCTGTTCCATCTGGGCGGAGACCCGGCGGCGGATCTCGTCGAACGAGGTCGCCTCTTCGGCCGCCTGCTCGACGATCACGTCCGCAATCGGCCCGAGCGCGTCGGCCGCCTGCGCGGTGAGCGCCTTGAGCCAGTCTTCCCTGAGCGCTGCCGTGGCCACGTGCAACCCCGCCTGCCGCTAGCGGATCACCCGGCCTTCGCCGTGCGCGCCGCACCCGGTGCCGGCGCGGGGGCCGGCGCCGGCGCCGCGGGGCGCCCGCGCAGGAGCTGCATCGCCTTCGCGAGGCTGGTGGTCATCCGGTTGAAGGACTGCGCGAGCTTCGCGACCTCGTCGGTGCCGGAGGCGTCGATCGCGCCGAGGTCGAACTTGCCGACGCTGATCGCATCCGCCGCGGCCGCCATCCTCACGATCGGCTTGATCACCAGCCGGTCGAGGAGCACGTTGAGGAGCACGAACATCGCGAAGAAGATCGCGACCAGCCCGCCGAGCGAAGCGTAGAACGTCAGCTGCGCGCGCTTGATGGGAACGGTCATCGGCACCGACACGACCTGCGCGCCGACGATCTCGTTCAGCTGCCAGCCGAAGCCCGCCTGGTCGCCGTAGGTGCGGATCATCGAGGCGGGCGCCGCGGCCGGTTCGCTGTGACAGGCGAGGCACGCGCCGTTCGTGATCTTGATCGGACGGGCGATGTAGAGGCTCGGCCCCAGGTTGGTCGCCCGGACCCCGTGCGTCTCCTTGAGGGTGTCGTCCGCCCGGAAGGCGGAGACGACCTTCGCTTCCCAGTCCTCGGCCTTGTCGCGCGGGTTGGTGGGGTTGAGCGTCGCCTCCTTGTAGCTGTACTCGGGATACTTCTTCTTCAGCGCGCCCAGAGTCTCGGTTGCCGCGAACGCCGGCACCGTCTGCGGCAGGAACTCCTCTTCGAGCTGCTTCTGCAGGCGCGGGCGAACGTGATCGACGGTGTAGGCGCGGATCGCGAGCGCCGACTCCATCACCAGGCCCGCTTCGTGCAGCACCTCGTCGCGCGCGTTCTTCTGCAGCAGGTCGTGCAGGAAGTAGCCGCAGACGCCGAGCCCGAGCACCATCACGGCGAGCAGGCTCAGGTTGAACTTCAGCCGGAGCGACATGTTTTTCCCTCTTGTTGCGAGAGCGATTCCCGAACGTGCCACCATAACCGGCCGGTCGGCGGTCCCCACAGGGATTACTCCCCGATACGCGCCGCGCATCCGCGCCGGACGCGCGCCGGTCGGCGGCCGCGTGCAATCGTTCACAGGCGCAGCCGGGAACGCCGCCGGCGATGCGGCGTTTTGCACCCCTGCCGGGTTCGGCTTAGAGTAGCGCCCTTTCCGCGCCGCGCATCCGCGGCGACCCCATGACGATCGATTACCTCGAGCGGATCCTGAACTCCCGCGTCTACGACGTCGCCGTCGAGACGCCGCTCGAGCTCGCGCCGAACCTCTCGGCCCGGCTCGGCAATCGGCTGATGCTGAAGCGCGAGGACATGCAGCCGGTGTTCTCGTTCAAGCTGCGCGGCGCGTACAACAAGATGGCGAACCTGCCGGCGCACGCCCTGCGCCGCGGCGTGATCGCGGCCTCGGCGGGCAACCACGCCCAGGGCGTGGCGCTCGCGGCGGAGAAGCTCGGCTGCCGCGCGGTCATCGTGATGCCGGTGACGACGCCGCGGATCAAGGTCGACGCGGTCGCCGCCCGCGGCGCCGAGGTGGTGCTCCACGGCGATTCGTACAGCGAGGCCTACGAGCGCGCGCGCGGGCTCGAGCGGCGGCGCCGGCTCACGTTCGTGCACCCCTACGACGATCCCGACGTGATCGCCGGCCAGGGCACGATCGGGCTGGAGGTCCTGCGCCAGACGACGCGGCCGATCCACGCGATCTTCGTCGCGATCGGCGGCGGCGGGCTCATTTCGGGCGTCGCGTCCTACGTGAAGCGGCTGCAGCCGGGGATCAAGATCATCGGCGTGCAGCCGGTCGATTCCGACGCGATGAAGCGTTCGATCGAGGCCGGCCGGCGCGTCGTGCTGCAGCACGTGGGGCTGTTCGCCGACGGCGTCGCGGTGAAGCAGGTGGGCCGGGAGACGTTCCGCATCGCGCGCGCGCTCGTCGACGACATCCTCCTGGTCGACACCGACGCGATCTGCGCCGCGATCAAGGACGTGTTCGAGGACACGCGCTCGATCCTCGAGCCGGCCGGGGCGCTCGCCATCGCCGGGGCGAAGAGCTACGTCGAGCGCACGCGCGTGCGCGGGAAGAAGCTGGTCGCGATCGCGTGCGGCGCCAACGCGAACTTCGACCGGCTGCGGTTCGTCGCCGAGCGCGCCGAGGTCGGCGAGCACCGCGAGGCGATCCTCGCGGTCTCGATCCCCGAGCGCCCCGGGAGCTTCCGCAAGTTCTGCCGGACGCTCGGCGGCCGCAACATCACCGAGTTCAACTACCGCATGGCCGACCCGGTCGAGGCGCACGTCTTCGTCGGCGTGGAGGTGCGCGGCCGCGACGAGACGGCCGAGCTCGTCCGGACGCTGCGCGCGCACGGCCTGAGGACGCTCGACCTCTCGGACAACGAGATGGCGAAGCTCCACGTCCGGCATCTCGTCGGCGGGCACGCCCCGCGCAGGCACGGCGACGGCACGCTCCTCGCCGACCACGAGCTGCTCTACCGCTTCGAGTTCCCGGAGCGCCGCGGGGCGCTGATGAAGTTCCTGTCGAGCATGCGCTCCGACTGGAACATCAGCCTGTTCCACTACCGGAACCAGGGCGCGGACTACGGGCGGGTGCTGGTCGGCATGCAGGTGCCGCCGCGGGAGATGCGCGATTTTCGCGGGTTCCTCGCGCGGCTCGGCTACCCGTACGTCGACGAGTCGCGCAACCCCGCGTACCGGCTCTTCCTGGGATAGGGCGATGTCGCGCAGAAGCTGGGGACTCGAGGCGCGCGTCCGGCGCTACCTGCTAGAGCATTCGCTGCGGGAGCCGCCCGTGTGTGCCGCGCTGCGGGAGGCGACCGCTTCGCACCCCCACGCCGGGATGCAGATCTCCCCGGAGCAGGGGCAGCTCATGGCGCTCCTCGTTCAGGCGATCGGCGCGAAGCGCGCCGTCGAGATCGGCACCTTCACGGGCTACAGCGCGCTGTGGGTTGCGCTCGCGCTGCCCGCGGACGGTCGGCTCGTGTGCTGTGACGTGAGCGCGGAGTGGACCGCGATCGGGCAGAAGTTCTGGGCCAAGGCCGGCGTCGCGTCGAAGATCGATCTGCGCATCGCGCCGGCCCTGCAGACGCTCGACGCGTTGCTTGCGGCCGGCCAGGCCGGCGCCTACGACTTCGCGTTCATCGACGCCGACAAGACCGGGTACGACGCCTACTACGAGCGCTGCCTGCAGCTCCTGCGGCGCGGCGGGATGATCGCCATCGACAACGTCCTGTGGGGCGGCTCGGTCGCCGACCCGAAGAAGCGGAGCCGCGACACGCTGGCGCTGCGGGCGCTCAACAAGAAGATTCACCGCGACGAGCGGGTCGCGATGTCGATGCTGCCGGTGGGGGACGGCGTGACGCTCGCGCTCAAGCGCTAGCTAGAATCCGTGAAAAACCCGCCCCTGGAGCAGCAGGGCGCACGTCGGATCCGTCTCCTGCAGCTCGAGCAGCGCGTTCTCGATCTCGAGCCAGTCGTGGATGCGGCCGTGGAAGCCAAGCCGCAGCTCGAGCTTGTCCAGGCATCTCTGCACGTCAGGGGTGCACGCCCGCGGGAAGCTCCCAGCCCACGGCTCGGCCGTCCGGGTATCGCCGGAAACCGGCGACGCGGCGAGAAGTGATGCCGCGGCAAGCGCTGCGGCTAGGTGGTGGAGTGTCATGGCTGCAGAGTACCCCCCAGCCGCCGCGCGGTCTGCGCACCGGAGCACCGGGTTGACGTGAACTCTTCACGTTCGCCGGGCCCCGACGGGTGCCGGGGCGGGTTGAAAGCTGGGGGGCCGCGGCTGCGGGCGCTGGGCTATGATGGGCGTCGATCCCGACCGAGCCGCGCATGCTCCCCATCGCCGAGTCCCTAAAGGCGGTTCCGCTCTTCTCCGGGCTCTCGCAGCCGGAGATCGCCACGCTCGCCGACGGGGCGATCGTGCGCACGTTCCCGAAGAACACCATCGTGGTGACCGAAGGGGAGCGCAGCGACTCGCTCTACGTCATCCTCTCGGGCCGCGTGAAGGTGTTCCTCAGCGACGAGCACGGCAAGGACGTCGTGCTCAGGGTCGAGGGCCCCGGCGAGTATTTCGGCGAGCTCGCGCTCGACGAGGGGCCGCGCACGGCGTCGGTGGGGACGCTCGAGCCGTGCAAGATGGCGGTGATCGCGAACGACGTTGTCCGGGGATTGCTGGCGAGTCATCCCGAGGCGGCCCTGCAGCTCATCCGGGGCCTGATCGGCCGCATGCGCTACATGACCGAAAACCTCAAGGACCTCGCGCTGGTCGACGTGTATGGACGGGTGGCGAAGCTCCTACTAGAGCTCGCAACGGAGGCCGACGGCAGGTTGGTGATCGATCAGCGCCTGACGCAGCAGGACATCGCCGATCGCGTGAGCGCGTCGCGCGAGATGGTCAGCCGCATCCTCAAGGACCTGACCACCGGGGGCTACATCGCCAACGAGGGCGGGAAGATCGTCATCCAGCGCCGGCCGCCACGCGCCTGGTAGCCGGTCCCGGCCGCTGCAGAAAGCGAAAAGCCCGGCCGCAGCCGGGCTTTTCGTCGGGGCTGCTGCAATTACTGGGGCGAGACGCCGCCGTTGCCGAGGTTGTAGAACTCTTCCGAGCTCTTCACGGCGGTCGCGTCGGACACGTAGCTCGTCAGCTCGATCCCGCGCGCGTTCGGCATGAGATCGATCCCGTCTTCGCTCGCGGTGGCAAGCGGGGCGGCGGCGGCAAAGCCGATGGCGGTCAGCAGAATGGCAAGTTTCTTCATGGTGGTACTCCTTCTCCAAAGTGGTGGTGGGTCTCAGCAGTCCTTCAGTCCGGAACCGTTTCCAGCGAAGCGCTGATGGAGTGCATCGTCGCGCTTTCCGGGCGGGAAATCGGTGACCGGTGACGGCCCGATTGTGTGAACTGTGCACATCGGGCTGCCGATCGGACTAGCCCGGTCGGATGGTCGAGACGCCCGCACGAGCTGCGCCGGAGCTGTCCGCGCGCCGGCTGGTCTATCATGCATGCGCTTCGATCTAGGCCGAGGTCCGTGCCCGAACGCCAGACTGGTCGATGAAGCCCGAAACCCGATACGCCCGAAGCGGGGACGTTCACATCGCCTACCAGGTGGTCGGCGAAGGTCCGTTCGATCTCGTCTTCGTGCCCGGGTTCGTGTCGAACGTGGAAGCTGCGTGGGAGTCCCCGGCGCGCGCAGGATTCTTTCGCCGCCTCGCCTCTTTCTCTCGGCTCATCCTCCTCGACAAGCGCGGCACTGGCCTCTCGGACCGAACCTCCCAGATCTTCACACTCGAACAGCGGATGGACGACGTGCGCGCCGTCATGGACGCGGCGGGATCGGAGCGAGCCGCGCTGTTCGGCGTCTCGGAAGGGGGCCCGATGTCGGTGCTCTTCGCCGCGACCTATCCCCAACGGATCACGGCGCTCGCCACGTATGGGTCGTACGCGAGGCGGTCGTGGGGACCGGATCACCCCTTCGGATGGCGCGACGAGGAGTGGTCCGCGGTTTTCGCGGACATCGAACGGCATTGGGGCACGCCCAAGGGCCTCGATCTGACGATCTGGGCTCCCAGCATCGTCCATGACCGATCCCTGACCGAGAGCGTGGCGGCGTACTTCCGCGCGGCGGCCAGCCCGGGGGCAGCGCTCGCCGTGATGCGCATGAATCGCGAGATCGACGTCCGGCACGTGCTGCCGACCGTCCGGGTCCCGACCCTGATCGTGCACCGGACGGGCGACCGAGCGATCAGCGTCGAGCATGGCCGATACATGGCGCAGCGCATCCAGGGTGCAAGATTCGTGGAGCTCCCGGGCGCGGATCACATAGCATGGGTCGGCGACGCCGACGCGATCCTCGACGAGATCGAGGCGTTCCTGACCGGTGTCCGCCGCGGCCCCGAGCCCGACCGCGTACTGTCGACCATCATGTTCACGGACATCGTCGGGTCGACCGAGCGGGCCGCGGACCTCGGCGACCGGAAGTGGCGCGACCTCCTGGAAAGCTACTACGCGCTCGTGCGCCGGGAGCTCGCCCACTTTCGCGGCCGTGAGATCGATACGGCCGGCGACGGGTTCCTGGCGATGTTCGACGGACCGGCCCGGGCCGTGCGCTGCGCGCACGCGATCAGCCGAGACGTGGCGTCACTCGGGATCGGCGTTCGCGCGGGCCTGCACACCGGCGAGGTCGAGATGGCGGGCGAGAAGCCGGGGGGGATCGCCGTGCACATCGGGGCGCGGGTGGCGACGCAGGCTGCCGCTGGCGAAGTGCTCGTTTCGAGCACGGTCAAGGATCTCGTCGCCGGCTCGGGAATCCAGTTCGAGGACCGCGGCGTGCACGCGCTCAAGGGCGTCCCGGGCGAGTGGCGCCTGTTTCTCGCGGCGGAAGCCTGAGCGCCGCACCCCGGGCATGGCGCCTCACGGCCGCTCGCAGACGCCCATGTCGAAGGTCGAGCCCATGTCCGCGAGCGGCGCCGAGACCGCGTGGCGGGAGTTCTGGAACGCGCAGCTCGCCGCGCACCTCGCCGCGCTCTTCGACTCCGCCGATCCCGCGGCGCTCGCCGAGCTCCAGGCCGACGCCGAGTGGGTCGCGCTGCGCGGGGGCGAGGTCCTTTTCCGGCGCGGCGACGCGGGGAACGCGGCCTATACCGTCCTGAGCGGTCGCCTGCGAGTGGTCGACGACACCGCGGGCGAGCGGGCACTGAACGAGATCGGGGCGGGCGAGATCCTCGGCGAGATGGCGCTGCTCTCGGCGGAGCGGCGCTCGGCCACGGTCCTCGCCGTGCGCGATTCGCTGCTCGCGCGGCTCCCGGCCGCGGCCTTCCACCGCCTGATCGAGCGGCAGCCGACCGTGCTGCGGCGGATCAGCGCGCTGCTGAGCGAGCGGCTGCGAAACCAGAGCGTGATCGCGGGGCGCGCGCGGGCGCCGGTTCAGACGCTCGCCGTCGTGCCCGCCGGTGCGGGTTCCGGCCCCGCGGAGTTCGCGCGACGGCTTGCCGAGGCGCTCGCGCTGCGGGGCACCACGCTCCACGTCGACGCGCGGCGTGCGGACCGCGCGCTCGGGCACGACGGGATCGCGCGTTGCGCGGAGCACGACCCGGCGAGCCGCCGGCTCCTGCAGTGGCTGAACGAGCAGGAGCTCGCGCACCGCTTCGTCCTCTACGAGGCCGATCCGCTGCTCTCGAGCTGGACCGAGCGGGCGGTTCGGCAGGCCGATCACGTGGTGTTCGTTGCCGATGCCGCGGCGACGCCGGAGCCTGGCGAGGCCGAGCGGGATCTCGCCGCGCGCTGGCGCAGCGCGCGCGCCCCGAGGCGCAGCCTCGTCCTCGTGCGCGATGCTGGTGCGCCCACGCCTCACGACACGGCGGCCTTCCTCGCCGCCCGGCAAGTCGACTGCCACTACCACGTCGGCATGGACCGGGCGGAGGACTTCGCTCGCCTCGCCCGCTGCCTCACCGGGGCGGGCATCGGCCTCGTGCTCGGCGGCGGAGGGGCGCGCGGCTTCGCGCACCTCGGCGTGCTGCGTGCGCTCGCCGAGGCGGAGGTTCCCATCGACTGGGTGGGCGGGACGAGCGTCGGCGCGATCATCGCCGCCCTCGTCGCGCAGCGGCTCTCGCCCGGCGAGGCGCTCGCGCAGTGCAAGGAGCACTTCTCCTCGCTGAAGGATCCGACGCTTCCGGTCGTCGCCCTGCTCGCCGGCCGGCGGATCCGCACCAAGCTCGAGCGGGTGTTCGGCACGACTGCGATCGAGGACCTGCCGCTTCCCTATCTGTGCATCTCGACCAACCTCTCGCGCGCGGCGCAGAGCGTGCATGAGCGCGGGGCGTTGGTGCGCGCGATCCGGGCGAGCATCGCGCTGCCGGGCGTCCTGCCGCCCGTGAGCCTGGGCGAGGACCTGCACGTCGACGGCGGGCTCGTGAACAACCTGCCGATCGACGTGATGGCGGCGAAGCCGGAGATCGGCACCGTCCTCGCGGTCGACGTGAGCGCCGAGGTCGAAATGCGGGCGCCGTCGGATCGCGACCTCGAGGTGTCCGGGTGGCGCATGCTCTGGGAGCGGATCCATCCGGGTGCGGTCCGGAGCGAGATGCCCTCGATCATGAGTCTCCTCACGCGCAGCGCGCTGGTGGCGAGCGTCTACTGGACCCGCGAGCGGCGTGCGGCCGAGGCGGCGAGCCTGTACCTGCGTATTCCCATGGCCGATCTACGCCTGCTCGCGTTCGACCGGATCGACGAGATCGTCGCGCGCGGCTACGAGGCCACGCACGACGCGATCCGCGCCTGGTCGAGCGCCCGCCCGCGCTAGTGGCGTGCCGTGATCGCGTAATCGCCGGGGGCCAGGGCGCCCGCGCGACAGAGCCGGTTGAGCAGCAGGTAGACCGCGACGAACGTCGGCGAGCCTGCGAGCCAGGCGTCGAACTGGCGGTCGAGGAACGGATCGGGGCCGCCGTGAACGAAGGTCACGACCGGGCGGCCGGCCTTCAGGCCGAGCTCGGGCGCGGCGCAAAAGAGGGATTTCGCCGGGAACGTCTCCCGCACCAGGCGCTCAAGCTCGCGTGCCTCGATGACCTTCATTGCAAAGCTCCTTCATGGCCGTGCAGTTCGATGACAGGATAAACGCCGGCGCCCAGTCGACTCTGCGAACCACGCCGGGCGCACGAAGTGAACGATTCACGCCCCCCGTCTTCCCGAGTAACGTGCGCGGTCGGGAAACGAAAAGCCCGGCCGCAGCCGGGCTTTTCGTCGGGGCTGCTGCAACTACTGGGGCGAGACGCCGCCGGTGCCGAGGTTGTAGAACTCTTCCGAGCTCTTCACGGCGGTCGCGTCGGACACGTAGCTCGTCATCTCGATCCCGCGCGCGTTCGGCATGAGATCGATCCCGTCTTCGCTCGCGGTGGCAAGCGGGGCGGCGGCGGCAAAGCCGATGGCGGCCAGCAGAATGGCGAACTTCTTCATGGTGGTACTCCTTAGGTTTGGTGGTCTCAGCGGTCCTTCGGTCCGGAACCGTTTCCAGCGAAGCGCTGATGGAGTGCATCGTCGCGCTTCCAGCGGGGGAAATCGGTGACCGGTGACGGTCCGATTCTGTGAACTGTGCACATCGGGCCGACGATCGGACTAGGCCGGGTCCGCCGAACGGCGGAGACGCCCGGCGCCCGGTCGGGCGGTTGCACGCCGAGAGGGTCCGCGTCGCCCCGGCTGAGGCCCGGGTAGCGCGCGGTTCAGGGCTACCCCGACGACGACCCGCCGAAGTAGCCCGGATCGACCTCGCCCGCGTAGCACACCGGCGAGCTGAACGCGCTCGGCTCGCCGGCGGGCGGCGCCCCGAGGAACTCGAGGCGACCGCCGTCCCGGCGGTAGATCCCCCGTTCCGTGACGACCCAGTCCATCGGGATGTCGTGCGCCTGCGGATGGATCGTGTCGAGGTGCGCGCTCTCGTAGGCGATGCCGATCACGACCGGCGGCGCGGCAATCGCCGCGAGCGTGCGGTCGAAGAACGCCCCGCCGTAGCCGAGCCGGTAACCGGCGTCGTCGAAGCCGACCATCGGCAGCAGCACCGTGTCGGGCCGCACCTCCGCGCTCGCCTCCGGGTAGGGGATGTCGTACGGGCCGCGCGCGAGCCGCACGCCCGGGTGCCACTCGCGGAAGACGAGCGGCGCGCGCGGCGCGAGGACCACCGGCAGCGCGGTGGTCGCGCCCCGCTCCCGCAGCCGCCGCGCGAGGAAGCGGGCGTCGTACTCGTTCTTGTACGGCCAGCAGAAGGCCACGATCCCGCGTGCGAGACTGGGGAACCCGCGCTCCAAATGGCGGTCGATTGCTGCGCAATGTTGCAGGATTGTCAAACGATCGAGCGCGACGCGCGCGGCGAGGAGCCGGGCGCGAGCTTCCCGCCGCCAGGCCTTGATTTCGTCCGGCGTCATGGCGCTTTCCGGGCCGGAAACGAGCGCCGGAATCGACGGATCCGGTGCGACCCTGTGCTATTCTTCGCGCGCTTGGTGAGCATCGTCCACGCTATGGTACCCATGCCGCGCGCCTTTTGGCTCGCCGCGGCGCTTGCGCTCGCGGTGCCGCTCGTGGCCGGTGCGGCGCCGCGGGGGAAGACTTCGCAGGACGATCACTTCCTCGCCGCGCAGGAGGCGTTCGAAAAGGGCCGGGCCGCGCAGCTCGCGACCCAGGCCGCCGCCCTCCGGGGTCACGTGCTCGAACCGTACGTCGAGTACTGGACGCTCCGGCTCGCGATCGACGAGCTTCCCACCCCGACCGCCCGCGATTTCCTCGCGCGCCACAACGGCACGCTCGTCGCCGAGCAGTTCCGCCGCGACTGGTTGAAGGCGCTCGCGCGGAAGCAGGCGTGGGACACGTTCGAGGCCGAGGCGCCCAATATCACCGGCGACGATCCGGAGCTCGCGTGCCTCGCGCTGCAGGCGCGGTGGCGGCGCGGCGACGGCGCCGCGCTCGAGGAGTTCCGGCGCGTCTGGACCAGCCCGCGCGACCTGCCCGAGGGCTGTCACCCGATCGCCGAGAGCGAGATCGCGGCCGGCCGCCTGACCGCCGGGGACGTCTGGGGGCGCGCCCGCCTGCTGTTCGAGGCCGGGCAGTTCACCGGGGCGAAGCGCCTGCTCGGCGCCCTGCCCCCGGGCGAGGCGCCCGAGGAGCGCGCGTTCGACTCGGTCCGGCGCGGGGCGCAGCGGTTCCTCGCGGGCGCCGAGAAGCTCGACCTGAAGAAGCGATCGAACCGCGAGCTCGTGCTGTTCGCGCTCGCGCGCACCGCGCGCGCCGACGTCGAGGTCGCCGCGACCCACTGGCCGCGCAAGCTCCAGGACCGGTTCCCGCCCGAGGACCAGGCCTGGGCGTGGGGTCAGCTCGGCGCCCACGGCGCACGCCAGCATCAGCCGCGGGCCCTCGAGTGGTTCGC
>Ga0299906_10001651_pt1 | contig 18955 bp, 15 predicted proteins | sample RVTome_14_FD_200259 | JGI IMG/M metagenome (GOLD analysis project Ga0299906, IMG submission 200259) | Soil microbial communities from uranium-contaminated site in the Upper Colorado River Basin, Wyoming, United States - RVT145D125 (version 2) ...
GGACGCGCGGCCTCGGCAAAGCGAGCAAGGCGATCCGACGGGAATCGAGCAATCATCTGCGCCAGGGCCTTGGCGCGGGCTCCGTGATTCTTGAAATAGCGCTCCCTTTGCCCGGCCTGATGCAGCGGTATCAGCTCGTCGAGGTCGGCGATCCGCCCGAGGTGGAGATCGACCTGGCCACGCAGCAGTTCCTGGCGGCGATGGAGTATCGCTACGACGCCGGGGGCAATCGCGTGGCCAGGCGCAAGAGCGAGGACTTCGGAACCAAGAAGGCCGCGGACTATCGCCCCGTCGAGATCATCCGCTACAACTACGCCTATCCGCCCGACGCCCGGTTGTCGAATCAGGACGATTTCTACGACGCCCGCGAGTTCACCGGCGAACCGGACGAAAGGGCCGCCCCGCGAGACCGGTTCCTCGGCGGACCCATTCCGGGGCGTAGCGGCCGAGAGGATTCCTCATCTGACCGCCCGAAGACTCCCGTTGAACGGCGAGCGAAGACACACAATGGGCGATGAGGGACTTGAACCCCCGACCCCCTCGGTGTAAACGAGGTGCTCTAGCCAACTGAGCTAATCGCCCTGTTCGTCGCGGCGATTGTATCGCGGAGCGCCATCACTCAAAAGCAAGGCAATGCCCGCCGCGGCGGGTGATTCATCGGCAAATCGGCGAATCAACAATTCGGCTCATCAGCGCGGATCGACAGACCGGCGGCGATCCACCGCGCCGACGCTCATCCGGGGGTCACCGGACCGCGCCGGGGCCCAGATCGTCCTCCGACATCACCGCGAACTTTCGGGCGCGGAGAATCTGTACGGCCGTTTCCGAGCTGTCGGAGTGGATGGCCAGTGCCGCCCGACCCGTGGGGCGGACGAGCAGCGGATAGGCATAGTCAATGTTCACCTCGCCGGCGAGCAGGGCGGAGCAAATGGACAACAGTCCGTGGCCCTGGGGCAACTCGACGACGAGGACCTCGGCCTGGCTGTGTGGGAAGCGCTTTCGGTCGAGGATCTCGATGGCCTTGTCGGTCGGGTCGCAGATGAGGCGGACGATGGCGCAGTCGATGGCGTGGACGATGGACATGGCCAGCACGCGGACGCCGGTTCCCTCGAACGACTGAAACAGGCGCATCAGGGCCCCGACGCGATCTTCGAGAAAGACGGATATCTGCCGGACTCCGGGCGAGCCGAAGGTATCGGCGGTTTCGAAGGGTTTGGTGGCCATGGGCGGCATTCTACTGTCGGCCGAATCGGGCCAAAAGGATAATCCGCGATTTTCCTCAAAATGGCGTGTCGGCGGGTGAATATCTATCATCGGGAATCGATCACCGATGTCGACGAACCCGACGAGCTTTCAGGATTGGCCCGACGATGCGGGGCGGTTCGGCCCCTTCGGGGGACAGTTCGTTCCCGAGACGCTGATGGGCGCGTTGCAACAGCTTCAAGCGGCGTATGCGGCGGCCCGGAGCGACGCGGAATTCTGGTCGGAGTTGAACGATACGCTCGGGGCCTACGTCGGGCGCCCCAGCCCGCTGACGTTCGCGCGGCGGCTGACCGAAAAGCTCGGCGGCCCGCGCGTCTTTCTCAAACGTGAGGACCTGAACCATACCGGTGCGCACAAGATCAACAACACGCTGGGTCAGGCGATGCTGGCGCGGCGGATGGGCAAGGGCCGCGTGATCGCCGAAACCGGGGCGGGACAGCACGGGGTCGCGACGGCGACGGCGGCCGCCGCGTTCGGGCTCGAGTGCGTCGTGTACATGGGCGTCGAGGACATTCGCCGTCAGCGGCTGAACGTCTATCGCATGGAGCTATTGGGGGCGAAGGTGGTCGCCGTCGAATCGGGGCAGCGGACGCTGAAGGACGCCATCAACGAGGCGCTGCGCGACTGGATCGCGTCCGTGGACGACACGCACTACGTCATCGGCTCGGTCATGGGACCGCATCCATTCCCGGTGATCGTGCGCGATTTTCAATCGGTGATCGGCCGCGAGACGCGCGCGCAGATCCTGGCCGCGACGGGCCGATTGCCGGACGTCATCGTCGCGTGCGTGGGCGGCGGCAGCAACGCGGCGGGCATGTTCCATCCGTTCATCGGCGACGCGTCGGTTCGCCTCGTCGGCGTCGAGGCGGCCGGGGAAGGTCTCGACCGCCGACATAGCGCGACGATCAGCCGCGGCAGGGCCGGCGTGTTGCACGGCATGTACACCATGGTGTTGCAGGACGACGACGGACAGACGCTCCCGGTTCATTCGGTCTCGGCGGGACTCGATTATCCCGGCGTCGGCCCGGAGCACGCGCACTGGGCCCAGACCGGGCGCGTTCGATACGAGTCGGCGACGGACACCGAGGCGCTGGACGCCTACGAATTGCTCAGCCGCATCGAAGGCGTGATACCCGCGCTGGAGACGGCGCACGCCGTCGCGTACCTCGTCAGGGTCGCGCCGCCCATGTCCGCGGACGAGATCGTGGTCATCAATCTCTCCGGGCGCGGCGACAAGGATTGCGCGGAAGTCGCGAGGATTCGGGGGCGAAACATTGACGGATAACGATCGTCATCGCGTCGAGCGGGCATTTCGGGATCATCCCCCGGGCCCGTGGCCGTTTCTCGTCGCGGGCGATCCCGATGCGGACGCGACCGTCGAACTCCTGCGGCGATTCGCGGCGCTGCCGGTGCGCGGGGTGGAAATCGGCTTTCCCTACTCGGATTCGATCGCCGACGGACCGGTGATTCAGGCGGCGTTCACGCGGTCCCTGGCGGCGGGCTTGCGCGTCGACCACGTGTTTGAGATCGTGCGCCGCGCCCGGGCGAGCGTGTCGTATCCTATTCTGGGAATGGTCTCGGCGTCGATCGTTTATCGAATCGGCCCGGAAGCGCTGATCGATCGCGCGGGCGAGGCGGGTTTCGACGGCCTGATCGTGCCGGACCTGTCGCTGGAAGAAGCGCCGGAGCTTTCGCGGCTGGCGGCGTCGGCGGGATTGTGTCTGCCGATGCTGGTGGCGCCGACGACCCCGGCGAGCCGACAAACGGCCATCGCCGCGGCTGCCCGGGGCTTTCTGTATTACGTGGCGGTCAAGGGGACGACCGGCGAACGACGGGCGTTGCCCCCTGATCTGGCGGAACGCGTGAAGCGTGTCCGTTCGGCAAGCCGGCTGCCGGTGCTCGTCGGCTTCGGCATCAGCGAGCCGGTTCACGTCCGCGAGGTATGCACGTTTGCCGACGGGGCGATCGTCGGCAGCGCCCTCGTGCGAAGGATCACGGAGTCGGCCGGCGCGGATCGGGCGCGGATGGTCGAGGACGCGGTGGAATTCGTCGCGGAATTGTGCGGTGATTGAAGCAACCGCGGCGCGAGACTGCCGACGGTCGGACGGCGTAGGAAAGGCGCGCATGAATCCTACCGGCGAGGATCCCGTCGATCTTTCGTACGGGCCGCCGAAGCGGCCGCGGGGCGTCGCCGGTCCGGGCGACGGCGCCGTGGTGCGCACGTTGAAGTACGTGCTGGTCGCCGTCGTGCTGCTTCCGATCGTGGGCGGATTGCTGCTGGTGATCTATCTGCTCTTCGGTGGCGGCGAAGCGTTGGAGACCTTTCTGCGCCGTATGATGTGAGCGTTTCGTTGGGCGATCCGGCGGGGCAGCCCACCGATCGATCGCCTCCGGCGATCAGCGAACCGCCGTCGGTCGGTGAGCGTAACGATTGAGCGATTCCTCGCGGCATGAGCCCTGGTCGATTGCATGTCATTCTGCTCGCCTCGGTCGTCTTCGACGCCGGCGTGTTTTCGTTGACGGTTTGGGCCTTGCGGCGGCGGGGGGCTGCCGAGGGCCGGCGGGCGATCTCGACCGCGCGGCTCTCCGCGGCGGCCATGGTCACGAGCGCCGCGTTCTGCTTGAAGCTCCCGGTTCTCTACCTGGCCGGCTTCAATGCCTTCGGGGCCATCCATGCGCTGTATCTCGATATTGTCGTGATCTTGCCGGCGGCTGGTTTGTTGTTGCTGCTGCTGGCATGGTCCCGACGATGGGCGGGGCGTCCGCGCCTGTTGACGCCGGGGAGCCGATTCACGTGTTTCGCCGCGATGGCGGCCGCGCCGGTCGGAGTCTATGCGTCGTTGATCGAGCCGTACGATCTTCGCGAGGAGACCCTTCGCGTCGTGATTCCAGCCGAACGGTCGGGTGCCGACCCGGTCACCATCGCCGTGCTGTCGGACATTCAAACGGACCGCGTCGGCGAGTACGAACGATTCGCCGTCGATCGGGTGATGTCGTGGCGCCCGGACATGATTCTGATGCCGGGAGATCTGTTTCAGGGATCGAGCGAGTCGTTTATACAGCAGATTCCGGCGCTGCGCGATCTGCTGTCGCGATTGTCGGCGCCGGGCGGCGTCTATTTCGTTCTCGGAGACGTGGACTCGCAGCTCGATCTGCTGCGCCGGGCCCTCGAAGGCACACCGGTCCGATTGCTGATCAACGACGTCGCGCGCACGAAGGTGCGCGACCGGCACGTGTCTGTCGGCGGCGTCGAGCTTCGCTACGGATCGTCTCCGGCGGCGGCGACGATCCGACAACTGAACGACGGGGCGGATGAAGGCGACGTTCGCATCCTCCTCGCCCATCGCCCCGATGTCATCGAGGCCGTCGGGCCGAACGCCCGAATCGACCTGATCGTCGCGGGCCACAGCCATGGCGGACAGGTTTGCATTCCGTTTCTGGGTCCGCCGCTGACGTTGTGCCGCGTCGTGCCGCGCCGCGTCGCCGCCGGCGGGCTGCACGTGATGTCCGGCCGTTGCATCTATGTCAGTCGCGGCGTGGGGCACGAACGCGGGCAGGCGCCGCCGATTCGTTTCTTGTGTCCGCCGGAGATCACGCTGCTGACGCTCGAATCGCGAGAATGACCCTTGCGGCCGTCTCCTTATATACTGGGCGTTTCGGGCCGCGCCCGGTCGTCGGCCCGCGGGAGTCGGATTTGTCCCAAACGGAAAGGCCATGACCATGTCTCGAACTCGCCTCCTCGTCTTCTCGCTGACGATGATGCCGGCCGTCGTTTCCACCGTGTCCGCGGACGAGGGCATGTGGCTGCTGAATCAACTGCCGCGCGAAAAGCTCGAGGAGAAGTACGGTTTCAGTCCGAGCGCCGCCTGGGTCGAGCACGTTCAGCGATCTTCGGTTCGCTTCGGGCGCAGCGGCTCGGCGTCGTTCGTTTCGCCGAATGGCCTGGTGATGACCAATCATCACGTCGCGTCCGATCTGATCGCCGACCTGAGCGACGGGCAGCGCGATTACATCCGCGACGGCTTCTATGCCGCGACCCTCGAGAAGGAATTGAAGTGCCCGCACGTGGAGCTGGCCGTGCTGATGAAGATCGAGGAGGTCACCGATCGCGTCAACGCGTCCGTGTCCGCCGATATGTCGCCGGCCGCGGCGCAGGATGCCCGGAAGGCCGCCATGGCGAAGGTCGAGCAGGAAGCCAAGTCGCGGACGGGTCTGGAGCCGGAGGTCGTGACGCTCTATCAAGGCGCGCGATACGACCTGTATCTCTACAAGAAATATACCGACGTGCGGCTGGTCATGGCCCCGGAGCAGGGGATCGCCTTTTTCGGCGGCGACCTCGATAACTTCGAGTATCCCCGATTCGATCTGGACGTCGCGTTCGTCCGGGCATACGAGAACGGCAGGCCGGCGAAGACGACGGATTATCTGAAATGGAGCCCGGCCGGCGCGAAGCCCAACGAGCTGGTGTTCATCTCGGGTCATCCCGGACGGACACAGCGGCTCAACACGGTCGAGCATCTCTGCTTTCTGCGCGACGTGCACCTGCCGCTCATTCTGGATTGCTATAACCAGCGGGAGGTCGCCCTGCATCAGTTTCGCGCCGATAGCCCGGAAAACGCGCGCATCGGCAATGAAGACCTGCTCTACGTTCAGAACGGGCGCAAGGCGTATGGCGGCATCCTCCGCGGCCTGCTCGACGAGGCGCTGCTCGGCCGCAAGATCGCCGCCCAGCAATCGCTTCGACGATTCATCCAGGCCGATGAAGAACGACAGGCCGAGTTGGGCGACGCGCATGGCCGGCTCGCCGAGGCGCTCAAGGCGCTGCCGTCGTTTTATTCAGAGTATTTCCTTCTGGAAAACCGCCGGGTGCAGCTCTGCGGCCTGTTCGACATCGCCAAAAAGATCGTCCGAGGGGTCGAAGAGACATCCAGGCCCGACGGGGAGCGCTACAGCGAGTTTCGCGACGCAAACCTCCCATCGTTCGAGGCGGCGCTGTTCTCCGAGGCGCCGATCTATCCTGAACTGGAGCGATTTCGATTGCAGGACGGCCTCGTTCGGCTTGGCCGCGCGCTCGGCGGAGGGCATCCCATCGTGCGCGCCGCGCTGGGCGGGCAAGACGTCGGGGCCCGGGCGAACGACCTGATCGCCGGAACGAAGCTGGCGGACATCGCGTATCGGCGGCGCCTTTACGAAGGCGGAAAGGCCGCCGTGGCCGAAAGCGATGACGCCATGATCGCGCTGGCCCGCGCGCTCGAGCCGCTCGCGCGACGCCTGCGCGACCAATACGAGGAGGAATTCGAAAGCGTTGAAACCGACGCCTACGCGAAGATCGCCCGGGCCCAGTTCGAAATGTACGGCGAAAGCGTCTATCCGGACGCGACGTTCACCCTGCGGCTGTCGCTCGGGACCGTTTTGGGTTACGAGGAGCCGGATCGCAGCGTGCCGGCCATGACGACGATCCGCGGCCTGTACGAGCGCGCCGAGGCCAAGGGCCATCAGCCGCCGTTTCAACTGCCGACCAGTTGGGTTCGGGCCCGTGATCGACTCGATCTCGACGTGCCGATGAACTTCATCTGCACCAACGACATCATCGGCGGCAACTCGGGCAGCCCGATCTTCAATCGCGGGACCGAGATCGTCGGCATCGTCTTCGACGGCAACATCCACGGCCTGGTCTGGGACTTTCAATTCGATCAGCAGCGGGCCCGTGCCGTCGGCGTCAGCAGCGGCGCGATTCTTGAAGCCCTCGGCAAGGTCTATCGCGCCGAACCGCTGGCGCGCGAATTGCAATCGGGGGCGATCGACTGACCGCGGCGGCGTAGCGGTGGCCGGTGAAGCCGAAGGGGTTGGCGACGGAAGAAACCGGCAGTCCGCTGGTGGGCTCAGTGCCGGCGACGAAATCGCCGGCGCCTTCGTTGGCCGTCGCGTCCCACTTCTCGATGAACGGCTTGCCGTAGGGGTCGTAGGTCGTCCGCTCGACGAGAATCCCGTCATCATCGACCACGCCGATCACCGAGCCCAGGGCGTCGTGGAGGAAATGATAGACGTTGAGCAAGTGCGGGATCGGGGGGACCGGCGGGACCGGCGGCTCTCCCACCGGCGGACCTGACCGCGGTAGCGGGCCCGAGGCCGAATAGACCTCCCCGCCCAACGCCGTGAACAAACTCTTGCGGGCAATCGCCGACTGCGCGTGCGTGATCCGCTTTGTTGTGCCCACGAGATTGCCGAGCAGGGCGACGGGGTCGCAGTAGGTCTGCGGATCGGCCGGATCGCACAGCCCGCCCGTGCCCTCCAGCGCCTGCCCCACGCTAATCATAAGCCGCTCTCCTTCCCAGGTCGAGCCAGTCACCTATCAGGCATCGCGTGCGCCGAGTACAGTCTTCTCACTACCTCGTTAACACACATAATGACCTCGTCGACTGCCGGCACACCTACTGCTTCCGGCGCATCATCCATCCCACCAACGAAGCACTGATAAAGGAGAATGCTTCCTCCTTTCTGATTTCTGTCTCGCCATGATAGGGAATAGGCTTCCCCGTCATCAATTGGCTGGGTTTGCGTATCAACATTCAATGATGCTCGGAATGCTTCCGTGCACCCCGATAAGATATCACGCATTTCGGAGTAATCTCGAGAATCGACGCGCGACTCGCGCATAACGGCATCGCGGCCCGTTCCTCTCATATAGTTACTCAACAAGATAACGCTCAAATCCGGCAGCTCAGCGGCACAGTAATACGTGTATGAGTATTGCGCCTCATCCTCGCCGTTGGTCTCGAGCATGATCAGGCTGTGAGGAGACAACTCGTTAAGCCTCCGTTGCAGGGCTGCATACCCAGGATGAACAGATGAGATCTCTTGGACGCTACCAAAAAAGCGTCGTGCCGCCTCATCGTTCGGAATCATTAGAACCAATTTGTTATTCACTTCGTCCACTCTATGAGCAGGCTGCTGACTATGGTAGCAGCCGACCCCGGGAATGATCAAAAGCACGTCAAAGCCGAAAACCGCAACGGCCTTCAGATTCCTCATGGTGCACCTGTGGGGTTCTCGACCTTTCGCCTGCTATATTCCGTCCTGGTTTCGTCTCCTGTTCTTCTCCGGACGAGGTTCTCGACCCTCACAGCCTTCTCTTCATTTTTCTTTACGCCAGTATTTGGATTTGGAGTTGGATCCCGTTCTCCCTTGTCAGCATCGGACGCATGTGATAACTCATGGGCCAGCCCCACTCGCGGGTTGCGAGAATCATCTTCGGCAGTGTGATGACTATGCGGGTCAAACCGCGTTTCGGATCCACAACCCACTCCTGGCTTCCCAGCCGTTAAATCCTTGTTGGCCTTTGATGAATTAGCCTTGTTAGAATTTCCCTTTGACTCTCCAGTAGGCTTCTTACCCGGCATCTTGATGATGTGTTTATTCGTGGATCGATCAAGCTCTTCAATCATTGTCTTTAGGAATGGATCGTCCCTTTTTAACTTCTCAATTTGGTGCTCTACTCTTCTAATGTAGGATGGGTCACCCTGAACGTCGATATCTAGCAGCCCGTGGCAAAAGTCGGTTTTGCCCCCTCTGACGGGGTCAAAAATGCGGTTTTTTCGACTTTCACCACGGGCTGCTAGGCCAAGGGGATCAATCCACGATAACGGTGCCGACAAGACGTATTCATACAGATTGATTGCTCCGGTACCGTACTCAATCGGATCCCTTTGCAACCATCGCCCCAGCGTCGGGTCGTAGCTGCGGAAGAGCGTATGATACAGCCCGACGGCGGCGTCGTAGCGGTGGCCGGTGAAGCCGAAGGGGTTGGCGGTGATCGAGGTCGGCTGGGCATTCCACGTCTCGCTCTGGGGATCATAGCTCTCGACGTAGGGCTTGCCATACGGGTCGTACGTCGTCCGCTCCGCGAGCACGCCGGTGTTGCTGACCACGCCGACGACGCTGCCCAGGGCGTCGTGCAGGAAGTGATAGGCCAGCTCGACCCCCGGCTCGCCGACGATCATCCCGACCTGTTCAGGGTAGCGGTCGGGGTCGCCCCAAACGAATTGCTTGAGCCGCACGAAGCCGGTGAATCCCGGCGGGTCGTCGTCGTAGTAGCGATAGTCCTGAATCTGCTCCAGCCCGAAATAGACGTGCCGCGTGCGGCGCGGGGGTGGGTTGCCGCCCTCGCCGTCGAGCGGTTGGCCCGTCGCGGCGTCGACGTATTCTACCGTCTCCACGCGGCGACCCAGGGCGTCGTACACGAACTGCATCAGCAACGGCTCGGGCATGAGGATCGCCCCCTTTGGCAGGCGGAATGCCCGGCACCTCCGAGCCGCCTTCCACGTCATCGGTGTCGCGCCGCGCGGCTGACGACGCATACGGCAAGTCGTTCATCGTTGACGTGCCGGGCTAACCGGCATCCTGATAGGCGGCGGGCCATTTAGTTCCGTTTCTTGCGGCAGCATCGGCGCGGGGCGGCGGCGGAATTTTTCGTCGAGACGCGTGTGCTTGCTGGACAGATCGACGGGCCGGCCGCGAACGAACGACGCGACAACCCGCGACGCCGCCTGCAACGGCGTATCGGTCGTGATGATCACGTCGGCCACCTTGCCCACGTCGAGACTGCCGAAGCGATCGTCGACGCCGAGAACCCGCGCCGCGTCGAGCGTGATCGCCTGCAACGCGGTGACTTCGTTCAGCCCGTAGGCGACGGCGTAGCCCGCCTGCACGCCGAGGTTCTTTGCCAGCGACGCGTCGGCGTCGGCGATCGCAAAGCGCACGCCGTGGCGCGACAAGATGTCGGCATTGCGATAACGCCCGTCGAACGGCTCGAACTCGTCGCGCGGATAGGTCATCACGCCGTCGATGATCACGTCGATCCTGCGTTCGGCCAGTTCCCCGGCCGCCTTCCACGCATCCTGTCCGCCGACGAGGACACACTTCAATCCGTATCGCTCGGCAAAGCGCAATGCCTCGCGGATCTGCTTGTAGCTGTTGGCCCGAAACCAGATCGGCGCCTCGCCGCGAACGCAGGGGATCATCGCGTGCAGCTTGCGCTCGTAGTGCCGGGTCATGTCCGGCGGCCCGGACAACTGGCCGTGTAGCGCCGCATAATGCCGGGCGTCCCGGAAAAAGTCCTCCAACTTCTTGAGCTTCGACCGGTGTTCGTCGACGGCCTCCTGCTTTTTGTCCTTTTCCATGTCGTCGGGGAACCGGACCGGTAACGACGGGAGCGTCAGCACCAGGGCCGACGGCGCGTCGGTCGCCGCCTCGGGCATGGTCCAACCGTCGAGATGCACGAACCCGGTGCGGCCCGCGAGCATGTCGCCGCCCATCGCGATCATCGCCGAGGTCATGCCGCCGCCGCGCGCCACTTCGATCAGCGCGGACTGCGGGTGATAGGCCGACAGGGCAAACAGGTCGGGCTGCAAGCGTCCGATGTCGGCGGTATCAACGCTGCCGCCGACCGAACCGATCTCGGTCAGGCCCAGTTCGCTGCACGCGTTGATCAACCCGGGATAGACGTGCAGCCCGGCGGCGTTGATGACGGTGGCGTCCGAGGGCGGCGGCTCGTCCGTGGCCGGGCCGACGCGCTGAAGCGTGCCGTCGGCGATGACGACCAGCCCGTCGACGATCGGCGGACCGCTGACCGGATGCACCGTCGCGCCGGCGATCCAGAACGGGCCCCGGACCGGCGGGGGGATGACCAGCGGCTCGCGCGGCGCGGGAAACGTCCGCGGGGCCAGCGGCGCGGCGGGGGATTCGAGATCGAGATCGCCGTGCTGAAAGAACACCTCGCCGTCGATCAGCGTCATGACGCACCTGGAAAACGTATCGAGCGGGTGGCCGTCGAAGACGGCCAGGTCGGCGCGCTTGCCGGTCTCGATCGATCCGGTGTGCTTGTCGATGCCGAGCTGGATCGCGCCGTTGATGGTGATCAGGCGCAAGCAGTCGTTGGGGCTCAGTCCGCCGTGGCGCAGGGACTTGGCCGCTTCGAGATTCAGGTGACGGACCAGCTCGGCGGAATCGGAGTTCACGGTGGTGACGATTCCGCCCTGCGTCATCCGTGCGGCGTTCTGTGGGATGGCGTCGAACGCTTCGAGCTTGTAGGCCCACCAGTCGGAGAAGGTGGACGCGCCGCAGCCGTGGCGGAGGATTTCGGGAATGATGCGATAACCCTCGAGAATGTGTTGCAAGACGCCGATGCGAAAGCCGTAATCCTCGGCGACGGCGAACAGTCGCAGGACCTCGTCGGCGCGGTAGCAATGGCAGTGGACTCGGATGTCGCCGCCCAGTATGGCCGACAGGGCTTCGAGGCGCAGGTCGCGGCGAATCGGTTGCGGATTCCCGCCCGCCGACTTGTCGGCCGCGTATTTCTCCTGTTCGGCGTCGTATTGACGCGCGGCATCAAAGGCCCGCCGCATCGTCGCTTCGACGCCCATCCGCGTATTGGGAAACCGCGTGCCGGCACGTCGGGCGTTGGACTGCTTGACGTTTTCTCCGAGGGCGAACTTGACGGTTCGCGGTGCCGCCGGATCGGTCCATTCGTCGGCGGGCCGGCCGTACTTGAGGCGCAGGACGGCGTTCTGTCCGCCGATAGTGTTGGCCGAGCCGTGCATGGTGTGGATCGTCGTGACGCCGCCGGCCAGCGCGCGAAACGCGCCGAGGTCGCGATGATCGACGACGTCCGCGACGCGAACCTCCGGAGTGACCGACAGGGCGAACTCGTTGAGGCCGCCGTCGCTGCACATGTGCGAATGACAATCGATGATGCCCGGCATGATGCAGTAGCCGTGGAGGTCGAACGTCGGCGCGGGCGGCGAGACGGTCAGTCCGCGGCCGATGGCGGTGATCCTTCCGTTCTCGATGAGCACGTCGGTGTCCGGCTTGTCGCCGTCGGTGATCGTCAGGAGGTGGGCATTGCGCAGCAGGACCGTTCCGCCGGTCTGCACGCGCGGCTTGCGGTCGGCCTCGATCTCGCAAGCGTAGTCCGGGGCGGGCGGAAGCTCGGCGTCATCCGGCGCGGGCACGTCGTCGGGTTTGTCGGACTCCTCGGGCGCTTGGGGCTCCTCCGGCCTTTCCTCGGCCTTCGGTTCGGCGGGCCGCTCGCGTCCGCGCCGGCCGCGACCGCTACGGCCCTCGCCGCGCCCGTCGCGCTTCTTCGGGTCGGCCGACGGCTGGGAAAGGTCGAAGTGCTCGCCGCCGACAAAGACCCAGCGGACTTTCGCCTTCTCGTCCTCGAAGGGCCGATCGAACACGGTGAGATTCGCCACGAAGTTCGGCTCGATGATGCCGAGGTGCTCGGACAGACCGAGGAACTCGGCCGGCATCAACGTCAGCCCGCCGACGGCGACGTCCCAGCGCAAGCCGCGTTTCATGGCGCGGCGCAATTGGGTGATGATCTCGTCCGGCGATTGCGACTCGAACGATCCGAAGCCGCACAGGACGTCGGCCTCGTTGAGGCGCTGGATGTTGTCCACCTGCTCGTGCCACAACCGTCGCCGCTCTTCGAAGACGCGGTCCGGCTCGAACGGCAGACGCTCCCATTCGTCGTCGAACAGCGGGCGCATGTCGGGGGGAACCGGCGTGCCGCCTTCGGGTTTTTCTTTCTTGGGCTTGACGCGCTCGGGCTCTTCCGACCACTTGAGCGAGAGAATGACCGGGGTGTTCGTCCGCTTGAGCCGCTCGGTGACCTTCCACGCCTCCCGGCCGCCGGCGATGATCGCCGGCAGGTTGAACTCGGCGGCCACGTTCAGGGCGCGGTGGATGTCGCTTTCCGTGTTGGCGATGAAAACGAATGGGCGGCGCTGATCGACGTCCTCGATCAGCGTCTGGAGATCGCGATCCAGCGGCGGCCGCGGTCCGAAGGCATCGATCTGCGACCACGCGCTCCACGCGCGATGCCAAGCGGCGTCCAGCAAGATCTGGCGAAACGCGGAGATCGCGCCGATCGTCGTCGTGGGGTATTCAATCGATTGCTCCGGCTGGGGAAAGTCTCGCGGCCGCCGGCCGGTGACGAACGCGGCATGTTGCGACAGCCGCGGGCGCAGGACCGATTGGCGCAGCGGCGCGTCGCCGAGCTGAATGAGCGCGCCGGATCCCGCGAGGATGGCGGCCGAGGGAGAGACCACCGCCGCCGTGAAGCCGGCGGCGCGATGGTCATCGCGCGCGGCGGCGTCGGGATCGTAGAGCGCGTCGCTCCGCCAGGCGGGATGAATGAGGCGGCGATAGGCCTGATCGGTCGCGGACCGCGGCCCCTCGAGGACGTCCGGCGATTCGTCCTCGACGCGCCGCCGCTCGTCCTGATCGGGTTCGTCGCGCGTGATGCCGACGTGCGTGCCGCAATCGATGAACCCCGCGTACACGCAGAGTCCCGCTGCATCGAGACGCCGGGCATCGAATGGAATCGCAGGGTCGGGGCCGACGGCGGAGATCCGGCCGTTTTCAATGACGATCGAGCCGTTGGGGATGACCGCGCCCGGCGCCGGATAGATTCGGGCATTGACGATGGCGATGGGCGGTTTGAAGTCGCCGCGCGCCGCGGGAAGCGAAGGGGTCGCGGCGAAAATGATGAAAGGAACGAATCGAGCGTATCGGCCGTGCATGCCATGACTCCCAGCGAGGATTCATTTCCGGTGCCCCCCGCGATCTGCCCGCCGACGTCAATTGGAGCGGTTCGGAATCGAATCGGCAACCTGGCCCGTCGGCACGCCTGCGGCGCGGCGCTGGCAGGGTGAGGCGCGTGGGCGCATGCCGCGTCGGCGCGATCGCCCGCGACGACCCGCCGCGCCGATGATCGTCGCGCAGCAGGCGGCCGGAAACAGAAACGACGGCGCGCAGCCGGCAAGCGGATGGTCCGGCAGGACGACGGCGTGGATCGTTTCCACGTCGGCCTGCGAGGTCGAGTCGGCCGGAATGGCCCTGTGCGTCAGCGTCAGCGAATCGGCGGCGACATCGACGACGAGATACGCGAATCGATTTCCATCCAGGAAGTCGAGGCGATTGCGATCGCGAATCAAGTTGCGCAGGAAATCCAACCCGAGCGAGTAGAGCAGGGTCCCGCCGAACTCCTCGCTCGGGATACCCAGAATCGACGCCCCCAGCGTGCGGATCTCCTGCTCCAACGTGTCGGTGGCGATGGGGCCGGCGATCAACTCCGGTACGCGGAATCCAGGCGAAAACGCCTGGCCGAGCGATTCGCGCAGAAACCATGTGACGTCGGGGTTGTAAACGTTTCCGTGTATGTCGGCCGAGAGCAGCACCACGCCGGTGATCCCCTGATCGTCGATGAAGCGCAGCAGGTCGTATCGCTCCGCCACGTATCCGTCCCACCGGTCGTACGGCAGGAAGAGCAGCGACGTGAACGGGACCGAGCCGAGCACGAACTTCCACCGGGCCGTCGATCGGGCGAGTCCGTCCTTGAGCCACGAGAGTTGCTCAGGCCCGAGCATGGATCGCGTCGGATCGGCCAGGCGGATGATCGTGCCGATCTCCAGGGTCGGCAGAAAAAATGCCCGCGGATCGGGCCCGCCGCCCTCGCGGCCGACGTCGGCGGATCGGTATTGGCGGCAGTCGAGGATGAAGAACTCCGCGAGGCGCCCGTAGCGCACGCAGCGATACAGCCGGTCAGCGTCGCCCGGGACGTCCTGCCGCCGGATCGGCATGTGCTCGAAGAACGCCTGGTAGGCGTCGGTCCGGCGCTGCGGCGCGATCGATGGTTCGAGGTCGCCGCCGTCGTAGTCGTTGGCGACTTCGTGATCGTCCCACTGGACGATCGACGGCGCCGCCGCGAGCAGGTCGCGCAGATACGGATCGGAGCGGTTCTGCCGATGTTTGGCGCGGTACTCGTCGAGCGTCGTCGCCGGGGGGAGTCCGTCCGCCACGCCGTCGGCATAGGCCGTATCGCCCGCCCAGAACCAGAGGTCGGGCCGTTCCTCGCGGGCGAATTCCAGCAATCGAAAGGGCTGGTGACTTGCGTTGGAGTCCCCAGAGTAGACGAATCGCAGCGGCTGATCGGCGTCGGCCGGCGGCGCGGTGCGGAAGCTGCCGGTCGGGCTCGGCGGACCGCCGGCGACTTCAACGAAGCGATAGGCGTACCGCGTGGCGGGCGCCAGTCCGCCGATGTCGACGTGGATCGCGCCGTCCGCGCCGGCGAGTGGCACGAGGACTTGAGAATGGACGATCTGACCGAAAGCGTCGTCGAGCGCCAGGTCCACGCGGACGTCGACGGGAGGATCGACCCGTGTCCAGAGGACGATTCCGAAGTCCGTCACGTCGCCGGAGGCGACGCCGTCGGGAAACGCGCCGATGGCCGTCGCCGCCGGGCCGATCGACAAGCCAAGAATCACCGCGACCCTCAGGCGGTCGCATCGTCGTTGGGACAAATCGGCCATCATGAACCGTGATTCTATTCGTTCGTCGAAGAACCGCGAGAACCCGGCGGTCGGACGGGCGAGAAGCCGGAATCGGCCGGCGTGCATGGCCGGGGGCGAGTCGAGCCGATACAATATGGTGTGACGTTGGGGAGCCGTTCGGCCGCTTTGATTTCGCCGCGAGACGAAGCGACCCGTCGAATCAGGAATTCGCGGCATCAAGGCGCGCCATGGCCCGAAACGAACCTTCGCTTCGCTCGCAGAAACTCGAAACGGTCGAGCCGCTCGGCAAGCGCGTACTGATCCGCAAGGACGCCGACAAGAAGCAGACCAAGGGCGGCATCCAGCTCCCGGACAGCATCGAGATTCCAACCATCACCGGCCGCGTCGTCGCCGTGTCGGTCCACGTCGAAAACGACGACGACTTTCCGATCCGCCAGTACGACAAGGTCCTGTTCAATCCCAAGCATGCGATCCCCGTCGATTTCGAAGGGGACAATCAACTCTTCGTGGTGCCGGTCGAGGACGTCGTCGCGGTCTTCCGCAAGGCCGGCGGCTAACGGTCGTTCGCGACTGGCGTGACGGGTCGCAGGGGCGCTGTGCCCATCCGGGTGAATAGGCGGCGTCACTTCAATCTTCTACTCCAATTTACATGGCGGCGGCTCATGGGGTTAGAATACTTCCGCGCGCATGAATCGGGTCCGCCTACGGGACCTCTCGGGAATCGCGTCATGTCGGAACCAAAGCTCATCGGGAATCTGCGAGGGCGGGCGCCGAGTTTGCTCGTCGTGGGGCTGGCGGGGCTGATGCCGACCTTCGTCCGCGCCGCGCCGGTCGTCGCCGCCAAGGAAAGCAAGGTCTACCATACACGCCCCGACGACTGCGGCGCCGCCAAGAACATCATCCCGCAAAATCGGATCGAATTCGAATCGGCCGACGCCGCCGAAATTCAGGGTCGCCGCAAGTGCATGTCGTGCTTCAAAATCGAACAGCGCGAACAGCGCGAAGCGAATAATAAATCTCCCGAACCGCCCGGTCAGGGCGAAGCGTCAGAGCTTTCCGGCGGATCACAGGTCGAGCCGCCTGAGGAGGGCAGCGCCGAAAAGAACCCCCGCGCGAGGCCGATTCGCCTTGACGGAGATTCATCGCGCCGCGTAGGGATTCGCAAGATTCTACCGGGCGGGACCATCGTACTGGACAGCGGTGAGCGCGCCGCGCTGGCCGGGATTGTCTTTCCGATGCCGGGTCAGCCGACGGGCCGGGACGCCGTCCGCGCCGCCAGGAAGCTCATGAGGCGTGGCGAGTTCGAGATGTTCACCCTCGCGGCGCCCACCCGGCCGGCGGTCCGCGACCGCTATGGCCGCCTCCTCGTGGTGCTTCGCTCCGCGACCGACGACGAGTTCGATCTCGCCGCCGAGTTGCTCGGGGAGGGCGTCGCGTGGCTCGACCCGACCCTCTCCTTCGAGCAGGACACGGCGCGAGAAAGGAAGCAATCGGACGCCGTCTGGTCCGGCCGGGGAATCTGGAAGCGCTTCGACGGTCCGGCCGGCCGTGCGCAGGTCATGGCGGGAAAGGATGCGTTCGAGTACCACCCGATCGGCTGCCCGCATGCCGCGCTGCTTGCCGATGCCACACAGGTGACGCTCAATGAAGCGAAGGGTCGGCAACTGGCGCCATGCGAATACGTGCGCGAGGAGAGCGCGCCATAACGGACGAAACGCAGGCGCGACGATTGGATGGACCAGGGCCGGAGCCCCGCGTGCCCATGACGAATTCGACCCTATCGACGTTTCGCCTGATCGGAATGGTCCATCTGCCGCCGCTTCCCGGCTCGCCCGGGTCGCTGGATTCCATGCACGCCATCATCGGCCGCGCCGTCGGCGAAGCGCGGATGCTGGCCTCGGCCGGATTCGACGCGGTCATCGTCGAGAACTTCGGTGACGCACCCTTTGCCGCCGATTCCGTTCCTCCGGAAACCGTGGCTGCCATGTCCATCGTCGCCGATCACGTCGTCCGCGCCGCGGGCGTGCCGGTCGGCGTCAATGTCCTGCGCAACGACGCGATCTCCGCCCTGGCCGTGGCGGCGGCCTCAGGTGCATCGTTCATTCGCGTCAACGTCCTGTCGGGCGCCTGCGCGACCGACCAGGGCGTGATCACCGGCCGGGCCCATGAAATCCTGCGCCGGCGCGCGGCCCTGTGCCGCGGCGTCGCCATCGCCGCCGACGTTCATGTCAAGCATGCCGTCCCCATCAATCAGCCCGACATTGGCCTCGCGGCGGAGGAAACCGCGCACCGCGCCGGCGCCGACGCTCTGATCGTCAGCGGATCGGGCACCGGAAAGCGGACCGATCTCGGCGAGGCCCGCCGCGTGCGCGACGCCGTCGCCGACCGGCCGCTGTGGATCGGCTCCGGCGTGACGGCCGACAACGTGGGCGACTATCTGGGCATCGCCGATGGCGTCATCGTCGGAACATGGCTTAAGGAGGGCGGCGTCACGACCGCGCCGCTCGATATGCAAAAGGTCGAGACATTGATCCGCGCTGCGAAGGCCGCGCGCCCGTGATCATCCGCGGATGCCTTCGCGCTGGCACGTTGACCGCAGCGCCGCGCGTCGGGCACTGACCAACTGCTCGTCTGATCTCAAGAAGTTTGCGTGGCCGGCCTCGCTGCCGCTCGGATCGTCGTCCGTGGTTTGCCGGCGGCCGAGGATCGCCATGCGGCCGAATGCCGCCAACGGCATGATTCCTCCCACTCAGTATTATTGTAGACCTGCGCAACGTCTCGTATCGGAGTGCTCCGCTCCCTGCGGCTTTTGATGCGGGGATTTCACGAATTCCGTCGGGCTTTCAATTGAGCCGCCTTCGTCATTCAGTTATCATGAGCGAATAAGTGGAGTCGGGTGGTTTTCGGACTCTCCCTCATTTTTTGGGGATTCTGTGTCAATACCGAAGCCGGGCTTTGACGCCTCAGCGGGGCGGGCACGGCTTCAATCGTTTTGTTGAAATTCAGCCGCCTCATGGACTGGCACGAAATCGAGTGTCCACGGGTTCCACGGATTCGGCGAGTGAGGTCTCGGCCTGCGGAATCGTCGTGAACCGGATACAAAGGGAGTCAATCGTTGTGATCAAGTTTCCATGCAAGAAAGCAACTCTGGGCATCCTGACCGCTTGTGCGCTGATCGCGGCATTACCGTTTCTGTCCGCCGCGCGGCAGGCCGACGGCAGCGGCGCGACCGAGGCGATGGACGCCGGCGCGGACGCCGATGGGCGCGCCGCGTCGGCGGCGCTCTCCGCGCGCCTCTCGCACCTCATCGGCCGCCGGGTCTTCGAGAGCTTGCCGCC
>Ga0299906_10001652_pt1 | contig 18955 bp, 15 predicted proteins | sample RVTome_14_FD_200259 | JGI IMG/M metagenome (GOLD analysis project Ga0299906, IMG submission 200259) | Soil microbial communities from uranium-contaminated site in the Upper Colorado River Basin, Wyoming, United States - RVT145D125 (version 2) ...
TAGCAGGCTGCCAGCGGCCGCCAGCCGGCGCCGCCGCCCTCCCAACTTCGAGACCAACAGGCTGTAAATCACAATTGAACCGTAGACACCGGCCACCCAAGAAGCAGCTTCCGCTACCTGAAATCGGACCCCTGCTTCGGACACAAGCAAGGTTTGTGAGAAGCCAAGCGCGGCGCGGACGGCACCGCTCAGGGCGATCAACAGTGGCAGGGCGATTCCAACGCCCACCAACGAGACCGTCACTGCCAGCAGCAGCGAGGTTGTTACCTGGCGGCGGTCAACCAACAAGCTGACCATAATGACCAGCAGCACGACCGGGGCCAACACCCGCGGGGCAACAGTCAGGTCGGCGGCCAATATGACCGGCGACAGCACAAAGGTTGGGCCTTGCAGGATCGGCGGACCCCAAATGGACAGGGCGGTCAGAGCGCCGAGCGAGAGTTGGGTCAGCGAGTGGGCCAACCGGTGAGGGTACCGGTGATTGAGAAGAAGTAAACCGCTTAGCCCCCACAGGCCGAGGACAAACGGGAGGAGGTCAATCATCGCGGGCAGGCGGGATCTCCGCTTCTCGGGAGGCTATGGTTTTGGATTATACTCAGCCTACAACCGCAGCGTAAACTGCCGCTCGGGCGCCCCCGGGTGTTCCATCCACTCGACAACCTGGGAGTACATCATGCCGGTAGACCCCTTTTCCACGCGTCGACAGTTGGCCACCTCGTCGGGCGACGTCGCCATCTACAGCCTGCAAGCCCTCGAAACCCAGGGACTGACCGAACTCAATCGACTGCCGTTCTCGATTCGCGTCTTGCTTGAGTCGGTGCTGCGCCAAATCAATGGCCGCGAAATCACCGAACAACACGTGCGGGAGTTGGGCAGCTGGCACCCTCAAGCTGATGCCCGTCCGGATGTCCCTTACCTGCCGGCAAGGGTCATCATGCAGGATTTCACCGGTGTGCCGGCGATCGTCGATCTGGCTGCCATGCGCTCGGCGCTTGCCAGACTAGGCGGTGATCCGGCCAAGATCAGCCCGCAAATACCGGTAGACTTGGTCATCGATCATTCCGTTCAGGTTGACTTCTTCGCCTCGAAGGAAGCCTTGCTCCGCAATGCCGAGATCGAGTTCGTGCGCAACCGTGAGCGCTACGAATTCCTGCGCTGGGGCCAGGAGGCCTTCGACAACTTCCGCGTCGTCCCGCCGGCGACCGGCATTGTCCACCAGGTCAACCTCGAGTACCTGGCTAGCGTCGTCCAACGCCGCCAAACTGCCGACGGCCCGCTCGCCTACCCCGACACCCTGGTCGGCACGGATTCGCACACCACCATGATCAATGCGCTAGGCGTGCTCGGCTGGGGCGTCGGCGGCATCGAGGCCGAGGCCGCCATCCTAGGGCAACCGCTGGTCATCCTAACGCCCGACGTCGTCGGCTTCCGCCTCGATGGCCGGCTGCCCGAAGGGACGACTGCCACCGACCTGGTGCTGACTGTGACCCAGATGCTGCGAGCCCACGGCGTGGTTGGCAAATTTGTTGAATTCTATGGCCCGGGCCTATCGCAGATGTCACTGCCCGATCGAGCCACCATCGCCAACATGGCGCCGGAGTATGGCGCAACCGTCGGATTCTTCCCTGTCGACGACGAGACGCTGCGTTATCTTCGCATGACTGGGCGCGACGAAGCGCTGGTCGACCTGGTTGAGCGCTATTCGAAGGAACAAGTCCTCTACCGCACCGAAAGCAGTCCCGAGCCAGCGTTTACCGATGTTCTCAGCCTCGACCTGGGTCAGGTCGACGCCAGCCTGGCTGGCCCGCGCCGGCCACAGGATCGTGTTCCGCTGGCCGAGATGAAATCGACCTTCCAGCGCGCACTGCGTGCCCAGCCGTCGGAAGGCGGCTTCAACCTGCCGGAAGAGCGGCTTGGCCAGCGCGTGGAAATCGGCGCCAATGGCAGCACAGCCGAACTGGGCCATGGTGCCGTGGTGATCGCCGCCATCACATCCTGCACCAACACCTCCAATCCATCGGTCATGGTCGCGGCCGGTCTGCTGGCCAAGAAAGCCGTCGAACTCGGGCTGCAAGTCAAGCCCTATGTCAAGACCAGCCTGGCGCCCGGCTCACGGGTCGTGACCGACTATCTCGAAGCCGGCGGCCTGCTCGACCCGCTGGCCGCCCTTGGCTTCAACGTCGTCGGCTACGGCTGCACAACCTGCATTGGCAATAGCGGACCATTGGCTTCCGAGGTAGTGCGGGCCATCAGCGAGACCGAACTGGTGGCGTCGGCCGTGCTTTCCGGCAATCGCAACTTCGAAGGCCGCATCAACCCTCACGTACGCGCCAACTACCTGGCGTCGCCTCCGCTGGTGGTGGCTTATGCGTTGGCGGGCACGGCCGATATCGACCTGGTCAACGAACCGCTGGGAGCCGGCGCCGATGGACAACCGGTGTTCCTGCGCGACATCTGGCCGTCGCAGAAGGAGATTCGTTTGGCGGTGGAGCAGTCGGTAACGCCGGAAATGTTCCGCCACGAGTACAGCAACGTATTCAGCGGCAACAAGACCTGGTCGGCCATTCCGGTCAGCGGCGGCAGTCAATACGAATGGGATGCCGACTCGACCTACATCCAAGAACCGCCGTTCTTCCTGGGGTTGACCCCCGAGCCCACGGCGGCTGCCGATGTTGCCGGCGCCCGCGTGCTGGCGCTGCTGGGCGACTCGGTGACGACGGACCACATCTCGCCAGCCGGCGCCATCCCGGCCGACAGTCCGGCCGGCCACTACCTTATCGACCGCGGCGTTAAACCGCGCGAGTTCAACTCGTTTGGTTCTCGGCGAGGCAATGACCAGGTGATGACCCGCGGCACATTCGGCAATATTCGCCTGCGCAATCGGCTGGTGCCTGGCATTGAAGGCGGCGTTACCCGCCATTTCCCTGACGGCGAGCAAATGTCGATCTTTGAGGCTGCCAGCAGCTACCAAGCAGACGGCGTGCCGCTGATCGTGATCGCCGGTAAGGAATACGGCACCGGCTCGTCGCGCGATTGGGCAGCCAAAGGAACCGCCTTGCTTGGGGTCAAAGCCGTGCTGGCCGAATCCTACGAGCGCATACACCGTTCCAACCTGATCGGCATGGGCGTGCTACCACTGCAGTTCAAGGCGGGAGAGAACGCCCAATCGCTTGGGTTGGATGGGTCGGAGAGCTACCGGCTGGAAGGCATCGCCGGTGATTTGACCCCGGGCGGCGCGGTCCAGGTGACAGCCGACCATGAAGATGGCCGCCAGACTCACTTCGAGGTTGTCAATCGGATCGACACCCCGATCGAGGTCGACTACTACCGCCACGGCGGCATTTTGCACATGGTGCTGCGCCGTATGCTCGACGAGCAGCCGGCCTGACCGGTCCCCATGGCCGAATTCAATCAGCCTGTCGGGACGATGTTTACAACGTTCCTGCGTCACGGATTGGCAGACCTCGAAACATGAGACCGGACTGCCATCCTCCCTGCATCCGCTCCATGGTGGCGCGGAGAAGCGCTCGTTCGCTGCAACCGGCCCACGTAGGACCGCCCCCTTCCGCAACTCGCGAGCGCTTCGCCCGGGCCTGAACCGCTGTCCAGGTAGTGACAGCATACACGGTAGCGTGTTGCCTGTCAAGTGGTGTCGGCCTCGCCTTTGAAGGGGAACTCCGCCCGCTCGGCAATGATCGCCAGGTGCTTGGACCGGCTCCGGGTCGGCCGGTAGATGTCATTCTCCCACTCGCTGACCGTTTGCTGCCGAACCCCCAGGATGGCCGCCAATTCTCCCTGGTTAACATCCATATGCGCCCGCAAGGCGCGCACTGCTTCCCCATCCCACTGCCAGCTATCTCCCTGAGGCTTGACCTGGTAGTGGATCAGCGGCCGCTCAAACACAATTCGCCCGTGCGCCAGATCGACTTCGGTGACGTGATAGCCGGCCTCCATCCAAGCCGTAGCCTGGTGCCCACCGCGGCGGCGGTTGGCCCAGAAGGCGGTCCCACGCCGGGCTGAGGCTGGCAGCGGCTCATCGAGCAGCGCTTCGATTTGATCGAGGCGAAGGACAATCCGGTCGGCGGCCGCCTGTTGTAAGTGGCGGAAAAGTGGATGGTATTTCGAACCGGGCTTGGCGGCCATCAGCTTCGCGTGAGCTGGCCTGTGCTCCCTCGTTGGCTGGCACCCGTCAACCGGCGCAAAATCATCCGGTTTCCGCCGTCGCGCTTGGCCTGACGCTCGGCATCGTCGGCCGCCTGCAGCAACTCTGCGGGCGCCATCCAACCCGAGTCGAGGATGGCCCCCCCAAGGCTCAAGCTGACCGGCGCCGCAAGGTCTTCGGCATTGGCCAGTTGGTTTTGGATCTTGTCGGCCAGGATCGCCAGGTGCTCGGGGCTGCAACCTGGCAGCACCACGATGAACTCGTCTCCGCCGAAGCGCACCAGCCAGTCGGTCTCACGGATATTCTGCAGGGCGGATGCCACGGTCCGGCGCAGCACTTCATCGCCCTGTGTGTGGCCATGCTGGTCATTGACCGCTTTCAAGTTGTCGACATCGATCATCATCAGAGCCAGCGGGTAATGCATGCGGTACGCCCGCTCGAGTTCGTCAGGCAGGTTGTCTTCGAGGAAACGTCGGTTGTAGGCGCCCGTCAGGCTATCAACGGTGGCCAGACGCTCGACGGTCTGGTACGATCTAGAGTTGGCTAAGGCCAACGAGGCCACTTGCGCCAGCGCAACCAAGAACGACAGATCATCGTCCCCAAACTGGCCCGGCTTGCCAGTGACCGTCAGCGCACCGGCAATCGTCTCACCCAGCACCAATGGCGCCGACAACGTCGAAGCGTCGGCCCCTAGTCGACTCAACAGCCGCGCGCCGCGCTTGTCGTTTGCCAGACTGTCCAGCAGAATCGGACGCCCATTGGCCACGACCCAGCCGCTGACACCTTCGCCCAGCGTCAGTTCGACCCCCTGGTCGATGGCACTATCCGGACCGGCGCCAGCCGTCGGCCGCAGCGTCCGGGTGCGGGGTTCAAGCAGGAACAATGTGCTGCCACGCGCCTCCAATAGGCGCAGTGCCTGTTCGACGATCAAACCGATTGTCTGTTGGAAATCGAGTGAGGTCAGCAGCTCGCGCTGGGCTTCGAGCAAGACGGCCTGCTCAATCGATCGGCGGCTGAGCAGATCGGCCACATCCAGGTGCTGCGACACGTCGCGCGCTACTCCGTCGAGGGCCTGTACCCCGCCGAACTCCCCGAAGACCGGCAAACAATAAAGCTCAACCCACACCGGATCCTCATCAACTCGCTGGAACTGAACAACCGTCAGCAGTTGGTCGGTCTGGCGGGTTCGGAGTTGCTCAACTAGGGCGTCGAATTCAGCGATGGAATTGGCCGCGATGAGGTCGGGCCAGACCACGCCTGTTCCTTGCAGCTCGTCCTGGGGCCGACCCAGCAGGGCGGCGAGACCCGGACTGGCGAAGGTCAATCCTTCGGGGAATCGATAGCGGAAATAGCCATCCGTCGACCGGCGCGCCAGCCGCTCGAAGTCCGGTCGACCTTGGGGTGTGGCGACGTCTCCCTGGGCATCGGTCTGCCGTTGCATTGTGACTCCTAACCCGCCGGATCGTTTCACTTTAGCATCGGCAGGCACGGAGTTCAAGCAGACCAAAGAGCCCCGGGACTATAATCCTAGCCGCCGTTCAACCTGCAAGTTGCCTACCCGCCCACCGCTGGAGGTCCAGGCCCATGCCCCATGCACTGAGCCCATTGTCGATGCCCAAGCGCACGCTGCTCGGCCCGGGACCGAGTGAGGTTGATCCACGCGTGCTGCAGGCGATGGCGACACCCCTGGTTGGGCACCTGGACCCGGAGTTCTTGACTGTAATGGGAGAGGTGCAGTCGCTGCTGCGGACGGTATTCCAGACACGGAACGAATGGACACTGGCGGTCCCCGGGACCGGCACGGCGGCAATGGAGGCCGCCGTGGGCAACCTGGTCGAGCTCGGTGACCGCGTGCTGGCCTGCGTGCAAGGCTACTTTGGCGAGCGCTTGGCACAGATGGCAGCGCGTTATGGTGCCGAGGTCGATCGCCTAGAGCACCCTTGGGGCCAGGTCTTCGAGCCCGCCACCATCATCGAGGCGCTGTCCAAGTCCTCCTACAAAATCGTCACGCTTGTGCATGCCGAGACGTCGACGGGCGCTTTGCAGCCCGCCATCGCAGAGATCGCCCAGGGCTGCCACCAGGCCGGCGCCCTGTTGGTGCTCGACTGCGTAACTTCGTTAGGAGGTCTCGAACTTAAGATCGACGAGTGGGGCGTGGATGTGGCTTACAGCGCCGGGCAGAAGTGCCTGTCCGGGCCGTCCGGTCTGTCGCCGCTGACGGTCAGCCCGAGCGCTCGCCAGATAATCGAGGGGCGGCCCATGCCTCCGCCGGTCTTCTACTTCGACCTGGTGGAGTTGAACCGCTACTGGGGCGACTCTCCCGCCTACCACCATACGGCACCGATCAGCACCATGTACGGCCTGCGTGAGGCTTTACGCCTCGTCATCGAGGAAGGGCTGCCCGCCCGCTTCCAACGACACCAGTTGAACGCCAGATTGCTGTGGGATGGGCTCGAGGCGCTTGGCCTGGAAATGTTTGTTCCAGAGAAAAGGCGCGTCCCCGTCCTGACCACAGTGCGCGTGCCGTCCGGTCACGACGAAGCCCGCTTGCGCCGCCGGCTGCTGACGGAACACAACATCGAAATCGCCGGTGGCTTTGGCCCGCTGGCCGGTCAGATCTGGCGCATAGGCCTTATGGGCCATTCGAGTAGCCGGTCAAATGTGGAACTCCTGCTGGCCGCGCTCAAGTCAATGCTGAACTGAAATTGGTGGCTGCGGCGTTCAGCGCAGCGAGCGCGGAGACCGGCGATTGTAGCGGGCCGCAAAGTAAGCCAGCGCGCCGGCAGCGCCCAGAAAGACGACACCGACCAGACCCAAGACAGTCGACGTGCCCCCGCCGCCCGGCACCGCAGCTCCCCCCAACGCCGAACTCGGCTGGGCGCCGAATTCGACGTACTTGGTTTCGCCCGGATTGAGGCGGACGGGTGCGTTCATCGACGTCGTAGGATTGTAGCCTTCGGGGACGGCACCGCTTACGTTGTAGTCGCCATCCTGCAAGTCCGGAAAGCAACTGCCAATGGGCTCTTCTTCGGGCGGTTCGGCACTGGTGGTGCCCTCACCGGCCAAGGCTCCACTGGCGTCGGCCACACTTACCTGGCCGCCAGCCAAAGCAAACTCAGCCTCATCCAGTCTGGCGTTGCCGTTGCTGTCCTCGAACAACAGGGCGCAGATCTCGCCGGTCCCTTGCTCGGGGGTGGGCGTGGGCTCAATGAGTGATTCAGTCGGTTCCTGCCCAGGGACGGAGGTCGGCAGGCTGGGACTGGCCCTGCCCAGTAGCAGCTGGGTGCCAGGCGTCAGGAAGTCGGTCGGCTGGAGCCCGTTGAGTGCGTACAGCTCCTCCAGGCTGATCCCGGCAATGGCGGCAATCCGCCAGGCCGTATCGAACTCCTGAACCGTGTACAGGATGTCGCCTGCCTGGTTTGGGGTCGGTGTCAGGAAGGGCGTCGGGGCCTGCGCCATCGGCTGCGGCACGCCCGAGGCCGCGGCCGGCGTCAGCCATGCCAGCACTGCCAGACAGACAATCACGCCGGCGCCGGTCCCAAACTTCCAACGATTCGCCATCAAATCCGATTATAGTCGCGGCCGTAGCCGCCGAGTAGCTTTGAGACCTGTGGCCGTGCCTCGACCTGGCAACTTGCTCCGGCGGAGGCAGCATGCCTGAACTGCCCGAACTCGAGAATGTCCGGAGCCAGCTCGAAAACCGGCTGGTCGGCCAACGGATTCATGCTGTGGATGTCGACCCCAAGCGTGGGCCGATTGTGTTGCGCGATCTAACCGGTGCCGGGTTTGAGCCCGCACTGGTTGGCGCTCGCCTGGCGGACGTGCGCCGGCGCGGCAAGTTCATTCTGGTGGAATTTCAGGACCGGCCAACTACCCTGGCGATCAATCCAAAGTTGGCCGGGCGGCTCCAACTCTGCCCGCCTGACCAACGCAGACTGGCGGCCACCCTGTTGACTTTGGTCTTCGCCGACCTCAACCTGGAGTTGCGCTACCTCGACGACAAACAGATGGGCCAGATTTATCTGGCGCAAGATCCTCAAGTCATTCCGACCTTTGGCGAGATGGGGCCGGGCGCCTTTGAGATCTCGCGGCAGGAGTTCCATTCCCGGTTGCGCCGATTCCATGGCGAGATCAAAGGCGTGCTGGCCCGCGAGCAATTCATCGCAGGCATTGGCAATGCCTACGCCGACGAAATCTTGTGGCAGGCCGGGCTGCACCCGTACCGCAAGCGCCCCAGCCTGGCGGGCGAAGAGGTGGACCACTTGTACGATGCAATCCGCATCACCCTGCTCGAAGCCGGTCACCTGGCACGCGAAGCCATGGGCTCGGCCATTGACGGTAAACCGCGCGACTTCTTCCAGGTCCACCTGCGTGGCGGACAGCCATGCCCCCGCTGTGGTACCTCCATTTCGGAAATCCGGGCGCGCCGCCGCGTGACCAACTTCTGCCGAACATGCCAGCCGGGCGGCCTGTTCGCCGACATGGGCGGCAGGCGAGGATCGGCCGTCGAGTAGAATCCGCTTGCCCAGGGCGTTGGCCTCGGGTCTAGGCAAGGAGGAAATCCATGCGGGCTCGCTTTGTCGCCGTGCTGGCGGTCAGTATTGCGCTGGTTGCCTTGTTCGTTTCCATCGTACGCATTCCCGTGCCGGCAACCGGTGGGTTCTGGCATCTGGGGGTAGTTGCCGAGACTTTTGTCGCCATTGCCTTTGGCCCAATCTTGGGGGCGCTGGCCGCCGGACTGGGCGCAGCACTGGCCGACATCCTGGGCGGCTTCGCCAGCTTCGCCCCTCTGACGCTGGTGGCCCACGGCAGCACCGGCCTGATCGTCGGCTGGCTCGGCTGGCGCAAGGGCTGGGCGGGCATGCTGCTCGGTTGGGTCATTGGCGGCCTGGCCCAGGCTGGTTTGTACCTGGTCGGTGAGGCGGTTTTTTATGGCTTTGGCCTGGCCGGTGCGCTGGCCGAATTGCCCGGCAACCTGGTCCAGGTGGGACTCGGCGGGATTGGTCTGCTCCTGTTTCGCCAGATCCAGCGGGTCTATCCCGCCATCAATCAATTGTCGTCAGAACCTCAGTATGAGGAGGTCTGAGCGGCCGGTCGGCTGGATCCGATGAGTTCGACGGCGGGAGCAAGGGCCGATCCGGCAATCAGGCTGCAGGATCTTCACTATGCCTACCCAGGCCCGTCCGCCGGGCAATTGCCCCCCTGGGCACTGGCGGGCGTCGACCTCACGGTTGAAGCCGGCGAGCGGGTGGCCATCATGGGGCCGACCGGCTCCGGCAAGACTACTCTGGCGCTCACCCTGCTCGGCATCGTGCCGCAGTCGACCGGCGGCCGCATCCGCGGTCGTGTCCGCGTTCTCGGCATGGATCCCCGTACCACCCCGGTTCCTTCCCTGGCCCGGCGCGTGGGTCTGGTACTGCAAGATCCGGAATCCCAGTTCTTGATGACCACTGTCGAGGCCGAGGTCGCCTTCGGCCTCGAGAGTCTTGGCGTTCCGACCCATGAGATGCCTGCCCGCATCCAGCAGGCCCTGGACCAGGTCAACCTGGCCGGCTACGAAGTCAGATCACCGGCCGAACTTTCGGGCGGGCAGAAGCAACGGGTTGCCCTGGCTGCCATCCTGGCGATGAGTCCCGAGGTGCTGATCCTCGACGAACCTACCGCCCGCCTGGACGCCCCGGGCGCCCGCCAGCTGCAGGCGGCACTGGACGGGCTGCAACGGTCTTCGGCCAGCACACTCCTGGTGATCTCCAACGACAGCCAGTGGGTGGCCGGTTACGCCGACCGGCTGCTTGTGCTGGTGGCCGGCCGGGTGGTGGCCGACGGTCATCCGAAGGACATCCTGGCCAACGCCGAACGACTGGCCAGTTGGGGCTTGGCCCAGCCAGCCGCGCTGGCATTGGCTGACCAGCTTCAGCGGGCGGGTTTTCCGGCCGACTTCCACGATCTGGAAACGGCGTTATCTCACCTGAGCCAGTGGCTGCCGCCCGCGCCGGCCGGTTCGGCCTGATGCCTGGCCCGGGACGGCTCGAGGTCGAATCGGTCAGCTTTGCTTACCCGGGCGGTCAGCGCGTGCTGCACGATGTCAGCCTGAGCCTGGTCGGCGGGCGCACCGCGGCCCTGATCGGGCCCAACGGGGCCGGCAAGAGCACGCTGGCGCTGCTCATCGCCGGACTACTGCCCCTAACCGAAGGCCGCATCCTGCTCGATGGCCAGGATCTGGCCGATGTGCCGCTGGGTGAACGGGCCCGGTCGGTCGGCATGGTCTTTCAGGATCCCGACCTCCAAATCTTCAGTCCGACCACCCGCCAGGAAGTCGCGTTTGGACCTCACAACCTGCTCGATGGCCCCGACGCCCAGCGCCGGACGAATGAGGCGCTGGCCCAGTTTGGCCTGGAGGCGGTCGCAGACCTGCCCCCGGCCGACTTGAGCTATGGCCTGCGGCGCAAGTTGACGGTGGCGGCCATCTATGCCCTGCGCCCCCGCTTTCTGCTGCTCGATGAGCCGACCCTTGGCCTGGACCCTGGCAGCGCCGACCAACTGATGGCGGCACTCGACGGCCTGCGTCCGCAGGGTCATGGGCTGCTGCTCCTGACGCATGATTTGGACCTTGTCGTTCGCTATGCCCAGGACTGCCTGTTGCTTGCCGGCGGCCGCATCCTGGCAGCCGGCCCTCCAAGCCAGGTGCTGATGGATGGCCCCGCGATGCGGTCGGCCGGGCTGGCGACGCCGCCGATGGCCCAGTTGGCCGGTCTGCTGGCTGAACGTGGCCAACCAGTCTCCGATTTGTCCATCGCGGCCATCGCCGCCGCCATTGGCATCCTGCGGGGAGAGACAAGTCGATGATGCGATCGACCTGGTTTGTGTCGGGCGACAGCTGGCTTCACCGAGCGGATGCACGAGCCAAGCTGGCCCTGTTGGTCAGCGCATTTGTGTTGCTGCTCGTCTACCAAAGCTTGATCACCTTGGCGGGACTCGGGCTGGTGTTCATCGTGATGCTGTGGAGCGCCGGGCTGGGCTGGCCACAACTGCGGCCGGCCTTGCTGCCTCTGCTGCCGGTCAGCCTGCTCATGTTTGTGCTGCGGGCGGTGTTCTACCCAGCCGGATCCGCTCTGGCCAGCGTCGGTCCGATCGTGTTGACCGACCTGGGGTTGGCGGCCGGTGCGGTCGTCGCCGTGCGCATCCTGGCACTGGCACTGGTCGTCCTATTGTGGCTGGCGACGACCACCCAGCGCGACGTGGTCCGCAGCCTGGTCTGGCTGGGTGTGCCGTATAGCTGGGGCCTGGCTTTCTCATTGGCCCTCAGATTCCTGCCGGAGATGGCGGGCAACTTCCAAAGCATCGAGCAGGCGCAGCGGGCGCGCGGCCTGCTGTTGGAACAGCGCGGTTGGCGCCATCGCTTGCGCCACCAGCAACCGATTTTCATCGCCATGATCGTGCGCTCGCTGCGACGCAGCCAGGAATTGGCACTGGCGCTCGAAGCCCGCGGGTTTGGCGCGGCCGGCGCCACCCGGACGGACCTGCACCCTTTGCGCTTCAAAGCTTCCGACTGGCCTATTCTTCTGGCGATCGTCGGTCTGCTGGCAGCCGGCCTTTGGGCCTTCTTTGGCTTGGGCTTAGGTCACCAACCATTGCAACTTCTTGTAAGATGAAGCCTGTCGCCTACATTCGGGAGGGAAGCGTGTGACGCGTCAGTTTCCCGTCGGCAAGGTGCCTGCCGAGTGGATCGAAGGTCTGTGGCGCAGACACGCGCTCGACGATCCGAGCGTCATTATCGGGCCGGGTGTCGGCCTGGATGTGGCGGTTGTCGACCTGGGCGACGTTTACCTGGTGGCCAAGACGGACCCGATCACGTTTGCCACCGACCGCATCGGCTGGTACGCGGTCCACGTTTGCGCCAACGACGTGGCCTGCAGCGGCGCCCGCCCCGAGTGGTTCCTGGCCACCCTGCTGCTGCCGGAGGGCCAGGCTGGCGAGGCACAGGTCGAAACCATCTTCGATGGCATTCAACAGGCCTGCAGCTCGATCGGTGCCAGTTGGGTGGGCGGTCATACCGAAGTCACCCGTGGCATCGACCGGCCGATCGTGATCGGCAGCCTGTTCGGGCGGGTCGCCAAGGATGCCCTGGTCACTTCGGCCGGGGCCCGCGCCGGGGACCACCTATACCTGGCCGGGATGATCCCGATCGAAGCCACCGCCATCCTGGCGCACGATTTCGCCGAACGCTTGGCCGACGATTTCAACCCGGCCTTCCTTGAACGCTGCCGCCGGCTGCTGTTCGATCCGGGTATCAGTGTGCTGGCGCCGGCCCAACTGGCGCTCCAGTCAGGCGGCGTCCACGCTATGCACGATCCAACCGAAGGGGGCCTGGCCACCGGATTGTGGGAATTGGCCCAGGCGTCGGCCGTCGATTTGGAGGTCGAAGCCGAAGCCATTCCGCTGCTGCCGGAGGGCCGGGCCCTGTGCCAGCACTTTGGCCTGGATCCGCTGGCAACCATTGCCTCAGGCGCCTTGCTGATCAGCCTCGATCCGACAGCGGCCCCGGGACTCGAAGAGCTCTTCGAACGTTCCCAGCGCCATCTGCAAGCGATCGGCCGGGTGGTGGCAGGCGAAGGTCGCGTCTACCTTACCGAAGCCGGGAGCCGCCGTCGTCTCGAGCCGCCGCCCCGCGATGAGATCGCCCGCTTGTTCGCCTAGGCGCCATAGGCCGCATGCTATACTACTGCGCCTCCGACGAAGGGTGATGGATGGAAGGCTGGATCGGCCGCACGCTGTCGAAAGTCCAGATTGAGCGACCGCTGGGCCGCGGGGGCATGGCCGAGGTGTACGTTGGTCGCCACACCACCCTCAACCGGCCAGTCGCCGTCAAGTTGCTCCACGCTCACCTGCAAGAAGATGCAGACCTGAAGCGCCGCTTCATCGCCGAAGCCCAGGCTGTCGCCTCGCTGCGCCATCCCAATATTGTCCAAGTCTTCGATTTCGACATTGTCAGCGGCCGACCCTACATCGTCATGGAACTGCTACAGGGCATGTCGCTGGCCCAGTACCTGGCTGGCCTGCACGCCAGCGGTCTCACGCTGCCGCTCTCGACCATCGCCCATCTCGTCGACGGCATCGCCTCTGCGCTGGACTACGCTCATGAACGGGGCATCGTCCATCGCGATATTAAGCCGGCGAATATTATGTTGCGGCAGGGCACGACGCCGATCAATCCGGCACTGCCGCTGCTGCCGGATGTCCAGCCGGTGTTGACCGACTTTGGCGTCGCCCGCCTTACGACCGCAACCACACAGACCGCCACCGGCACAGTGCTGGGCACACCGGCCTACATGAGCCCCGAGCAGATTCGCGGCGTTGGCATCGATGCCCGCTCGGATATCTACTCCTTGGGCATTGTGCTCTACGAGATGCTGGCCGGCGATCCACCGTTCAATCACGACACCACCCCGGCCGCCGTCCTGGTCAAACATCTGCAAGAAAAGCCGCCGCCCGTCCCGCAAGCGCGGCCGGCGGTCCAACGTTTGATGGACCGGGCCCTGGCCAAGGATCCGAACAAGCGCTATCCCCAAGCCGGTCTGCTGGCCCAAGACCTGCGCGCCGCTGGGGGTGACACACAGGCGGCCTCCCGCCTGCTGGACAGCCGCCAAGATACCGGCGTCAGCCGGCTGGGGCGGATTGCCTTGTTCGGTTTGGGCGGTTTGCTGTTGCTGGCGGTTGTCGTCGGTGGGTTGGCTTTCGGCCTACGAGGGCAGACCCCAGCCGCCCCGGCGGCCACCAGTGGACCAACCGAGGCGCTGGCCGAGCTGCCGATTGACGAACCAACGGCCAGCCCTGAAACCAGCACCGACCCCATCGTTGCCAACCCCACACCGGTGCCCGTGGATGAGCCGATTGGATCGGCCGTCTTCCGTGAGGGTTCCCTGACTGCCCAACTGCCGGGCGCACCCCAACCCCCGGCCGGTTTCGCCTACCACGTTTGGCTGGTGTCACCCTTGGGCCAGGTCCAATCGCTGGGACCAGCCCAATTCAGCGGCAACCAGCTCACCTTTTCCTACCAGGGCGAAGGCGTCCTGGCGGCACAAGCTGGGCAATTGCTGTTCAGCCTTGAGCCAGACCCGGATCCCAACCCGGACGCGGCCGGCGACGTCGTGTTCCAGGGCGCCTTCGATCCTGAGGTAGCGGCCGATCTTCAACTGCTGTTCGACGTGGCCGGCCAGACGCCACTGGCCCAGGCGGTGCCCCAAGGGCTCAGCCGCCAGGTGGTCCATTTTGACAGCCATTTGAACCTGATCTTGAGTTCGATCGATGGCGGCAGCCTGCCGTCGGCCAAGCTGCACGCCGAGCACGTTATCAATATAAGCGATGGGCGGGACGGCCTCGACTACGGTGACTGGAACGACGACGGCCGCACCGAGAACCCGGGGGATGATGTTGGTCTGGTGCCATACTTGCGGTTGTTACGGACAATGCTGGAGAGCAGCCCGGCATCCGATCCCGACCAGGCGGAAGAATTGATCAGCCAACTCGACGAGCTGCTGGCGATTGCCAACGACACGCTGGATTTGGCCACCAGGGTGGCGGCCGCCGACGGCGTCGCCGAAGTCCAGCCCTTGCGAGCGGATCTCGACAGCCATCATCTTGGCGAGAGGGTCGAGGCTTTCCTGGCGCAGATCGAACCGATCGACCTGGTGCTGGCGGTGCCGATCTTCCTGGCTCCCTAAGAGTCAATGGGGGCCAGGCACTCGGCACTGGGCACTGGGCATTGGGCACCGAGCGCCAAGCTCCAGGCAGCCAGCCGCAATAATGAAAAGGCGGCGCCCCTGAGGGCGCCGCCTCTTTCGATACTGGCTTGACGTCAGCAGCAGCCTCCGCCGCCGCAACAGCCTCCGCCGCACAGACCGGCCTCGGTCAATTCGATCTCAACCATCGCTAACACCTCCTTTCCAGAATTTCTCACCTCAACCGATCAATCGACATCCATCGATGGATCAACCCAAAAAAAGAGAGGAGCGAAGTTGGCTTAGGTTGGACTCACATCAAGCCGAGCCGCCGTATCCGACTCGGGAGCAAAGTCGGCCACTAACTGGCCGCAACACACGGCGACGGCTTCCTGGTCCAAACTGTAGAAGGTCTGCCGCCCCTGCTCCCGCACGTTGACCAGGTTGGCCTCGCGCAACGCCGCCAGGTGGTGAGAGACCGTTGGTTGGCTGACCCCGATCGCTTCGACCAGCTCGCCAACGCTGCACCAGCGGCAACAGCAAGCCGACATGATGCGCTGCCGGGTCTCGTCAGACAGAATCTTGGCGAATCGGAGACTGGGGTTGGTCATCGGGGCGTCATCCAGGCACTGGGTACCGGGCAGCAGGCGTCAAGCAGAGATGAGATCATTCGGAAAACAGGGCACGTGGCACGCATAGCTTGTCTATGTCACCTCTCACCATTCACCACTCTAATCGACGGCCATCGATGAGTCAAGCTTATCACCCCGAAAGTCCTGGCTTCCAACCGGCTCGGTTATAATCCGCGCCATGTCGGTCTCAGTGCTGCGCCGGCTGGGGATCGCCCTGCTCGCGGTCGCCCTGCTCCTGCTGCTGGCGCTCATTCTTTTCCAGCTCCCCTTCGTGCAAGCTAGGTTGGGTTGGCGTATCGACGAACTGCAGTCCAGGCTGCAGTACGCCCTGGCCCCGCCCGACCAGGCATTGTTCACGCCCGATCCCACCCTTTCGGCCTCGGTCGCCTCGACATTGCGCGCCCTGACGCCGAGCCCGTCGCCAGTTCCATCCGACGGCCCGTCGACTACGCCCGCGCCCAGCGTCACACCCAGCCGGACACCGCCGCCAATCCCAGAGTCAGTCAGCCTGGAGGGCGTCGTCTACGTTGACCAGCACAACCGCTGGAACTACTGCGGACCCGCCAATCTCACCATGGCGCTCAACTTCTGGGGCTGGCCCGGCAACCGAGACGATGTCGCCAGGGTAGTCAAGCCGGGCATCCAGGATCCAGACCTCGATTTCATCCAGCGCGGCCGCTGGGATAAGAACGTAATGCCCTACGAGATGGCCGATTTCGTCGCCGAGCAGACCGAATTCAGCGTCGTGGTGCGTTACGGCGGCGACCTCGACCTGCTCAAGCGCCTGATCGCCGCCGGCTTTCCCGTGCTGGTCGAGAAGGGCTACTACGAAGCCGACTACACCGGCAAGGTCGCCTGGCTGGGTCACTACCTGTACACCACCGGCTACGACGACCCTGCCGGCGAATTCATCGTGCAGGACGCTTACCTCGAGCCCGGCCCCGACATGCGGGTCAGCTACGCCGATTACATCGACGGCTGGCGCTCGTTCAACTATCTATACATGGTCATCTACCCGCCCGACCGCGAAACCGAACTGTACGACATCCTGGGACCATGGGCGGATCCAGCCTGGGCCAGCCAATATGCACTCGAAACCGCCGAAGCCGAGGTCGAAACCCTAACCGGCATGGAGCGGTTCTTCGCCACGTTCAACAAGGGGACCAGCCTGGTCGAACTGCTGCGCTATGCCGAGGCCGCCGTCGCCTTCGACACCGCCTTCGAGCTCTACGCCGACCTCGGGGACGATGACACCCAGCGGCCGTACCGCATCATGTGGTACCAAACCGGCCCCTACTTCGCCTACTTCTACTCCGGACGCTACCAGGACGTGGTCAGCCTGGCCAACACGACGCTCAATGAGACCATTTCCGAGCCGACACTCGAGGAGAGCCTGTATTGGCGGGGCCTGGCGCGCGAGGCCCTGGGCGACGTCAATGGCGCCGTCGCCGACCTGGCCGAGTCGGTGCGCCTCAACCCCAATTTCGACCCGGGCCAATTCCACCTCAACCGCATCCTTGGCGGCTAGGCGGTCCGCCGCCATGCACCGTCTTCATCAAGTGCTGAACCCACCGGCCGTCCGATGAGCGACCAGCCCGCCGCCGGCCGCCTGGGCCTGACCCATGTGGCCCGCTCGTCATTGCTGATCGCCGCCTTCTTTGGTGTCGACAAACTGCTTGGGCTGTTCCGCCAGATTGTGATCGGCCGCCAGTTTGGCGTCAGCGCCGAGCTGGACGTCTTCAACGCCGCCAACAACCTGCCTGATCTGCTGTTTGCCTTGATCTCCGGCGGCGCGCTGTCGGTCGCCCTCATCCCGGTGCTGTCCGAGGCGCTCGATCGCGACGGCCGCGACAGTCTGTGGGCCCTGTTCAGCCGGGTTGCCAATTTGGCTTTCTTAATCACGGCCGGCCTGGCAGTGATCCTGGCGCTGTTCGCCGACCAGTTCGTTCAGGCCGAGTTGGGCGTGGCACCGGGCTTCCCCGCCGAGCGCCAACTCCTTGTCGCCCAGTTGATGCGTCTCAATCTGATCGCCACGCTGATCTTCTCATTGAGCGGCCTAGTTTCGGCCGGCCTGCAGGCCAACCAACACTTCCTGCTGCCGGCAGCCGCCCCAGTCTTCTACGATCTGGGGCAAATCTTCGGCGCATTGGTGTTGGCCCCGACGACGCCCTACCAGATCGGTCCGCTCCAACTGCCGGCGCTGGGCCTGGGCGTTCACGGCTTGGTCTACGGCGTCATCCTGGGCGCTGGGCTGCACCTCGGCGTCCAAATGCCGGGCCTCATCCGTTTCGGGTTCCGTTGGGCGGCCAAGGTTTCGTGGGACCACCCCGGAGTGCGCCGCGTCGCCCGCCTTCTCGGGCCACGAATCGTCACGATCGGCGCCTTTCAGTTGATCTTCGTCTTTCAGGACAATCTGGCCTCGCGGCTGGACGTGGGCTCGGTCACCGGCCTGGCCTACGGCTGGCTGATTATGCAGGTGCCCGAGACCATGATCGGCACCGCCGTTGGCATCGCACTGCTTCCGACGCTCGCCATGCAGTTCGCCCGCGGTGACAATCAGGGATTCGAGGTCAGCGTTGCCCGGGCTGTCCGCGTCCTGCTGGCGCTGACCCTGCCAGCCGCCGTTTTGATGGCAGTCGCATTGCCGCCGCTGGTCCAGGCCGCCTTCAATTTCTCGGCCCAGGGAACCAATCTGGTTGTGCAGGCCGGCCGCGCCTTCCTGGTGGGGCTGGTCGGGCACTCGCTGCTCGAGATTGCCGCGCGCGCATTCTACGCCCGGCAGGACGCCAAGACCCCGCTGGCGGCGACCGCCGTCAACGCCGTGGTCTTTGTCAGCTTGAGTTTGCTGTTGTTCCGCAGCCTGGGCTCGGCCGGTATTGCCCTGAGCAACAGCCTGGCTTTCACCCTGGAAGCCGTCTTGCTGCTGGCCGTGCTCAGCCGCACTTTCCCCGGCATCCTGCGCCAGGGGCGCACCTTCCTGCGTCTGGTGCTGGGGGCCGGCGCCGCCGGTGCCGCCGCCTTGGGTGCCGGCGCGCTCTTACCTGCGGCTGGTCTGATTGGAACGCTGGCGAGCATGGGTATCGGCGGGTTGGTCCTTATTCCCTTCATCCTGCCTGAGCTTCGGGAACTGCGGGCGCTATGAGCGCCGCACCTCGCCACCAGGTTGCCGTGGTTGGGGCCGGGCCGGCTGGCTCGCTGGCGGCCTACCAGCTCGCCCGCCAGGGTCATGATGTTGTCCTGCTCGACAAACAAACCTTCCCACGCGACAAAGTGTGCGGCGACGCCATTTCGCCGAGGGCCGTCCACCTGCTGGCCGGGATCGGCCTAACAAGCGAACTCCAACACGCGGGCCACCGGGTGACGGCGCTGGCCGCCACTGCACCCGGAGGCACAAGTTTGCGGGTCGAACTAAAGCCACACGGGCAGTTTGGCGCCGAAGCCTA
>Ga0299906_10001653_pt1 | contig 18955 bp, 17 predicted proteins | sample RVTome_14_FD_200259 | JGI IMG/M metagenome (GOLD analysis project Ga0299906, IMG submission 200259) | Soil microbial communities from uranium-contaminated site in the Upper Colorado River Basin, Wyoming, United States - RVT145D125 (version 2) ...
TGGCCACCGTGGTGGCGCGCAGGATGTTCCGCCGGTCGATCTCCCGCACTGACGCGGCGCCCACGCCGACGCAGCGGGCCGTGGCCATGATGCAGTCGTACAGCTCGGCACGGACCTCGGGTGTGAGGACCTTCGAGTCGTCGGCCCCGTCCACGCACGCGCCCTCCGGCAGGATCACAGCCGCGGCGACGACGGGCCCCGCGAGTGGGCCGCGTCCGGCTTCGTCCACGCCCGCGACGCACCGGCCGCAGCCCCAGAAGCCGCGTTCGTACGCGAGCAGGTCACGACGGCGCCGCTTCGGCTTCCGCGGCCGGCCGCCCTGCTTTCCCGATCGGCGCTGCGGCTTCCTCCGCCGTCGTTCCGGCTGCATGGCCGGGGGCCGCCTCAGCGCGCCGTACGCTTCTCCGTGATGCGCGCCGACTTGCCTCGCCGGCCCCGCAGGTAGTACAGCTTGGCGCGGCGGACGTGGCCGCGTCGCACGACCTCGACCCCCGCCACGGTCGGGGCGTGGAGCGGGAAGATGCGCTCGACGCCGACGCCGCTGGAGATCTTGCGGACGGTGAACGTCTCGTCGATGCCGCCGTGCCGGCGGCCGATGCAGACACCCTCGAACGCCTGGATGCGCTCCTTGGCGCCCTCGCGCACTCGGTACATGACACGGACGGTGTCACCGGGAGCGAAGTCGGGCACGTCTTCCCGAAGCTGCTCCTTCTCGATTTCCTTGATCACGTCGGTCATAGCTCGACTCCAATGACACGCGCCGGCGGGGTATCCGGTGGAGAGAGCCTAACTTAACCGGCGCGCTTCTCGGCGTGAAGTGCGCCTCCAGGGCCGGCGATGGGGTCACTTGAGCTGACCCATCACCCCCAGGGCCGAATGCCACGGGGCAGGGAACCGCGCGGGGCCGGCGGGTCCCCACGCCGCCGCGGTCACGGTCACGCCCATTGGCGCCGGAATCGCCGAACCGCGAAGTTGCGCGCCTGGCCGAACCCCGTAATCACCTTGGCCGACCACGTAATCACCATCCTCGACGCGCTTAGCCGTGAGCGCCCGACGCCGTACCGATAACTGCTCGATGCGCGACCCACTCATGCCTGCGAGCCATATAGCGTGATGATGCCCTCCACGAGGGCCGCAAGGACCGCTCTGCACGCGTTCTGCGCATGCTGTGCGCTCGCGCTCGCCTGCGCCGGGCCCTCCCCGGACGGGGGCGACCCGTCCTCCTCGGATGAGGACGCGCCCTCCGCGTCCGCCGACGGCACCAGCGACCTGGACCGCGCCGGACGCCTCGCGCGCCTGCTGTCCACGATCGCCGCTGATTCCATGGAGGGCCGGCGAACGGGCACGAGGGGCGCCCAGCTCACGGCCCGCTATCTCGCCGCCGAGCTGGCGCGCTACGGGGTGGAGCCTGGAGCCCCGGAGGGCGGCTTCTTCCAGCGCGTGCCCCTCGCGCGCGTGGGCGCGAGCGGCGGGCGCCTGGTGCTCCCCTCCCCGGACATCGACTTCGATACCGTCGACGCCGGAGCGCTGCTGACTGACGAGGTCAACGTCGTGGGCCTGATCCGCGGCTCCGACCCCGCGGTCGCGGACAAGGCCGTCGTCATCGGCGCGCACTTCGACCACGTGGGCGTCGGCCCGCCCGTGGCGGGCGACTCGATCTACAACGGCGCGGACGACGACGGCACGGGCACGGTCGCCGTCCTCGAGATCGCCCGCGACCTCGCATCGGCCACGCCGCCCCGCCGGACCGTCGTCGTCCTGCTCAGCACCGCCGAGGAATCGGGGCTGCTCGGCACGCGCTGGTACATCCGCAACCCGGCGGTTCCGCTGGAGCGAACCGTGGCGGACTTCCAGATCGAGATGATCGGCCGTCCGGACTCGCTGGCCGGCGGGTTCGGTCGGGGATGGCTGACGGGCTACGAGCGCACCACCATGGGCGACCAGCTCGCCGAAGCCGGCTCGCCGATCGTGCCCGACCCCCGTCCCGAGATGCGCTTCTTCTTCCGGAGCGACAACCTTCCCTTCGCAATGGAAGGCATTCCCGCGCATACGCTGTCGTCGTACAACATGCACTCGGACTACCACCAGCCTTCGGACGAGGTCGACGTCGTGGACTTCGAGCACATGGCCGTTCTCGTGGACGCGGCCGTAGCAGCCGTCCGGTTTCTGGCCGACGGACCCACCCCGCGGTGGAAGGAGGGGGGCCGCGCGGGCCTCCCCGGCGGCTGACCAGGATGGCGGACGTCACGAAGGAAGAGGAGTTGACGCTCACGCGCGCCGACTTCGAGGCTGCTCGGCGGGCAGTCGCCCCGCATGTCTACCACACCCCGATGCTCACGTCGCGCTCGCTGAGGGAGGCCACCGGCTTCGACGTGCGCATGAAGGCCGAGCTGTTCCAGAAGGGGGGCTCGTACAAGGTGCGGGGGCCGACGAACCTCATCGGCCAGCTCTCGAAGGAGGAGCGCGGCCGCGGCGTGATCTGCTCCTCGGCGGGGAACCACTCGCAGGGCGTGGCCATCGCCGCGCACCAGTACGGCGTGAAGGCGGTCGTGGTGATGGCGGAGAACGCCACACCCTCCAAGATCGCGGCCACCAAGGGGTACGGCGCCGAGGTCGTGCTGCACGGCACCATCTGGGACGAGGCGAACGAGAAGGCGCTCGAGCTCGTCGAGGAGCGCGGCCTCACCTACGTGCACCCGTTCGACGATCCGCGCCTGATCGCGGGGCAGGGCACGGTCGGGCTCGAGATCCTCGAGGACTGGCCGGAGGTCGAGGTGATCGTCGTGCCCATCGGCGGAGGCGGGCTGATCTCGGGGATCTCGATGGCGGCCAAGAGCGTGAAGCCGAACGTGCGCATCATCGGCGTGGAGTCCTCGGGCGCGCCGGCCATGAAGCGGAGCGTCGAGGCCGGGCGGCTCGTGACACTCGACCGCGTCGATTGTGTCATCGACGGGCTGCGAGTGAAGCGCGTCGGAGCGAACACCCGCTCAGTGGTGTCACGCTTCGTCGACGAGATCGTCACCCTGCCCGACGCGCAGATCTTCGACGCGGTGCTGTGGCTCATGAGCCGCGCCAAGCTCGTGGCCGAGGGCGCGGCGGCCGCGCCGGTCGGAGCGCTGCTGCGGGGGCTCGTCGACGCCGAGCCGGGCACCAAGGTGGTGGTCGTGCTGAGCGGCGGGAACCTGGACGTCGAGCAGCTCCGCGGCCTGAGCTGGAACTGAGGTCGTCAGCTCTGGATCAGATCGTCAGCCGTTGATGAGGCCGTCAGCCCCTGGATGAGGTCGGGCCTCCGTTCGCGTGTAAGCCGCTCGGCCTCCTCCCTGCGCCACGTCTCGATGCGCGCGTGGTCGCCCGAGCGCAACACGTCGGGCACCAGGTGCCCGCGGTACTCGGGCGGCCTCGTGTAGGAGGGCGCCGAGAGCAGCCCCTCGTCGTAGAAGGAGTCGGAAGCGGCCGCCTCGTGGTCGCCCATGGCGCCGGGCAGGAGCCGCACGACCGCATCCGTGATGGCCAGCGCTCCGACCTCGCCGCCCGAGACCACGAAGTCCCCCAGGGACAGCTCGTGCGTCGCCAGGTGGTCGGCCACGCGCTGGTCGACGTCCTTGTAGTGGCCGCACAGCAGCGTCAGCTCCGGCTCCAGGCTGAAGCGCACCGCGTCGTCGTGCCGGAAGCGGCGGCCTCGGGCGGAAAGAAGCACGATGGGCCCCTTGGGCGCGAGCTCGTCCACGGCCTCGAAGAACGGCTCGGGCTTCATGACCATGCCGGCGCCGCCGCCGTACGGCACGTCGTCCACCGTGTGATGCCTGTCGTGCGTGTACTCGCGTAGGTCCACGAGCCTGTACTGCACGAGCCCGGCGGCGGCGGCCCGCCCCGGAATCGACAAGGAGAGCGGAGCCTCGAGATAGGCGGGAAAGATCGTGACGATGTTGATGCGCATGAGCGATCGTACCCGCGAGCTTTGCTCGCGGCCCCAGGGGTAATCGGCGCTACAGATCCAGAAGCCCCTCCGGCGGGTCGATCACCAACCGGCGGGAATCCACGTCGAGCCGCACGACCAACTCCTTGCGGAGCGGAATGAGGTGCTCCCGACCCTCGCCCCGCACCTCGAGCAGGTGCGCGGGCTGCAGCTCGTAGACCTCGGTGACCCGGCCCACCTCGACGCCATCCACGGTGACCACGCTCATGCCAAGCAGGTCGTGATAGAAGAGCTCGCCTTCCGCGAGCGGCTCGAGCGCCTCCGCTTCGCGAAAGAGATAGCGTCCGCGCAGCAGCTCGGCCCGGCTCCGGTCCTCGACGCCGCCGAAGGAGACCAGGAAGCCGTCGCGGACCGAGCGAACGGCCTCGATTCGGATCGGGGGCACATCGAGGTCGGGTTGGTCGTCGCCCATGCGCAGCACCACGCCGGGCACGTACACGCCCTCCGGATGGTCGGTGAGCGGCCGGACGAAGAGCTCGCCCTTGGTTCCGTGGGCCTTGCTCAGGTGCCCCACGGCGAGAAAGCGCGGCCCCGGGCGGTCCGCGGCGGGGTCTGCGCGACCCATGGTCGGGTCCGAGCGCTACCCGGACTTCTCCTCGCCCTCGGCTTCCCCGGCCTCGGCGTCAGCCCCCGCGTCGGCGGCGGGCTCGCTCTGGCTCTCCGCCACGACGGCCTCCTCCACGTCGCCGACCGTAGCCTCCGCGGCTTCGGCTTCCGCTCGCGCCTCCGCCGCCGGGGACGCGCCGGCCTCCGGCTCCACGGCCTCGCCGGTGCCGGGCTCCTGCGGCACCACGGTCTCGGTGGCGGCCTCCGGAGACGCCTGCGCCCCCGCGGCAGCCGCAGCGGCGGCCCGCTGCTCCCGGGCGCGCCGCGCGGCCAGCTCCTCGGCTCGCTTCGCCTGGCGCTCCTCAAGGTCCTCCTCACCCACCGCGACCGTCGCGTCGCCACCGCGGCGGGCCTTGGAGATCAGCGATCTCACGGTCCGTGAGGGGTCCGCTCCCTGATTCAGCCAGTGATCCACCCGCTCTATGTCGATGACCAGGCGGGCAGGATCGGACAGCGGCTTGTAGTGGCCGAGCGTTTCCACGAAGCGGCCGTCGCGCGGCGAGGTGCTGTCGGCGACCACGATCCGGTAATGGGGCGTCTTCTTCCGGCCCATTCGCCGGAGTCGAATCCGTACGGGCATCTTCTAAACGATTCCTGTCTCTGTGAATCGCGCTCCGCGAGCTCGCGGAACGCCGGCCGTGCGCCCTCAGGGGCGGCGGGGCAGACGCGAACGATACAAGCGCGGACGGCGGCTGTACAGCGAGGAAGGGCGAGAAAACCGCGCGCCGCGCGCGGCTCCGGATCGCCCTACGACGGCATCCCCGGCAACCCGCCGCCCCGCATCATCCCCTTCATCTGCTTCATGAACCTCTGCATTTCCTTGAACTGCTTGAGGAGCCTGTTCACCTCGGCCACGGGACGGCCACTGCCCTTGGCGATGCGCGCACGGCGGGAGCCGTTGAGGATCTCCGGCCTCTTCCGCTCGGCGGGCGTCATGGAGAGGATGATCGCCTCCACGTGCTTGAAGCGCTTGGGATCCAGGTTGGCCGCGGGAATCTTCATGCGACCGGCGCCTGGGATGAGCTTCAGCAGCTGCTCGAGCGGGCCCATCTTCTGAACCTGGCGCATGGCCACCAGGAAGTCCTCGAGCGTGAAACGCCCCTGCCCGAGCACCTTCTCCTGGAGCTTCGCCTGCTCCTCCCCGTCGATGGCGACCTGGGCGCGCTCGACCAGGCCGACCACGTCGCCCATCTGCAGGATTCGGCCGGCCAGACGCTGGGGGTCGGCCGTGTCGAGGTCGTCCACGCCCTCGCCCACCCCCACGAACTTGATGGCCTTGCCGGTGACGCCGCGTATGGAGAGGGCCGCTCCGCCACGAGCGTCGCCGTCCATCTTGGTCATCAGCACGCCGGTGATCCCGAGCGCTTCGTCGAACCCCTGCGCGATCTTCACGGCCTCCTGACCCGTCATGGCGTCGGCGACCAGGAGGATCTCGCTCGGCTCCACCGCCTGCTTGATGCGTCCCAGCTCGGCCATCAACGGCTCGTCGATCTGCAGGCGCCCCGCGGTGTCCACGATCAGCACACGATGCCCGAGCTCGCGGGCACGGTCCCGCGCGGCGAGCGTGGCCGCCACGGGGTCCCCGCCGAACTCGCCCGCGAACACCGGCACGCCGATCTGGCGGCCCAGCGTCTCGAGCTGCTCGATGGCCGCGGGGCGTTGGAGGTCGCAGGCCGCGAGCATGGGGGTGGTGCCCTCGCGGCCCAGCCGCCGCGCCAGCTTGGCCGCCGAGGTGGTCTTTCCAGAGCCCTGCAGGCCGACCATCAGGATCACGGTCGGACCGCTCGGCGCCGTGGCCAGTGCGGGGCGCCCCTCGCCGAAGAGGTTGGCGAGCTCGTCGTGCACGATCTTGACGATCTGCTGGCCCGGCGCCACGGCCTTGAGCACGGCCTCGCCGACGGCTCGCTCCTGGACGCGCGCCAGGAAGTCGCGCGTCACCTGGAAGTTCACATCCGCCTCGAGCAGAACGCGGCGCACCTCTCGGAGTCCCTCCTTGATCATGGGCTCCGTGAGAACGCCGCGCTGGCGCAGCTTCTTCAGCGCCGCGTCGAGCCTGGGGGCGAGCTCATCGAACATTGCCGCGGGTCTCCTCGTGGCACGGCGCGTCAACTCTGCATGGCAAAGTACTCCGCGCTCGCATATAATGGTGGAGCAGCTCGGGATCCACGTTCAGATCCATGACGGCATGACGGCTATTGGCGAATTCCTGTTCCCGGCACCGGCTCCCCGACGCGCCGGCGCGATCATCCGATGGTGGGAGGGGCGGCGTCTCGTCTATAACCTGGCGGTGGGCGCGGCGGGACTCGTCTCGGTGGGGACCGCGACCGCGATTTCCGCCTTGGCGGGCCTTCCCCTGCTCCCGTTGCCCTGGCAACCCGTCGTCATCTTCGGGACGATGGCCAATCTCTGCTACCTCCTCGGTCCGGCAGCCGAGATCATCATACACAAGATCTGGGGGTCCGCGTTGCTGCCAACCGGACCGGCGCTCTACCGCATGGGCCTCACGTTCTCCGTGGGGCTCGCGCTCTTCCCGGCTCTGCTCGTCATCCTCTGGCTCGTCATCCGGATGCTTCTGTTCGTGTTCTGAGGGACTCCGAAGCGGCGATGCGCGCCTCCCCCCTCATCCCACGAGAATGATCTGGCTCCGCCTGGTGCCGACCGACACCCACTGGACCGGCGCGCCGGACAGCTCCTCGATGCGGTGCAGGTATACGCGGGCGTTACGGGGCAGGTCCTCGAGCCGGCGTACCTGGCTCGTCGGCGTGCCCCAGCCCGGTAGGGTCTCGTACACGGGCTCCACGCGCCCGAGCGACAGCGTATCCGCGGGAAAGCGTTCGGTGACGGTTCCGTCGGGCATGCGATAAGCCGTGGCGATGCGCACCTCGTCCAGCGTGTCGAGCACGTCCAGCTTGGTGACCGCCAAGCCGGTGAGCCCGTTGACCTGGGCGGCGAAGCGCGTGAGGACCGAATCGAACCAGCCGCACCGGCGCGGCCGGCCGGTCGTGGCGCCGAACTCGCTGCCGAGCTCGCGGACGCGCTGGTCCATTCCCTCCTCGAACGCGGTCGGGAGCGGGCCCTCGCCCACGCGCGTCGTGTACGCCTTGACGACGCCGACCACCTCGTCGATGGCCGTGGGCCCGATGCCGGTGCCGGTCGCGGCGGCGGCCGCGGTCGTGTTCGAGGACGTGACGAACGGGTAGGTGCCGTGATCCAGGTCGAGGGCGGTGCCCTGCGCACCCTCGAGGAGAACGCGGCTGCCCGCGGCGAGCGCCGCGCTGATCTCCGGGCCGGTGTCCGTGGCGAGCGCGAGCAGCCGCGTGCCGAGGCCGAGCGCCTGGTCCATCGCTTCGTCGAGCGTGCGAGTGGCGCCCGCGCCGAGCTCGTCGAGTCGCCTGCAGACTCGCTCCTTGGCGGCCGCCACACGCGTGTGGAGCCGCTCGGCGTCGTTCAGGTCGATGACACGGACGCCGCGACGGCCGGCCTTGTCCTCGTACGCCGGACCGATGCCACGGCCCGTCGTGCCGATCTTCTCGACCGCCGCGCACTCCACCGCCTGGTCCAGCAGCTTGTGATACGGCAGGAGGAGCTGTGCGCGCCGGCTGACCCCGATCCGACCCTCGAGCGCCACGCCGCGCGCGGCCAGGGCGTCGTACTCCTCGAAGAACTGCTGGATGTCGAGCACGACCCCGTTGCCCAGCAGGCACCGCTTGCCGTCGTGCAGGATGCCCGACGGAATCTGGTGGAGGATGAACGGGTCGTCCCCGACGTGCACGGTGTGACCGGCGTTGGCTCCGCCCTGGTAGCGGGCGACGATGTCGGCATCCTCGGCCAGCACGTCCACGACTTTCCCCTTACCCTCGTCGCCCCACTGGCAACCCACGACGACGACGCACGAACCCTTTTGACGCATTTGTCCCAGGCGGAAGAGTTGGGCGCGAGGCATCCGACCAATGACAAACGGGCCTGTCCCCGCGAGGGGGACGGCCCGTTGATTGGTGTATCCTTTGGGGGAAGCTAGACGCGGCCCGAAGGGGTGTCAACGACACCCTGAGGTTGGCCGGCGCCCCGTCGCGGACGTCGGCCGGGCTGGCGCCCGCGGCCGAGCGGACGCGCCGCCGCACTCATAATCGAGACACCCTCCCACATCACCTCGAGCGCGCGATGCGTGGCTCTGAGCGCCGCCCTGCCGGGCGCCCAGCCTCCCTCCGCTCGGTCGTCACGGAAGTTATCATACAGTGTGTGGTAATTCAGCGCCATCGCCCTCCGCTCGAGGTTCCGCGGGCCCTTGTAGACGGCCGGAGCGCCGGGCCGGTTGCAGCGGCGGGCGCGGTTCGGCCTCGTTAGCTTGCACCTCCCGCGGTCCCGACCGCCTGCCCGGAGGAAAGCCGAATGCCACGCCTGCCGATCCTGTTCCTGGCGGTCGCGGTCGCGACGATCCTGGCCGTCCCGTGCGCGGCGAGCGGCCAGGACGCATTACCGCGTGTGGTCGTGCTCGCCACCGGCGGCACCATCGCGAGCACCTACGACGCGGAGGTCGGGGCGCTTCGCGCGGCGCTGACGGGTGAGGAGATCGTCGATGCCGTGCCCGGGCTGGACGAGATCGCAACCGTCACGGTCGAGCAGATCGCGAACGTGAACAGCCGCGACATGACGCCCGCCATCTGGCTGGAGCTGTCGGGGAGGGCCAACGCGCTCCTGGCCGAGCCGGACGTTGCCGGCGTGGTCGTGACGCACGGCACCGACACGTTGGAGGAGACGGCGTACTTCCTCGACCTGACGGTGACGAGCCGGAAGCCCGTGATCGTCGTCGGCGCGCAGCGCGCTCCCACCGACCACGACTCGGACGGGCCGCGCAACATGCTCAATGCGGTGCGCGTGGCGGTGTCGCCCGAGGCCGTCGGCATGGGCACCATGGTGGTCATGAACGGGCAGATCAACGCGGCACGCGAGGTCACCAAGACCAACACGCTCGACGTGGAGACCTTCCAGACCCTCGACTTCGGCCTCCTGGGCGTCGCCGATGTCGGGGCCGTGCGCTTCTACCGTGCGCCCTACCGGCGCCAGACGATTCCGCTCGACGACGGCGTGACCGATCTGCCGAACGTCGTCATCATCAGCGAGTACGCCGGCTCGGACGGGCGCGCCATCGAGCTGCTCCTCGAGGACGGCGACCTCGACGGGCTCGTCGTGGCGGGGCTGGGACTCGCCCACGTGAGCACGCCCACGCTCCGGGCCCTGCGGGCGGTTCGGGAACGGGGGATTCCCGTCGTCGTCAGCTCGCGCGTCCTCACCGGTCGGATCGTGCCGCTGTACGCCAACAACATCGATTTGCTCGACATCGGGGCCGTGCAGGCCGACAACCTCAGCCCGCAGAAGGCGAGGGTCCTGCTCATGGTGGCGATGACGAGGACCACCGATGCGGAGGAGCTCCGAGCGTACTTCAGCCGCTGAGCGCACGCTGGCGGCGGCGGTGGACCAACCGAGCGAGCCACCGGTCTGGAGGCCGGTCCGGCCCCGACCGACTCAAATGGTCCGGGCGATCCGTGCGGCCCTCAGACCCCCGCTTCGGCCAGCAGGTCCGCGGCGGCCAGGACGGCGCGTAGCTCGTCGCGCCGCGCGTCCGGCAGCGGCGCGAGCGGCGGTCGGGGCACGCCCCCGTGCAGCCCGAGCATGTCGAGACCGGCCTTGATGCCCGGCACGCCCATACCGCCGACGATCTGCTGGTGCACGGGCGCGATTCGCTCCTGAATCCGGCCGGCATCCTCGGTCCGGCCTTCCCGGAACGCCACGGAGATCTCGGCTGCGGCCGCCGGCGCCAGCAGGCCCACCGCCACGATGCCTCCCACCGCGCCGGTCTCGAGCGCGCCGTACAGGACCGCTCCGCTGCCCACCATCACCTGGAAGTCGTCCGCCGTGGCCTCCACGAGCTCGCCGACGAGGTCTAGTTGGCCGCGCGAATCCTTGATGCCCACGATGTTGGGATGCCGCGACAGCTCCCCGATCAGGCCCGTGGCCAGGTCGAGCGTGCTCAGCCGGAGGGGCACCTGGTAGATCAGGACCGGCACGGGCGCCGCGTCGGCGACCGCCCGGTAATGCCTCACCAAAACCTCGGGCGTCATGGCGCCCTTGTAGTACGCCGGCGGGCTCACCAGGACCGCGTCGGCGCCGGCGTCGGCCGCCTGCCGGGTGAGGTGGATCGTGTGGCGCGTGGCCTCCGACCCGGTCCCGGCGATGACGAGCCGCCCCTCGGGCACCACGTCGCGCGCGGCCTCGAGGAGCGCGGCCCGCTCGCCCTCGTCCAGCAGCACGGACTCGCCCGTCGAGCCCGCGATCAGCACACCGCTGATGGGGCTCTCGAACCAGTGCCGCAGGTTCGCCCGGAACGCGACGACGTCCAGGTCACCCGTGACGGGGTCGAAGGGCGTCGTGACGGGAAGGAAGGTGCCGCCGAGGTCCACCGCAGCGCTGCTCATCAGTCGCCCACCATCCCGCTCATCTCGTCGAGGACGGGAGCGGCACCTCCGCGCTGCCCCCTGAGCTCGCCGAACATGTTCATCTTGAGATCGAAGTCGGCCGGGTTGTTGGCCGCCGCCTTGGCGATCTCGAAGTCGACGCTGCCGTCCTTGACCAGCTCCATGAGATGCTGATCGAAGCTCTGCGATCCGTAGTGGTCGCGGCCCTCCTCGATCAAGTCGCCGATCTCCTCGATGCGATGGTGGTCCCGGATGCAGTCGCGGATGGTCGACGTGACGAGCATGACCTCCATGGCCGCGACGCGTCCGCCCGTGCGCCTGGCGACGAGCCGCTGCGAGACCACGGCCTGCAGCGACTCCGACAGGCGCACGCGGATCATCTCCTGCTCCGTCGGCTCGAACACGGCGATGATGCGCGAAAGCGTCTGCACCGCGTTCTTGGTGTGCAGCGTGGATATCACCAGGTGCCCGGTCTCCGCCGCCTTGAGCGCCGTCTCGATGGTGATCTTGTCACGCATCTCGCCGATGAGGATGACATCGGGGTCCTGCCGCAGGACCGATCGCAGCCCGCTGTCGAACGAGTCGGTGTCGGTGCCGATGTCACGCTGGGTGATGGACGACTTGTTGTCGCGGTGCAGGAACTCGATGGGGTTCTCCAGCGTCACCACGTGGACCTGCTTGTTCCGGTTGATCCAGTTGATCATGGCGGCCATCGTGGAGCTCTTGCCCGAGCCGGTCACACCGGTGACGAGGATCATGCCGCGATCGGCCGCCGCGATCTTGTTGATGATGGGCGGAAGGCCGAGATCCTCGACCGAGGGGATCTCGATGGGAATGGCCCGCAGCACGATCATGGGCGAGCCGCGCTGCTTCATGATGTTCACACGGAAGCGCCCCACGCCCGGAATGCCCCACGAGCAGTCGTAGTCCAGGAGCTTGTCGAAGTTGTCCCTGTCTTCCTGGAACGGTATGAGCTGCAACGCGATGCCCTTGACCTGTTCCACGGTCAGCTTCTGCTGCGTCAGCGGCTGCAGCTCACCGTGCACACGCGCGCGCATGAAGTCGCCAGCCTTGATGTGGATATCGCTGGCGCCACGCTCGACGGCGGCCTTGAACAGTTCCTGCATGCGATCCTCCGAAGTCTTTGGCGATGCTCGAAGACCCTGAGGCGGTGTCCGAAGATGATGTTCGAAGATAAAGATCGCGCCCTGCCGGCGCGATCAAACCATTTCGCCACGCCAGTTCATGCCCATCCTGCCGCGCACCTCGACGATGGTCTCGCGCGCGAGGGCGCGGGCACGCTCGGCGCCCTGATCGAGGATGCGGCGGACCTCCTCGGGGTGCTCCCGGAAGTGCCGGGCACGCTCGCGGAAGGGAGCGAAGGCGGCCGCGACGTTGTCCGCCAGGATGCGCTTGCACTCGACGCATCCCCTCAGCGCGTTCCTGCACTGGTGCGCCACGTCCGCGACCGTCTCGGTGTCCCCGAAGAACTTGTGGAGCGTGTAGACGTTGCAGACCTCCGGACGGCCGGGGTCCGTGCGCCTCACCCGCTGTGGATCCGTGACCGCGGTGCGCACACGTGCCCAGATCTCGTCGGGCTCGGCCAGGATGGGGATCGTGTTTCCGAGCGACTTGCTCATCTTGGCCTGCCCGTCGAGGCCCCTGATGCGCCCGACGCCGGGGTCGATGAGACCCTCGGGCTCGGGGAACGTGTCCCCGTACGTGGCGTTGAATCGCCGCGCGATCTCCCTGGTCAGCTCGAGGTGCTGGCGCTGGTCCTCGCCTACGGGCACCGCGTCGGCCTTGTAGATCAGGATGTCCGCGGCCTGCAGGATGGGGTAGTTGAAGATCCCGGCCGGGATCGACTCGAGCCCGCGCGACTTGTCCTTGTACTGCGTCATTCGCTCCAGGTCGCCGACCGGCGTGACCGCGTTGAGCAGCCATGCGAGCTCGGTGTGCTCGGGCACGTCCGACTGCACGAAGATCGTCGCGCGCTCCGGGTCGAGACCGACAGCCAGGTACGACACCGCCAAGTCCAATACCTGGCGAGGCATCTCCGCGGGATTGCCGCCGGACGTGATGGCGTGGTCGTCGACGATGCACCAGAAACACTCGTACTCGTCCTGCATGGCCACCCACCTGCGCAGCGCGCCCAGGTAGTTCCCCAGGTGCGCCTCTCCCGAGGGTTGCATGCCGCTGAATACGCGCTTCTTTCGGAGTGGAGGTTCGGGGCGTGTCATCCGTCCGGTGCTGTGCTGCGGCCACGGCGAGCGCCGCGCGGGTCGCGACGGCCCTGGCCCAAGCGAAAGGGCCCGCTAACTTAGCGCCCGTCCCGACACCGCGGCACCTCGACCCACGCCGAGGATGCGTGAACCCCCTCCTGCTCACCGCACGACGAGCGGCCGACGCCGCGGCGGCCGTCCACCGGCGCGACGCCGGCAGGGTCCTGCTGGCCGGCGCCTCGGAGAAGTCCCGGGCGGACTACGTGTCCCGGACCGATCTCGACGCCCAGGAGGCCGCGCTCGCGGTGATCGCCGCGCGCCACCCTGACCACGACATCCTGGCCGAGGAGAGCGACGAGGCGATCGAGGATCGCATGGCGCGATGGGACGGACGCCCGCTGTGGATCGTCGATCCGCTGGACGGCACGTCCAACTTCCTGCACACGCACCCGCAATACGCTGCCTCCGTCGCGGTGGCAGTCGACGGACGCCCGGTAGCCGGAGCGGTGGCGTGCGGGTCCACGGGGGAGCGCTGGTGGGCGTCCACCGGCGAGGGAGCCTACAAGGGCGGCCGACGCATCCGCGTGTCGGAGGAACGTCCGCTCCGCGACGCCATGGTCGGCACCGGGTTCCCGTTCAAGCTAATCGACGTGCTTCCCGAGTATCTGGGTCAGCTGGACCGCGTGCTGCGATCGTCGTCAGGCGTTCGGCGAGGGGGCTCCGCCGCGCTGGACCTCAGCTACCTGGCACAGGGGTCGCTCGACGCGTTCTGGGAGATGATCCTGATGCCGTGGGACTTCGCCGCCGGAATCGTGCTGATCGAGGAAGCCGGCGGGGTGCTCACGGGGGGAGACGGTTCCCCCCTCGCGCTTGCGCCGGGACCGGTGTTCGGAGCCAACAGCCGCGAGCTGCTGGAGGAGTTGAGACAAGCGCTGGGGGCGTGAGAAACGGGCCCGGGTTCCTCGCCCGGACCCGTCCACTGGTTCCACCGGATCGCAATGGGCTCCGGCCGCCGGACCGCGCGGCCGGCTCGGACGGCACCGCTCAGCCGGCCTTGCCGATCTGGATCCTGCGGCCCTTGGCCTCCTCCACCTTCGGCAGGCGGACCGTCAGCACGCCGTTCTCGAAGGTTGCCTTCGCCTCCTCGCTGCTCACGGTGCGCGGAAGCGTGAAAGACCGCTTGAACGCGCCGTAGCTCCGCTCCCACAGATGGTAGCGGCGCTCCTCCTCGCCCTCGGTCCGCTCCTCCGTCTTCTCACCGCTGACGGTGAGGACGTTGTTCTCGAGCTCGACCGTGACGTTGCTCTCGTCCATGCCCGGCAGCTCGGCCGAGAGGATGAGCTCGTCGCTGGTCTCCGAGACGCTCATGGGCGGAGTCCAGATCCCACCGTCGGCTGGCCCCGCGAACGGCGAGTCGCTGAAGAGCCGCGACAGCCGGTTCGAGACCTCCTCCAGATCGCGCCAGGGCGAGTAGGTCGTGGGCCGGTACTGGTATCGCGTGATCGCCATAGGTTCCTCCTGACTTGTTGCGCAGATCTTGCGCCGTTGTGCCCGCCTGCGTCGCCTTCGCGGCGACTGCGTTCCGAGCACTTGGTCAGCCTGCAACGGTCGTGCCATCCGGAGGAGTGGCCGATCCCGCAACTTTTGCAGGCTCAAGGGGTTGGGCGCAGCATACCGGCTGCCAGAATGACGCTCGGGACGCTCGCGGTCTGTCGATTCGGCGGAGGGGGTGGATCGCGCGGGGACGTTGCCGGTATCCTTCCATGTCGAGTAGAGTCGCTCCCTGATCCCAAGCCCGCTTCGTGTCCAGATTCCGAAAGTCCGGGAGCACACCCCGCCTGCGTCACCCCCTCGTCATGGTCGGGGCCGCGGCCGCGGCGCTGTCTCTTCCGGTTCCGACCTCCGGCCAGGAGCAGCCCCCGGCCGGGTTGGCCGCCGTCGAGGCGGCCCGCTCACGCGATTGCGTCGGGGTGCTCGGGCGCCTCGCCGAGGTCGATGCCAGCCTGGCTCCGCTCGCCACGCGCTCCCAACGCCTGATCGGCGTCGCACAGGCGGTGGCGCTCGAGGAGCGCTCCGTCGTGGACTCGCTCGACGCGTCCGACGAGGTCGAATCAGAGGTGCGCGCCTGGTTCCTGGCCGATCGGGAGCTGGCGGAGCGCTACCTCGCCGAGCGAGACGAGGCGCTCGTCGAGGAGAGGGCCGCCGCCCGAGAGGCCATCAAGGCGCGCATCTCCGCGGCCCTGGAGGCGGTTCAGGCGCAAGCCAACGAGGTGATCTCGAGCTCGGGCGACCTCATGTCCCGGGCTTCCGGGTGTGACGGAGCGGTGTTCATACGCGGACCGGTTCTGGAGGCCTGCGAGACGACGAGCAGCCCGGTGTGCGAGGCCGCGCGCGGCTCGGAGCCCGACGATCGCTTCCGGTTCGTCGACAGGCCGGAGGACCTGTGGGACCATCAGGAGCTCAGAACCTGGACGAGCCCCGGGCCGCTCCAAGCCGCGCCCGACGGCCAACTCGGCGGTGCGCGCACCGTGGCGATGACGCGCACGGGCAACCTGCTCGTGAGCGTCGCCTTCGCGCCGCTCCTGCAGGACCGCTCGGGGCTGACGCCCGAGGTGGCCGACCGACTGTCCGTGATCGACGACTCGCTCGGCATCGAGTCCTCGCATCCCGACATCGCCGTCGCTCCGTCCATCGGCCTGCACGCGAACCTCCCGAGCCCGCTCGCGGACGAGTCGGGCTACGTTCTCCATTTCGGCACGCCGGACTCGGCCGACGTCGTTTGGAGCGGGCCGAGCGGGACGGGGCAGATCATCCAGGCCTCCGTGCCGCTGGCGGCCGCCCACGTCGCCAGGCTCGTGGGCGGTCAGCCGATCAACTTCACCGCGGTTCGGGAGTCCGAGGCGGGTGCCCCCGAGGCCGTGTTCTCGGTCCAGCTGACCTCCGTGAACCAGGCGGCGGCCACCGGCGCCCTCCTGGCCTACATGACGGACGGCCTCTCGGCCGATCTGGCGCGGCTCGTGCAGCCCCGCAGCCGGTAGGGCGGCTCGTGCAGCCCGGCAGCCGGTAGGCTCCTGCGCATTGATGTTTCAACACCACGGCGGGGTGCTCCCGCACCGCTCCGCGCTGGGCTGCCTCGCCCTTGGCCTCGCGGCCTGCGCGCTCCCGCCGCCCGTCGGCGCGCGGCAGGGCGACGCGGATCTGGCCCGCGTCCTGCGAGGGCGCATCGAGGCGCTTCGGGCCACCGGGCGGGGGACCGCGGCCGGGCGCGCGCTCCTGGCCAACGTGGCGCTGCCCGCCTTCTACGAGGCTCGGGGCTTCGAGCCGGTATGGGTGGGCACGAGGGGACTGCCGCGCTTGGAGCAGCTCACCGCCACGATCGGCTCCGTCACCGCGCACGGGCTCGATCCCACGGACTACAACCACGCCACGCTAGAGGAGCTTCGGCCCCGCGCGGCCCGAACCGGCGCCGCGGTCGGCGACCTGGTGGACCTGGAGCTGCTCGCCTCCGACGCGTTCCTGGTCCTGGGCTCCCACCTCCTGCACGGGCGTGTGAACCCGGAGACCATCAACCCGGAGTGGCTGGCGAATCGCCGGAACACGGCGCTGGAGCTGATACTGGAGCGTGCGGTGTCGACGGAAAGCATAGCCGCGTCCTTGGAATCTCTCGCGCCCACCCAAGCGCGATACCGGCGCATGATCGCGGCCGCGAGCCGCATGAGGGAGATCGCGGGCGGGGGCGGATGGGCCCGGGTGCCGGAGGGGCCGAGCCTGAGCGCCGGAGCGAGGAGTTCACGGGTGAGGCCGCTGCGCGAGCGCCTGCGCGCCACAGGCGACCTCACGGCCGGCTCGTCGGACGAGGAGCTCTTCGACGCGGACCTCGAACGAGCCGTGCGACGCTTCCAGGGGCGTCACGGGCTCGATGCGGACGGTGTCGTGGGCGCCTCCACGACGGCCGCGCTCAACGTGCCGGCCGAAGAGAGGGCACGCCAGATCGAGGTGAACCTCGAGCGCTGGCGGTGGCTTCCCGCCGACCTCGGCGACCGGCACGTGGAGGTCAACATCGCAGGCTTCGGCGCAACCCTCGTCGAGGACGGGACGGCCCTGCGCACACACCGCGTGGTCGTCGGGCGGCGGTACCGGCAGACGCCGATGTTCAGCGGGCTGATGTCCTACCTCGTGCTGTCGCCGTTTTGGCATGTTCCGCCCAACATCGCCGCGCTCGACAAGCTCCCGCTGATCCGGAGCGACCCGAGCACCATCGCGGCTCAGCGGATGACCCTGCTCGACCACGCGACGAACCAACCGGTGGATCCGGCCACCGTGGACTGGTCCACGATGAGCGGTCCCGAGTTCAACCGCCTCTACCGGCTGCGGCAGGATCCCGGCCCCGCGAACGCACTCGGCGCGGTGAAGTTCATGTTCCCGAACAAGCACAACGTGTACCTGCACGACACGCCCTCGCGGGAACTCTTCGAGAGAGCGAGCCGAGGCTTCTCCTCCGGCTGCATCCGCGTCGAGGACGCGCTCGACCTGGCGGAGTACCTCCTCGCGGATCAGCCCGATTGGACGAGGAGCCGGATCGACTCGGTGGCCGCAGCCGGAGTCGAGCGCACCGTCCGCCTGCGGGAGCCCGTCCCCGTGCACCTCCTCTATTGGACGGCGTGGGCCGACGCCGACGGGGTGATCCACTTCCGCGAGGATATCTATGGCCGGGACGGTGCGGTGCGCCGCGCGCTCAGCGCGCCGCCACCGGGCCCATGAGCCGCCGCGTCCTGATCCTGGCGGCGCTGGCGCTGGGCGCGGTAGCCGGGGGCGTCCAGGGCCAGGTGTCGGACGACCCTGCCGAAACGGGCCGCCTCCGAGTAGCGCCTCCGCGCTGGAACGCGTCGGTGACGGCGCGTCCCGCCATTGCGGCGTTCGCGATAGGCATCGATGGGTTTCGCGTGCCGCACCGCGTCATGGCCCTGCACGTGCTACCCGGCGCGCGCGTCCAGATCACTTCGGACGAAGGGCCGCAGGCACGGCTCACGGTCTCGGACGGTGCCGGACGGGTGCGAGCAGAGGCGGGGGGATCGTGGAGTTGGGACGCCCCCGACCGTGCCGGCTTCTACGCTGTTCGAGTCGTCGCCGAGCACCTGCGCGACACGATCCACGTGACGTTCATGGTCGCCCGGCTCGCGGCGGAGGTGCGCGACGGCACGCTCAACGGCTACCGCATCGGCGCCTATCGCCCCCGGCCATCCTCGATGAGCGCATCGTACGAGCCACCCACCGGCTTCGTGGAGGCCCGACCCAACGACGCCGACATGCTCGTGTCGCCGAACTTCCGCCTGGGGCAGTTCCTCTGTAAACAGCCCGGCGATCCCAAGTACCTGCTGGTCTCCCCGCGGCTCCTCATGAAGCTCGAGGCGCTCCTCGCTGCAGTGAATCGAGCAGGCTACCGGACTTCGTCACTGGCCGTCATGTCGAGCTTCCGAACGCCGGCCTACAATCGCGCCATTGGCAACACCACAGACTTCAGCCGACACCTTTGGGGCGACGCCGCCGACGTTTATGTCGACGGCGACGGCGATGGTCGGATGGATGACCTGAATGGAGACCTCATCTCGGATCTGGGCGACGCCCGCTGGCTGGCGCAACGGGTCGAGGAGATGATGGCCATGACGGACGACCTGGAG
>Ga0299906_10001654_pt1 | contig 18954 bp, 18 predicted proteins | sample RVTome_14_FD_200259 | JGI IMG/M metagenome (GOLD analysis project Ga0299906, IMG submission 200259) | Soil microbial communities from uranium-contaminated site in the Upper Colorado River Basin, Wyoming, United States - RVT145D125 (version 2) ...
GTCCTGCCTCGCGGTCCCCGTGGCGTCCGCCGGCAGGGGCGCCGCGCCGCCGGGCGAGGTCGCGGGCGGCGTGGATCCCGGCTCATACGGCCAGGAGGCCCTTGTGGTCACGGGCGACGATGCGTCGAAGGTCTCTGTCGGGACGGGGCCGCCGCCGAAGTCGTGGGTCGTGGTCGTGGGCGTCGGGGACCCGGTGGCCGCTGGCGCGGTGGTCATCGTGGCCGTCGGGGACCCGGTGGCCGCCGGCGCCGTGGTCCGCGTCATCATGGGGACCGTGGTCGACCAGGTCGCTGTCGAAGCCCAGGTGGCCGTGGGAGACCACGTGGCCGGGGGGGCCGTCGACGTGGGAGAGGGCGTGGCGGTCCGGGTCGTCGGCGCGGGGGCCCAGGAATACGTGACGGTCGCCGTGGACGTCGTCGCGGCGCCGCCGGGGGCCGGGTAGGGCGTCGTCGAGGTCGCCGGGGCCGGCGGCCCGGTCGATGTGGCCACGAAGAAATACCGGGTGGCGTCCTGGACGGACCGGTCACGGAGGAACGCCAGATCCTGGTCGCCGGAGGCCTCCAAGAGGACGATGGAGCCGTCGGCCGCGTTGCGAAGCAGGTAGGTGCCGTTGCCGTCGTGCGCCTCGAGCCGGAACAGCCCGTCCTCCGGCGGCGCCGCGGCGTCGGTGCCCGGGGCCGGCGGCCCGGGTCCGTCCGCGACGAGCATGACGCCGATCGACGCGAGCACGATGCCCACGAGGAGGGCGGCCAGGCCGGCGGCCCACACGAAGGTGAACCGCACGCGGCGCGGCTCCATGAGGTCCAGGCCGCGGGCACTGAGGGAATGGTAGACCCACATGCGGTCGGGGTCGTCGTGGCGGCGGACCAGGTCGGCATCGACGAGCTTCCGCAGGTGCTCGGAGATGGTCGCCTTGCCGAGCCCCAGGACCTTCGCCAGCTCGGAGAGCGTCATGCGCCGCTCGCGGAGCCGGACCAGGATCTCCCGCCGCGTGTCCGAGGCGAGCAGTTTCAGCAGCTCGCCGTCCAGCGGCAGTTCGACCATCGACACCCGTTCCATCCGCACGCCAAGCGTCACGCAGGTATTTGGCCGTACGGGAGGGGTTCGGTGCCGACCGAACGGGAAAACGGCTCTCCTTCGCCGCCGAGGAAGGCGGCTTCGCCCCTCACCGAACGCTTCGGGCCTCGACCAGGAGATGGCCGCGGACGACGAGCCGCACCTCGATCTCCTCGCCGGGCGGCACCAGGCACGGGGGCGGTCCCACCACGCAGACGCTCTCTCCTGCGCTCCAGACGCCGTCGCCGTCCAGGGTGGACAAGGGCACCCTGTGGGTCTTGCCGTCCACGATGGCCGTCACGTACGCCTCGTCGTGCGCCAGGGGCTCTCCGCCGACGGACGTGAGGCTGAGCCGGCCGGGCGACGACTCGGCGCGCACCACCGTCAGCGGGCCCGGGTCCGGGGCGCCGACGTCCTTGACGGCCACCCAGACGAGCAGGGCCAGGAGCGCCGCGAGCAACAGGAAGAGCCAGACGGCGACCGTCACAGGGACGCCTTCGCGCACGTCGTCGTGCGGGCGCCGCTTGGCGGGCACGACCGCCGGTCGCCGCCTCGCGGCTTAAAGGCACGCCTCGGGCCTGCCGGCCGTTCGGCCCCGGGCGGACGTGGGGCGGAACGGACACAAGGTCTAAGACGGATCGACCCGCCTGCCGACCCGATGCGGCGGGCCCTCCTTGCGCTGATGACCTTGACCGCCGCCCTGGGCGGCTGCACCGATCCCGACTCCGACGACGTGCAGCTGGCACCGCCCGCCGAGACGTTGCCGGCGCTGCCCGGCTTCAAGGGCCTGCCCGCGGCGGAGGTCCCGCTCTTCTCCGCGCCGCTTCTCATCGACACGGTGCGCGCCGGCGGCGAGCCGGTCATCGCGATCACGCACGAGGGCACCCTCCTCGTCGCGGCGCACCCCGGCTGGACGCACTACCACCCGTCCGAGGACCCGGCGCACGTCGGCACCGAGATCCTGAGCCCGGCCAACGCGCAGAGCTACCTGTGGCGCAGCACCGACGGCGGCGCCACGTGGAGCCACATCGGCCTGCCGGGCCTGGAGGAGGGTCCGCGCGGCACCGCCTTCGGCGTCAGCGACCCGGAGTTCACCGTCATGGAGGACGGTACCGTCTGCTACACGGACCTGGAGGGGCTCGCGATGAGCAGCGTCGCGTGCAGCACGGATGACGGGCTGACCTGGCTGGTCGGCAACCCGCTCGCCTCCGGCGGCGTCAACGACCGCCAGTGGCTGGCCTCGAAGGGCGACGAGCTGTACTTCACGGCCAACTACTTCGTCGACCACCACCTCCGGGCCAGCACCGACCGCGGCCTCACGTGGGAGGACCGCGGCGACGTGCCCTGCGCCCAGGACCTCGTCGCGAACGCCCGCACGGGCCATCTCGTGGTCGCGTGCGACGCGGGCGTCGCCGTCAGCGAGGACGACGGCCGGACGTGGAGCGAGGTGCGGCGCGTCCCCGAAGCCGCCTCGGGCGGCCAGCGCATCATGGCGGAGCCCGCGATCGACGCGGCGGGCCACGTCTGGGTGACGTACACCACCGGAGAGAGCGGACTTTTCGTCGCGGGGACGCCCGACGAGGGGCTCACGTGGCCGTGGCGCTTCGACGTGGGCGCGCACTTCGCCCTGCATGCCGCCAGGGCGGGATGCGACACCGACCTCGACGCCCCGTGCCGCGACCTGGTCTTCGAGGACGGCGCGCCGGCCTCCGACCCGGCCACGGCCGGCACGTACGTCTGGCCCTGGATCTCCGCCGGGAGCGACGGCCGCTTCGCCGTCACGTGGATCGGCACCTACGCCGCCGTGGACTCGGCCACGCACGACGGCCCCTGGTCCGTCTTCACGGCGTTCTTCCTCGACGCCACGGCGGAGACGCCCAGAGCCACCGTGCAGCTCCTCACGCCGGAGCCGATCCACGTCGGGCCCATCTGCCAGTCCGGCACGACCTGCCAGGCCACCAGCCTCCGCGGCGACGACGCCGGCGACCGGCGGCTCGGCGACTTCTTCGAGACCACCATCGACGCCGAGGGCTTCCTGCACGGCACGTGGAGCAACACGGCCCGACAGCCGGACGACGTGGTCAGCCACCCCGAGTACGTCCGGCAGGCCGGTGGCGTCCGGCTCCTGAACGAGGAGGACCTGGGGGTCTTCTTCCCGACGCAGGGATGACGCGGCCGCCCCGGCGGCGGGGCGACGTCCGCAACGCTCATGTCGGACCCCCCCTAGGCCGGCCCATGGACCCGCGGCCCCTCCTGGTCGGCCTGGCTCTGGTCGCCCTCGCCGGTTGCATGGACACGCCGGCCGTGCCCGACGGCGCCGTGGAGGCGACCGACCCGACCGTCCCCGGCCTGCGCCTCCACGCCTGGGCCGAGCCCACGGCCGGCGGCTCCCTGCTCCGTGCCGTGCTCCGCAACGACGGTGGACTGGCCGTGCAGTACCGGACGGAGTGCGGGCATCCCTGGCAGAGCGGCGTCCATGCGCCCAACGGCACCCCGGTGCGGCTCTACGTGAAGGACCTCTGCTCCGACTACTTCTACGACTTCCTGCAACCGGGGCAGGGCATCGACTTCCGGCACTCGTGGGACCACGCCGACCACCCCGGCGACGGTCCGGCCGGATCGCCTGTCGCACCCGGGGCCTATGTCTGGCGGCTCCGCGTGGAGACCCTCGGCGGCCACGTGGCGGAGCTCACGACGGAGGTGCCCCTCGTCGTCCCCGTGGACGGGTGGGCCAGCGGACGCGACGGCGCGGGCCTCGTCGTCTACGCCCGGGTGGAGCCGCAAGGGCAAGGCCACAGGCTCCTGGCCTTCGCGGTCAACGAGGGGCCGACGCCGGTCCCGCATCCGGAACTCTGCGACGCGGAGTGGACGGAGCGTATCGTCACCCCCGGCGGCGGGGCGTTCCCAGGCCGCCCTGGCGGCACCTGCGCAGCCATCCGCCAAGGCGTGCTGGAACCGAACGGGACCGTGGCGTGGACCGTGGACTGGGAGGGCCGCGTGCCGGATCCGGACACCGGGGAGCGCCACCCGGCCCCACCGGGGCAGTACCGGTGGACCGTGGGCTTCCGCGTCGGCGAGCCCGGGGCGGAGCGCGTCGTCGAGGCCGTGGTGCCCTTCACGGTGTAGGAGCAGGCCGCGACAGCGCGTTCCAGAGACCGCCGAAGGGGCCCACGGCGTCCTGGCCTCCGTCGACGGCCAGGCAATGGCCGGTGATGAACGAGGCCGCCGGGCTGGCAAGGAACAGGCACGCCTGGGCGACCTCGTCCGCGGCCCCGAGGCGACCCTGCGGGACCGACGCGACGAGGGCCTCCGTGAGACCCAGCTCGTCGCCCAGGCGGCGCATGCCCTCGGTACCGCCGACCGGGCCGGGGCTGACCGCGTTCACGCGCACGTGGGGCGCCCACTCGACGGCGAGGCTGCGTGTCAGGCTGAGGACGCCCGCCTTGGCGGCGCCGCTGTGGCTGACTCCGGGCGCGCCGGTCCATGCGTACCCCGCCACGATGTTGAGGAGGCAGGGCTGGGCTGTGCCCGGCGCGCCCGCGACGGGACTCTCCCTGCCCTTCCGGAGCATCTGTCCCTGGAAGGCCCGCGTGACGTGCACCGTGCCCGCGAGCACGATGTCGATCACGCTCTGCCAGGCGTTCGGGCTCATGGCCTCGAACGGGGCCGGGAAATTGCCGGCCGCACCGTTCACGAGGACGTCGATGCCGCCCTGGTCCGCCTCCTCCGCGGCGGCGGCGTCCACGGCCGCGGCGTCGCGCACGTCGACCGCGTGCCACGAGCATCCGCCCATGCCGAGGCCGCCGATCTCGTCCGCCGCGTCGCGGAGGCGGACCGCGTCGCGGCCCACGAGCACGACGTGGGCCCCGTGGCGCTCGAACGCCTCCGCAACGGCGCGGCCGATGCCGGAGCCGCCACCCGTGACGAGGACCCGGCGGCGACGGAACAGATCGGGGCGGAAGGCATCCACGCCAGGAAGCATGGCGCCCACCCCATAGCCCTGCCGGGGCACCGGGACCGCTCCTGGACCGCTTGCGGGGACCGGTGCGGTATATGTATCCCAAGCCATACCCGCGGGTGTTGCCAAGGCTCAATCCCGCCCAGCACCGCTTGCTGGAACGGCACGTCGACCGCGCCGTCGAGACGCTCCGCGAGGCCGACCGCCTGCTTCGCGGCTCCGTCACCGACGTCGTCGACCGTTGCGTCGACGAGATCCGGACCCTCATGGCGTCCATCGACAAGGCGGAGAGCCGCATGGTCGCCTTCCGGATCGACGGCATCCCGGACCACTTGGTCCCCTACCTCGACAACCCGTTCGCCCAGGGCATGGCGTTCAACCACTTCTGCGCACGGGCCTGCCTCAGCCACACGAAAGGGATGAAGGAGTGGACGGGAGGCAACGGCGCCGTCGCGGCCCGAAACCTACCCTTCCTGCCCCCCGTCTACCTCGAGTTGTGGGAGGAGGGCCACCTTGACAAGACCCGCCTCACCGCCATCGCGAACCGCAACCTCACCGACGCGGCGTACGCCGAGATCGCGGAGCTGGTGCGTACCCGGCGCAAGGAGGACGTGGACGAGCGGCTGCTGCGGTTGCCACCATCGTACCTGAACGTGGGCCGCCGCGGCCCGGAGCAGGCCCTGGAGGCCGCCGAGGCCTACGGATGGGCCGCCCGGTTCTCGACGGTCGAGATCGCGGAGGACCTCGTCCAGGAGGCCGGCGACGCGCACCCCCCCGCCGCGGCCGCCGAGGAAACCGCCTCGTCGTCGGCCGAGCAGGCGGTCCGGCAGCTCCGGGCGGGCCTCAACGGCGCGCGCGTCGCGCCCGAGGTCGAGGAGGCGCTCGGCCTCAGCCCGGACCCGTCGGCCCTCGTCGAGCGGTTCCTCGCCGCGCACCGCCAGTCCGGCGACCCCGACCCGGAGGACGTCACCAAGACGCTGTTCTTCGCCCACGCCGGGCCGATGCAGAAGCTCGTCGCGGACGACAAGCTGCTCCTGCGCCACTTCCGTCCCGTCAAGACCCAGAAGCGCGGCCAGTTGTTCTACCGGCTCCTTGAGGCCATCGAGGAGGTCCTCCAGGAGAAGGCGCACCTCCCGGACCCCGAGGGCCGCGGCATCTCGGAGACGGAGGCCACGGCCGCGGCGAAGCGCGTCATCGTGGACCTGAACCAGGACCCGAACCGTTTCCTCGTCGTCCCGGACGAGTGGCTCGGGGAGGTGACCCGGAGGCACCTCTACTTCGGCAGCCGCACACGCAAGGAGGGCGCGGCGTACAAGTGGTTCCGCAAGATCGGCGACCGGTTCTTCCTCGGCGGCCACAAGACCCGCGAGGAGCTGGCCGAGCGGGACGCAAGGCGGGCGACGAAGGCGTCGTCCTGAAGGGCCCCAGGGCCGGCGGAACCGCGTATGGGTCACGGCCCTCGGTGTGCCTTCGTCGTCTCCGCCGCCGAGCCGGACAGCGGAGACGATGTCATGGAGCTCGCGGAGTGCTGCGCGGGGCGCAGGGCCCTGGCGCCTCCGACATCCCCTCGCTCCGCTCGGGGGCGGCGCTGCCGCGCGCCGCCATTCCAACACGCTTCGCTCACGACGACTGTGACGCGGACGGATCCTTGTTCCGATGCCGGGGCCTGCGACCCACCGGCAGGGTCCCCGACCTCGGCGGCGCGGACGGGTCGACGCTGCACGGTCGAGGGGAGCGGCACGTCAGGCGTCCGCTGGCGGTGACGCGGACCCGGATCCACGGCTCGTGGCTGCGTTTGCGGCCCGCCTCAGGCCTTGACCTTCTTGCCCTTCTTCGCGGCGCCGTTTCCGGCCGTGCCGCCGAGGCAGACGGTCTCCAGGAGGACGCGGCAGACACGGTAGGGGTCCATGTTGGCCGAGGGTCGTCGGTCCTCGAGGTAGCCTTGGCCCTGCTGCGCGGTGGCGAGGGGGATGCGGACGGAGGCGCCGCGGTCGCTGACGCCCCAGCGGAACTCGTCGATGCTGCACGTCTCGTGGCGTCCGGTCAGGCGCTCCGCGTTGTGGGCACCGTACTCGGAGATGTGCTCCTTGTGGCGCCTGCCAAGGGCTTTGCACGCGGCCTCGATGTGCTTCATGCCGCCCTTCTCGCGCATGGCCTTCGTGGAGAAGTTCGTGTGCGCGCCGGCGCCGTTCCAGTCGCCCTTGACAGGCTTGGGGTGGAGGGTGGCGGTGATGCCGTACTCCTCGCCGATGCGGTACAGGAGCCACCGCGCGATCCACATCTGGTCGGAGACCTCGAGGGGGCCGAGGGCGCCGATCTGGAACTCCCACTGGGCGGGCATGACCTCGGCGTTGATGCCGCTCATGGACAGGCCGGCCTCGATGCAGGCGTGCATGTGCTCCTCGACGAGGTCGCGGCCGTAGACCTCGTCGCTGCCGACGCCGCAGTAGTAGGGGCCCTGGGGCGGCGGGAAGCCGTTGTCGGGCCAGCCGAGCGGCTGCATGCCGCGGAAGAGCGTGTACTCCTGCTCCATGCCGAACCAGGGCTCTTGGCGTTTCGTCGCCTCGGCGACCTCGCGGAGCCGGGCGCGGGTGTTCGTGCGGTGCGGCGTCCGGCCGTCGGCGAGGAACACCTCGCACATGACGAGCACATGGGGGGCGCCACGGATGGGGTCGTGGTAGAAGGCGACGGGGCGGAGGGAGCAGTCCGAGTCGTCGCCCGGGGCCTGGTTCGTGCTGGAGCCGTCGAAGCCCCAGTCGGGAAGCTCGTCGACCGTGCGGATCTCGTCGACGTCGGGCAGGACCTTCGTCTTGCTGCGCAGCTTCTGCGTGGGCGTGTGCCCGTCCATCCAGATGTACTCGGCGAATACGACCATGGAGTGCCTCCAGGCAGGTGTACGCCCAGGACCCCTACTTAGTCATTCACTTGCACAAGAAACCACCCTAGAAATGGAACGTCTGAAAAGTTTGAGCCATGCAAATGCTTCAAACGTTCCCACGCCATGCAGGGAGCCGATGCCCCGTGGTACGAATGCGCAGAAAGGCGAGGTCGGCCTCCAGGACCGGCTTCTCCTGCACGAGCTGCTCCAGGACGGCCGCCTGAGCCACCGGGAGCTGGCCCGCCGCACGGGGCTCAGCCTCGCCACGGTCAACCGCCGCGTGCGGCAGCTCGAGCGGGACGACGTGCTCCTGGGCGCCACGGTCCGCGTCGACGCCGAGGCGGTGGGCTGGGGCCTGACCGCCATCGTCGGCCTTCGCATCGACAAGGGCCACCTCCGTGAGGTGCAGGAGGCCGTGGCCGAGGACCCGCGCGTCTTCGGCGTGTATGATGTCACGGGCGAGTGGGACGGTTTCGTGCTGGCGCGCCTGCGCGACCGCGCCGACCTCGACGACCTGGCCAAGACCACGCTGAGCCGGCCGCACATCCAGCGCACGAACACCATGGTCGTCCTCAAGACCGTGAAGGAGGACGCCTTCGTGCGTCTTCCGCCCGGCGCCTGAGGGCCCACGCCCCGACCCGCCCGCGGCTCCCCACGGGCGCCCTCGGGGGGTGCCGCTTTTTATCCCGGCTGCGCTCGCGGGTCCGAGGTCTCCGCCCCGTTGCCCTTGGATCCCGCGATCGTCCAATCCGCCGGCCTCGTCGCGCTTCTCGGATTCTCTGCCTTCTTCTCGATGTCGGAGACCGCCCTCATCAGCGCGGACCGCGTCCGGCTCCGGGGCCTCGCCCGCGAGGGCGACCTCCGCGCCCGGCGCCTGGAGCACCTCCTCGAGCGGCCCGAGCGCGTCCTGACGACCATCCTCATCGGCAACAACCTCGTCAACATCGCCGCGACGGCGCTCGCGACCCTGATCGCCATCCAGGTCTTCGGCTCGGCGGGCGCCGCCATCGCGACCGGCATCATGACGTTCGTAGTGCTGATCTTCGCGGAGATCACGCCGAAGACGCTCGCGGTGCGGCGGTCGCTCTCCCTCGCCCTGCGGGTGAGCGGCCCCCTCGTGGCCATCCACGCGCTGCTCCTGCCCTTCGTCTGGTTCTTCGGCCACGTCGCCCGGGGCCTGCTGCGCCCGTTCGGCATCACGTGGCAGGAGAAGGCCCCCTTCGTCACGCAGTCCATGATCGCGCAGCTCGTGCGCATGGGCGTCGAGGAGGGCGAGGTCGAGAAGTTCGAGGAGAGGGTCATCAGCGAGGTCTTCGACTTCACGGAGACCCCCCTGCACAAGGTCATGACGCCCCGCGAGCGCGTCCGCTACATGGCCAAGGAAGCGAAGCTCCAGGAAGCCCTTGAGATGGCCGGGCGCACGGGCCACAGCCGGCTGCCCGTCGCCGACGGCGACTTCGACCACGTCCTCGGCTTCGTGCACGCGAAGGACCTCCTGCGCTTCAGCGACGAGCAGCTCCACGAGGTGCCTGTGACGCAGGTGCTCCGCGCCGTCCTCCTCGCCCGCGACGACGCCCGCAGCGACCGCGTCCTGGCCCGCATGCAGCGCGAGCGGAAGCTCATGGCGATCGTCCAGGACAGCGAGGGGCACAACCTCGGCATCGCGACCGTCGAGGACCTCCTCGAGGAGCTCGTGGGCGAGATCCACGACGAGTTCGACCGGACCGAAGGGCCGGCAGGCGTCAACGCACCGTCAGGCGCGCCGTGAGCGCGGAGAGGGCGCACAGGCCGGCGCAGACGGCGAAGACGGCACGGAACGCCACGACGGCGGCGCCCTCCAGCGCGGCGGCGACCTCCGCGCGGGCCTCCTCGCCGACGGTGTCCGGGACGTCGCGGGTCGCGAACCGGCCCGACTGCGCCTCCAGCGCGGCCCGCTCCTCCGCCGTCAGGTCAGCGTCGTCCAGGCGCGGACCGACGGAGGCCTCGAAGACCGTGAGGGCGACGAAGGCGAGCAGGGCCACGGCGAGCAGGCCCCCCACGCGGGCGGCGGCGTTGTTGACACCGCTTGCGACACCGACATGACGCGCGGGGACGGCGCCCAGCACCGTCGACGTCAGGACGGGGACCGTGAGCGCGAGACCCAGGCCCGTGACGGAGAGCGCCGGCATGTAGCCGGTCCAGAAGGCGGCGGCGGGCGCGGCACGGACGAGGAGCAGGCACCCGGCCGCGACGAGCAACGGGCCGGCCACGAGCGGCACGCGTGCGCCGTACCGGTCGGCGAGGCCACCCGTGAAGCGGCTGAGTCCCGCAAGGAGGGCCGTGAGCGGCAGGAAGGCGAGGCCGGCCTGCGCGGGCGTGTAGCCGTGCACGTGGACGAGGAGGAGGGGCACCTGCACGCTGAGTCCCGTGAGGGCCCCGTAGAGGAGGACCGTCATGCCGTTCACGCCACTGAAGACCGGGTCGCGGAAGAGGCGTGGCGGCACCATGGGCGATGTGGCGCGCCGTTCCACGAGCACGAAGGAAGCCAGCAGCAGCGCGCCGCCGACGAGGGCGACGAGGGGAAGGGCCGTGACCCCCTCCGAGCCCGCGTGGAGCAGGCCGTAGACCAGCCCGCCCAGCCCCACGGTGGCAAAGACCGCCCCCAGCGCGTCCGGCCGGCCCCCAGCGTGCGGGGCGGGCTCCTCGACGCCGCGCAGCAGCCAGGCGACGGCGGCGCCGACCGGGAGGTTGAGGTAGAACACGGCGCGCCACGAGACGGACTCCGTGATGAGGCCGCCCGCCGCGGGTCCGAGGGCGACCGCGATGGACGTGGCCGCCGTCCACGTGCCGATGGCGCGTCCGCGCCGCTCGTCCGGGAACGTGGCGCCGAGCAGGGCGAGGCTGTTGGGCACGACCAGCGCGGCGCTCAGCCCCTGAAGCGCCCGCGCCAGGATCAGGGACACCCCCGTCGGCGCGGCGCCCGCCACCCCGGACGTGACGGCGAAGGCCACGGTGCCGCCGATCAGCACCCGACGGCGCCCGAGCCGGTCCCCGAGCGCGCCTCCGAGGAGCATCAGGGCGGCCAGGGGGAGCAGGTACGCCTCGAAGACCCACTGGGCCCCGACGGCGTCCATGCCAAGCTCGTCCTGGATCACGGGCAGCGCGACGGGGACCACGGTGGCGTCCAGGAACGCGAGGCTGGACGCGAGCACCGTGGCCGCGAGCACGCGCCGGCCGGGGGCCATGGCGGCGCCACGTGTCCAGGGTTCAAGGAAGTCCCGGTCAGCGGAGGGCGCGGCCGCAAGCAGCCGGCGCCGTGCGGCCGGGGGCGGACCGGGCCGCTTTTCCGGCGCCGCGGGGTAGGGCGGCCCGGCCGATGGACAGCTACTTCCTGCGCGAGGGGGACGTCGCCGACGTCGACCGTCGAGACCTCAGGGGGATCTGGGAACGCGACCGCATCGCCATCCACTACCCCGGCGACGGCCCGGTCGACCTGCAGAGCCTCAACCCCGGCGACTACCGGACGCGCGCCGAGAAGAACGCCGTGCGGACCTTCGCCCGCATCGCCCGCGAAGGCGGCTACGTGTGGTGCCAGTGCCCCGGCGAGGGATTCGAGCTCGTGGGCAAGGTGAAGGCCGGCACCAAGGTCGAACTGGTGGACACGCGGTGGCGCCGCGCACGCGCCCCGAGCGACGCCGTGGCGCCCCGCCGGCCCGGCGACCCCGCGGTCCTCAAGGTCCTGCCCCTCGAGGTCGCCAAGCGGGTCGGGCCGGACGAGCTGATCGGCCTCCGCGCGGCACGCCCCCGGAAGGCAGGGCTCAGCGAATGGCAGGCCTGCGGGAAGCGCCTCGAGGCCTTCGTCGAGGAGAAGATCCTCACCATCGAGTGGCGTGAGCTCTCCAGCGAGCTCCGGGAGACCGCCGCCTCAGAGTTCCTCCGCCACCACGAGCTGGAGGATGTCCCCCGCATGCGCTTCCTCCTCATGCCGGTGGGGCGCACCCTGCAGGAGATCGACATCTACGGCATGACGGACGAGGGGAAGGACCTGTACGCCCAGGTCGGCCAAGGCAAGCCCGACTTCCTGGAAGGGACAGGGAAGGTGGGGGCGCTCCTCGAGGTCCGGCGGCGCGACAAGGAGGCGGAACTCGTCATGTTCTGCGACGTCCCCGAGGTGGCGACCCGCGACGGCGTCTGGCTCGTGCCGAACAAGGAGGTCTTCGAGTTCCTTTGGCGGAACCCGGAGTACCTGCACCGGCTGTTCCTGTTCTGATGAGCGTCACTCGAGCAGGGGCTCGAGGGCATGCCATGCGCCGAGCCGCTCCGCATCGGCCCGCATGCGCTGCATATCAAGCGGCGTGTGGGCCGACAGCGTCTCCAGGCCAAGGCATCCAGCATCGCCGCGACGTCGTGCCGCAGCAGGGTCAACGCCCCGCGTCGCGCAGGATGGGGCACCGGCGCGCGGCTTCGCCCATGGTCCTGCCACGCGGGGAGGGGGGAAGGGTTCCGCAGGGGGGATTTCACATGAGCGCAGGCAGGCATCCGTCGCCGGTCGGGACGTAATGGCACCACAACGCCGGATCGACCACGACCGGCGCGAGCGGGTCCGGGTCGGCGGGGTCGACGTCCCACCACGCGCCGACGCCGCAGAGCGGTACGATCACGGTGCCCACGACGATGTCGGCCTCCGAGCCGGCGGCCTCGAGGTGGACGCCGCCGAAGACCTCAGGGCAGGCGCAGCCGCACGGGCCGCCCGCGACGACGGAGCCGTCCGTCTCCTCCCATCCGTCCATGTCGGTATCGTCCACGTTGATATCCCGCTGCACGGGGATGACATCCAGGTCGTCGCTGGCGGTCGCGGGGGCGGCCAGGAGCACGAGAAGCGCCGCCACCGCGGGCAGGGTCAGGTCGGTTCGGGTCCGCATGGGTTCCACCGGTGGCCGGGCCACCGCGTCACGGAAGCCTCCGGCGGTTTGAACGGCTTTTGGCTGATCGGGGGCGCGGGGGGTCCCGCATCGGCCGATCCGCGCAGTGCCCGGGGTATGGCTCCATCACGTTGGCGTGCACGCACGCCAGCGCACGGACCCCGTCCTGCATCGTACTTCGCCTATTCGGCGTAATACTCGGCAGGATAGGGTTCGGGCTTGAGGCCCTTCCGCTCGCGGATCTCGCGCGTCACCTTGTCCTGCAGCGCGTAGTCCAGGAGCTCGAAGCCCGTGTTCTCCGTCGACCACAGGCAACGGCCACCCGTGGCGCTGCGGATGGCACCGGCGAATCCGAACATCTCCGCGACGGGGACCTTGGCGGTGATCGTCGTGGAGTCGCCTTCCTGCTGCATGTCCTGGATGACGCCGCGGCGCTGCTGGAACTCGCGCGTGGCGTTGCCCATGACCTCGTCCGGCGTGCTCACGACGGCCTTCTGCATGGGCTCGATGAGCATCGTGCCGGCCGTCGTCATGGCGCCGTACATGGCGTTGCGGACGGCAGGGATCGTCTGGGCGGGCCCGCGGTGGACGGCGTCCTCGTGCAGCTTGGCGTCGACGAGGGTGAACAGGACACCCTGGATGGGCTCACCGGCGCGGGGGCCGGCCTTGACGACCTCCTTGAAGGCGTCGATGATCAGCTCGAAGGTCTCGTGGAGGTTCTGGATGGCCTTCGTGCCGTCCACGAGCATGCTCGTGGTCGAGATGGCCTTGACCTTCCTGGCGCGGTCCTTTTCCCAGCCGAGCTCGACGAGCTTCTGCTCGACCTCCTTGGCGTGCTTCTTCGCATCCTGCGGGATCTCGTTGTCGTGCAGGGCGCGCACGACTTCGTCCGACAGGGGCTGCGCCACGATGTAGAACCGGTTGTGGCGGTTCGGCGACTTGCCCTCGAACGCGTGCGGGCTCGGGCCCTTGACCGTCTCGCGGTACACCACGATGGGGGTCGAGGTGACGACCTCGAGGTTGTAGTCGCGCTCGATGCGGTGCTGGATGATCTCCAGGTGGAGTTCGCCCATGCCCATCATGAGGTTCTCGCCGGTCTCCTGGTTGATCTGGACCTGCAGGCTCGGGTCGCCCTTGCTGACGGAGCGCAGGACGTCCACGAGCTTGGGCAGATCCTTCATGTGCTTCGCCTCGATGGCGACCGTCACGACCGGTTCGCTCACGTGGACGATCCGCTCGAACGGCTCCATCTCCGGATCCGAGGTCATTGTGAATCCGGCCATGGCGTCCCGGAGACCGGTGACGGCGGCGATGTTGCCGGCGGAGATCTCGTCGACGGCGACGCGGTCCGCGCCGACCATCATGCCGACCTGCTGGACGCGGTTCTTCGTCTTCGTGCCGGCGACGTACAACTCGTCGCCGCGCTTGACCGTGCCTGAGAAGAGGCGGCCGAAGGCGACCTCGCCGGCGTGCGGGTCCATGATGATCTTTGTGACCATGAGGGTCGTCGGGGCGTCCTTGGCCTGGGCCTCCCGCATGGCCTGCCCGTGGGGGCTGTCCGCGTCGCCGTGCCAGATGTGGCGGATGCGGTACTCCTGGGCCACCTTGGGGGACGGCAGGCTCCGGACCACCGTGTTCAGCACGACGGTGGCGATCGGCGCTTTCTTGGCGAGCTCCTTCTCCCTGCCCTGGTTGCAGTGGTCGTAGATGTCCTTGAACGTGAACCCGGTGCGCTGCATGTAAGGCACGGAGATGCCCCAGTTGTGGTACGCGGAGCCGAACATGACGGTGCCGTCGTCGATCTTGACACCCCACTTGCCGCGGAACTCCTTCGGGAGGTTGCGGGCGATGAGCTGGTTCACCTGCGCGATGATCTTCACGAAGCGATCCTGCATCTGCTGGGGCGTGACCTTCAGCTCGTTGATGAGGCGGTCGACCTTGTTGATGAACAGGGTCGGGCGCACCTTCTCGCGGAGCGCTTGGCGCACCACGGTCTCCGTCTGGGGCATCGGCCCCTCGACGGCGCAGACGAGGATGATGCAGCCGTCGACGGCGCGCATGGCGCGCGTCACGTCGCCGCCGAAGTCCACGTGGCCCGGCGTGTCGATGAGGTTGACGAGGTAGTCGTCGCCCTCGTAGGCGTGCACCATGCTGGCGCTCGCGGAGTTGATCGTGATGCCGCGCGCCTGCTCCTCGGGGTCGAAGTCGAGGGCGCGCTGGTGGCCGGCCAGCTCCTCGCTCATCATGCCGGCGCCCGCAAGGAGGTTGTCGGAGAACGTCGTCTTGCCGTGGTCGATGTGCGCGGCGATCGCGATGTTCCGGATGTTGTCCAGGTTGCCCATGATCTGGGTGGCCTTCTTGATGTTGTCTTCCTTGCGTCCCATGCCGTCACCAGGAGGTTCGCACGCGCGCGCCCCGGCTGCGGGACGGCACGATCGCTGGGGCCCGGGGAGGCTCCCCTTGATAAAAGCATATGGGAGCGAGGACAAGGAGGTGGAAGGCGCCTGGACGGTGGCCGCGGCGTGGCCGCAAAGGGTTCAGAGCCCGCAATCCGGGCGGACCTCGGTGTCGGTGGCGACGACGATGCCGCCGGAGCGGACGATCCACTCATCTCCGGAGACCGTCACCTCGCAGGGCCCGACCTGTTCCGGATCGCAGGCGTCGCCGAGGCCGTCGCCGTCGCGGTCGGCCTGGCCGGTGTTCGGCGTGGAGACGCAGTTGTCCGCGCCGTCCAGGATATGGTCGCCATCGGTGTCGTTGCAGGATGCGGAGGGCCCGGTGCACGGCACGACATCGATCGAGACCTGCACGCGGTGGCGCGGCCGACCCCGTCCTGCGCCACGACGATCACGTTGTGGGATCCCGCCTGGGACGGCTTGGGCGTCCACGCTGCGTGCCCGGTCGCGGGGTCGCCGGACGTGGACGTGAAGGAGCCGAGGACGAGGGGACCGGCCGGGCAGCCGGACGCACGGTTGCAGGACCCGCTCACGGGGTGGTCGTAGGCGACGCCTCACCCCTCGCAGTGGCATCCCGCGGCAGGGCCCTCGCCCTGCGTGGCCTGGTCGCGCAGGCCGACGGCCGTCGTTCCGGTACCGGCCGAGGGCGGGCCGGCGTCCGGGACGATGAGGTTGCCGTGGTCCTGGGCACCCACGAGGACCGTGCCGTCCGAGATCACGGCGGAGGCGTCCGCCTCCTCCGCGAGCCCGACGGCGACGAGAAGGCCAGGGCGCCCCAGAGGAGCGGCAAGGGGCGGGCGTGCAGCATCGTCCGTGCCTGCATGTCCGGCGCGGGGGTCAGGCCCGCACAAAAGGCCGATCGGGACGATGCTTGCGGGGGCGGCTCAGCCGTGCGCCGCCTGGGGTGTCTGCACGGTCTCCCAGCGCTCGACGAAGCCGGCGACGAGGTGCATGAAGGCCTCGAGGCCGATGGGCTTCTCTGCCACCTCGTCGGGCCCCTCCGGCGGGTCGCAGCGAAGGCGCTCCGGCCGCACGCTCGACCACAGCACGTAATGGACTTCGGCGGTGGGGTGGCGCCTCCGCGCCTCGCGGATCGTCTCCAACCCGGTGCGGCCAGGCATCGACTGGTCCGTGAGCATCAGGATCCGCCCGTGGCGCGGCAGCAGTCGGTCGAGGAGGTCGAGGGCCTCCCCGCCGTCCTCGGCGTCGGCAAGGACGTACGGCCGCTCGGCCACGACCTCCTCCAGGATCGAGCGGATCAGCGACCGATGGACGAGGTCGTCGTCCACCAGGAGGATCAACGAGGGTTCGCGTTGTGCCAAGACCGACCGCCTGGGCGTCCCATCCCCACGGGGTCCTTGAACGTGACGGCCATCCGGTGGCCCGGGGAAGCGCGCGCGGCGGCGGGCAGCCAGGGGCCGCTCAGGCCGCCCCGGCCCAGTCCCTCAGGAGCCGGTCCACCAGGGGGCGCAGCCGCTCGGCCCGCACAGGCTTGAGGGCGACCTCGTCGACGGCGGGCATCCGCTGGAGGTCCGGCATGGAGGTCAGGAGAACGTGGCGCCGGCGTGGCCCGCCCGGCAGGCCCCGGGAGCGGCCCACGAGCTCGCACCCGTCCATGCCCGGCATGCGCTGATCGGTGATGACGAGGACCTCCTCGTCCTCCCGGAGGGCCCGGAGGACGTCGAGCGCCTCCGCGCCCCCTGGCGCCTCCAGCACGCGCCGTCCATCGTCCGCGATGGCCTCCTCCAGGGCGGCCCGGATCAGGAAGCGGTGCAAGGGGTCGTCGTCGACCACGAGGACCGTGCCCTGCCGCAACGTGCTGCCGGGTCCGTGGTCCGGTGCGTCCCGTGCCCGCGGCGGGTCCTGGGACGCACGTCCCCGTCCTCTCGCCTCCTGCGGGGCCTCCTCCAGGCCCCAGGCCTCCGTGAGCGTCTGCTGCATTCCCATCCCTGCCGGCACGCCGGCGCACCCATCACGCCCGCCATCCGGGATGGGGGCTCGGTGAAGAATCGGCGGAAGGCAGGGTAGACCCGGGGTCCCGTCCCCGTCACGGTCGTCGAGGACCTGCCTGTTGGTCACTGCCCTCGGTCCATGAGCACGGATCCGTCCGCGTCACCGACATCGAGGAAGAAACGTGATGGCAGGGCGGCGCGGCAGGGCCGGAGCGAAGCGACGGAAAAACGCCGAAGCGCCAAGGCTCGGGTCCAGCGTTCCGCCCAGCGTGCCGAAGGTCGCTGATGTGGATGCCAGATGCTCAGCGCCTGGGTGAGCCGCTCTAGCGGGCCGACTTCGCGATGCGCTCCATCTCGTCCTTCTTGCCGACGGCGAAGCTGGACGGGTCCGCCTTGGAGGCCTTCAGGATCTCGTCCGCAAGGCACTGGTGGGCGGGCTTCGTGCTCTTGTGGGAGCCGGCGAGACCGCCCATGGCGAGGTTGCGAAGCGCGATGTCGAGGCGGCGCTGGGGGGCCACGTCGACGCTCTTGGGGACGTTGATGCCGCCGTACCGGAGGCGTGTGACCTCCTCGCGGGGCGCGGAGTTCTCGAGCGCCTGCACGAAGACCTGGAGAGGGTTCTCCTTGGTCTTGTCGGCGATGCGGTGGAAGGCGTCCTCGACGACCTTGTAGGCCTTGGCCTTCTTGCCGTTGTAGACCTCGCTGCGCATCGCGTTGTTGATGAGGCGCTCGACGACGGGGATCTTGGCCTTGCCGAAGCGGCGGTTGGCGAACCGGGCGCTGTGGTGCGGCAGGCCGACGGACTCGAGGTTGATGTAGCGGGCCAGACCCGGGTCGCGGACCTCGATGCCCGCGGCCTCGTACTTGCCGAAGAGCGGCGTGGCGGGTAGTTGCACCTTGGGTCCGGGCGTGGCCTCCTCCTCGGCGATCTCCTTGATCTCTTGTTCCACTTCCGTGAGGTTTTCGTCGGGCATGGGGCTCACCGGATCGGTTTCTCGACCTTGCCCTTCACGAGCATGTCCAGGCTGACGTTGTTGACCTTGATGACCTTGTAGCGCACGCCAGGGATGTCCCCGTACGAGCGGCCCATGCGGCCGCCGATCCCCTCGACCATCACCTCATCGTGCTCGTCGATGTAGTTGATGGCGCCGTCGCCGACGGCGAAGGCGGTGATCTGGCGGCCGTTGCGGATCAACTGCACCTTGACGCACTTGCGGATGGCGGAGTTGGGCTGCTTGGCCTCGATGCCGACCTTCTCGATGACGATGCCGCGGGCCTGCGGGATGCCACCGAGCGGGTCCGCCTTCTCCTTGAGGCGGAGCTCCCGCCGCTTGAAGTAGCGGTCCGACCAGCGGAACTTCTGCCGGTCGTCCTTGAGTTTGCGTGCAGCGTTGATTCCAGTCGCGATGGGACTTCCTCCTGGTGATCAGGAAGCACCGGGCCGTGGCCCGTCCCGGCAGGGCCAGGGTGTGCGAGTGGCCGCCGACAAGAGGGCCCATATATGAACGTGACGGCGGGGCGCCACGGGGCTCTGTCAAGTTAGGGTCTTGAGCGGTCGCTGATCGATTCGGATCGGTAGGGCCTTGCCGGGTCCCAGGTTCTGGGGTCTGATGTGTCCAGCATCATCTCCCGGCAAGGCCTTGCGGACCCTGTACCAACTCAAGCCATATGAACGCCGACGGAAGCCGCTCACGGTGAAGTACCGGGCCGTTCGCGTGTGGTTGGCCGGTGCGAGTCTCCGCAAGACCGCGCG
>Ga0299906_10001655_pt1 | contig 18948 bp, 15 predicted proteins | sample RVTome_14_FD_200259 | JGI IMG/M metagenome (GOLD analysis project Ga0299906, IMG submission 200259) | Soil microbial communities from uranium-contaminated site in the Upper Colorado River Basin, Wyoming, United States - RVT145D125 (version 2) ...
CGGTGGCCGTGCCGCCCTTTTTCGGATTCAGCCTCGAGGCCGCGCTCGACGTCGAGCCGGCCGCGGCTTCCCAGATATGCACCGCGCCGGGAGCACCTTCATGCTCGCAGGCGGCCCTCGATTCCCGAGCTCGTCCGCGGCACCCACTCCCGGCGCGGTGCGTCTTGCGAGAAGCGATCAATGGACACCGGGGGCTCATGCATGGAACCGGGGACAAGTGCTGTCCACCTCCCAACGCACCGCTCGCCCTCGGGGCGGTGCCCTTTTTCCGATTCAGGCGCCGTGTCGGGTCCTTTCTCCAGGGTTCCGCGAGTGCGGCGGCTGGCGCGGCGCGCCGAGCGGCGCCTCGGTGAGCCTGGTTCGGCGTGCCTCCTCGAGGCGGTGGCGGTGATCGTCGACAAGGGCGTGGAATCCCTTCCAGGCGCAGACCTTGAGCGCGTCGTCGCGCTCACCGATCTCGCGCGCTCGCTCGAAGATGGGACGGAGGCGTCAAGATGACGAAGCATCGCGACCCCGAATCGACGGTAGATGAGTCGGGCCAACCCTCTCCCGGCATCGCGTCGCGCATGACCTCCATCAGTACCGCTTTGCGGGCTGCTACCGATCTGTTGAGAGAAGAGGAGGTCCGCACGATTGAGGACCTGGAGCTTCGCCGGCTCCACACGGTAATGGCGGAGCGCCTTCGCGGGATCCGATTGGCCTTCTCTGAGCTGGAAAAGTACCTCAAGCGGGTCTACGGAGAAGGCCGAGTGAGGAGTGTGGAGGACATCCAGGCCGATGTCGGCAGGCTCGCCGACACGATCCACGGGGTCCGCCTGGAGTGCCGGCGGCTCGTCGTGGAGCTCGGGCGTGACCACAGACCCCCTGAACCGGAGCGGGCCGAGATGGTCGAGAACCGGCGTGCTCCGAACGTTTCCTACTACCTGCACGGCTTTCTTGGCTGCGTCGACGACGATGAGCTCCCGGAGGTCGAGGAGAAGCTCCGTGAAGCCTCCATTTGCACCGCCGAGTCGCTTGCGCGACTCCTGGTAAGGGCGCGAAATGACTGAAAGCGCTGAGACCGGGGTCCGCAAGGCCGAGATCCGCGCGGCCTGGATGCGGATCAGTGAGCACACGGAAGGACTGCGGCGAATCACCGGTGAGCTGATCGACCTGAGAGAGAGCGAAGCACAGCGCCGGCAGGCGGATCTCGTAGCCCCTCGAGCCGGTGCAGGAGCGGCGCGCGGAAGCGCCCCTGCGCGATCGCCGCGTCGAGGTCGGAGTCGGTGGCGGCGATCACCCGCACGTCGACCCGGCGCGTCTCCACGCTCCCCACCGGCTGGATCTCCGGGTTCTCGAGCGCGCGCAGGAGCAGCGCCTGGACCTCGACCGGCACCTCGCCGATCTCGTCGAGGAAAAGCGTGCCGCCCTCGGCGCTGCGGAAGAAGCCCGTCTTGCGCCGGTGTAGGCGCCGCGCGCCTCCCCGAAGAGCTCGCAGGCCGCCAGCGCCGGCGGCAGCGCCAGCGCGTCGCCCTTTTCTTCGAGCAGACGCGCCTGCTCCATCAATAGCCGGTCGCTGCCCGGCTCGAGGCGCCGCAAGGCCTCGAGCGCCGCTTGCGCCTCGTCGATCCGTCCCGCGGCGCGGGCGAGCTGCGCTTGCCGGATCAAGACCTGGGGATCGTCCGGCGCCTGCGAACGAGCGCGCTCGATCGCCCGGGCGGGCCCGCTCGAGATCGGCGGGATCGCGTTCCTCCTTGAACCGCCAGAGCACGACCTGGGCCTCGAGGATCGGCAGGGCCGGAAAGCGCGGCGAGCTGCGCTGCAGAGTCTCCAGACCGTTGAGGACCTCCGCGCCCGAGAAGCCGTCCTCACGGCTCTTGAAACGCCGCAGCAGCCGCAGGTAGACCTCGTAGTCCGCCGGCCGCACCTCGAGCCGGAGGTCGTCCCGACGCCGCCGGAAGCCCGGATAGGTACCTCCCATATGACCGAGCACCGCGAGGCTGAGCTCCAGGAAGCGGTCGGTCTCGACGGTGAAGCCGGCGGTCCGGAGCACCCGGCCGTCGCCGGCCTGGAGTCGGCTGATCACCACCCGGCAGGTCGATCCGGCGCCGCACTCGAGCCGTGAAGCCAACGCCTCGTCGGCCGCCACGGCCCTGGCCAGAACCACGGGATCCTCGATCTCGGCCTCCGGACCCGTGGGCTCGAGCGCCGCGATTTCCCGGAACCCGAGAAGGCCTTGCAGCAGCGCCGTGCGCACCGCGCCCGCCGCCAGCTCGAGATCCTCCGTCGCGGCACCCGGAGCCACGATCCGCGTCTCCGGCACCGCCACGTACGTCGGCTCCCCCGGGCTGCGGAGCGCGACGTCGAGGCCGACGACCGCCAGGAGCAGGACCGAGACCGTCAAGGCGGCCGCGAGCCGGCGGCGGCGGGGGACGGCCGCGGTCAGCAGCGTCGTCAGCCCCCGCGCCCGCGGCCGGTCCGGGCGCGACGCGGTCAGGTCGGCCGCCGCCGTGGCGCGGGCCGGCGGCGCGGCGGCCGAGACCCAGTCGTGGACCTGGACGATGGCGGGATGGACGACGCGGGCGAGGGCTCGCGCCTCGCGGCTGAACCGCCGCCGGGCGCGCTCGGGCTGGCCGGCGTCGGGCCGGACGCGCTTGAGCGCGACCCGGCGGTCGAGCCGCTCGTCGTAGCCTTCGTAGACCTCCCCCATGCCGCCGCTGCCGAGACGGCCGAAGAGGCGGTAGGGTCCGACGAACCCCGACGCGGTCTCTGGAAACGCCCTCGTGACGGCCAAACGGGATCCTCTCGCTGCGAGCGGTTGTCGACGCCCCGCCGCCCCCTTCTCCGCGGGCCACCTGTCTTAGCGCGGCAGCGAGCCGACGCCCTCTACCTCACCACCAAGGCCGCCCGACTCGCTGCGGAGCGAAAGTAGCCTCGACGCGGCGCCTCACCGCCCTCGCGGCAGCCGCAGCAGGAAATGGTCGACCTCCATATCCCAACCCTGCGCCGTCCGCGACGTCGAGCGCCACCGTTCGACGCCCCCGGAACCCGCCTCGCGCCGCGGCTCGAGATCGGGATCGCCGAGGCACTCCCGGCGATAGCGCTCGGGCGTCCGTCCCCAGATCTTCACCTCGACGACGGCGACGTCCACGCCGCCGTTCCATCGCAGCTTCAGATCCGTCCGTCCGGCGGCCTGCAAGGCCTCGCGCTCGACCTGCCAGCCGAGCAGCTCGAGCCCCAGAGCGAGGATCGCCGCGAAGACCGACTCCGGCACGAGTTGCTTTCCCTGGCCTCCCGTGCCCGGCCGGAAGAAGTCCGAGCTGACCACGTGCAGCCGCCGGAGAAGCGTCTCGAGGTCACGAGCGAGCCTCTCGCGCGGCTGCGGCACGGACGGCGACGCCGACGGCAGGTTCAGCAGGCTGGCGACCGGCCGCACCAGGACCGGATCCGCCTGCGCCGAGCCCGTCACCCGGACGAGTCCGGCAGCCTCCAAGATGTCCAGGACATCCGTCGGGTCGAGCCGCAGGATTCCCCGCGGAAGTCCGCAGGCTTTCTCCAGATGCTCTTGACGGACCTCGCCGTCGCTCTCTCTCACCAGCTCCCACACCCGCTGCGGCGCTTCCGAGAGCCGGGGATCGGCGAACGCGAGTTGGAAGTCGCGCAGAAACTCGCGGTACTTCTCCTGGAAACGGACGAAGGCGGCGGCTACCGAATACTCCGAGGGTGACTCCTCGTCCCACAACGCCCCCAGTCCGTAAGTGACGAGCGCCGGATTGCCGCCGCTCGCCAGGTAGAGCGCCTCGATCGTCGCTTCGGTGAGCGCCGCGGCACGGTCGGCGAACGGCCGCGCCAGGGTCGCGATCGCGGCTCGGTCAAAGGGGCCGATCCGCACCTTGTCGGCGCGCGCCAGGAAGCTCGAGCCCAACGCGTCGCGGAACGCGAAGACGCCGATCGAGCCCGCCGCCAGGATCCCTACTCCGGGGACGTTGCGGCGCATTGATTCGAGACTGTTGAAGAAATGGCGGCCCGGCGGCTCCGCCCCGGGCGACGGCGCCTTGGCGTAGCGGTCGAGCTCGTCGTAGAGCAGCACCAGGTGCTCCCCGGCGTCCGCACGGGCGCGGAAGGCGTCGATGACCTCGCGGGCGCTCAAGGGCCCGGGGACCGTGACGTCGAGCCCGCGGGCCAGGGTCTCGAGGCACGCGCCGACCGAAAGCTCGGCCGGCGGCTCGTCGAAGAGCACGACGCGGGTGTCCGGAAGACGCTCGAGCTCGCGTTGGACCTGCTGCAAGAAGACGCTTTTTCCCATGCCCCGCCCCGCCAGCAGGACGCCGCTCCCACCGCGACGCAGCTCCTCGGCCAGGGGCAAGGCCTCGCGCCGAGGAACCTCGACGGACGGCTGGTTGCGTTTCCAGTCGTAGGGATTCATCGCCGGCAGTCTACCCGACCGAGCGGACTGCCGGCGTCTTCCGTCTCACTGCCCGGGCTGGCAGCCCGGCGGACGCCCGTTGGCGACGCACGGATCGATCAGCAGCGCGTCGACGAAGATCGAAACGAGCCCGACGTCGACGTTGAGCCCCAGGTCCTGGACCTCGAAGGTGAACTGGTCCGTGCCCGTGAAGCCCAGGTCCGGCGTGTAGGTCACGTCGGGGCTCGTCAAGATCGCCGGCACCGCCGTGATCGGGCTGCCGAGGGCGTCCCTCAGGGTGCCGTGGGCCGGTAGGGTCAGGATCGTGAAGGTCAGCGCCGGCGGCGTGACGCCCGGGGTCGTCAGCGCAAGCTGCGGCTCGAGGAAGCTCGCCAGGTTGCCCGCAGCCGTCGTCCGCACCTGCAGTCCGCGCTGAAAGCCGCCGCCGGCGAGGCCTTCGTCCACCCGGCCCTGGATCGAGAAGAAGGACCGGTCGCCGGTCAACGCCGCGAGGAGCTGCGGCTTCACGTCGAAGGTGAAGGTGCCCTCGTCGCCGGCCTCGGCGCCCGGCGGCACCGGCATGACGACGCCGGGGATCGCCGCCGCCGGCGCCTCGAAGTCGGAGTCGGTGAGCAGAGCGTCCTGCTCCGCGGTGCCGGCGAAGAAGAACGTGTCGAGCGAGTCGACGCTGCCGACCACCGTGCGAAGGATCACGTCGGCGGTGACCAGGTCGCCGGCCAGTCCCGCCAGGCCGCTGACGTCCCATTCGATCTGCACGCGCACGACGCCGTTCGAGCCGGCGCCGCCGACGGCGTCGACGGCCGCTGCCATCAGCACCGGCGACGAGCCCGGCAGGTCGTTGTGGTTGTCGCCGAAGCCGTCGCCGCCGGCGTCGGCCACGTTGCCGGCGATCTCGGCGCCGTCGATGAACGCCGCCTTGCCGCGGACCACGAGGCTCTTGGAGCCGGCGCCGGCGGTGCCGGTCAGGGTGATCGTGACCGGCTTGTTCTCGAACGTCGTCACCGACTGGTCCTGGGCGAGCTCGCCGAAGACCGCCACGGTCACCGTCGCCGTGTCGCAGACCTCCACGGCGTCGATCAGGCCGCAGGCGGTGAAGTCGAAGGCGTCGTCGCCCTCGAAGTCGTCGGCCGGCGCGTAGGTCACGCTCGCCGTCCGCCGCGGCGTTTCCGCGCCCTGGGTGAGGTCCTCCAGGGTGCCATGAGCGGGGCCGGCGGCGATCGAGAACGTCAGCGGCACGTCCTCGCCGATGCCGTCGCAGTCCCCGTCGCAGGGGGCGCCGCCCAGTAGGACGATGGTCACCGCGAGCTCCACTGCGGTCTCGGCGGCGGCGTCGAACGCGACCACCGTGTCGATCGGATCCGGCGACGGCCCCTCGGGCGCGTCGGGCGGGTTGATCCGCACCACCGCCATGCCGAACGCGCCGTCAGGGTCGGCGACCTGGAAGATGAAGCCGTCCTCCTCGTCGCCGGCGGTGTCGGGGGTGTAGGTCACTCTCGCCGAGGTGCGCGGCGGATCCGGCGGCAGGCACAGCGGGTCGTTGTCGGGATTGCAGCCCGGCGGGTCGCCGGGGAAGGGCGGCGGATCCTGCGTCACCGCTCCCAGCGTCCCCTGCGACGGCGGGCCGGCGATCGTGAACGTCAGGTCGTCGCCGTCGGGATCGCTCCCGGTCAGCGTGATCTCGACGGCGCCGGCCCCGTCGGTGAACACGTCCTGGGGAGCGGCGGACGGCGGCCGGTTGGCGAAGAAGCTGTCGAGCGTCACCGTGACGCCGATGCCCACGTCGACGTCGCGGCCGATGAAGGACCCGGTCGCGACGGAGCCCTGGCGCAGCCACAGCGTGCCGTTGGGCACGTAGAAGTTGGCCTCGACGCTGTTGCCGAGGCCGATCTGCGCCGCCTTCGGCGTCGCCCCCAGGTTGCCGCCGGCGCCGTTGATCCCGGCGACGTAGAAGACGACGTCGGCGGCGGTGACGGCGGCGCCCGGCTGCGGGCCGACGTAAGAGCTCTGGTCGGTGTCGAACCTCCCCGCGATGCGGACCTCGGAGGGGGCCGCGAACACCAGGTTGACGGCGATCCCGGCATCGAGGCTGCGCAGGTTGTAGATGCCGCCGGTGAAGAGGAGGCTGCCGTTCTGCTTGACGGTGACGTCGCCGTAGTCGCCCGGCGCGAGGACGGCGGAGCCGCCGCTCACCACGTGGACGTCCGCGGCGTCCGGCCGTGGCTCCGCGGCGACGAAGGGCGGCAGCGCGGCGAAGACCGGCAAGGGCAGCGCCGTGCAGGTGACGGCGCCGCTGCCGTCGTCGAGCTCGTTGCAGAAGACGTCGCCGCCGACGACGGCGCTCGACCGGACCCGGATGCTGTCGGCCTTGACCGCGAAACCGGCCGGCGTCGTCACCCCGAGGCCGATGGTCAGCTCCTTCTGCGAGGCCAGCGTCGGGCCGGGGCTGGCGTCGTTGACCACGACGTCGCCGTCGACCACCTGTGAATTCTGCTCCAGGAAGGCGCTGTTGGTCGCGACGATCACCGCATCGTCGAAGTCGTCAGACGCCGCTCCCAGGACCGGACCGGCACCGTGGAGGAGCACGAGCAGGAGAACGAGGCCGAGGAGGGAACGTGAGGACAAGTCCCTACAGGTCATGAGAAGCCACCTCCGGTCGCCGGCCATGCGTCCCCCTTTTGAGCCCGTGATGTCGGGCACAGCATTACATTCCCGGCGTCGGAAGTCAAGCTCCGCGTCGGTCCCGGTAGGGTGCGCACCCTACGAGCTAGCCCAGCGACCGGATATAGGCGACCAAGTCGACGATCACGGGGTAGGCGAGCTACCGATCTCGTGCGTATAATACTCCCGATGGCCGTAGGACCCGTGAAGAACCGCCGACTCTTCCCAGCCCTCGCCGCCGCGCTGCTGCTGGCTCCCGCCGCCGGCGCCGACCTCGTGATCCTGCCGGAAGGAGGCTTCCTGCAGGTCGCCGCCTACGAGGTCGACGCCGACCGCGTGCGTCTGACCCTGCCCAACGGCGGACGGCTGGTGATGGCGCTCGCCCGGGTGGAGCGCATTATCGCCGACGAGATCGTCGAGGCCGCCGCCGAGGAGGCCGCGCCGCTGGTCTTCAGCCTGCGCTTCGACCCGTCGCATCCGCGCCCCGAGACGCCCTACGGCGAGCTCATCTACGACGCCGCCGAGCGTCACGCCCTGAACCCGGCCCTGGTCGCCGCGGTCGCCCGCGCCGAGTCGGCGTTCGATCCGCGGGCGGTATCGATCAAGGGCGCGCAGGGGCTGATGCAGCTCATGCCGGCGACGGCCCGGCGCTTCGGCCTCGCGGGCGAGTCCGTCTACGAGCCGGCGCGCAACATCGACGCCGGCGCCCGTTACCTGCGCTGGCTCGCGGACCGCTTCGACGACGACCTGTCGCGGGTGCTCGCCGCCTACAACGCCGGCGAGGGCACGGTGGAACGCTACGGCGGCGTGCCCCCCTACCGCGAGACCCACGGCTACCTGCGCCGGATCTACGCCACGCTCCACCTCGCCGTCGACGACGTCGCCTCCGGCGTCGTCGCCGCGGCCGCCGTCGCCGGGCGGTAGACCGATCCGGTCGGAGGCGGCCGGTGGATTGAAGTAGGATCGAACGGTCATGACTCGCCGACGCCCCTGCCTTTCGCTCCCAGCGCTGGCCCTGGCGGTGCTCTGCCAGACGTCCGCCGCGGCCCAGCCGGAGCTCCACCACCAGGACCAGCCGGAGGGCTCGCCTATCCTCGCCTACTACGACTTCGAGAAGCCTACGCCGTCGGGTCCCGACACCTACTGGCTACGCGCGCAGAGCGGCGCCGGCGTCGACCTCTCGGCGGCGTTCCGGGCTGGCGGCGAGCGCTCGCTGCACCTGCGCGAGGTGCCCGAGAACCGCGACTTCGCCGAGTTCCTCGGTTACTTCGACAAGCGCCTGAACGGCGACGTCTTCGTCCAGTTCTACGTCCTCTTCACGGACCTCGATCAGCGCTTCAACTTCGGTCTCGCCGGGCCGCGGTGGTTCCTCAGCAGCGAGCAGCACGGCCACGCGATCTGGCTCGAGACCCACGGCGGCAAGCTCTGGCACCGCCCGGCCGGCCGCCGGGCGGAGGTCTTCACGCCCCGGCCGTTCACCTGGTACTTCGTCGACTTGGTCTACGACGTCGACGGCGGCGCCTACGACCTGCGGATCTTCGAGGAGAGCTGCGGCGCCGAGTGTACCGAGCCCTTGGTGGACCTGCGCCGCCAGCGCAACTTCGCCGACCAGGACCGTTCGTCGGTGCGCTTCTTCTCGTTCATCGGCGACCTGGAAGACGAAGGACGTTTCGACTACTTCGTCGACGACGTGCTCCTCGCCTCCGACCCGGCGGTACGCCTCAAGCCCTTCGTGGCGCCGGGACGCCGGCGTTTCTTCGTGGAGCTCTACGCCGGCGGGCGCGAGCCGCTCGCCGACGCGGCGCGCCAGGATCTCCTGTGGGAGGCACGAGAATGGCTGCGCGGCCGTCCCGGTCCCGAGGCTGCTGAGCTTCCGGACGCCGACCGCCTCGAGCGCGCGGCCGACGAGGCCTTCCTGTCCGGGGACCTGGCGCTCGCCCGCGAGATCTACGAGATCATGGCGGCCGATCCGCAGCGCCGCCCGCGCCTCGAGCTCAAGCTCTCCGACGTCGCCTACCTGAGCGGCGACGTGGCCGCGGAGCGGGAGCTGCGGGAGGCGATCTACGGCCGCCTGGACCTCGAAGAGCTGGCGCCGAGGTGAGTATGCCCGGCTCCCTTGATTCCCAAAGATTGGTCGCAAGGTAGGCCAACCGCGCTCAGGCGTCGACTGCTAAGCTCCCGTCGTCACCAAGACTACTACCCGGGAGGTCCAACATGGCGCAGATCGCGGAGCGGCTCCTCAAAGCCCTCAAGAAGCACGAGAAGAGGAAGGTCGTCGACCTGGCGGGATTTCGTGCCGCCTGCGACGAGGCCCGGCGACTCGACGAGACCGTCCAGCGGGACGAGACCTTCGCCGAGCTTCACCCGGCCCACGCCCTCCTCGTCGCCGCCCAGAACCAGCTCTCGGTCTTCGTCGAGATCGTGACCGCGCTTTCGGAGATGGAACGCTTCTCCGAGGCCATCGAGAGCGCCGAGGAGGAGTACATGCCGACAGGGCCGCCGATGAGCCCGTTGACCAACTCGTTCTTTTCGGCCTGGGCCTATTTCGACCTCTGCTTCGGTCTCAGGAAAGAGACCCTGGCGACGTGCCTGATCGAGGTCGGACGCGCCATGGGCCTGCCTGGGAGGCTCCTGGCGCTGTGGACGCTCCTGCAGACGTCCCGCCTGGGGATCTACGAGCACCAGGGGACGGAGGACGGCCTCACCGTGCTGAGCGAGCTGATCACCGGCGAGCGCGCCCGCTGCCTGGTGCCGGCGGGCTATCCGGGGCGCCGCGGGGAGCTCTGGCTGGCGCGGGTGGTGCCCTCTCCCACGCCGCTCTTCGACGGTTCCGTGGTCATGATCACGCCCTACCTGCTCCTCCAGCCCGGCAAGAGGGAATGGCTCGCGTACTTCGAACGGACGCTTCCGAAAGTCCCCGCGAAGGACGAAACGAGGGCGTACGAGACCCTCATGAAGCACGGGCTTTCCCGTCATTACTGGAGCGAGTTCGTGACCGAGGCGTACGTGAACCACCGGTCGGAGGTGATCTTTCTCGCCGGGTTGCCCGACGTCGACGCGAGCCGTCCTCACTCGCGGGTCAACCGCGACCGCGAACCGGTCTCCTATCGGGTGCGCGGATAGGTCGACCGTCTCGGGTTGTCCGCTGGACGCGGCGAGGTCGTCCATTGGACGATCCGACGACGTTCAATCGACGACGTTCAATGGACAACCACGTCGACCTGGTTCGCCGGCGGCCGCTTCCTGCGCAAGGCGCTGGCTTCCAGCTCAGGAGCGGCCACGAGCCAGACGCAAGAGAAGATGATCGACGTCCATCGTCACGCCGTCCGCCGACTTCCCAGTGGTAATCCACGCAGCTTGGACCGGCGATTCAACAGGGAGCTCCAAGACGACCGGCGACGCCGCCTGGTCGAGGCACTTCCGCTCGTAGGTCTCGGGCCAATCGGGAATTTCCTTGTCCGTCAACATCACCACGGCCCCGGCGACCGTGTCGGCCGACCAGTAGCTCGCCACCTGCCGATGGACCTCCTGGTAGTCGTGACGTCCCCAGATCTTGACCTCGACGACGGCGCGCTCGCGGGAGCCGTTGCGTGCGAGCCGGACGTCCGTGCGCCCCGCCACGCTCTGCGCTTCGCGCTCCACCTTCCAGCCGAGAAGCTCGAAGCCCATGGCCAGGAAGCCCGCGAAAACCGACTCCGGCACGAGGCGCTTGCCCTCACCTCCGGCGCCCGGACGAAAGAAGTCCGCGCTCGACGCGTGCAGCCGGGAAAGGAGTGCGACCAGGTCGCCGCGAAGTCGTTCCCGAAGGCCCGGCGCCGGCGAGGCCACCGTCGGCAAGGTGAGGATGCCGGCGATCGGGCTCACCAGGACCGGGTTGCCTCGTTTGGATCCGGCGACCCGTACCAGACCGGCGGCCTGCAAAAGGTCGAGCACGTCGGCGGCGTCCAACCACAAATCGTCGCCGGAGACGCTGCACGCGGCGAGGAGATCCGCCTGCGAGACCTCGCCGTCGCTGCGCCGCACGAGGTCCCAGACGCGCTGCGGCGCTTCGGAGAGCCTGGGGTCGGCGAAGGAGAGTTGGAAGTCGAGGAGGAAGTCGCGGTTCTTGTCCTGAAACTCGAGGAAGAGCCCGGCGACGTCGCGCTCCGTGGGCGAGGCCAAGGACCACAGGGCTCCCAGGCCATAAGTCGTGAGCGCCGGATGGCCCCCGCTGGCCAGATAGAGCGCGTCGAGGACCTCGGCGGACGAAGGCGTCTGCCGCGCCAGCAGCGGCGCGGCGAGCGCCGCGACCTGCTCGCGGTCGAACGGACGCAGCACCAGTCGGTCTGCCCGCGAAAGGAAGCCGGAACCCAGCGAATCGCGGAACGTGAAGACGGCGAGCGAGCCGGCGGCGAGCACCCCCAGCCCGTCAAGGTCCCGGCGCGTCAGCTCCAGGTCGTTGAAGAAGGCGCGGCCCGCGGACGCCAGGCCACGGACGTCGGCGTAGCGGTCGAATTCGTCGAAGAGCAGCACCAACCGTCCTGGAACGTCGCCGGCGAAGTAAGCCTCGAGGAGCTGGCTGGAACCGCGGACGCCGGCGGCCGGTACGCCCAGCACCGCGGCCAACTGCCCGAGGCAGGCGCGGGCGGAAAGCTCCATGGGCGGCCCGGCGACGAGGAGCGCGCGCAAGTCCGACGAGCGCTCGAGCTCCTCTTTGAGCTGACGCAAGAAGACGCTCTTGCCCATGCCGCGTCCGCCGAGCGCCACGGCGCTGCCGCCGCGCCGAAGCGTCTCGGTCACCTCCCCTGCTTCGGCTCGCGGGATCTCGACCCTGGGATGGTGGCTCTGCCAGTTGTAGGGGTTCATGGGCACGGAAGACTTTCCGGCGCCAGTCTAGCAGGCTATTCGCGAGTGACGACGAATGTCATCGCCGGCACCGACTACCCGAGTGCTGCAGGCCGACAAGACCGCCAGGCGCGCAGCTTGCCCGCGAACAGATCCCAGATCGCGGTACCGATCTCGCCCCAGATCGGCCCCACCGACACCTCGGCCGCCCGGGCCTCACCCGGTGCCTGCCGCGGTGGGCGGTCACGATCTCGACGAAGACCGCGAGCGGCGGCGTCCGTCGTGACGGGTAGGTGGCGAACGCGCCAGTGCCAGTCGGCCAGCGCCGCCTCAACTCGCTCCCGCCGCGGCCGCGACATCGTCAGCGGCCGAAACCCCCATCAGCTCGGCGAGCTCGGCGAAGCGGTCGATCGTATGATCAGGCTGGATGCTGTCGAAGCTGTGCCGGAGCTCTTCCTCCCGCGCTACGTCTTCTGGCGTCCAGTGAGTCACGGCGACCAGGATCTGCCAAAGGCTCCGGTCGTGGAGAGTCCCGTAACGCGCCCAGACCGACTCGACTCCGGCTCTCCTAGCCATGCTGATATCGCGAGTCAGGCTGTCGCCGACATACCACGACTCGGTCCTCGGAAACCCTTCCCACATGCAGATGTCACGTAGGAGTTGAGGATTTGGCTTGCGGTCGGCCAGAGGCACATCGCTTATAAACCCCGGCGGTGGACGGTATTCTTCTGTGGCGCCGGGGCGCGGGTGGGGTTTGAGCTCACGCTTCGACTGCAATGCGTAGACTCTCTTGAAGTAGCGATCGACATTCAGGAAGGAGAGACGGAAGTAGGCGTTGACCGGTGGTGCCTCCGTGTGGCCGACGATGTCGACGCCACTGCGGCAGAGGAGGCTAAGCGTCCCCGCCACCGATTCGTAAAGCTGCAGATGCTTGGTGCGAGCTTCCTTGAAGATCTGGATCGGCTGATCCAACTCGTGGAGCAACTGTTCGTCGGATAGATCGCCGAAGTGCTCACGCACCGCTGGGAGCTCGAACATCGCGAACGGCTGCTCGGAATTGCCGTAATGCTGATGAATCGTCTTGAACTCTCGCATCAGCCGTTCCTCGGGCACGGCGATGAGATCCGAGAGCGCGCGAACCATGGCCTGGAACGACCGGGCGAAGAAACTCACCCAGTCGTAGAGGGTGTTGTCGAGGTCAGTTACGAGAAGTTTCATGACTTTGCGAGGTGAGTGTATCGGATTTCGATCGAGCTTCGCTGCTCCTGATCGGCGGGCAGCGACTTGGGGTGTATGCGACGGATCGAGAGCTGAAGCGATTCGGGGCCGAACTCTAGCAAGCCGTAAGTATTGTGCCGCTCCTCGTCGCCGAGGTGGTCGTGGGCGACGCCGCTGCTTCCCAATCCCATGACGTGGAACTCGTGCCAGGGCTTGCCAGGGCTGTCCGGCACCTGCCGCGCTATCCGGGCGATGAAAGGCTCGTGCATGTGGCCATGTAAGACCAAGTCTACTTCATGGTCGACGATCCAGCGCACGATGGCCTCAGCGTCAAAAACGACGCTAGTCCGGTGCTCCGGGTAGGGGTCTTCCCGGAAAATCACGGGTATGAGGTGATGATGGAAGACCAGGATGCGGAAGGCGCGTGGGAAAGGCCTCGCCGCTGGTTCCTCGTGCCGGTCTCGCCGCAGGCGCCAACCTTGTCGATTGGCGGCGTCTTTGAGCTGATCACGGCCGACAAGCCCGTGGCCCTGGAAAATTTTTTTCTTCTGTTGCAGGAAGCTGGTGTTGAGACAGACAACCTCGACCGGGAGATGGTTTCCGAGCAGAAATCGCCGACCACAGCTCAGATAATCGTTGGGTTTATGCCGGTAGAGATCTTCGTAGAAGAGAGAATACGCAGCCCGGGCCTCCGCAAGTGCAGTCTGGACTGGCCGGTCCTTGTCCATAGGCTTGTCGGAGAAGCGGAGGTCGTGATTTCCTGGGCAGCAGAGGAACTGATGAAGCTCCAGCGTCGACCAGCTATGAACCTTTCTGATGAACTCGAGTGCCTGATCGAACTCTTTCTTCTCCCCTCCCCAAGTCAAGTCGCCCGTTATGAGCACTCCAGCAAGTTCTTCCTTATGGATCCTCTTTAGGTCCTCCTCAAGAGCCAGCGCCAGGTTCCGCTCAAGGGTATCGCCCGACTCGGGGAAGGCGTGGTGGCCGAAGTGAAGGTCCGAGAGCCACAGAAGCGTGTGTTTGTAGGATGAGACGTAGGTGGGCGGGAAGGGCTCCTGATAGGGCGCCGTAGTGTCCGCGGAAGGCGGCGTCGAACTATGTTCGCGATCCGCCTTGTCGTCGTACTTACGGGCGAACCAGATAGTGCGGTTTTGATCAATAAGTTCCTGAGTGGAGCTGATCTGCTTTCCATAGTACTTGCCAAATCTCGATTCGCCAGATCGGAAAAAGCCGTCGACGCGGACGGAGGTGAGGCCCTGCAAGGTCTTCTCGACCGTGCGGGCCTCAGGACCTATCGAGACCGTAGGGACCTCAGGACCTATCGAGGTCAAGCGGAACCACGCCAAAAACTTCGTCATATGGTAGTACTCAGGCGTCCATTCCGGTTCTGGTGACGGCACCAATTCGCGAGCGTGCCAGTGGATGTCGTCGCACTGCGTCTCATACAGCTTGTGCTGACCGGAATCGAGAAGATAGAGGGTGATCGGCCCGGCTTTCATCGGGTCAAGCAGCTCCGTATAAAGCTCCACCGGCACCTGTTCGCCGCTCTTATTCCACCATCCCCACCATGTGTATTTCTTGCCGTCGTTCTGGCCGCCGCGCTGCTCGATCTTCTCTTGGTGGTACTCGATCGTTTTTCCTGAAGCGATGCCGAGATCACGGAATCGAAGGATCAAGGTCGTGATTTCGCTGTTTGGCATGGCTATCTCTTCCAATAAGACCCTGGTGTGACGCTTTTGCCTGGGCTCCATCCCTTGCCTCGATCACCGAGTTCCGCAGTCGGCCGGACTCGGTCTGCCGCCCCACCAACGCCGCAAGGGACGACACGCCGTCCCGGCGTCAGAATCGAGATGCGGTAACAAGCCCTCATGGAGTCGGCCTCGGCGTCGTGCCGGAGGCATCGTAGCTCGTTTCCGATTGCGAGGCAAGAGGCGACCCGTGAGCGCCTGTTCGATCCCGCGTCGCTTCTTTGCTCGGTTGCTTCTCCTACTCGCCGCCGCCGGCTGCGGATCGCCGCGCCCCCGGCCGTGCAGGAGGCCGAGAGCGCCGCCGAGCAGGACGCCGAGAGCGCCGCCGTCGACGAGACCGCCGGTCTTCAGGGCGTCCCTCCCGCCGAAGCCGATGGGTTCACCTACTACCGCTGGGAGGACGTCGACGCGCTCGCCAGCGGATCGCGCGCGACCGAAGGTCCGGCGCCGGCGAGGCCACCGTCGGCAAGGTGAGGATGCTGGCCGGGCGTCACCCGGCAGCGCGACAACTGTGGCTTCAGCCGTCAGCTCATCGACGTCCGAAGTCCCTCCACAGACGCTCGAACTCCTCGCGGAACGCCGCCACCAGCCGCCGGTCGTCGGTCACGGCGAGGTTCTCCCGGTTGCGCTCGGCGGCGCTGCGCGTCCAGTTGTAGCTGCCGGTCACCAGCAGACGCTGGTCGAACAGCGCGAACTTGTGGTGCATGTGATCCTCGCTGCGGTCCACCCGCAGCGGGACTCCCGCCTGCGCCAGACGATGGACGTCGGAGCCGAGGTCGAAGGCCTTGAGGTCGTCGCTCACGATCCGCAAAGCGACGCCGCGCTGGTGAGCGCGGAGGATGGCACGGGTGATCCGGTCGTCGGTGATCGTGAAGACGCAGACGTCGACGCTGCGACTCGCGGCGTCGAAGAGCTTGCGCAGGCGAAGGGCGCAGTCCTGGTGGGGAGCGAAAACGGCGTCGGCGACCTTCGAGCCCGCGGTCGTCAGGAGCAGCCTCACCACCGCCTCCAGCCAGGTCAGGACCTGGCCCGGCCGAGCCCGCGCGGCGGCGCCGCGGGCCGTCGCGAAGGCGCGGCCCACGAGCTCCAGCCGTTGCTCAGGAGTGGGGTCGAGATCCTCGACCAGAGCCTTCAGCGCGCTGCGCTCGCCACGCGACAGGCGCTGGTCGCCGAAGGTCGCGGCGAAGTACTGCTCGAAGAGCTCGAGATCCACGGCACCACTATAGCGGACGCCGGCGGTAGAACGCCCGGCGCCCCGTGCGCCTCCCGTTCTCGCATCCTGACAGCGTCAGAAGGGCCGTCGTTCAAGGTCTGGTAGACGCCATAAGCTCCAAGGAATACTATGAGATCATGAAGAGCACGAAGGATCTCTGGGGCGGCGCGGCGGGCGACGCCCGGTGGGCCATGCTGGTGCCGCCGGCGCCCGGCGATCTGCGCATCGTCCAGGCCATGGTGAACACCGCCGCCGCCGTGGCGCGTACGGACGAGATGGCGAGCCCGCAGGCGGCCGCCGACTGGCTGGCGCGCTGGGGGCTCCTCCCCGCGGCGACGGAGGTCTCCGAGACGGACCACCGGCGCCTGATCGACACGCGCGACGGACTGCGCGCGCTCACCCGATTCAACAACGGCCTGCCCTGGGACGCGGACGCCGTGGCACGGCTCAACAAGGCGGCGGCGAGCGCTCCGCTCAAGGTCGAGATCGGCGCCCGGTCGACCCGCTTCGAGCCCGCTTTCGACGGCGTCGACGGCGCTCTGGGGATGCTCGCCCGGATCGTCGTGGCGGCGCGTATGGAGGCCGTCTGGCGGCGGCTCAAGCTCTGCCGCGGCGACGACTGCGGCCTGTCGTACTACGATGCTTCGGCCAGGTGCCTGCGAAGATGGTGCTCGATGGAGCGCTGCGGCAACCTGTCCAAAGTCCGGGCTTTTCGTCGCCGCCACCGGCGGTAGCCGCGCTGACGCACGGTGACGAGCCGCAAGCGGTTACGACAACATGGCCCCGCTGTAACCGGGGAGACCTTCCAGCGGCGCGAACGACCCGCGTTGTAACCGCTTACTTTTTTCAGCGGTCAAGACGACCGGCGTTGTAACCGCTTATTTTCTTCAGCGGTTAAATCGATCGCCGTTGTAACCGCTTACTTTTTTTAGAGGTTAAAACGACCGCCGGTGTAACCGCTTACTTTTTTTAACGGTTAAAACGACCGCCGGTGTAACCGCTTACACTTTTCAGCGGTTAAAAACGACCGCCGGTGTAACCGCTTACTTTTCTTAGAGGTTAAAACGACCGCCGGTGTAACCGTTTACACTTTTTAGAGGTTAAAACGACCGCCGGTGTAACCGTTTACACTTTTTAGAGGTCCGACCGACGCCAGCTCGGTTTGAAGCGCACCGCTGCTCCGGGCGGCGGTGGCGCCCACCTGACCCTGCGGCGGAAAGGCTCTGACCGTGATCTCGTCGTGGACCGTGAATGCCGGATCCATGCCATAGGGATCGACGTACTTCACCGGGTTGCCCAGCACATAAGCGTAGCGGTTCCAGCTCTGCGGCTCGCGAGGATTGCCGCCGGCCGGGTCGAAGCTCAGGAAGCGCCCGAGGAACGGGCTGCAGAAACGCGCGTGCATGTAGTCGAGATCGCCGCGCGCGCCCGTGCCGTTGACGTCGCGCTCGTGTCCGGTGAACTTCAGCGGCAGGTCGTCCTGGCCGATGCCGGTGATCTCCCTGCCGAACGGGTAGTAGGCATGGAACGCCACCTGCGCGCCGTTCTCGTTGGTGATCTGGCGCGGCGACCCCAGGTGATCGGGGTGCATGTGGAAGGTGTCCTCGCCGCCCTGCCCGTCCGGCTCCACCGCCGCCAGCAGCACGCCGTCCCGATAGACGTAGTCGCGCTTCCACTCCCAGCCCTGGCCCCAGGGATGGCGCCACTGGCGCAGCACGCGGCCGTCGAGGCCGCGGATCGTCCAGGTCTCCGACGAGCCCTGAGTCGTGCAGTCGCCGTTGACGCAGTCGAAGACCGCGATCCGCTCGTCGCCGGCGTTGTAGATGAAGATCCGGGCCAGGTCGGTGTTCGATTGCAGGTGCTTCATCGCGCCGACGCCGTCGACCGGCCAATGCTGGCAGGATCAGTATGGCTGTTCGAAATTGATGGTCAGATTGTAGTAGGCGGAAACAGGTTCATCGTTTAGTCTCGCGGGCTCGAACTTCCATTGACTTAGAGCTTCGAGACCGGCCCACACCAAGGTCAGTTCGCCATGGGAGGATCTGCGGTTCGCTCACGTTCCCGTCTTCGTCGATGACCACCTGTACCACGACAGAGAGTCGATCGAAGTCGTTCCGTTTGGCTGCCGGGAACTTCGGAGCCGGGGTCTTCTTATTACGCGGCGGCTTGGCGCCTGGCACCTGAACCGCGTCCAGGGTCTCCTCTCGGTCTGTGCGCAAGGGATGGTCCCGCAGGAACTGTCCTGCATCGCCGTAGGCCGAGAGGTCGTAGTCAGCTAGCTCCGGGTACATCTGGAGGCCGACGTGCCAGTGCCATAGCGCCTGAGTCTCGTCGCCTACGTTGACCGCCGCGAGAGCACGGAGCACGCTCACGAATCCCACGAGCGTGCCGGCCCCCTCGCCCGACTCTATCTGCTCGATCATCCGCGCGGTGAGCTCTTTGGCATCCCTGAGCGCGCGTCTTGAGCGTCCCTCCAGGATTCTCTCCTCGATCTTCGCCAACCTCTCAAGCCAAACCTCGACGATCGCCTGAGAGTGCTCAGTCGGTAGCAGGGTCTCGTCCTTTCGAGGACCCTGGCCGCTTACTCGGAGCACCCAGATGAGGGTGACAAGGCCCAGCAGGCAGACCGGCGTACATGAGCGCCTCTCGGCGCCGCGCACCACTTCGGTATCGGCCTTCGGGGTGATATCCGACTTCATGACGATCTCCTTTCGGTCCTCAAGCACCGGGCCGCCTCAAGCAGGCAGCTTGTCAAAACACTGCTGTCCAAAACAGCTTGGACGCCCATTGGTGGAGCCCGAGGAATGGGGCTCGAGGGGCCGGATTTGGCGAGAATCGGGGCTGAGGTCTCCATGGTTCTCAACGGCAGCTGTCCAAGACGG
>Ga0299906_10001656_pt1 | contig 18947 bp, 14 predicted proteins | sample RVTome_14_FD_200259 | JGI IMG/M metagenome (GOLD analysis project Ga0299906, IMG submission 200259) | Soil microbial communities from uranium-contaminated site in the Upper Colorado River Basin, Wyoming, United States - RVT145D125 (version 2) ...
CGGTGGGGTGGTGGGTGGCCGCGGTGCTGCCGCCTCTGCCGCCGCCTCTCGCCCTACCTGCTCAAATACTTCTCCGGAATCCGATGCTCCGGCCCCACCCCCCGCCACATGATGTTCACGACCCACCAGCGCTCGCCGTCCCACATGAGTTGAATGCTGTTGATCCCACGCTGGAACGGTTCCTCGTCGTCGGCGTTCCAGCGGGACTCGTAGGTCGAGAACACGTGCGCGATGTTCTCGAAGCGCTCCGCCAGGTGTCCCACCTCGGTCTCGAAGAAACCGCGTTCCTCGAGGAACGGCCCGCTGCGGGTGATGTAGTCTTCCACACCGAGCATCTGCGCGCGCGCCCGGCTGCTGCCTTCGGGAAAGCCGGTGGGGATGAGGCGGGCTTCCGGCAGCATGAGCGACCGGAACCGGTCCCAGTCCCGGGCCTCCCCTTTGGGACCGGAGATCACGTCGTACAAGGCCGTGAGGATCGCCTCGATGCTGGAAACGTCCTCGGCGGGGGCTGTGGGAACGGCGCTGCGCGTGGGGGTCTCCGTCATGGTGGAGTCCTGGGCGGCCGCCGGCGTGGTGGCGAGCGCGAGCATGGTGGCGGCGACGAGAGGTCGGTGCACTTGTGCTTCTCCTTAGGAACGAACGGGTGACCAGGTGACCGGTGACGGTTGCGGTTCAGGTAGTCGCTGTCAGCTACCGGTTGCCAGGTATCAGGATGCGACGGAGCCCCGCGGCGTCGGATACTCCCTGCTGATTCACGAAAGGGCTGGACCGTTTGCCGATAACGGGACCGTTGACAAAATACGTCACCCCCAGCGATATGGATCCAAACCCGGTCACCGGTCACCGGTCACCGGAGACCTAAGACCTGACACCTGACACCTGTAACCTGACACCTGTAACCTGTACCCCCTAAACACCCATGCCCCGCACCCCTCCACTCATCCTCCTCGCCCTCCTCACCGGCTGCGTGGCCCAGGAAGGCGGCTTCGTGCAGGAGTACACCGGCCCCCCAGGGAGCGGGGAGCCGAATCTCGCGGCGACGCGTGACGGGCGGGTGGTGCTCACGTGGCTCGAGCCCCTCGGGGCGGACTCTCACGCCCTCCGGGTGGCCGTCCGGGAGCCGGACGGTTGGAGCGAGCCGAGCGACGTCGTGTCGGGTGGAGCGTTTTTCGTGAACTGGGCCGATTTTCCCTCGCTCACGGTGCTGGACGACCGGACCTGGCTCGTGCACTGGCTGGAGACCACCGCGGAGACGCCGTACGCCTACCACGTGAAGCTGGCGTTTTCGCAAGACGAGGGCGCCTCGTGGAGTGAGCCGCTGGTACCCCATCGGGACTCTTCCGCCACGGAGCACGGGTTCGCGTCGGTAGTGCCGTGGGGTCTCTCGGGCGCGGCGCTGATCTGGCTCGACGGTCGCGGCATGGGCGCGGTCGATCCAACGCACGGCGAGCCGGTGGGCGACATGATGCTGCGGTTCACCACGGTGACGCGCGGCGGCGAGTTGTCGGACGACGTGGCGATCGACCCGCGGGTGTGCGAGTGCTGCGCCACCGCCCTGGCCCGCACGGGGCGCGGGCTGCTCGCGGCGTATCGCGACCGCAGTCCGGAGGAGATCCGCGACATCGCGGTGACACGGTACGAGCGGGGCACGTGGTCGGAACCGGTCGTCGTGGCCGAGGACGGGTGGCATATCACCGGGTGTCCCGTCAACGGCCCGCAGCTCGCGGCGAGCGGTGACGCGGCGGTGCTCGCTTGGTTCACGGCCGCGGGCGAGCGGCCGCGCGTGCACATCAGCTTTTCGACCGATGGCGGTCGCTCGTGGCGGGCGCCCGTTCAGGTCGACGACGGGTCGCCGCTCGGGCGCGTCGACGTCGTCATGATGGTCGACGGCTCGGCCGTGGTGGGCTGGTTGGAGGCGACGGGAGCGGGGGCGGAGGTGCGTGCCCGACGGTTCACTGCGCGCGGCTCGCGGGGGCGCTCGTACATCGTCGGCGGCACCGACAGCGCCCGGGCTGCCGGGTTCCCCCGCATGGTGCGGGTCGCCGACGAAACGCTGTTCGCGTGGACGGTACCGGAACGGGGGATTCGGGTCGTATCGCGGCGCTTCTAGCGCCCTGCCGCCCCCGCACCAGCCTTGCAGAAGGCTCGTCGCGCGGCGAGCTTGGGAGCCATGAAACGCTTGCAGGCGGTCGGGTCGGGTATCGTGCTCGCCGCGCTCCTCTACGTGGGGTTTCTGCCGGCGGGACCGCTCCCCGCGCTAGGGTCTTTTCTCGATCCGACGGACGGGGTCTGGGCGACGGCGCGCTCGGCGACACTGCCGGCGGAGCGGTCGGCGGACGTGACCGGGCTCGGCGGCGCCGTGCGGGTGGTGTTCGACGACCGCGCCGTGCCCCACATCTTCGCGGCAACGCTCGAGGACGCGGCCCGCGCCCTCGGCTACGTCACGGCTCGCGACCGGCTCTTCCAGCTCGAGATGCAGACGCGCGCCACGGCCGGCACGCTCTCCGAGATCCTGGGCAACGATCTGCTGGAGGCGGACCGTCAGCAGCGCGCGCTCGGGCTCGCGTGGAGCGCCGAGCAGGTGTACGCGGGTCTCGGCGCCGAGTCGCGCACCGTCAGGGTGCTCGAGGCGTACGCCGACGGCGTGAACGCGTGGATCGATGCGCTCCGCCCCCGCGACTATCCCCTCGAGTATCGGCTGCTCGGCGCCGAGCCGATGCGGTGGCGCCCGGTGTATTCGGCGTACCTCATCCGGTACATGGGGCAGGTCCTGTCGTACAATACGCACGACCGCTGGCGCGAACGGGTGGAGGCGCTCATCGGCCCAGAGGCCGCCGCGCAGCTCTTCCCGGTGAACAGCCCCATCCAGGAACCGGTGATTCCGTTCGCGGGCGCGACGGACCGCGAGGACGATCCGTTGGAGGAAGACCCGACCGATAGTATCGCTGCGGTAAACCGCGCGTCCGTCCCGCGCGCACGTCCCGTCGCAGCTCCCACCCGCCCGCTCTCCCGCTCTCCCGCGGAGGGGTCGGGAGAGGTCGTGGTCGGCAGCAACAACTGGGCGGTGGCGCCGGCCCGCGCCGAAGCGGGCTTCGCCCTCCTCGCGGGCGATCCGCATCTCGAGCTGACCCTCCCGTCGATCTGGTACGAGGCGCACCTGGTGGTGCCCGGCCAGCTCAACGTGTACGGCGCGACCATCCCCGGCGCGCCGGTCGTGGCCGTCGGCTTCAACCGCCAAGTGGCGTGGAGCTTCACCAACGTCGAGGCAGATCTCATCGACTTCTACGCCGAGACGCTCGACGATCCCGACACGCCCACGGCGTACGTGGTGGACGGCGAGTGGCGGCCGCTCACCCACCGCGTGGAAGAGTTCCGTGGCAAGCGCGGCCAGCTCCTCGCCACCGACACCGTGTACTTCACGCATCGCGGCCCGCTGCGGTGGTTCGACGGCCGGCCGCTCTCGACGCGCTGGGTGGTCCTCGAGGCGGAGGACGACCTCGAGCCGTTCCTCGGGATGGCCAAGGCCGGCTCGGTATCCGAGTGGCTGACGGCGGTAGCGGGCCTCACCGCCATCGCGCAGAACGGCGCGGTCGTCGACTGGCTCGGCAACGTGGCCATCCGCACCGCCGGGCGGTTTCCCATCCGTCCGGACAGCGGTTTCCGCGTGCTCGACGGTTCGACCGCCCAGAACGACTGGCTCGGCTACCTGCCGCCCGAGCGTCTGCCCACCGCGGTGAACCCGCCGCAGGGGTTCGTGGCATCCGCCAACCAGCAGCCGGTGCACCCGCACGCCGACAGCACCTACTTCGGCGTGAACTGGCCTTCGCCGTGGCGGGCCATGCGGATCAACGAGCTGCTCCGCGCCGACGCCGCCGTCACGGCCGAGGACATGATGCGCTTCCAGACGGATCCCGGTAGCGCCCGCGCCGATCGCTTCGTGCCGGCGTTCCTCGAAGCCGCGCAGCGGACCCTCTCCGAGTTCGAGGGCGGCGACAGCCTCCGGCAGGCGCTCGCGCTGCTCACGGAATGGGACCGGCGCTACACGAGGGAAAACGAGCGCGCGGTGCTGTTCGAGTTGGCGATGGATGAGCTGGCGGCCCGCACATGGGACGAGCTCCGCGCCCCCGCTCCGGACGGGGCCGCCGCGCGGCGCGTGGCCACGCCCACCGAGGCCGTCCTGGCCAATCTGCTCGCCGCCCCCCTCAGCCCATGGTGGGACGACCGTACCACGCCAAGCGTGGTCGAAAACCGCGACGCGGTGCTCAACGCCAGCCTCGTGGCGGCGCTCGCCACGGCGGGCGAGCGCTACGGGGCGCCGGATGGGGGTGGCTGGCGCTGGGACCGGATTCGCCGCGCCAACATCTATCACTTGTTACGGCTGCCCGCGCTCTCCGCCCTCGAGCTTTCCGTACAGGGTGGCCCCGGCACGCTGAACCCGGTGGACGGAAGCGGGCGCTGGGGGGCGTCGTGGCGCATGGTAGTGGAGCTGCGCCCCGAGGTGCGCGCGTGGACGACGTACCCCGGCGGGCAATCGGGGAATCCCGCGAGCCGATGGTATCGCGATCGCCTCGACCGGTGGCTCGCCGGCGAGCTGGATCCCGTGCTGTTCCCCGCGCAGCCGGGCGACCTCGCGGCGGAGCGGGTGTTGGCAACCTGGACCCTCAGGCCGCCGCCGGGAGCCGGATCATGAAGCCGCCGATCCGCGTGCTCGTCGTGGCGGTGGCCATGGGTCTCGTGACCGCGCTCATCGGCTGGTGGATGGTCCCGGTCGCAGGCGCGGTGTGGGGCTTCGTCGCGAGCCGGGATACCTGGCCCGCCACCACGGCCGCCGCCGGGGCGGGGCTCGCCTGGGCCGCGCTGCTCGGCTGGGCCGCCGTGCGCGGGCCGATCTTCGCCGTCGCGGGGAAAGTCGGGGCGATCATGGCCGTAAGCGGAGCCGGGTTGGTCGCCATCGCGCTGCTGTTTCCGATGCTGCTCGCGGGAAGCTCGGCGGTGCTGATGGGGAGCGTGAAACAGAAAAAATGAAAACGGCGATTGCAGATGTGAGATTGCAGATGGCAGATTGCAGATTGGGCAGCCGCACTGCCACCACTTCTGCAATCGCAAATCTGCAATCTGCAATCTGAAATCGAATGTCTCCCAATCCCACATTCCTGGAAGAAACGCTCGAGGCGTGGCGCGACGTTCGCGATGGGATCGTCGCCGAGGTGCAGAACATCCCGGCCGACCAGATGGACTTCCGGCCCTCACCGGACGTGCGGAGCGTCCGCGAGCTGGCGCAGCATATCCTGGAAGTCGCCATGATGATGACCGCGGAGCTGACGCGGCCGGATACGAACCTGCGGCGCGCCCCGTTTGCGCGGCTGGTTCGCCTGTACGCCGGGCCGGCGTATGAGGCGAACACCAAGGAGGATCTGATCGACCTGCTTCGGTCCCAGGTGCTCGAGGGCACGCGGGCCTTCCGGCGCTGCGGCGAGCTGGCGCTGCTCCAGTTCATCGAGCGGTTCGACGGGCGGCAGGGCACCAAGCTGCAGTGGCTGCACCACGGCATTGCGCAGGAGATGTATCATCGCGGCCAACTCGCGCTCTACGCCCGGCTTCTTGGGCTCGAGCCGGCCCTCACCAGACGGATCCGCGAGGCGTCCTGAGCCGGTTTCCGCCGTGGTGCGAACCCGCAACACGCGGCGTCCCAAGCGATGGGATCCGCCGCAGGCGCGGCGCCGCCCGCCCCCGGTAACGCGCCTGCTCGTCATTCTCTAAATCAAGTAAGCGCCACAATTTACACGTAACGCCGAGTCCCCGGCACGTCCCGTGCCTCGTTCGATGTACGGCGCACCATTGCAAGGTGCGTCTCGAGCGAGCGTACCTCCGGACCAGGGACCGGCCGTGATGCCCGATTGGCGCCCAACGAGGGTCTCCGTCAGCCTCCCCATCGCCGCGGCGTGGGTGGTCGCGTGCGGGGGGGATCCGGCCGGTCCCGTGACCGCCCCGCTGCCGGAGCCGGTGGCGCTGGCGTTCGTCGCCCAGCCCGCGGATGCCGTTGCCGGGAGCCGGATCACGCTGCGCGTCGCCGTTCGGGACCGCGACGGCAACCGGGTGCCCGGCGCCGCGACGACCGTGACCCTTGCCCTCCTGGGAGGACCCACCGGGGGCCGGCTGGTGGGGACCGCCGTGCGCAGCGCGGATAGCGGCGAAGCCGTGTTCGACGATCTGTCCGTCGAGCGCGCGGGCGATGACTACCGGCTCGTCGCCACCGCCACCCACCTTCATCCGGACACGACGGCGCCGGTTGCGGTCACGGCGGCCAATCCCGCGTCCGTGACCTCGCCCGTGGGCGGTGCGCTCGAGGGTGCCGCGTCCGCGATGCTCCCCGATCCCATTCGCGTAACCGTGACCGACCGCTTCGGCAATGCCGTCGCCGGCGCCGAAATCGGGTGGCGCGTGATGGCCGGCAGCGGGAGCGTCGACCGGACCAACACGATCACCGACTCCGGCGGGGCCGCCGAAGTACGCTGGACCCTCGGTCCGGCGGCCGGCGAGGGCAACAATGCCTTGCGCGCCGCGGTGCTCGACGTGGACTCGGTCACGTTCACCGCCTCGGCGCGCGCGGGACCCGCGGCACTGCTGACGGCGATGGCCGGAGACGGCCAGACCGCGACCGTCGGGACGGCGGTTGCGCTGCCGCCCGCGGTGCGCGTGCACGACGCGGCGGGCAATCCTGTGCCCGGCGTGGTGGTCACGTTCCGCGTGGTCGCGGGTGGCGGGCGCGTCGAGGGATTGTCCGCCGCGACGGACGCGCAAGGCGAGGCGTGGGTGGGGCGCTGGACGCTAGGCGCCGAGGCGGGCGACGCCAACAACGTGCTCGAGGCGCTCGTGGCTGGCATCGGGGCCGTGACGTTCACGGCCACCGCGGTGGCGGGAAGCGGTGCGGGTCTCTCCGCCGTCGTGGGCAACGGGCAGACCGCGGCCGCCGGCACGGCGGTCTCGACGCCGCCCGCCGTCCGCATCACCGACGCGCTCGGCAATGCGGTACCGGGCGTCGCCGTGCGTTTCGCCGTGACCGCCGGTGGCGGTATGGTGACCGGTGCCGAGCCCGTGAGCGACGACGCGGGCATCGCGGCGGCCGAGCGGTGGACGCTCGGGACGGCAGCCGGCGCGGACAGCGACGTGCTGTACGCCGTCGTGTCGGGACTCGACTCGGTGCGGTTCACGGCGTCCGCCATCGCGGGGCCGGCCGCCGCCGTCGCCATCGCGGCCGGCGACGGGCAGGAGGTGCCGGCGGGCACCGAGCTGCCGGTGCCGCCCGCCGTGCGCGTATCCGATCAGTTCGGGAACGCCGTGTCGGGGAGCAGCGTGACCTTCCGCGTCATCGCCGGCGGCGGATTCGTGACCGGAACGCCCGCCGTGACCGCCGGCGACGGCGTCGCGGCGGTCGACCGCTGGACCCTCGGCCCCGGTGCGGGAACGGACAACAATAGGCTGCGCGCGGTCGTGCCGGGCGTCGACTCGGTGACGTTCACCGCGACGGGCCATGTGGGCACGCCGGCCAGCGTCACGATCGTGGCCGGCGACGGGCAGAGTGCCACCGTGGGCACGGCGGTGTTCGCGAGCCCGGCGGTGAGGGTGCGGGACGCGGTGGGGAATCCGGTGCCCGGGGCGGCGGTCGGATTCGACGTGATCGCGGGAGACGGCGCCATCGGCGGCTCGCCCGCCCTGACTGACGCGATGGGCATCGCAATGGTGGGAAGCTGGACGCTCGGTACCGCCGCCGGGACCGCGAACAACGCCGTGCGGGCGGGCGTGGTGGGGGTCGACTCGGTGACGTTCACCGCGTCCGCCGCGCCGGCCGGGCCCGCCACCCTGGCGATCGAGTCGGGTGACACGCAGACCGCCCCCGTCGGCACCGTGGTGGCGTTGGCGCCCGCGGTGCGCGTGCGCGACGCCTACGGCAACGCGACGCCGGGCGTCGCCGTGACCTTCACCACCCCGACGGGCGGACTCCTCACGGGCACGCCCGCGATCACCGCGGCGGACGGCGTCGCGACGCTGGGAAGCTGGACGCTCGGCGCGGCCGGCGTCGCGGCCAACCTGCTTCAGGCCGCCGTCGTCGGCGCCGGCGCCGTGGCATTCACCGCCTCCGGAACCGTCACGCTCACCACGATCGCGGCGGGCGTCAGCGGCGACGGCGACGCGCCCCACGATTGTGCGGTGACGCAGGTCGGCGTGGCCGTGTGTTGGGGCGAGAACGCCGACGGCCAGCTGGGCGACGGCACCCGGACCGACAGTGAGGGGCCGGTGCTCGTGATGGGTGCTCTGACGTTCGCGTCGGTCAGCGCCGGCGGGAGGCACAGCTGCGGCATCACACCCGCGGGCGCGGCGTACTGCTGGGGCCGGAACGCGGACGGGCAGCTCGGCGACGGCACCGTCACGAGCCGGATATCGCCGGTGCCGGTGACGGGCGGGCTTACGTTCGCATCGGCGAGCGCGGGCGTGGCGCACACGTGCGGCGTCACGGTGGGTGGGGCGCTGTACTGCTGGGGCCGTAACTTGACCGGCCAGGTCGGCGAGGGCACGAGCACGTCGCGCAACACGCCGGTGGCGGTGAACGTCGCCGGTGCGGCGGTCGCGATGGTGAGCGCCGGCTCGGCGCACACGTGCGCGGTGACGGTGGCGGGCGCGGCGTACTGTTGGGGCCGTAACCTCGACGGTGCGCTCGGCGCGGGCGACGGCAGCCCCGATCAACGCACGGTCCCCACCGTCGTGGCCGGCGGGCACAGCTTCGCGACGGTCGCCGCCGGCCGGGCGCACACGTGCGGCGTCACCACGTCGCAGGCCGCCTATTGCTGGGGCCAGAACGACGACGGCGAGTTGGGCGACGGCACGAACACGCCGCGCTTCACGCCGGCCGCCGTGAGCGGAGGGGTGGCGTTCGTCTCGGTGGGCGCCGGCGGCGGCAGCGAGTCCGCGCTCGGCTCGGACGACTACAGCTGCGGGCGCACGCCCGGCGGCGCGGCGTGGTGCTGGGGGAGCAACGTGAGCGGGCAGCTCGGTACCGGCGGTGGCGCGGACACGAACGTTCCCGTGCCGGTGGACGGCGGGCTGTTATTCGATGTGGTCCTGAGCGGCAGCGACCACGCGTGCGGCCTGAGCGCCGCCGGCGTGGCCTATTGCTGGGGGGCCGACTGGGATCCGGCGCCGCTCAGCGTGCCCGGGCAGCCGTGACTCGTCCGCCTTGCCCGCGCGGTGCCGCCTGTCGCACCTTACCCGCCCATGCCGGAACCGCATACGCCCTCCGCCGCGCCGGCCCGCCATTCGGTGACGCTGTGGCTCGTGAGCTTCGGCTACTGGACGGTCGAGGGGTTGCTCAACTCCGGCTCGGAGATCATCGACGTCGTCACGGGCGACATCGACGCGACGTTGTGGGAGCCCGCGGTGTGGGAGTTGACCAGCTCCTATGCCTTTGCGCTCCTCACGCCGTTCCTCGTGGTCTTCGCGTGGCGCCACGGGTTCGCGCGCGCGACGTGGCGGTGGACGCTGGCTTGCTACCTGATGGCCATGACCGGCTTCGTGTTGCTGCACGTGGCCGGAATGGTCGGGATGCGAAAGGGGATCTACGCGCTGGCGGGCGCCCGCTACGTGTTCGGCGACCTCGGGCTCGAGCTGCCATACGAAGCGTTGAAGGATGTCGCGACGTTCTGGATCCTCGTGGGGCTCGCAGTCGGCTTCGACTACTACCGCCGTTATCGCGACCGTGACGTCCGGGCCGCGCAGCTCGAATCCCAGCTGACGGCGGCCCGCCTGCGGTACCTGCGACACCAACTGCATCCGCATTTTCTCTTCAACACGTTGAACACCATCTCCGCCGTGATGCACGAGGACGTGCGCGCCGCGGACACGATGTTGAGCCGCTTGAGCGATCTGCTGCGCCTGGCGACCCGCCACGCGGAGGACCAGGAGGTGCGGCTTCAGGAGGAGCTGGACGCGCTCGACGTCTATCTGGAGATCATGCGGGTACGGATGGGCGATCGATTGCGGAGCGCCGTCGACGTGGCGCCGGACACCCGCGACGCGCTGGTGCCGTTCCTCGTGTTGCAGCCGCTCGTGGAGAATGCCGTCAAGCATGGCATCGCGGCGCGCCCCGAGGGCGGTTGGCTTGGCGTGCGCGCGTACCGACGGAACGGCATGTTGCGGCTGGAGGTCGAGGACGACGGGCCCGGCGTCGCGAACCCGCCGGGCGCGCTGTCCGCCGGCTTCGGACTGGGCGGTACAGCGGAGCGGCTACAGCACCTCTACGGGACCGCCGCGCGCCCGGTGCTGGAGCGGAGCGCCCGCGGCGGCTTGCGGGTCACGATCGACATCCCGTGGCGGCTTGCCGCGCCGGAGGGGCCGTGACGGACGGCACCGCGCCGATCCGCGTGCTGATCGCGGACGACGAGCCGCCCGCGCGACGCAAGCTGCGGCGGTTCCTGACGAGGGTCCCGGACATCGAGGTGGTGGGCGAGGCCGCCGATGGCGACCAGGCGGCATCGCTGATCCGGTCCCACCGGCCGGACGCCGTCTTTCTCGACGTGCAGATGCCGTCGATGGACGGCTTCGCCGTGCTCGATGCGCTGAGCCCCCACCTGCTGCCGGTGGTGGTGTTCGTCACGGCCCACGACGAGTACGCCGTGCGCGCGTTCGAAGTGCGGGCGCTGGACTACCTGTTGAAGCCCTACGACGAGCGGCGCTTCCGCGCGGCGGTCGACCGCATGCGTGCGCACGTCCGGGCGGGCCGGCAGGGGGACCTGGCGGCGCAGCTGCGAGGCCTGATCGCCGACGTGCACGGCGGGAGCCGGTTCGCGCACCGCCTCATGGTTTCGTCACACGGCACCGTGTCGTTCGTCAAGACCGACGAGATCGCCTGGATCGAAGGCGCCGCGAACTACGTGAAGCTGCACGTCGGTCGTGATATCCATACGCTTCGGGAGACGCTCGATGGGCTGCTTGCCCGGCTCGATCCGGCGACGTTCGTCCGTGTGCACCGCTCGTCGGTCGTCAACGTCGATCATATCCGTCGCTTGTACCACTGGTCGCACGGGGACTACATGATCGAGCTGAAGGACGGCGGGGAGGTGCGGATGAGCAGGAGATATCGGGAGTTGTTTGGTCGTCCCGCCTGAGACCTGCCTCCAAATCCCCCCAGTCCCGCCGCAGCACCCGCTCGTCCCTAGACGCTTCGCGATATCGGCGCGTTCGCGTACTGTTGGGTTCATTTGAGCATGCAGGAGCCCCGAATGCCATTCTTGCACGCAAGAGGTTGGACGGCGCTACTCGCCGTCACCCTCGTCGCCGCGAATGCTTCGCCGCGCCCCGGGCCCCGCGCCCCGAGCCCCAGCTCCGCGAGCCAACCCACCGACTGGCCCGTCTACGGCGGCGACCCCGGCGGCTCGCGGTACTCGCCGCTGGACATGATTCACCGCGGCAACGTGGCACGCCTCGCGGTCGCGTGGACCTACCGGACGGGCGAGCAATCCCCGGCGTTCGCCACCCGGGAAGAGCCGCAGCTCGAGGCCACGCCCATCGTGGTGGACGGGACGATGTACCTGAGCACGCCGCTCGGCCGGGTGATCGCGCTGGATCCCGCTACCGGCGCGGAGCGGTGGGTGTTCGATTCGCGCGTGCCGCGCGACGAGGGCTACGGCGACTTCGCGAACCGCGGGGTGTCGACGTGGCTCGACGACGACGCGCCGCCGGGTGCCACGTGCCGCCGGCGCATCTACGTCGGCACGGTGGACGCCCGCCTCGTCGCGCTGGACGGCGCCACGGGGCGGCCGTGTGGCGACTTCGGCACGGGCGGCGCGGTGGACCTGCGGAGCGGGCTCGCGATCGCCCCGTTCGAGTTTCCCGCGTACGAGGTGACCTCGCCGCCGGTGGTCATCGGCGACCTGGTGATCACCGGTTCGGCAATCGCGGACAACAGTCGCACCGCGCCGGCGAGCGGCGAGGTGCGCGCCTTCGATGCGCGGACCGGCGCGCTGCGCTGGCACTGGGACCCCATCCCGCGCGATCCCGCCGATCCCGCGTACGCGGCGTGGGAAGGGCCGCGCGCCCACCAGACGGGCGGTGCCAACGTATGGTCGGTCATGGTCGCCGACCCGGCGCGCGACCTCGTGTTCGCCCCGACGTCGAGCCCCGCGCCCGACTACTACGGCGGCGAGCGGCTCGGCCGGAACGACTACGGGAACGCGATCGTCGCGCTCCGCGCCTCGACCGGCGAGGTCGTGTGGCACTTCCAGACGGTGCACCACGACCTCTGGGATTACGACAACGCATCGCCGCCGGCGGCGGTCACCTTGCGGCGGGGTGGGGACTCACTGCCGGCCGTGCTGCAGGCCACCAAGACCGGGCAGCTCTTCGTGCTGCACCGCGATACGGGCGAGCCGCTGTTCCCGGTCGAAGAACGGCCGGTGCCGGCCAGCGACGTGCCGGGGGAGCGCGCGTGGCCCACCCAACCGTTCAGCGCCATCGCGCCGCTCAGTCCGCACACGATCGCGCCGGACGACGCATGGGGCGTCACGCCCGAGGATCGTGCCGCGTGCCGCGCCCTGATCGCCGAGCTGCGCCACGACGGCATCTTCACCCCACCGAGCCTGCGCGGCACGCTCGCGCTGCCGTCGAACATCGGGGGCGCCCACTGGGGCGGCGTCGCGTTCGATCCCACCCGGCAGATCGCGGTCATACCGGTGAACCGGATCGCGTCGATGGTGCAGCTGATCCCGGCGGAAGGATTCGATCGTCGCGCCGCCGAGCAGGAGTCGGAGCGGCTCGGCCTCGGCTACGAGTACAACGTCATGGTGGGCACGCCGTACGCCATGCGCCGGCGGTTTCTGCGCGGGCCGTCCGAAGCGTTCTGTAGCCCGCCGCCGTGGGGCGCGCTCGTCGCGGTCAGCCTCGAGACCGGTGAGCACGTGTGGGACGTTCCCCTCGGCACGATCCCGCCCGTGAACGAGGCGACAGGCGACGCGCGCGCCTTCGGATCCCCCAACCTCGGCGGGCCGATCGTCACCGCCGGCGGCCTCGTGTTCATCGCCGCCACCATCGACCGCCGCGTCCGCGCGTTCGACATCGAGACCGGCGACGTGCTGTGGGACGCCCCGCTTCCCGCGGGAGGTCGGGCCACACCGATGACGTATCGTCTCGACGGCGGGCGGCAGTTCGTGGTGGTCGCGGCGGGCGGCGGGGGCGCGTTTGGAGCGGGGGATCATCTCGTGGCGTTCGCGGTGCGTTGACGACGGGGAAGGGGCCCTTCATGCCTCGCGGGTCATAAGCCACGAGCCATACGCCATCAGCCATCAGCGATCGCCACCCTCGACGATCCCGAGCAGCCGCAGGATGCCGTCCAGCGTCGTGAACGGATGCGGCGGGCAGCCCGGGATCCACAGGTCCACCGGGAGGATGTCGCCCACGCCGTTCCCGACCTCCGGACTTCCGCGAAACGGCCCCCCGCTGATCGCGCACGCGCCCACCGCGATGACCAGCTTGGGCGGCGGCACCGCCTCGTAGGTCTTCTCGAGCGCTGTCCGCATGTTGGTGCTGACCGCGCCCGTCACCACGATCCCGTCGGCGTGGCGCGGTGACGCGACGAACTGGACACCGAATCGGGCAAGGTCGAACACGACGTTGCCGAGGGACACCAGCTCGGCCTCGCACCCGTTGCAGCTGCCGGCGGCAACCGAGCGGAGTCTCAGCGAGCGGCCGAACAGGCGTCGCGTGCGCTCGTCGAGGGCGGCAGCGAGCGGTACGGCGCCGGTCGGCGAGACGAGCGCGTTGCGGGACGACGTGGCCATGCGGTGGTCGCGGCTGTATGCGATGGCGCCGTGGGGGCACGCGAGCGCCTCCTCGGGGCTGAAGAGGCACGCGCCGAGGTCGAGCGCGACGTCGTCGCCGTGACCGGCGCGGACGACTTGGGACGGGGCGCGCCCGGCGCACTCGGCGCAGCGCGAACCGCAGCGTCCGGCATCGAGCACCGGCCGGCCCCGGAACCGCTCGGGCAGGTCGACGCCGCCGTAGGGGAAGCGCGACGTGGACGTGCCGTGCCGGAGGCGGGCGCGAAGGAAGTCGAACATGCTACACTCGCGTCTCTCTAGAGGTCGTGTCCCGCGTACGAGAGATTGAAGCTCTTGTTGCAGAGCGGGAAGTCGGATATTTGGTTGCCCGCCATCGCGAGCGTCAGCGCCGCCCAGTTGTGAAACGACGGGTCCTTCACTTTGCAGCGGCGGATGCGGCCTTCGGCCTCCGTGACGATCACATGCACGATCTCGCCGCGCCACCCCTCGGACATGGCCACCGCCAGCTCGTTGGGGCGAAGGGCGCCGCAATCCGTACGGATGGCGCGCTTCGGGAGCGCGTCGAGCTGTTCGATGACGAAGTCGAGCGAGCGCTGAATCTCGGCACGGCGCACGAGCGCCCGCGCGAGCACGTCGCCGGCCCATGCCGTGGCCACCGGGACGTGGGCGAACCGGAACGCCCCGTACGGATGGTCGTGCCGGACGTCCCGCCCCACGTCGCACGCGCGGGCGGTGAGGCCCACGAGGCCGAGCGCGTCGCACAGCTCGCGCGGGACCGCGCCGACGCCCTCGAACCGCGCCTGCACGGAGGCGTTCTCGAACATCATGCGCAGGATCGGCGCGAGCTCCTCGCGCAGCCGCTCAAGCCGGTCCCGCATGTCGGACGCCATCGACGGTTCGAGGTCGAAGGCCACCCCTCCCGGGCGAATCAGGCCGCGGCCGTAGCGGTTCCCGGACAGCGTCATCAGGAGGTTGAGGCACTCGCCGCGCCACCGGCCCAGGAACGCGGCGGCCGGTTGGTACGCGACATCGCCGGCCATCGCCCCGAGATCCCCGATGTGGTTGGCGAGCCGCTCGAGCTCGAGGGCGACGGCGCGAACGGCCTGCGCGCGTGCGGTCTTGTGACTGCGGGCGAGCGCCTCGATGGCTCCGCAGAACGCCTCCGCATGGCCGATCACGGTATCACCGGCGATCGATTCCGCAACGAGTACGGCGCGCACCAGGTCGTGCGTCTCCAAGAGTCGCTCCACGCCGCGGTGCTGGTAGCCCAGCATGATGTCGAGCGCCAGGACCTCTTCGCCGTATGCTTGGAAGCGGAAGTGTCCCGGTTCGATGATCCCGGCGTGCACGGGTCCAACGGCCACCTCGTGCACGTCGTCGCCGCCGACGTGCGAAAAGGGGTAGCCTTCACGATCGACGGTTTTCGCGCGCCACGATGCGGGCGCGTGGTCCGGCGGATGACGTCGCAGCGGTTTCAGCGCCGGATGGCCGCGCGGCAACGAGCCACACTGTTCGGCGATCTCCCGCTCGAAGAGCGCCGCTTGCGGGCATCCGCGACTCACGGCGGGATACTCCGCGCCGACGACCGTACTGGTGGCGGTCAACGCGCCTCCCTGGTCGTCGGCCAAGACGGCCAGGAGGCACAGGCCGTCGGGGCCTTCGGGGAGTCCGCAGAGCGACGCGAGGCGCCATCCCTCGCGCACGGCTTCGTCGATCTCTGCGGCAAAGGTGTCGATCGAGGCTCGGGGCACCGCCTCCCACCGAACGGTGCGGCGGTTTCTGAGCCCGATGTCGCGCGGTGGAGTCACGGTGCGCCGCCGCCCAAGGTGCCGGCGGCCTCGGCGAGGGCGCGAAACAGCGGTCCCGGGATGAAGACGCCGAGCGTGAGCACCGCGATGGCGAGAACGGCGGGTGCGGCGAGGCGCCACGGATCCTCCCCCACGCCCGGTGCCGAGGGCGAGGGCGGGCCGTGAACCACTTCGAGGATTCTCGCGGCGAGTCCGACGAAGATCACGGCGAACAGCGCGAGCATGATCGCGGCGATCCAGTAATGCCCCGCGTGGAACAGGGCGCCGAGGATGGCGAACTCGCTCAGGAACGGGCCGAACGGCGGCGACCCCGTCACGGCGAACAGCCCGACGAGGAGCAGGAAACCGGACGCCGGGGCGCGGCGCAGCGCGCCGGAGAGCGCCGCCGGCGCCCCGGTTCCGGCGCGCAACACCGCGTTGCCCACCGCGAAGAACAACAGTCCCTTCACCATGGCGTTGTTGATCATGTGGAGGACGGCGCCGTATGCGCCGACGCCGCCCACGCCGAGGCCCACGGCGAGGAGGCCCATGTGCTCGACGCTCGAGTACGCGAGGAGCCGCTTCACGTCGGTCTGAACGATCAGGAACGCGGCCGCGACGACGAGCGAGAGGACGCCGAACCCGAGGAGCAGTGGGCGGATGAAGGGTCCGCTCCCCGCCGCGGTCGCGACCGCCGTGACGCGCGCGAGCCCCAGAAACGCGCAGCTCGTGAGCCCTCCGGCCATGAGCGCTCCCACCAGACTCGGCGCCTCGCCGTACGTGTCGGGCTTCCACGTGTGCATCGGCGCCAGGCCCATCTTGGTACCGAACCCGATGAGGAGGAAGACGAACGCCGCCTGGAGCCAGGCCGGGTGCAGTCGGTCCGCGTACGCGATGAGATCCTCGACCACGAGCGGTCGTGCACCCGGCGGGCCGCCCGCCTGGGCCGTGGCCAGAAAGAATACGCCCAGCAGGGCGAGCGCGATGCCGACGGAGGAGATCACGAGGTATTTCCAGACGGCCTCGAGCGAGCGACGGTCGTGCTTGTGGAATATCAGGGGCGCCAGCGCGAGCGTGGTCGCTTCCAGGCCCACCCATAACAGCGCGAAGTGGTGGCTGAGGGCCACGAGGGACGCCGCGGCGAGGAACGCCAGGAGACAGCCGACGAACGCGCGCCCGCCGGGGGAGTGGGCCCGGCGCAAGTATCCCACCGCGTACACCGCCACGGCGGCAAACAACGCACTGACGGTGGCCAGCACGACGAGCCCCAGCGCGTCCAGCGCAATCCATCCGTGGAACACGGGCCGCGGCGGCGTGATCGCGACGGCCGCCACCAGGGCCAGGTGGGTCATTGCCCCGAGCAGGAGCCATGGCGTGCGCCTCGCCGGTCCGCGCAGCGCGCTCGCCCCCAGGGCGGCGACAGCCGGCACGAGGATGAGGGCGAGCAGCAGCATCAGTCGCTCAGCGCCGAGAGGTGGGACGAGTCGAGTGAATCGAATTCGCGGTTGATGTGGAACACCACGATGCCCATGATGAACACCGCCACGAAAACGTCGAGCAGCACCCCCACCTCGACGAGGAACGGCACGCGCTCGACGTGAGTGAGGCCGAACAAGTAGACGCCGTTTTCCAGAATGAGGTACCCGACGACCTGCACCACCGCTTTCGACCGCGTGGTCAGCATGAACAGCCCGAGCATGACGGTGGCGAGCGCGGCCGGGACGAGCATCTCGTGCGCCTGCTCGGGGAGCGGGAGCCGGGAGCTGATCGCGAACGCCGCCGCCACGGCGGCGACGCCCACGAGCAGCGACATCGGGTAGCCCACCCGTGGCTCGACTTCGCGCCGGACGGCGGCCTCGCGAATGGCCCAGTTGAGGAAGCGCGGGAGGACCACGGCCTTCACGAGCACGGTCCCAACGGCGAGACCCCATATGTGCGCTCCCCCAGCGGGATACAGCGCCAGGGGCAAGAGCCCCAGCAGGAGCCCCTGGAGGGCGACGGCGCGAATGCACGCGGAGACCCGCGCCGTGCCCAACGCGAGGAAACTCGTGAGGATCACGAGGAGCAGCAGCAGCTCGGCGACGCGCGTCATGTCCCGCTACCCGCCAGCAGGAGAATCACGCCGAGCGCGGCGAGCGCGGACGCGGCCGTGAGGAACTGGGGCACGCGGCCCAGCCGGAGGCGCGCCGTCACCGACTCCACGATTCCGATCGCCACGGCCGCGACGACGATGCCCGCGACGAGGGCCGGGAGGGCGACCAGCGGCGGGAGCGCGGCGCGGGGCGCCACCACGCCCACCAGCAAGGCGGCGAACAGCGAGAGCTTCAGCGCGCTGCCGTACAGCACCAGCGCGAGATCCTGCCCGCTATGGTCGAGCACCATCACCTCGTGGATCATGGTCAGCTCGAGATGCGTCGCGGGATCGTCGACGGGAACGCGCGAGCCCTCGGCCAACAGGACGAGGAACAGGCTCACCGCGACCATCGCGAGCGCGGGCGCGGCGGTGGGCCACGCTCCGGCGAGCGCCGCACCAAGCGCGCCGCTCAGCGACGTTTCACCGCTTGCGACGACGACCGCGACGAAGGCGAGGAACAGAGCGGGTTCGGCGAAGGCGGCCACCGTCACCTCGCGGCTGGCCCCCATGCCCTCGAAGCTCGAACCGGTGTCGAGTGCCGCGAGGACGAGGAGAAACCGCCCCAAGGCCAGGAGATAGGCGAACGCCACGAAGTCGCCGCTGAAACTCAGGATCGCGCGAGCGCCGTCGAGCGGGACGAGACAGGTCGCCGCCCCAGCCGTGGCCACCAGCGCCACCGGGGCGACCCGGAACACCCACGTCGTGGTCCGGCTGTAGACCGCGCCCTTTCGCCACAGGCGCGACAGATCCCAGTACAGTTGCAGCACGGGCGCCCCGCGCCGCCCTGCGAGTCGGGCTTTGGTCTTCGCGGCAATGCCGGGGACGAGCGGCGCGATGACGAACAGCATCACGACGGCTGCGACGGCCGACCAAGTCACCAGGAGACCCGCTCGAGCTGGAGCGCGAGGTAGAGCAACAGCGCCACCAACGCACCAAGGAGATAGAGGAGGTACACCCACAGCCGCCCCTGCTGGATCGGCCGTACCGAGATCGCCCAGTTGCGCAATCTGGTCCACAGCGGCAGGACGAGCTTGTCCAGCACCAGATCCAGCGGATGCGTGTGGAAGGCCCCGTGCTCGCGCGTGACCTGGACACCAGCACTCGGGCCGTACGCGGCGAGCAGCGGCGCTGCGAACGATGCGGCGGTGTATTGCATCCGCACACTCGGTCGCTCGTACCCGCACCTCCACGTCTCGCTCG
>Ga0299906_10001657_pt1 | contig 18943 bp, 18 predicted proteins | sample RVTome_14_FD_200259 | JGI IMG/M metagenome (GOLD analysis project Ga0299906, IMG submission 200259) | Soil microbial communities from uranium-contaminated site in the Upper Colorado River Basin, Wyoming, United States - RVT145D125 (version 2) ...
AGTCGTTTGTGCGCCAATCGTCGCCGAGCAGGAGGCCACGCGACATGACGGTTACCAGTTCGCGGCACATACAGGTCGAACGGCGTCAGGATGCCTTGGTCATCGCTCTGCTCGACAATCGCATCACCGACAGCGGCCACGTGCACGCGCTGCACGTGTGGATTCAGGAGGCGACGGAACCACCGCAGGGCGGCAATGCCAACGTGGTGATGATCGACTTCGCCAACGTCGAATACCTGTCGTCATCGATGCTCTCGGTGCTGGTGGCCCTGCAGGCGCGCCTTCAGCGCCAGGGCCGTCGCCTGGTGCTGGCCGGGCTGGCGGACACACTCCGGAGCATCTTTCGTATGACGAAACTGCATCGGGTGTTCGACATCCATGACGATGCGGCGGAGGTGATCGCCAGTCTGCCTCGCCCCCTCGCTCGCGGCGCCTGAGGCCGTCAAGACGTTGCCTTCCTTTTCCTTCTCCCCTCCCTTCTCCCGGCGGGCCTTGTGCCCGCCTATTTTATTGGTCCATGCGGATCGCCCTGGCCACGTGCGCCAATCTGCCGGACTGGGAGGTCGATGACCGCCCGCTGTTTCGCACCTTTGCCGCGCGGCAGGTGGAGGCCCCGCTCGTGGTCTGGGATGATCCGGCGGTCAACTGGGCGATCTTTGATGCCGTGCTGATCCGCACCACGTGGGACTACATGGAGAAGCGGGAACGCTACATCGCCTGGGCCGAGCACGTGGAGCGTGTCTCGCGCCTGTTCAACCCGGCCCGGATCGTCCGGTGGAACACCCACAAGACCTATCTGAAGGACCTTGCCGCGCGCGGCGTGCCGATCGCGCCGACCATCTGGCTCCAGCGCGGCGATGCGGCCGACATCCGCCAGGTGATGCGCGAGCGGGACTGGTTGCGCGGGTTCATCAAGCCGGTCATCGGGGCCACGGCCCGGGAGACGCTCCGTTTTGTCGCTGATGAGGAAGGTCTTGCGCGGGCCCAGATGCACCTGGATCGCATGCTCGCCCGCGAGGACATGATGATCCAGCCCTATCTGGCCCGCGTCGAGACCGAGGGCGAAGTCTCGGCCATCTTCGTGGACGGCGAAATCACTCATTGCGTCCGCAAGGTGCCGGTGCCGGGCGACTACCGTGTGCAGGATGACTTCGGGGCGCACGATGAGCCGATCGATTTCACGCCCGCCGAGCGCGACCTGGCCCTGCGGGTGGTCGAGGCCGCAAATCACGATCTGCTTTATGCCCGGACGGATTTCCTGCGCGATGATGAGGGGCGATTGGTCCTGACGGAGTTCGAGGCGGTGGAGCCGTCGATGTTCTTCCGCCACTGCCCCGCCGCCGCCGCGCGCCTGGCCGATGCCCTGCTCCGGCGGCTGGCGTGAGCGCGGGCTGGGGCTTCCGGGCGGGGGCTTTCGGGCGGCAGCCGGTCCCGCATACAATGGGCTCGACGATCGTTTCCGGCGGTCTACACTCCGCATCGCCGCCTCTGGACCTTGGACCTTGGCGGATCCGGCCGATCGCTCCGGCCGGTCATCGGCCCCCCGAATCGGAAGGATTGATCGCTCCATGTCCCTGTTCACCAAGCCCCAGGCGCCCGAGAGCGTGAAGATCGAGGCCCCCGAAGCCCGCCCGGACGGTTCATCGTCCGCCGCCTCCCGCCCCGCCTCGCCCCCGGTCGCCGCGGATAAAGGCGAACCGCTGCCACCGGCCGATCCGGGGGTCGAGAAACGCCTCCAGGCAATCGGCCGCGAGTTCCTGGACCAGGCCCGTCGGCACCGCGCCGGCTTTCTGTCCGCCCAGTTCTGGTCGGACAAGCTCATGGACTGGTCCATGCGCGATGAGGCCTTCAAGGTCCAGCTCTTCCGCTTCGTCGACACGTTTCCCATGCTCAGGACACCCGAGCAGGTCCACGAGCACCTCGTGGATTACCTCTCGCAGCCGGGCGTGACTCCGCCGCCGTTCGTGGCCACCGCCCTCAAGGCCGGCGGCCTGCTCAAGGGGGCGATGTCGAAACAAGTCGCGCGGCAGATCACCGGCATGGCCGAGAAGTTCATCGCCGGCACGGATGCCCACTCGGCCCTTCCCTCGCTCAAGAAGCTCTGGAAGCGCGGCATCGCTTTTTCCGTGGACCTGCTCGGCGAGGCCTGCCTCAGCGACCGCGAGGCGCAGATGTACCAGGGCAAGTACCTCGATCTGGTCAACAACCTGCCCGCCGAAGTCGGCGCGTGGCCGGCCAGCCCGGCTCTGGAATCCGATCATCTCGGCCCCATGCCGCGCACGAATGTGTCCATCAAGATCAGCGCCCTCACAGCGCGGTGCGACCCGATCGACACCGAGGGCACGATCCGCGGGCTGATGGACAACATCAAGCCCATTCTTCATGCCGCGCGCGAACGCAACGTCCTCATCAACTTCGACATGGAGCAGTTCGAGTTCAAGGACCTGACGCTCGAGTTGTTCATGCGCTGCTGCGAAGCGGTGGATTTCCCCGCCGGGCTGGCCATGCAGGCGTACCTGCGCAGCGGCGATGACGATGCCCGGCGCATCATCGAGTGGGCCAAGAAGTCCGGCCGGCAGGTCACCGTGCGACTGGTCAAAGGCGCCTACTGGGACTACGAGACGATCCACGCCGAGGAGAAGGGCTGGCCGATTCCCGTCTGGAGCCGCAAGACCGACACGGATGCGTGCTTCGAGCGCATGACGAAGCGGTTCATCGACGCCATGCCCCGTTCCGGGGGTGAAGGCGGCGTCAAATTGGCCCTGGGCTCGCACAATGTCCGCTCCATCGCCGCGGCCCTGGCGATCCTGGAGAAGTCCGGGCTCCCCCCTGCCGCGCTGGAATTGCAGATGCTGCACGGCATGGGCGACCAGCTCAAGTCCGCCGCCGTCGAGCGCGGCATGCGCATGCGCGAGTACGTGCCGGTGGGCGAGATGATCCCCGGCATGGCCTATCTCGTGCGGCGGCTGTTGGAGAACACCTCCAACGAATCGTGGCTCAAGGCCGGCTTCATGGACAACGCCTCGCCCGAGGCCCTCCTCGCCTCACCCCACCGCCGCTATGCAGACGATCCGGGCGTCGAAAGAATCGCCCGCGCCGCCGAGCGCCACCAGCTCGCCCCCGCGCTTCCGGGTGTGGGCGATGAGCGGCCGTTCATGAACGAGCCGCCGCGCGACTTTTCGCAGGAGAAGGTTCGCGACGGGTTCGCCCGGGCCATCGGCCGCGTGACGATGCCCGTGGTCAAACCCGACAAGACCGAGCAGGATGCCGAGCGGGCGTTGGCCGAAGCCCATGCCGCGCTTCCGAGGTGGCGGGCCTTGCCGGTGCGCGAGCGGTCAAAGGTGCTCATCCGGGCCGCGGCCATCATGCGCCGCCGCCGCGATGAACTCTCCGGCATCATGATCCGCGAGGCGGGCAAGGTCTGGCGCGAGGCCGATGCCGATGTGTGCGAGGCGATCGACTTCTGCGAGTACTACGCCCGCAACGCGGTGGAGCTGTTCGAGCACAAGCGGCTGGGGCGATTCCTCGGCGAGCTGGACCAGGTCATCTACCAGCCGCGCGGCGTGGCCGTGATCATCAGCCCGTGGAACTTCCCCCTGGCCATCCTGTGCGGCATGACCACGGCGGCCCTCGTCACCGGCAACCCCGCCATCATCAAGCCCGCCGAGCCCGCGATCGTGATCGCCAGGACCTTCTTCGACATCCTCATCGACGCCGGCTGCCCGAAGGATGTCGTGCACTTCATGGCCGGCCCGGGCCGCACCGTCGGGGCCAAACTCGTCCGCGACCACCGGACGGCTCTCATCGCCTTCACCGGCTCGATGGAAGTCGGGCTGAACATCATCGAGGCCGCGGGCAAAGTGCCGCCGGAACAGCACCAGGTCAAGAAGGTCATCGCCGAGATGGGCGGCAAGAACGCCATCATCGTCGATGCCTCCGCCGACCTGGATGAGGCCGTCCTCGGCGTGCGCTACTCGGCCTTCGGCTACCAGGGGCAGAAGTGCTCGGCGTGCTCGCGCGTCATCGTGGTCGAGTCGTGCTATGACACGTTCGTCGGGCGGCTGTGCGAATCGACGAAGGCCCTGGTCATCGGCGACTGCCTGAAGCCCGGCACCGACTTCGGGCCGGTCATCGACGAGAAGGCATACAAGTCAATCCGCGAGTACATCGAGATCGGCAAGACCGAAGCGCGGCTGGCCCTGGCCCTGGAGCTGCCGGACGCATCGAAACTGACCGCCGGACGACAGTACATCCCGCCGCACATTTTCACGGAGGCGCCCCCGAACGCCCGCATCGCGCAGGAGGAGATCTTCGGCCCCGTGCTCTCGGTGATCAGGGCGAAGGACTTCGACGAGGCCCTCGCCATCGCCAACGCCTCGAAGTTCAAGCTCACGGGCGGCGTCTACTCGCGCAAACCGGCCAACATCGAGAAGGCGCGGGCGGAGTTCCGCGTGGGCAACCTCTACATCAACCGCGGATGCACCGGCGCGCTGGTCGGCCGGCAACCCTTCGGCGGGTTCTGCATGTCGGGCGTGGGCACAAAGGCGGGCGGGCCGGACTATCTGCTGCACTTCTGCGAGCCGCGCTCGATCTGCGAGAACACTATGCGGCGCGGCTTCGCGCCGGGGCTGTAGCGGGTCGGCGGCGGTCGGGATCGGAGGACTCAGCGCGCCGCCGGGCGGCGCGGCATGTCGGCGAGTCGGGCGGTGATGACATGTCAGGATGCCGCGCAGTTGGTACGGTATGGCCATGAAGCGCCGGTTCCCGCTCATCCTGACCATGCTGCTCGCCGCGCCGGCATTGGCGCAAAGCCCGTCGATCCAGCGCCTCGACCGGCCCGCCGCGGGCGTCAACGTGCTTGACCTCGCCGCCCTGCTCGCGGAGAGCGATGAGCGGGCGGTTCAGCAGGTCTGCGACCAGGCCGCCGCCGAGTCGGGCACGCAGGTGTACATCGTGACCATCGCGGCGATTCGCGACCATTGGCCGCACGGCGACATCCGCATCGAGACCTTCGCCCACCTTCTGTTCGACCAGTGGGAAATCGGCACGGCGCAGCGGAATGACGGCATCCTTCTGCTCGTCTCGCGCGATGACCGCAAGGCACGCATCCAGTTGGGCGCGGACTACGGCCGCGCGTTCGATCAACGCGCGCTGGAGATCATGAACCGAACGATCATCCCCGCCTTCAAGCGCGGCGACTTCGCGGGCGGCATCCGCTCGGGCGCGGCAGCGCTGCGCGGACTGCCGCAAGGTCTGCACGCGGCGCCGTCCGCATCAGGGGGCGGAGGCGGGCTTCAGGGGCCGGTGGCGATGCGGCCATCGCCGGCGCCGCTCCAACCTGTGCCTGTGGGGCGCACGAGCCGCGACTGGACAGTGATCATCGTGATCGCGGTCGCGGCCGGTTTTGTCATCCTTGTCATCGCCGGCATGGTGACCATCGCACGCAATAAGGACTATCAGCGTCTCAATCACGAGTTGTATCAGCGCGAACACGACGATGATCACGATCGCGATGATCGCCATGACCGCGGCCGGCGAGGCGGAAGCGGCCCCGGCTTCTGGAGCGGGCTCTTTCTGGGGCAGGCGTTCTCCAACAGCAACCGCTTCTGGTCGGGCGCGTCGGGCGGCTCGGCCCAGTCCTGGGGCGGAGGCGGCTCGTGGGGCGGAGGCGGCTTCGGGGGTGGTTTCGGCGGAGGTGGCGGCGGCTTCGGCGGCGGAGGCGGAGGCGGAGGCGGGTTCTCGGGCGGAGGCGGCGCGAGCGGCGGCTGGTAACGGCGATCACCTGCGAGTCATGGCATGAAGCGAGCATCCCGACACTTCACCGCCGAACAGCGGCAGCGCATCGCCCAGGCGGTGCGCACCGCCGAAGCATCGACGAACGCCGAGATCGTGCCCGTCGTGGCCACCGCTTCGGGCCGCTACGACCGCGGTGAGGACTTTGCGGGCCTTGCCTTTGCCGCGCTTGCGCTCGTGCTTTGCTGGACACTCTTCCAGCACGAGGACCCGTCGCCAGGCGGCTGGGGGGCGCTGCCCATCACCCTCGATCTGCCCTGGCTGGTCGGCATCGTGATCGCGGGCTTCTTCATCGGCATGGCGGTCGCGATGAAGGCGGCGTGGCTTCGCCGGCTCTTCACGCCGCGCCTTGAGATGATCGACGAGGTGGATGCCGGCGCGCGGCAGGCGTTCTTCGACCAGCGCATCCACCACACCGCGGCGGCCAGCGGCGTGCTGATCTACATCTCCCTCTTCGAGCGCCGCGCTGCGGTGCTTGCCGACCGCGAGGTCATGAAGCGCCTGTCCGCCGGAGAACTTGAGACGTTGCGCGACAACCTCATCGCCGACCTGAAGCGCGGCGACCTGACCGATGCCATCGCGCGGGCCATCGAGCGGGTCGGCCGGCGCCTGGCCGAGTGTCTGCCTGGCTCGGCGACGGACGGCAACGAACTCGCCGACGCCCTGATCACGATCGACTGACCGCGGGCGGGCATGCGGGGCGCGTCATGGTCACAGCCGCATCAGGGATGACTGTATTTCACGAGGAACGCGATCACCGGCTTCCAGTTCGCTTCCCATCCCTGCGCGTTGCTCGCTTCGTGCAGTGTCGATGAGCCGTGCACGCCGTCCTCCTGGGCGAACAGTTGTTTGCAGTCGCTCTGGATCGAGTCGAAGAACGCCCGCCTCGACTCGTTCATCTCGCCGGGCGGCCAGGTGATGAAGATCGCGGTCTTCTTTGCCGCGCTCGCCCACTGGTCGGGGTCGTAGCCCTCGCGCCCCATCGCCTCGCTGCCCGGCGCGGGCGGGGAGAACGACAGCACGGCGACGATGTCATCCGGGTGCTCGGCGGCCAGTTTGAGGACCAGCCCCGCGCTGTAACTGGAGCCCCACGCCGTGACCGGGCCGGTGAAGCCCGAGTCGCGCACGTGCTTGAGCGCGGCCACCAGGTCGGCGTACGCATCCATCATGCCCTGCCGCTCCTGCATGCCGCGCGCCGTCTCGTTGGTGTGACCGAAGCGGGACGCGCCCGAGCGGGCGTCGATCGCCAGGCAGTGGAAGCCCATCTCGACGAGGCGCGGGGCGATGAGGTAGTACTCGGCCTTGTTCGAGCCGCCCTGGTGAAAGAGCAGGATGATCGGCGCGCTCCGCGGCGCGGCGGCCTCGTAGAGATCGCCGTAGATCGTCACCCCGTCGGCGGCGGAGAAGGTGACCGCCCGGGCCCGCTCGGGGCGGATGGCGCCCGGCGTCCTGGGCAGCTTCTCGAAGCGCGGGTCCTTGCGCAGGTTGGCCAGGTCAGAATCGGTGTCCAGCAGGTCCAGGCGATCGAAGCCGGCGTTGATGGCCTTGTGCAGCCACGTGAATCCCTCATCGACGTTGCCCAGCACCGAGTTGGCGCAGGCGAGGTTGTACATGGCCGTGCGCGCCTGGAAGTTGAACTCGATCGACTTTCTGAAGGAGTCGATGGACGGTTCGTGAAGTCCGGTGACGATCTGGCAGTAGCCGAGCTGAAACCAGGCCTCGCCGTTGTCAGGGTCGGCCTTGACGATGGCCTCCCACGCCTGCCGCGCTTCATCGAATTGCTGCTCCTCCATGAGCTGGCGGGCATCATCGGCGGTGGGCGGCGGCGCTTGTGTGGCGGGCGGCGGGTCCTGCGGCGTGATGGCGGCGTACGCCGGGGCGGGCGACAGCCCCATCGGCCCCAGCGACAGTGGCGTGCACACGAGTGTCACCATCACCATCGGCATGCCGATACGAGAGGATCGATCGATCAGGATGCGGCGTTGAGTCATGATTGCTGCTCCATGTGTGAGGGAGCTCGGCGATGCATCTCCATCAACTTATAGGGAGCGCTCCGCGCGGTCGTTGCAAGGCATGCCGCGATGCGGCAGCGACGCGGAGATGCGGCAGCGATGCGGTCCGCAGGCGGTCAGACCTCGACCTCGACATCATCGCCCACCACGCGCACAGTGTAGGTGGCGATGTCCTCGGATGCAGGCGGGCCGGTGCACTCGCCGGTGCGGAAGTTGAAGGTGGCGAAGTGCAGGGGGCAGACGATCTCCTCGCCCGCGACCTCGCCCTCGCTGAGATGGGCGTGGGCGTGGGTGCAGATGTCATCGATGGCGTAGATCATTCCCTCGCGCTTGATCAGCGCGATGCGCCTGCCGCCGACCTCGATGCAGATGCCCATGTTCTCGTCGATGTCGTCGTACTTCGCGACCTTCACGAACTCGCCCATGCGTAGGCACTCCGGGGGGATTCACCACAGAGGCACAGAGGGCACAGAGGAAAGCAGTAAGCAGAGAGCAGGGATTGAGAAGCAGGAGTCGATCAGCAAATGGCCGGCGGGCGAGAGCGTCCGATTTCGACCTTTTCCAGTTCCCTCTCTGTGCCCTCTGTGCCTCTGTGGTGAATTCCTATTCCTTCTTCATCCGCGGCGCCCGGCCTACGGTGAGTTGGGAGAACTTGTTCTTGCGCAGGTGGGCGGGGGTCGTGTGGCCGGTGAATTCCAGTTCCAGCTTGGCCGCCTCGCTCATCATCTCAGCGTTCCACTTCGGCTCCCAGACCAGGTTGACGTCGACCGTGGCCACACCCTCGACCGCGGCGACGTTCTGCCGAACCTGCTGGACGATCTGCTCGGCCATCGGGCAGTTGGGGGCGGTGAGCGTCATGGTGATCGTCACAACGTCGCCATCGCCGAACTGAAGGCCGTAGATGAGCCCCAGGTCGTGGATGTTCACCGGGATCTCCGGGTCGTGCACCGATCGCAGCGCCTTGATGACGGCGTCGCGCAACGGATGGTCTGGATGGGCCTTTGCGCTCATCATGGGAAGTTAACCACGGAGAAGCCCGAAGACAGAAAACAGAAAACAAAAAACAGAAAGCAGAAAGGGGAACACCACTGCCCCACACCTCGCGAGGATGCCGGCGCCGAGTCTCCAATTTCTGTTTTCTGTTTTCTGTTTTTTGTTTTCTGTTTTCATTCCGTCGACACGATCTCCTGCCTGTCCGCCAGCGCGGCCTTGAGCGTGTGCCAGGCCAGTGTGGCGCACTTGACTCGGGCAGGGTACTTCTTCACGCCCGCCAGCGCCTCCAGCTTGCCGAGCTTGATGTTTCCGTTCGCACCTCCGGGGGCGGGGACGCCCGTCACCTCATCGTGGAACCGCGCGGCAAGGGCTTCGATCTGTTCGCGCTTCATGCCTTTGACCGCCTCGGTCATCAGTGATGCCGACGCCGTCGAGATCGCGCAGCCCGAGCCCTCGAACGTGATCTCGCTCACCCGGCCCGCATCGTCCATGTGCACATACACGGTCACGCGGTCGCCGCACAGGGGGTTGAAGCCCTCGGCCGTGCGGTCCGGCGATTCCATGATGCGCCGGTTCCGGGGGCGCTTGTTGTGGTCGAGGATCAGTTCCTGATAGAGCTCGCTCATGTCCATCAGCCGAACACCTCGATCACCTTGCGCACACCCTCAACCAGCGCATCGATCTCGCGCTTCGTATTGTAGAGCGCCAGCGACGCCCGCACGGTCGCGTCGATGCCGAATCGCTCCATGACCGGCTGGGCGCAGTGGTGGCCCGTGCGCACGGCGATGCCATCCTGATCGAGGATCGTGCCGGCATCGTGCGGATGGACGCCGTCGATGGTGAATGACAGGATCGACGCCTTCTCGGCTGCCGTGCCGATGATCGTCACCCCCGGAATCTCAGTCAGCCGGGCCGTGCCGTACTCCAGAAGATCGTGCTCGTGCGCGGCAACGCGATCCAGCCCCACATCCATGAGCCATTTCGCCGCCGCGCCCAGGCCGATCGCCCCGGCGATGTGGGGTGTGCCCGCCTCGAACTTGTGCGGCACCTTGTTGTAGATCGTCTTCTCGAACGTCACCGAGAGGATCATCTCCCCGCCCCCCTGATAGGGCGGCATCTGCTCCAGCAGCTCGTGCCGCCCCCAGACGACGCCGATGCCCGTGGGGCCGAACATCTTGTGACCGGTGACGACGTAGAAATCGGCCCCGAGATCGCGAACATCGATCGCCAGGTGCGGCGCGGCCTGGGCCCCGTCGATGAGCACTTTCGCGCCCGCATTGTGGGCGGCCTCGATCATCGCCTTGACCGGGTTGATCGTGCCCAGGGCGTTTGACACATGGGCGAAGGCCGCGATCTTCGTCCGCTCGTTCAGCAAGGCCCGGAACTCATCCTGGATCACCTCGCCGGCATCGTTGATCGGGGCCACCACCAGCCGCGCCCCCGTCTGCTCGCACAGGATCTGCCAGGGCACGATGTTGGAGTGGTGCTCCAGGTGCGTGATGAGCACCTCATCGTCCTGCCGCAGATTCGCCCGTCCCCACGTCTGGGCCACGAGGTTGATCCCCTCCGTCGCGCTGCGAACGAAGATGATCTCTTCCGGCCGCGCTGCGCCGAGGAACCGCTGCATCGTCCGCCGCGCCTGTTCGTAGCCATCCGTGGCCTTGACGCTCAGGTGATGGACGCCGCGGTGGATGTTGGCATTGATCGTCCGGTAGTACGATGAGATCGTATCGATGACGGCGTGCGGCTTCTGGGCCGTGGCGGCGTTGTCCAGGTAGACGAGCGGGCGACCGTTGACGGTCCTCGCCAGGATGGGGAACTCAGCGCGGATGCGCTCGACATCCAGCCCCGGCGCCCTCACCGTGGTGGCCGGGGCGCCGCTCACAGGCCACCCTGCAATTCCCGGCCCTGTGGCAGTCGGCCCAGGACGACATCCTCCAGCCGCGCCCTGAGCTCGTCGATGCGCACTTCGCGGATGGTCTCGTTGGCGAAGGCGTAGACGAGCAGACTCCGGGCCACCACCGGGTCGATGCCGCGCGAGCGGAGATAGAAGAGCTGGTCATCGTCGATCTGCCCGATGGTCGCCCCGTGCGTGCACTTGACATCATTGGCGAAGATCTCGAGTTGCGGCTTGGCGGTGACTTCAGCGCCATCCGACAGAAGCAGGTTCATGCTGGTCTGCTTGGCGTCTGTCTTCTGGGCGTCCTGGGCCACGTAGATGCGTCCCGTGAACACGCCCCGGGCCTTCTCATCGAGAATCGTCTTGTAGTACTCCCAACTGTTGCAGTTCGGCTTGAGGTGTTCGATGCTGAGGTGATTGTCCACGTGCTGCTCGCCGCGGGCCACCACGAGGCCGTTGAAGGTCGAGTGGCAGCCCGTGCCGTCCAGGGCCGCGTTGAGGTTGTTCCGCACCAGCCGGCCGCCAATCGAGAAGCAGTGCGAGGCGACGTTGGTGTCCTTCGCCTGGTGGATGTTGAGCGACGAGACGTGGAACGCCGCCGGCCCCTCGCGTACGACCTTGTAGTGATCGACATTCGCGCCGTCGCGAGCCACGATCTCGGTGACGGTGTTGGTCAGCGATGCCGCGGCGCCCTCGGATACGTACGTCTCGACGATCGTGGCCCTGCTTCCCGCTTCCGCCACGATCAGGATGCGCGGGTGAGTCATCGCCGGCTCGTCCGGCGCGGTGGCGATGAACAGCAGGTGCACCGGACGCGTCATCGACACATCGCGCGGCACGTACAGGAACGCCCCGTCGGCCAGCAGCGCTGTGTTCAGGGCGGCGAAGGCGTCACGCTGCATGTCCGCATGCTGACCCAGCCAGCTCCGGAGCGTCGAACAGTCCTCGCGGACCGCCGTGGCCAGCGACTCCAGGCGCACACCGGACCGCAGATCATCCTCGCCAATCTCCGACAGCTCCGGGCGATGGCGGCCGTTGATGAAGACGACCTTGTGCGCCGGCGTGTCGCGGAGCATGTGTCGTTTCACCAGCGCGATCGCCGCATCGGTCGGCTCGGCGTGCGCCGGAATGAACGCCGTCCGGGCGATCGACCGGACGTTCGTATATCGCCACTCCTCGTTTCGCAAGGTGGGGAAGCCGAGCGCCTGGAAGTGCTCGTAGCCGCGCTCGCGGAGACCGTGGACGGGCGAGTCCGCATCGAGCGCCTCGAAGGCCGCCGCGAACACATCGGGCGTGGCGGCGGGGGTCCGGGGGGTCGTGGAAGGTGTGGTGGTCATGGTGGTCATCGTGGTCATGCCTGTTGCACCTTGGTCGTCTGTTATGCGTTCACCGGCTGAGGGGCGTTCTCGCCGAACAGGCCGTAGCCGCCCTCCTCCAGCTCCAGGGCCAGCTCCTTGCCGCCGGACTTGACGATGCGGCCGTCGAGCAGGACGTGCACGACATCGGGCACGATGTAGTTGAGCAATCGCTGGTAGTGGGTGATGACCACGAACCCGCGCTGCGCGTTGCGGAGCTTGTTGACGCCCTCGGCGACGACCTTCAGGGCGTCGATGTCCAGCCCGGAGTCCGTCTCATCCAGCACGCACAGCTCCGGCTCCAGCATGGCCATCTGGAAGATCTCGGCCCGCTTCTTCTCGCCTCCGGAGAAGCCCTCGTTGACAGCGCGGTCCAGCAGACTGTCGCTCATGTGGACGAGATCGAGCTTGCTCTTGACGAGGTCGAGAAAATCGACCGCGTCCAGCTCATCCTCGCCGCGATACTTGCGCCGGGCGTTGATGGCGGCCTTGAGGAAGTACTTGGTGCTCACCCCCGGAACTTCGACGGGGTACTGGAAGGCCATGAACAGCCCTTCGCAGGCCCGCACATCCGGGTCCATCTCCAGCAGGTCCTTGCCCTTGTAGAGGACCTGGCCTTCGGTGACCTCGTAGCAGGCCTCGCCGGCGAGGACTCTGGCGAGGGTGCTCTTGCCCGAGCCGTTGGGGCCCATGATGGAATGGACCTCGCCTTCGTTGACCACGAGATCGAGGCCCTTGATGATCTCGTGGCCGTCGATGCCGGCGTGCAGGTTGCGGATTTCAAGCAATGCCATCAGTCGTTCGTCCCTTCAGAAGAGTTCACCACAGAGGCACAGAGGACACAGAGGGGGGAATAGATTTCATGGGAGGTGAGACGTTTCATCCCACGCTGCCCTCCAGGGAGACGGCCAGCAGTTTCTTCGCCTCCACCGCGAACTCCATGGGCAGCTCGGCGAAGACCTCCTTGCAGAAGCCGTTGACGATCATGGAGACGGCATCCTCGGTGGGGATGCCGCGCTGGTTGCAGTAGAAGATCTGGTCCTCGCCGATCTTGGAGGTCGTGGCCTCGTGCTCGACGCGGGCGGTCTTGTTGGCCACCTCGAGGTAGGGGAAGGTGTGCGCCCCGCACCGGTCGCCCATGAGCATCGAGTCGCACTGGGTGAAGTTGCGGGCGTTGGCGGCGCCCTTGAGCACTTTGATCAGGCCGCGGTAGGTGTTCTGCCCCTGGCCGGCGGAGATGCCCTTGGAGACCACGTAGCTGCTCGTGTTCTTCCCGATGTGAATCATCTTGGTGCCGGTGTCGGCCTGCTGGCGCATGTTGGTCAGGGCCACGGAGTAGAACTCGCCGATCGAGTCGTCGCCCTGGAGGATGCAGCTCGGGTACTTCCAGGTGATCGCCGATCCCGACTCCACCTGCGTCCAGGAGATGCGGCTGCGCTTGCCCAGGCACTTGCCGCGCTTGGTCACGAAGTTGTAGATGCCGCCGCGGCCGTGCTCATCGCCGGGATACCAGTTCTGAATGGTCGAGTACTTGACCGTCGCGTCATCGAGGGCCACCAGCTCGACCACGGCGGCGTGGAGCTGGTTCTCATCGCGCATGGGCGCGGTGCAGCCCTCCAGGTAGCTCACGGAGGCGCCTTCCTCGGCCACGATGAGCGTGCGCTCGAACTGGCCGGTGGACATGGCGTTGATGCGGAAGTAGGTGCTCAGTTCCATCGGGCACTGCACGCCCCTTGGCACGAAGACGAACGACCCGTCGCTGAAGACGGCGCTGTTCAGGGCCGCGTAGAAGTTGTCGTTGGAGGGCACGACCGAGCCCAGCCACTTGCGGACGAGTTCCGGGTGCTCGTGCACCGCCTCGCTGAAGGAGCAGAAGATCACCCCCGCCTCGGCGAGCTTCTCCTTGAACGTCGTCGCCACCGAGACGCTGTCAAAGACCGCATCGACGGCCACGCCGGCGAGGATCGCCCGCTCCTGCAAGGGGATGCCCAGCTTCTCGTAGGTCTCCAGCAGCTTGGGATCGACCTCATCCAGGCTCTTCGGGCGGTCCTTGCCGGACTTGGGGGCGGAGAAATAGCTGATCGCCTGGTAGTCCACCGGCGCGACCTTGACATTCGGCCACTTCGGCTCGGTCATGGTCAGCCAGTGCCGGTAGGCCTCCAAACGCCACTCGGTGAGCCACGCCGGCTCCTGCTTCTTCGCCGAGATGGCCCGGATGACATCCTCGTTCAAGCCGGGCGGGAAGGTGTCGGACTCGATGTCGGTGGTCCACCCCCACTCGTAGTCCTTCTTCTTCTCCCACTGGTTCAGCGGGTCATTGATCGTGACGCTGCTCATGCGAGTGAAGCTCCATCAAATCCGTCCAGCCGGGCCGATCTCTCGAATCCGAGCCGCCGGCCCACGCGGGCTCCGGCGTGACGCTCCCATCGCCTCGAAACCGCATCGGCCGGCGGTTCGGCCGGGTCTTCAAGGCGTCGTAACGTAGCCGGTTATTTAGAACGATTCTAGTTCTCTACAACCAGCTTGTCGATCATAGAGGGGCGGAATCACCCTGGCTTCTGCCAGCCGGCCCGATTCGGCGCCCCGACAGTTCTCGGACGCCCCGCCCAATGCCGGGTGGCTCGTACGCTGCGATGAGCCGATGCAACGCCTATCATCAGGGCAGGATCGCCCGCCGGGACCTGCCCGGCCTCGGAGCGTCGAGATTCGGAGCGTATCTGTGATTCAGGACCAGGAGAGTCTGCCATGGCCGTGACCGTCACGCCGACCGCCGCCCGCGAAATCTGCCAGATCATCCGGCAGCAGGAGCTCGATCCGATGAAGATCCGCCTCCGCGTGGGCGTCAAGGGCGGCGGCTGCTCGGGGTTCAGCTACCTGCTGGACCTGACCGAGACCCAGCGCGAAACCGATGAGCTGTGGGAGGTCGATTACGAGCTTCCGATCGCCAACGGCCAGTCCTCCCGCGACGAGGCGGCCTCCGGGGGCGTCGGCACGGTCAGGGAAACCGAGACCTTCACCCTTCGTATCGTCTGCGATCCCAAGAGCTACCTCTACCTCAACGGCACGACGATCGACTTCAAGGACGAGGTCATGGGCCGCGGGTTCGTCTTCAACAACCCCAACGCCACCAGTTCGTGCGGCTGCGGATCCAGTTTCAGCGCGTAGTCGATTCGTGTGACCCCAATCAAGGCCCCGGCATGACCATGCCGGGGCCTTGTCATGGTCTGATGCAGTTATGATGCGCTCGTCTCAAGTCCCATTCACGAGGGGAGTGCATCATGAACCGGATCATCCCGGGCCTCGTCATCACCGCCGCGCTTGCCGGCTGTTCATCCTCGCCCGTAACTCTCGCGCCCGATCCGCATCCGGGGGTCTTCCGCCCCATCGCCACCTACTCCATCGTCGCCCGCGACCCGCGGTCCGGCCAGATGGGCGTGGCCGTCCAATCCCACTGGTTCTCGGTGGGCTCGGTGGTGCCGTGGGCGGAATCCGGCGTGGGCGCCGTCGCCACGCAGTCGCTCGTCGATCCTGCCTACGGCAAGCTCGGCCTCGACCTGATGCGCATCGGCCGGTCCGCCCCCGCCGCGCTGGCGTCGATGCTCGCCGGCGATGATGGCCGGGAATACCGGCAGGTGGCGATGATCGACGCCTCCGGGACCGTTGCCGCGCATACCGGCGAGCTGTGCATCGCCGGGGCCGGGCACATCATCGACGCCGAGAACCAGTTCTCCGTCCAGGCCAATCTCATGCTCAACGACGAAGTCTGGGGCGCGATGCACCAGGCCTACCTGGCCACCGACGGCGACCTGGCCGATCGCATGGTGGCGGCGCTGGAGGCGGCCCAGTCCGTCGGCGGGGACATACGCGGCAAGCAGTCGGCGGCCCTGCTCATCGTCGCCGCCGAGCCCACCGGCCAGTCGTGGAGCGACCGGCTCTTCGATCTCCGCATCGAGGACCATCCCGAACCGGTCAAGGAGCTGAAGCGACTGGTGCTGCTCCAGCGCGCCTACCAGCACATGAACGCCGGCGACCTGGCCATGGAGCACAATGACTTTGAGGCGGCCCTGCGCGAGTACTCCGCAGCGCGGCAGCTCGCCCCGCAGATCGTCGAGATCCCCTTCTGGACCGCGGTGACAATGGCCGGCAGCGGCCGCGTAAATGAGAGTCTGCCTATCTTCCGCGAGGTGTTCCTCATGGAGCCGATCTGGGCGGAACTCGTGCCGCGCCTCGTGAAGTCGAAGCTGCTGCCGGATGACAATGAGATGATCCGGCGGATCCTGGAGCAGAGGTAGGGTTCGCTGTGCGGACGGTTTCCGTAGGGGCCGCAGTGCGGACCGGGCGTGTCACGGGCGTTCATGGCGCGCATCACCGCGTTCGCGCCGCGCGGGTCTTTGCGTGCGCGAACTTGTCTGCCGCCGCCGCAATGGCCCTCAAGGTCCGCACGGCGGACCCTGCCTCGGTCCCATGCATTGTCACATTCATCCACCCGCCGCGGGCCCCGTTCGCGATCGGCGGCAGCCACCCTGGTGCGCCGAATCGGCCCGGAGGCGACGCCAAACCCAGGTCAGGCGGGCAGCTCTTCGTGCGCCGCGACCTTCTCGCGCAGCTCCCTGAAGTCGCGAACGCCCTTGAACTCCTTGAGCGGCATGAACTCGTACGACGTGCTGACGAACTCCCAGAGTGTCGTCTTGGCGAACGAGGAGATCGTGCGCTCGAAGTAGCTGAAGAACTCGTTGGGGTTGCTGACCGGATGGGCCGTGAGCAGCAGCGGATACGTGCCCTTCTTCATGGTCACGTACTCGAACTTGCTCGGGAAGAGGTTCTCCGGCCAGAAGCCGAACTGCAGCAGGTTCAGCGGGATGCACATCGCGTTGGGCACGATGGCGATCCGCCCGTCCTCCAGTTGGGAAACCAGGAAGAAGGGCTGCTCGAAACGGAAGCAGTCGAGGAAGAACTCAAACGGCATGTTCGCGTTGACGAAGAAGATCCGTCCTTCCGCGAACCTTTTGAGCACATACGGCTCATAGGCGAATTTCATGTCACACGTCCTTTCTGGCCGCGTCATGACGGCCGAGAACCATGAGATGCTGTGAATCGTGGACACGGCGGTCGGGTGGCTGCCGTCGCGCGCATTTTAACACTCCTTGTGCAAAATTTCACAAAGTACGCTCGTTGTGCACAACCGATGCGCAAACGAGTGAGACTTTGTTTCATTCCAGTCTTGGACTTGAAGTTCTGACCGCAGTTGCTCAAGCGCGGCAAATGGCCGATCTCCGCGAGCCGCGCAGGCAAGTCGGGTCCGCATCACGTAGGTCGGGTCAGCAGACCCGACGCAGCGTGAACACGCATCACTGCCGCACAAGTGCCGACGGCGGGGATCGATGCTCGATGCAATTCGCGTCGGGTCTGCTGACTGTACAGACCGAAAACATGGGTGACAGGTGTTCGGAGACATGGGTGACACCTGCCGGTCATAGTGTACCGTCCGTCACGGGGTCGGCGTCGGTCCGCTGGAGCGAGCGCAGCGAGCGGAAGCGGACCGACGCCGCGGCGCCGCGCGGGGCCTGCCGCAGGTCGGCCTCGCCCACCACGAAGCGGGCCCAGAGGATCTCGAAGACGCCGTCGCAGGCCGTGGCCCGCAGGCCGACGCATTCGCCGGCGAACGCCTGGCTCGCCTTCACGCGTCGCCCCTGGAAGCGCACCTGGCCCACCGGGTTCACGGCCCGGCGCTCGGCCTCCGGGCCATACTCCAGCGGCGGCAGGGTCTCGGGCATGGCCCGCACGCTGGGCTGATAGCGGCTGGCCGGCACCTCCAGGCCCAGGGCCTCGTGCGGCCGCTCGTGGTTGTACATGCGTCGCCAGGGATCGAAGCCGCGCTGGGCGTGGGCCAGGTCGTCGAACCACTGGTCGCGCAGCAGCTCCTGCTTGAGGGTGCGATGGAAACGCTCCTCCTTGCCCTGGGTCTGGGGGTGATAGGGCCGGCCGTGGCTGATGCGCACATCCAGCCGCAGCAGCCAGGCCGTCAGCCGTGTCAGGCCCGCGCCCTGATCGTGGGGCACGGCCCAGGGGCTGCCGTTGTCGCTGAGGATCTCCCGCGGCAGGCCGTGGATGCGGAACATCGCCTCCAGTTCATCGCGCACCGTCCGGTACTGCTGGTCGGGGCAGGCCCGCACGCCGATGGAATAGCGCGAATGATCATCCAGCACCGTCAGGGGATGGCAGCGGGTCCGGTCGCCCAGGCCGAAGTCGCCCTTGAAGTCCATCTGCCACAGATCGTTGGGCCGGGCCCGCTCGAAGCGCTGCATCGGCCCGCGCTGCGCCGAGGCCTGCTCCTCCAGGCGGTCGTGGCGGCGCAGGATCTCGGTGATGGTGCTGGCCGCGGGCACGCGCGGCGCCTTCAGGGCCAGGAGGCGGGCCCGGATCTTGCGCCCGCCCCAGGCCGGGTGGGCCGTTCGCACGGCCAGGGCCGCCTGCTCGACCTCCGGCGCGGTGCGCCGCGGCGAGCGACGCGGGCGGCGCGAGGCGTCGCCCAGGGCCGCGCGGCCGGCGCGGCCGAAGCGTCCGATCCACTTGTAGCCGGTCTTGCGACTGATGCGGAAGCGCCGGCACAGTTCCGCGACCTTGGCCCCGTCCTGCCGGGCCAGAAGGACAAACTCCTCACGCTGGGACATTCGATCGCACTCCATCCATGGCATGCCAGCCTCCTTGCTGTCTGAGCGGTACGAGATTGGCATGCAGCATAAAGCGCCACCCATGTCTCCGAACGAGTGTTACTACCCCGGCCACGGTTGTTTTGACATGTGGACGCTATGCCGCATAGCGGACGGAGTCGGCGTGGAAATAGCCCTTGACAATCTCCGGCCGGCGCTGGGTGCTGCGGAGGTAGGCGC
>Ga0299906_10001659_pt1 | contig 18918 bp, 21 predicted proteins | sample RVTome_14_FD_200259 | JGI IMG/M metagenome (GOLD analysis project Ga0299906, IMG submission 200259) | Soil microbial communities from uranium-contaminated site in the Upper Colorado River Basin, Wyoming, United States - RVT145D125 (version 2) ...
CACCAACTCACTGCACACCAACGCCTACGACGAGGCGATCACCACGCCGACCGAGGAGAGCGTGCGCCGGGCGATGGCGATCCAGCTGATCATCAACCGCGAGTGGGGGATCGCCAAGAACGAGAACCCGAACCAGGGATCATTGGTCATCGAGGCGCTGACCGACCTCGTGGAGGAGGCGGTGCTGAAGGAGTTCGAGGCGATCAGCGAGCGCGGCGGGGTGCTGGGCGCGATGGAGCTCGGCTACCAGCGCGGCAAGATCCAGGAAGAGTCGATGTACTACGAGCACAAGAAGCACGACGGCTCGTACCCGATCATCGGCGTCAACACCTTCCGCAATCCGCACGGCGACACGATCCCCCAGAAGCTCGAGCTGATCCGCTCGACCGAGGACGAGAAGCGCTCGCAGCTCAAGCGGCTGCGCGACTTCCAGGTGCGGAACAAGGACAAGTCCGGCCCGATGCTGAAGCGACTTCAGCAGGCCGTGATCGAGAACAAGAACGTCTTCGAGGTGCTGGTGGACGCGGTGCGGGTCTGCTCGCTCGGGCAGATCACGCACGCACTGTTCGAGGTGGGCGGGCAGTACCGGCGGAGCATGTGACCCGAGGAACCTGGCGCCCATGAAGATCATCGGCCCTAACAGCGACTACTCGGAGATCGAGCTCGACCCTGTCAAGGCGTATCGCCGCGGGCGGGTTCTGGATGCCATGCTCCGAGCGGCGTTGCCGCCCCCAAAGCGCGGCGTCTATCGCGGGACGTTTGAATCGTTCGAGCGCATGGACGAAGCCCGGATGGTCGAAGCGGCGCGAAGACTCGAGAACGCATGAGCGCCGAGGACCTTCTCCTCAAGCTGTTATCGCGGTTCGAGGAGGAGGGAGTCGAGTACGTGCTGGTGGGGGGTCAGGCGGTCCGTCTCAACGGCTTCCTGCGCGCGACCGAGGACGTGGACGTGCTGCTCAGACCGACGCGCGAGAATGGACAGAAAGTCAAGAAGGCGCTGGATTTTCTGCCGTCGTCCCGCGAGCTCGAGCCCGATTGGTTCGAGCCCAAGCCCGGCGAGCCCGAAAACATCCGGATCGCCGACGACCTCATCGTGGACCTCCTCTTCGCTGCTAACGGCGAGACGTTCGAGTCAGTTCAGCCGTTCGTCCGCGAGATCATCGTGGAAGGCGTCCCGGTTCGAGTCCTCAATATCGACGGACTGCTCCGCACGAAGACCGACTACCGCGAGAAAGACATCCTCGACAGGCAGGTTCTCACCCGCATCAAGCAACGCCTCGAGGACGAACCGGGGGCGCCGAGCGAATGATCCGGGAACTGAGGCGGATCGCGCCGTTCGCCGTCCCGACCATGCTTTAGGTCTGGACGAAATTCCCCCACTGCTCGCCGTTGCGCGACTCGATGTGCTCGGCCAGCAGGTCGAGGCTCGACATCAGGCTGCCCCGGCGGCGAGCCTCCCGAGCCACTCGCGCACCGCGTCCACGTCCGACAAGCGAACCCGTGCCTCGGTCTCGCCTTCGCCCACTTTCACGGACACGCCGCCCAGGCCGTTCACGACGCTGAAGCCGTACTCGTCCGTGAGGTCGTCGCCGACGAACACCGCCGTGCGCCCGCGAAACGGCGCCTCCTGCATGAACTCCGCGATCGCCGTGCCCTTGTCTTTCCCCGGGGGGCGCAGCTCGAACACCATCTTGCCGCGCTGGACGGCGAGCGCGCCGCCCGACTCGGCGGCGAGTTCCGCCACGAGTGCCCCCAGCTTCTCCTCGAGCTCCGGCGCCAGGCGGTAGTGGGCGCCCAGGGTGAGCCCCTTGTCCTCGAACAGGACGCCGGGATGCTCGTGCGCGAACGCAGCGAGCCGGGCGCGGCTCGCCGCGAGCTGCGGCGCGGGCTCGGCGTGCCGATGCACGATCCCGGCCGCGTCGCGCCGTTCGAACCCGTGCTGGCCCGCGACCGGCAGCGCGAGGGGCGCGAACAGGCGGTCGATGTCGCCAATCGGGCGTCCGGTGATGAGCGCGAGCCCGCCGCCGCTCGTCCGATAAATCTGCGCGACCAGCTCGACGGTCGCGCGCTCGACGGTCACAGCGTCGGGGGTGGCCGCGATGTGCAGCAGCGTGCCGTCCACGTCCAGAAAGAGCGCCAGTTCGCGCGGCGAGCCGGCGATGCGCGCGAGTTCGGCCGGCGCATCGGGCGCGATCGCGCCGGGCGTGGGCCGCCGGACCACTCCGCAGCCCCGGCTACGCGCCTTCGCGGCGCAGCGGAATCACGGTGCCGGCCGCGCGCTCGGTGATCCGGCCGCGCTGCCGCATCGTCGCCGCGTCGAGGAGCATCCGTCCCGCCCAGCGGTAGACGTTGAACTCCTGCACCAGCCCCCGCATGATGTGCATGCGGTCGCGCTGCTCCTCGGCCGGCATCGTGAGGGCGAGATGGAGCGCGGCGGCGGACTGGTCGATGTCGTAGGGGTTCACGATCAGCGCCTCGGGGAGCTCGCGCGCCGCGCCGGTGAACTGGCTGAGGATCAGCACGCCGTGTTCGTCGTCGCGCGCGGCCACGAACTCCTTCGCGACCAGGTTCATGCCGTCGTGCAGGCTGGAGACGACGCAGAGGTCCGCGGCGCGGAAGTGCTCGTAGACCTCGGGCGGCTCGGCGTGCTCGACGCGCAGCACGATCGGCGACCAGCTGCCGCGCGCGAACCGCGCGTTGATCTTGGTCGCGAGCGAGCGCACCTGCACCTCGAACTCCTGGTACTGCTCGATGCGCGCCCGGGTGGGCGCGCAGATCTGCACGAAGCTGAACCGCCCGATCCACTGCGGCTCGAGCTCGAACAGCCGCTCGGCGGCGCGGAACCGCTCCAGGATGCCCTTGGTGTAGTCCATGCGGTCCACGCCGATGCCGATCGCGACGTCGGCGCCGACCGTGTAGCGGGCGCGCACCGCGGCGCGGCATTCCTCGATCGACCGCCAGGTGGCCGCCTCCGACGGCGGCCACTCGACCGAGATCGGATAGCGCTTCACCGCGGTCGTGCGCCCGCCGTGGGTCACGCTCATCGTCTCGCGGTCGACGCGCGCCTCGAGCACGCGGTCCACGGTGTCGACGAAGTTGTTCACGTGGAAGCGGGTGTGGAAGCCGAGGATGCTCGACCCGAGCAGCCCGGTCAGCACCTCCTCGCGCCAGGGCAGGATGCCGAACGCCTCGGGGTTCGGCCACGGGATGTGCCAGAACGTGATGATGGTCGCGTCGGGGAGCTCGTCGCGAATGAGCTTCGGCAGCAGCGCGAAGTGGTAGTCCTGCACCAGCACGATCGGGTTGGCGCTGTGCGCCTCGGCCACGACCACCTTGGCGAAGCGGCGGTTGACCTCCGTGTAGCGGTTCCAGTCCTCGGTGCGGAAGGTCGGCCGCACGTGGGCGATGTGGCAGAGCGGCCACAACCCCTCGTTGGCGAACCCGTAGTAGTAGCCGGCCTCCTCCTCGGCGCTCAGCCACACCCGGCGGATGCGGTAGCGCGGCTTCTCCGGCGGCACGCCGACGCGGTCGTGCCGGTCGACCACGTCGCGGTCGGCCGAGCCGCTGCCGTGCGCGATCCAGGTGCCGGAGCAGGCGCGCATGATCGGCTCGAGCGCCGTGACGACGCCGCTCGCCGGCCGCTGCACCTCGATGCGGCCGCCGCGGCGCACGTGGATGTAGGGCTGGCGGTTCGAGACCACGAGGATCTCCTCCCCGCGCAGGTCGGCGCGCAGGATCGCGCGCAGGCTCTCGGCCGACCAGGTGACCTGGCTCTCGTCGCGGGGACGGTAGCTCGTCTCGAGCTCGCGCATGAGGGTCCGCAGGTCGCGCGCGAGCGGCTGCAGCTCGGGCATCGTGATCCGCGCCGCCGGCCGAACCAGGCCCTCCCCGCGCAGGATCGCCTTCGTCCCGGCCACCCAGCCGCGCCAGCTGAGCTGGGCGACCACGACGGTGATCACGGACATCAGCGCCCCGAGCGCGACCAGGAACCAGAACACGTATTGCTTGGTCTCCTCGCTCCGCCGCGCGATGAAGCTCATGTCGTGCACGATCACGAGCTTGCCGAGCTGGTCGGTGTCGGAGCCGACCTGCGCGACGGCGACGTGCAGCGGGCCCTTGGCGCTCGGGAGCACCGCGAGATCGCCGTCGGCGAACCGGTCGAGCCCGTCGCAGCCGATGTTGGCGGGGAAGTTCCGGGTACCGACGAACTGGCGGCGCTGGGCGTCGCAGAAGCCGATCGCGTACATCCGCTCGTCCTCGACGATGCGATTGAAGAGCGCGCCGATCTTGGTCCGGGCGTTGGCGCGCGCGAGGTCGGCGAGCGGCTCCTGCACCGTGTTCGCGATCAGCATCGCGCGGATGTCGAGGTCGCGCACGAACCACCGCAGCGTCAGCTGGTCGACGAGCGGCTGCACCGCGTACGCGAACAGGCCGATCACGAGCAGGAGGGGGAGCACGAAGCGGAGCGAAAGTCGCATGGTCGGGGCGTCGGGCACGAGAGGAAGGCGCGTGTGCCCGCGGAACGGATTGCCGAAGGCGCGATTGTAGCCGAACGCGGGCGCAGGGCGCGACGTCCCCCGCGAGACGAGGTGCTTCAGGTGCGACGCCCGCGCGCCCGTGCGCCGGCGACCCCGCGGCTCACCGCGCGAGCGCGCCCAGCCCCGGCGCGAAGCTCACCCGCCGCGTCTCCGTGATCCTTTTCGCGTCGACCCGGCCCTCGACGATCTCGTAGCCCAGCAGCGCGAACACGCGCCCGCGCACGAACAGCGGGCGCGAGTTGCCGTACCAGTCCACGCACGCGGCGCGGCAGCCGTCGTTCCGGCCGGCCGCACCGGGCCGCGCGTCGAGGGTGCCGAGTTCGCTCAGGCTAGGCCTTCGTTCCGCAGGTACAGCAGCGCCGCCGACGCCTGCCGCAACTGGCGGCCCGGCGCCTCGCCGGCACCGATGATCGGCAGGCCCAGCAGGCCGTCGGACTCCCCGTCCGCCTTGTAGAAGAACCCGTGGCTGCGCGTCTCCCCCGCGGACTGGTGCGTTGCGGCGGATCGCGAGCCGCGCGGGGCGCGCCGGCGTGTCGACTCGCGGCGGCAAACGGCGTCGCGGGACGGGTGGGGTTAGACCGGGGGGGGGGGGGGCGGCGGGGCGGCCCGGGGGGGGGGGGGGGGGGGGGGGCGCCGGGGGGGGGGGGGGGCGGGCCCGCCGGGCGTGCGGCAGTGCGCAACGGGCAGCCGCCCGGCAACGAGCCGTTGACCCCCCGCGCGGGTCCCTGTATAAGACGGACTGCCGGATTCTCAAGCAGCGAAACAGCTGGTTAGACCGCAGCGCTCGCGCTGCTCCCATCAAGCCGTGTTTTCTCTTCCTTGAAATTCCAGCGCCCTTTTCAACTATCAGGAAGACTCTAGGACAATGGCTACGGGTACGGTCAAGTGGTTCAACGATGCAAAAGGCTACGGCTTCATCACCCCGGATGGCGGCGGCAAGGATCTGTTCGCGCATTTCTCCGCGATCCAGGACAGCGGTTTCAAGTCGCTGAAGGAGAATCAGAAGGTGTCGTTCGACGTCACGACCGGCGCCAAAGGCGAGCAGGCGACCAACATCCGCCCGATCACGTGATCGCGACGGCGCGATGAAACGAGGCCCGGGAAACCGGGCCTTTTTGTTGGCTTTCGGCAAGGGATATTCATGGACAAGCGCAAGACGTGGCGCGAGCAGGAGCAGCGGGTGGTGGAGTCCTGGAACACGGCCATCGCGCGCTATCGGGACGTGCAGGCGGAGCTCGAGCGCCAGCGGGGCGCGACCGACGGCGGCGCGAGCGAAGAGCTCCGACTCAAGGAGGAAGCCGCGCGCGCCGAGGTCGAGGCAGTGCGCAAGCAGGTGGCGCGGCTGAAGGTCGAGTTCAGCTCCGGGAGGCGGTACTAGCAGGGTCGGAGGCCTTCGGCCACGGCCGACGGGACGGCGCATGAAGCTGCGGATGGCCAAGGATTCGCTGTTCGCGGTCCTGCTGCGCTCGCCGTGGTGGATCAGCATCGCCATCGCCGCGGGGATCGTCGCGGTGGTGCGGCTCGTGCTGCCCGGGGTGCACGTGGCCTACGCCGTGTTCGCCGCGCTGCCGTTCATCGTGATCGGGGCGATCGCCGGGTGGCGGCAGCTTCGCCAGCCCGGCACGGCGCGGGTCGCCGGCACGCTCGAGGCGGTCCGGGGGATGTCGTGGGGCGATTTCTCCGGCGCGCTGGAGGACGCCTTCCGCCGCGACGGTTACGCGGTGAGCAGGCTCGACGGCCCGGCGGCCGACCTCGAGCTGACCAGGGGCGGGCGCACCTCGCTGGTCGCCTGCAAGCGCTGGAAAGTCGCCCGCACCGGCGTCGACCCGCTGCGCGAGCTCGATGCCGCGAAGCGCGCGCGCGACGCCCACGAGTGCATCTACATCGCCACGGGCGAGATCACGGACGGGGCGCTCAAGTTCGCCCGCGAGAAGGGCATCCGCGTCGTCCACGGCGCCGAGCTCGCGAAGCTGCTGCCGCGGGTCGGGCGCGCGTAGCGCGACGCCGGTCGGCGCGGCTCAGGCCTTGCGACGCTTGCGCGAGCCGGACGCCTGGCGCACGGCGGGCGTCGTCGGCAGCCCCGTGTGCTGGGTGCGGAACGGCCGATTCGTGCTGCCGCTCAACTTGCCCTCGTGCGCGCCCCCCGTGCCCGGCGGTTGATACGCCGGCACGAGCTGCTGCCTGCCGCTGCCGATGAGATCGGCGCGGCCCATCCGCCGCAGCGCCTCGCGCAGCACGGGCCAGTTGTTCGCGTCGTGGTAGCGCAGAAAGGCCTTGTGCAGGCGGCGCACCTTCAGCCCTTTCGGAACGATCACCTCCTCGCTCGTGCGCGACACGCGCCGGAGCGGATTCTTGCCGCTGTGATACATGGCGGTCGCCGTCGCCATCGGTGACGGCAGGAATGCCTGCACCTGGTCGGCGCGAAAGCCGTTCCGCTTCAGCCACAGCGCGAGCTCCAGCATGTCCTCGTCGGTCGTGCCGGGGTGCGCCGCGATGAAGTACGGGATGAGGTACTGCTCCTTGCCGGCCGCCTTCGAATAGCGGTCGAAGAGCTCCTTGAAGCGGTCGTAGCTGCCTACGCCCGGCTTCATCATCTTGGACAGCGGGCCCTCGGCGATCGCCTCGGGGGCGATCTTCAGATAACCGCCGACGTGATGCTGCGCGAGCTCCTTCACGTACTCGGGCGACTCGATCGCCAGGTCGTACCGCACGCCCGAGGCGATCAGCACTTTCTTGACGCCCGGCACCGCGCGCGCCCGCTGATACAGCCGGACGAGCGGCGCATGATCGGTGTTCAGGTTCGGGCAGATGCCGGGATACACGCAGGACGGCCGGCGGCACGCGCTCTCGATCTCGCGGCTCTTGCATGCGAGGCGATACATGTTCGCGGTCGGCCCGCCGAGATCGGAGATCACGCCGGTGAAGCCCGGGACGGTGTCGCGCACCGTCTCGATCTCGCGGATCACCGAGTCCTCCGAGCGGCTCTGGATGATGCGCCCCTCGTGCTCGGTGATCGAGCAGAACGTGCACCCGCCGAAGCAGCCGCGCTGGATCGCGATCGAGAAGCGGATCATCTCGTACGCCGGGAGCTTCGCGTCCCCGTAGGACGGATGCGGCTGGCGCCGGTACGGCAGCTCGTACACCCAGTCCATCTCCTTGGTCGCGAGCGGAATGGGCGGCGGGTTGAGCCACACGTCGCTCGCGCCGTGGCGCTGCACGAGCGCGCGCGCGTTGCCGGGATTCGATTCCACGTGCAGGATGCGCGAGGCGTGCGCGTAGAGCACCGGGTCGTCCGCCACCTGGTCGTAGCCGGGGAGCCGGATGACGCTGCGGCTGCGATCGGCGTTCTTCACGCGGCGCTCGAAGCGCACGACGTTGTGCCCGGTCGGCGGCGCCTGCGCCCGCTTCGTCCCCGCGTTGTCTTCCATCGCGTACGGATCGACGGGCGGGTTCAACGGCCCGGGCGTGTCGAGATGCGTCGAGTCGATCTCGATCCAGTCCGGCGGCGGCGATCTGCGCACGAACGCCGTGCCGCGGAGGTCGGTGAGGTCGTGAATGCTCTCGCGGGCGGCGAGCCGGTGCGCGATCTCGACGATCTGGCGCTCGGCGTTGCCGTAAACGAGCAGGTCGGCTTTCGCGTCGAGCAGGATCGAGCGACGCACCTTCTCCGACCAGTAGTCGAAGTGGGCGATGCGCCGGAGCGAAGCCTCGATGCCGCCGATCACGATCGGCACGTCCTTGAAGGCCTCGCGCGCGCGCTGCGCGTACACGATCACCGAGCGATCCGGGCGCTTGCCGCCCACGTCGCCCGGAGTGTACGCATCGTCGCTGCGGATGCGGCGATCCGCCGTGTATCGGTTCACCATCGAATCCATGTTCCCCGCCGTGATGCCGAAGAAGAGGCGCGGCCGGCCGAGCGCGGCGAACGGCTCGGCGCCGTGCCAGTCGGGCTGGGCGATGATGCCGACGCGAAAGCCCTGCGCCTCCAGCACGCGCCCGATGATCGCCATGCCGAAGCTCGGGTGATCGACGTACGCATCGCCCGTCACCACGATGACGTCGCAGCTGTCCCAGCCGAGCTCGTCCATCTCGGCGCGCGACATCGGCAGGAACGGCGCGGTGCCGAAGCGCTCGGCCCAGTGCTTGCGGTAGGTGGAAATGTCGCGGGCGGTTTGCATGGAGGATCGGATTATCCTCTCCTCCGGGAGGCGGGGAGAACCCGGCCTCACTCCCGCCCGACCCGCGCCAGCAACCGATCGAGCTGACCGGCGAAGCGCTGCCGGTCGCCGTGCGTGAGGGGCGGCGGGCCGCCGGTCTGCACGCCGCTCGCGCGCAGCTCGTCCATGAAATCGCGCATCGTCAGCCGCTCGCGGATCGTCTCGGACGAGTACAGCTCGCCGCGCGGGTCGAGCGCGTGGCCGCCGCGTTCGATCACCTGCGCGGCGAGCGGGATGTCGGCGGTGACGACGAGGTCGCCCGGCTCCATCCGGCGCGCGATCTCGTGGTCGGCGACGTCGAAGCCTCGCGGCACCTGGAGCGTGCGGACAAAGGGCGACGGCGGGGTGCGCAGCGGCTGGTTGGAGACCAGCGTCAGCGGCGTCCGCGCGCGCTCCGCGGCGCGGTAGAGAATCTCCTTCACGACCGCCGGACAGGCGTCGGCGTCGACCCAGATGTTCATCCCGTGCATTCTAGGCGTCGCCGGGTTCGGCGCACGTGATCGGCGCCGGAGCCAGCAGGCTCGCCCGCCTAGCCCGTCAGAAACAGCGCCGGATCGACGGCGACCGCGTTGAGATACACCGAGAAGTGCAGATGCGGTCCGGTGACGCGGCCCGTGGCCCCCACCTTGCCGATGACGGTGCCGGCGGGCACGGGATCCGCGACGCTCGCGTCGATGGCGCTCAGGTGGGCGTAGAGCGAGAGGAGTCCCTGCCCGTGGTCAAGGATGACGGTCCGGCCGGGGAAGAAGTAGTCCCCGGTGTCGATGACGCGTCCCGCGTTGGCTGCGATCACCGGCGTGCCGGCGGGCGCCGCGATGTCCATTCCGTTGTGCGGATTGCGTGCCTGGCCGTTGAAATAGCGCCGTAGCCCGAACGAGCCCGAGCGCCGCCCAGGCGCGGGCTGCAGCATGGCGAGCGTCGCCGGCGGGGATTCGCTGAAGGCCCGGAGCACGCCGTCGAGATGCGCCCGCTCGCGCTCGTGGCGCGCGAGATTCTCCGCCGAGACTTCCACCTGGTCCCGCGGCACGGTCAGATGTTGCGCGGCGTACCGCTTGGGCGCGACGTCGATCTCGAATCGCTCGCGCCGGCCGTCGGCAAGCTCCGCTTCCACCCGCACCTTCGCGCCCGGCTTCGTGGCGAGTGCGATGCCCACGAACGCGACCCACTCGTCGCCGTCGCGCATGACGAGGACGCGATCGCCGCCGAAGCGCACGCGCGGCGGTTCCTCGGCGGCGCCAAGCGGGATGCGCGCGACGCCCCCTGGTACCGGCAACGCGCGCGGTCTTGTGCTCGCCCACGCGGCGGGCGGGCACGCGAGCGCCACGAGTGCAGGCGCGAACGAGAGGACGAACCGGCGCCGGTCCATGGCCGGGATGCGTACGGACGGGCCGCTACCCCGTCGCGTCGGACTTCGCCTTCGCCGCCTCGGCCTTCCACTCCGCCATCGGCTTGAAGCTCGGGTCCCGCCCGTACTTCGCCTCGAGCGCGCGCCACGCCTCCTCCTCGGAGGCGTTGAGATCGATGTCGAGCGGCTCGACGACGGGCTGCCGGACGTAGTACGGCGTGTCCCAGAAGAACTCCAGCCGGTTGCCCTCGACGTCGCGGTAATACACCGAGAGCCAGGAGCCGTGCGTGATCAGCTCCACGCTGTCGACCCCGGCCTGCTTCAGCCCTTCGTGCCGCTTCCGGAGCTCGGCCAGCGACTTGACGCGGAACGCGACGTGGTTCAGCGCGCCCGCCTCCCTGGGGCCCTGCCGGCCGCTCGCCAGCGCGACCTGATGGTGGTCCGTCTCCGGGTCCAGGGTCAGGAAGCAGATGTCGTTGCCGCGCGCCCGCCCGATGTCGGACAGCTGGAAGCCGAGCACGTTGGTGTAGAAGTCGAGCATCCGCTTGAAGTCGTAGCAGTAGAGGACGACGTGGCTGATGGTGGCCTGGCCGCGGTGCATGGCGGGTTCCTTTCGGCTACGCGGCCGCCGGCGGCCCCGGGTCCGCGACGAGCCCCGCGGATTCGACGCCGTAGATGGCGCAGATCTCGTCGTTGTCGCTGTTGTCGCCGCTGATTCCGACCGCGCCGAGAATCTCGCCCCCGGAGGCGCGGATCAGGACGCCGCCGGCGGCCGGCACGATGCGCCCCCCCGACGCGCCGATCATCGCGGCGACGAAGCTCGGCTGGGCGGTGGCGCGGCGGGCGAACTCGCGCCCGCCGAATCCCATCCCAAGCGGGCCCCATGCCTTGCCGATGGCGAGCTCGGCCCGGAGGATTCCCGACCCGTCGTCGCGCTTGAGCGCGACCAGATGCCCGCCCGGATCCAGCACCGCCACGGTGAGGGGCTTGAAGCGCCGCTCGCGGCCTTTCTCCAGCGCCTTGTCGACGATCGTGGCGGCGAGCGCCAGGGTCAGCTTGGTCACGGAATGCCCTTTCTGTCGCGGTTCTAGAAGCGTCCGATGGCGCCCATCATACCGATGGCCCGCATGCCGAACATGGTGGCGATGAGCGTGCCGATCAGGAACGCGACCACGATGGCGACCGCGAAGAGCGCCACGGTGTAGCCGATCGCCTCGCGCTCGGGCACCTTCATGAGCAGGGGCGCCCCGAGGTGGAAGAGGTAGAGGCAGTACAGGCCTGCGAGGAGCGTGATCAGCCACGAGACCACGGGGAGGAAGGTGAAGAGCCCGGCCACCCACGAGGCGGTCAGGGAATAGGCGACGAGCTTGAGGGCCTGGTCGAGCGCCCTTCGCCCCCCGAAACGCGGCGCGAGGGCGTCGGCAACGAGACCAAGCACGAACACCGTCCCAAGGCTCAGCACGTAACCGGTCAGCGCTGCCTGCAAGGCAACGCCGGTGCCGAGCCGCCCGCCGGCGAGCGATCCCACGAACGCCGTGCTGACGAAGCTCGCCACGGCGGGGAGCGCCGCAAGGATCGCCACGTAGCCCAGGTAGAGCTTCGCGGGGTCGGTCCGCTCGTCCGCGATCGCCGGCCACTCGCTCCGGGGCTGCAGCAGGATGTTGATCACGCGAGTCACGAGGTTCATTGGGTTCATTGTTCTCTTCCCGCTCGGCCGGCGACCGTGCCAGTATAGGGGACGGGTCGGGGCCCGACAACGCGAGCCGATCGCTTCGTCGGCAGCCCCGCCGGATTCCGCGTCATCAGGAGCGTTGGAGGGTTCGCCATGGATCCAGCCGTCGGCCGCGACACCGCGATCACCGCGGAGCTCGTCTACGCGATCGACACCGGCGAGAAGCCGGTGAACGAGACGTTCGGGCCGAACAACATCCGCCGCCGGAACACCGGCCAGAAGGAGCGGCGCGCGGTCGAGATCCGCAACGGCCGTCCGCTCGCCGGCCGGTTCTCGCTCGAGGAGCACGGCTTCCAGTTCGTCCGCCATGCGACCCGGGTCGCGGACTTCTTCGACGCCGGCGAGCTCGAGCGCGTCTACTACCCCGAGGTCGAGCAGCTCATCAAGGACGTCTCGGGCGCCCGGCGCGTCGTCGTCTTCGACCACACGCTGCGTTCCGGCGACGAGGCCGAGCGCGAGGCGCGGCTGGTCCGCGAGCCGGTGCTGTCGGTGCACAACGACTACACCGAGTGGTCCGCCCCGCAGCGCGTCCGCGAGCTCCTCCCCGACGAGGCGGACGAGCTCCTCCGGCACCGCTTCGCCATCATCCAGGTGTGGCGGGCGATCAACCGGCCGATCCAGGCCAACCCGCTCGCCATCGCCGATGCGGGCAGCCTCGCGCCCGCCGACCTGATCACCGCCGAGCGCCGCTATCCGCACCGGGTCGGCGAGACCTACCAGGTGCGCTACAACCCCGCGCACCGCTGGTTCTACTTCCCCGAGATGCGCCGCGACGAGGCGCTGGTGTTCAAGGTGTACGACTCGCAGCGGGACGGCCGCGCGCGGTTCACCGCCCACACGTCGTTCGTCGACCCGACCTCGCCCGCCGACGCCCCGCCGCGCCAGAGCATCGAAGCGCGGACGCTCGCGTTCTTCGCGCCGGCCTGAGTCGGGCCTCGTCGGCGCACGGGATGGCAAACCGCGGGTCTTTCGGCGAGCTGCTGGTGCGCGTCGTCGCGGTCGCGCTCGGCGCGGTCATTCTCGCCGTCGCGTTCGTCTTCTCCCTCGTCGTCTTCTCCATCGCGCTCGCGGCGGGCCTGGTGGCGCTCGGATACGTCTGGTGGAAGACGCGCGCCGCGCCCCGCGCCGGGGGACGCGTGATCGAGGGCGAAAGCCGGCGCGAGAGCGCCCCGCAGATCGACCGCGACGAGCGCTGACCGCTACGCGGGCGCGAGCTGCCGTCCGCGGCCGCGCAGCAGCAGGAAGACGGCGATCGCCACGTTCAGCAGGTTCCAGAGCGTCCCGTTGAGGAACGCGGCCTTGTAGGACCCCGTCAGGTCGAAGATCACGCCCGACATCCAGCCGCCGAGCGCCATGCCGAAGAGCGTGGCCATCAGCACGGTGCCGACCCGCATGCCGGCCTCCCGCGGCGAGAAGTACTCGCGCACGATGATCGCGTACGACGGCACGATGCCGCCCTGGAACAGGCCGAACAGCGCCGAGATGACGTAGAGCGACACCAGCCCGTCGAACGGGAGGAAGAGCAGCAGCGCGACGCCCTGCAGGCTCGAGCCGAGCAGCAGGGTGCGGACGCCGCCGATCCGGTCGCAGATCCAGCCGGAAGCGAGCCGGCTGACGATGCCGAAGCCGAGCATCACCGACAGCATCTCCGCGCCGCGCGCGGCGCCGTAGCCCAGGTCGCCGCAATAGGCGACGATGTGGACCTGCGGCATCGACATCGCCACGCAGCAGGCGAGGCCGGCGACGACCAGGAGCGCCTGCAGCGCGCCGGGCGAGAGCCCGAGCGGGCGCTGCGGCCACGCCGCGGCCCGCGTGCTTCCCCCGCCGAGCTCGAGGGCCGGCGGCCGCCGCCTGAGCACGAGCGCGAGCGGCAGCATGCTCGCCAGGCAGAACATGCCGATCCCGGCATGGGTCTGGCGCCAGCCTGCGGTTTCGATGAAGTGCTGGACGATCGGCGGCCAGACCGTGCCGGCGAGGTAGTTGCCGCTCGCGAAGATCGCGACCGCGATGCCGCGCCGGCGGTTGAACCACAGCGACGTGTCGGCGAGCAGCGGCCCGAACGTGGCGGAGCTGCCGAGGAACCCGATCAGCACGCCCTGGGCCAGCGCGAACTGCCACAGGCTCCCCGCCGAGCTGGCGAGGACGTAGCCGAGCGCCAACGCCCCGGCGCCGACGACCACCGGAACGATGATCCCGAAGCGGTCGGTCAGGCGGCCCATGAAGATGCCGCCGAGACCGAAGCCGACCATCGTCAGGGTGTAGGGCAGCGACGCGTCGGAGCGCGCCACGCCGAACTCCGCCTGGATGGCGGGCAGCGCCACGACGACGGACCACATGCCGACGCCGCCGATCGTCGACAGCAGGAGCGCCGCGACGAGGCGCGTCCAGGCGTACCTGGACTCCGCTTCGCTCGCGGCGCGCGCGCCCGTCATTCCGGGCATCACTCGCGCGCCGTGTCCCGCGCGCGCAGCTTCGCGGCGATGTACGCCCGGTGGGGCACGTACAGCAGGTCGGCGATCTTGCGGATGGTGTGCTGCTCGTAGGCGCTCAGCTCGGCGTCGGCGTACGCGACCCGCCACATGTGCTCGATCACGCGCTCCTTCTGCTCCGGCGAGAAGCGCTTGTTGATGAGCGAGGTGAACTGGTAGTAGTCGGTGGCCTGCCGCGCCTCCTCCTCGGCGAGGCGGACCAGCGTCGCCGCCTCCTCGCCGGAGAGGCCGAACTTCTCGTTCACCGCGCGCAGCACGGCGTCCCGCTCGGCCGGCTCGATCTCGTCGTCGAACCGCACGACCTCGACGAGCAGCGCAGCGGTAGCGAGTTCGATCGTGTGGCGCTCGTCGCCGCCCTCCGCCGGGGCGGCGACGTGGCTCTCGAAGAACTCGCGAATCGCGTTCAGCATGACGCGGGGGCGCGCGCCCGAAGCCTCGGCCGCACCGCTACTTGCCGGTCCGCTCGAACTCCGCGACCCGCTCCATCGAGCGTGGCGTGAACTCGTTCTGGGGAGCGTCGCCGCCGACGACGAACAGCAGCAGGTGCTCGGTCCCGGGCTCGCCGTGCGTGACGTTCTCGAACCGCCGCGCGCAGCCCGGCGGGAACGAGATCGTGTCGAGGGGCCCGGCCTCGAGCGACTCCGTCGCGTCGCCCTCGTTCCACTGGGCGAGCCACCGGCCGCTGATGACGACGAAGGTCTCGTTGGTGTCGTGGTTGTGCATCAGCACGCCCTTGCCCGGCCGGCAGCGCACGAAGCCGAGGTTGAAGCCCTCCGCGATCGGGATCGCCGCGTTGGCGGAGGAGCTCTGGCCGACCGGCGAGTTGACCGCGCCGACGCCGGCCTCCGCCGGCATCTGGAAGCCGACGACGGCGAACGTGGTCTTCTGGCACTCGGGCAGCGCCGAGTCCTGCAGGCCGTCGCTGAACCCCTTGAGCTCCGCGAAGCGCGCGACGCGCTTCAGCATCTCCTCGCGGGACCAGACTCTGACGGACGGCAGCATGGGCACCTCGCACGCGGGACTCGGGGTCGGGCACCGATGCTACACCGGACGCGGGCGCGAGTTGTGCGGGGAACCCTTCCCATGGAGAATCGCGCGGTTCCGACCCCGAACCGATGCCGCTCGAACGACCGACCGCATCCCCGCCGACGCCGCGGCAGGTGCTCGCCGATTTCGGCGGCGTCTATTTCGTCAACGCGATCGTCGCGTTCATCTTCGCCGCCTCGGGGCCGGTCGCGATCGTCCTCGCCGTGGGCACGCGCGGCGGGCTCACCGCCACCGACCTCTCGTCGTGGCTCTTCGGCTCGTTCTTCGTCAACGGGCTGATCAGCATCGCCTTCTGCTGGTTCTACCGACAGCCGCTGGTGTTTTTCTGGTCGATTCCCGGCACGGTGCTCGTCGGGCCGGCGCTCGGCCACCTCACGTTTCCGGAGGTGATCGGGGCGTTCATCGCGACCGGCGTGCTCATGCTGGCGCTCGGCCTGAGCGGCTGGGTGCGGCGGGCGATGGAAGCGGTGCCGATGCCGATCGTGATGGGCATGGTCGCCGGGGTGTTCCTCCGGTTCGGCATCGACCTCGTGCTCGCCATCCGCGACGACTTCTGGATCGCGGCGCCGATGACCGCCGCGTTCCTCGCGTTGAGCGCGTCGCCGCGGTTCGGGCGGCTGCTGCCGCCGCTGATCGGGGCGCTGATCGTCGGCGTCGTCCTGATCGTCGCGCTCGGCCGGTTCGACCCGGCGGCGACCGGGGCGCTGGGACTCGCGCGACCGAGCGTCTACGCGCCGGCGTTCTCGTGGCCGGCGATGATCGAGCTCGTGGTGCCGCTCGCGATCACCGTGCTCGTCGCGCAGAACGCCCAAGGCATCGCGATCCTCCGGGCGGCCGGGCACGCGCCCCCGACCAACGCGATCACCGCGGCCTGCGGCGCCGGCTCGATGGTCACCGCTTTCGTCGGCACCGTCTCGACCTGCCTGACCGGCCCCGTGAACGCGATCCTCTCCGGCGCCGGCGAGCGGCATCGGCACTACATCGGGGGAATCCTCGTCGGGCTGCTGGCGCTCGCGTTCGGGCTGGCGTCGCCCGTCTTCACCCGGCTGATGCTGGCCACGCCCGGCGAGTTCATCGCGGCGCTCGCCGGCCTCGCGATGCTGCGGGTGCTGCAGACCGCGTTCACGACCTCGTTCAGGGACCGCTTCACGCTCGGCGCGCTCGTGACGTTCCTCGTCACTGTGGCCGACGTGACGCTCCTGAACATCGGCGCCCCGTTCTGGGGGCTCGTCTTCGGCTTCGCCGCCTCGTGGCTGCTGGAGCGCGAGGACTGCCGGGCGCCGCGGTCCTGAGCCCGCCGGGCCGCCCCAAGGGCGAACCCGAGCGCGTCGCGAAGCGCCGGCTAGACGCCGAGCAGCGGCAGCTGGCCCTTCGGGTAGCGCGTCCCCTGCACCTGGCCGTCGTCGATGCCGCGCGCCAGCGCTGCCGCCTCGCCGGCGGAGAGCTTGACCTCGGCCGCCTTGAGGTTGTCGCGCAGGTGGGTGCGGCGCTTGGTCCCGGGGATCGGCACCATGTCCGGCCCCTGCGCGAGCAGCCACGCGAGCGCGAGCTGCGCCGGGGTGCAGCGCTTCGCGTCGGCGAGCTCGAAGAGCGGCCGCACGAGCGCGGCGTTGCTCTCGACGTTCCCGGCCTGGAAGCGCGGGTGGTCGCGGCGGCGGTCGTTCTCGCCGAGGTCGTCGAGGCTCTTGATCGCGCCGGTCAGCATCCCGCGGCCGAGCGGCGAGTACGGCACGAAGCCGATGCCGAGCGCGCGGCAGGTCGCCAGGACCTCGTCCCGCTCCACGAACCGGCACCACACCGAGTACTCGGTCTGCAGCGCGGCGATCGGGTGCACCGCGTTCGCGCGGCGGATCGTCGCCGGCCCGGCTTCCGACAGGCCGAGGTGGCGCACCTTGCCCTGCTCGACGAGCCGCTTCATCGCCCCGACCGTGTCTTCGATCGGCACGCTCGTGTCCACGCGGTGCTGGAAATAGAGGTCGATGACGTCGATCCCCAGCCGCGCGAGGCTCTTGTTGCAGGCCTCGACGACGTACTCGGGCTTGCCGTTAGCGCCCGGCTTGCCGTCGGGGGTGCGGACGTTGCCGAACTTGGTCGCCACCACCGCCTTCGCCCGATAGCCGTCGGCGAGCGCGCGGCGGAGCAGCTCCTCGTTCTTGCCGTCCGCGTAGGCGTCGGAGGTGTCGAGGAAGTCCGCGCCCGCGTCGAGCGCCTCGCGGATCGTCGCGATCGCCTCCGCCTCGTCCACCGGGCCGTACAGGTTGGTCATGGCCATGCACCCGAGCCCGAGGGCCGAGACCTCGAGGCCGGTCTTGCCGAGACGCCGACGCTGCATGCTGTCCTCCGTTGCGCTCCGCGCGCGAGTGGGCAAGAAGCTACCGGAAGCGCGGGCAGGAGGCAAATTCCGCCGGTATGCTCCGCGCCGTGGGTACGCTGCTCCGCTCCGAATCCGACCGGCTGCTGTTCGGCTCGCCGCTGCGGCGGCGCGGTGCGTGCGTCGTCATCGGTGCCGTGCTGCTCGTGATCCTCGGCCTCGCGACGCTGGTCCACCTCGGGCTGCTCGCCGGCATGCGCCCGGACGTCGCGGCCGTCTTCTACCGGGCGCTGTTCCTCTCGAGCGTGCTGGCGCCCATCCCGCTGACCATCCTGTGGTTCCTCGACCGGCGCGAGCGCGAGAACCCCTGGCTGTTCGCGGCGGCGCTCTTCTGGGGCGCGAGCATCGCCACGGCGCTCGCGCTGCCGTTCAACACCGCCTTCTTCCGGCTGGTCGGGGTGTGGGTCTCCCAGCAGCCGGCCCTCATGGAGGCCCTCGGGCCGGAGGCGGTCATCCTGCTGGCGGCGCCCATCTCCGCGCCGATCGTCGAGGAGATCGCCAAGGCGCTCGGCGTGCTCGTCCTCTGGTGGCTGCTGCGCGCCGAGTTCGACAACATGCGCGACGGGTTCGTGTACGGGGCGCTGGTCGGCCTCGGGTTCACGTGGTACGAGTCGGCGCTGTACGTCGCGCAGGGCTACGCCGAGCACGGCGTCGCGCCCTACGGGATGCAGCTCGGCGCGCGGTACGCGCTGTTCGGCCTGGGCGGGCACGCGATGTTCACCGGCATCTTCGGCGCGTTCCTGGGGATCGGCCGGCAGACGCGGCGCCGCTGGCTCCGCCTCCTCGCGCCGCTCGCCGGGCTCCTCCTCGCCATCGGGGCGCACATGCTGAACAACGCGCTGCCGCTGCTCTTCGTGCTCGCCGGCGAGGTGCCGCCGACCGGCGAGGCGCCGCCGCCCGACGTCGGCTTCCTGGAGGCCTTCGCGACCGCGACCCTGCTCGATCTCACGATCTTCCTGCCGTTCGTGGCCATCATGGCGGTCGCGCTGTGGCGCAGCGGCCGCTGGGAGCGGCGGGTGATCCGCGAGGAGCTGGCCGAGGAGGTCGGGCGCACGGTAAGCCCGCACGAGTACGAGGCGATCGTCGGCGACCGCATGTTCCGCACCCGCCGCGTCGACCGGGCGCGCCCCCGCGAGTCGGCGGCGCTCGTGAACGCGCAGCACGAGCTCGCGTTCCGCA
>Ga0299906_10001660_pt1 | contig 18917 bp, 12 predicted proteins | sample RVTome_14_FD_200259 | JGI IMG/M metagenome (GOLD analysis project Ga0299906, IMG submission 200259) | Soil microbial communities from uranium-contaminated site in the Upper Colorado River Basin, Wyoming, United States - RVT145D125 (version 2) ...
GCGCTGCGACTCCGCGCCGCTAGCGGCGCCCAAGAGGTTCCCCTGCGTATCCCACAGGCAGCGTTCCCATTCGTCCACGCGGTGGCGGCCGCCGGGCTGTTCCTGGGCCTCTCCTGCGACGGGGGGGTGAGCGATCTGCCGCTTGACCAGCTGGCGGCGGCCGGGGACAGTCTGGCCCTCGGCCGCCGCATTCGCGCGGAGTGCCGGAGGGCGGAGGACCAGGAAACCTGTTATCAGGACCGTTTCGTTCCCCTGGCCCGCGCCGGGCACGTGCGGATCGCCCTGGGGGCCCTGGCGGCGCTGGCCCGGTCGGAGCATGCCGTCCAGGCCAACGGCCACGTCTACACGCACGTGATCGGCATCTCCGCGTGGCAGCCGGGCAAGGACATTGCCGCGACCTTCGCGCAGTGCACCGTGCTGTTTCAGTCCGGCTGCTACCACGGCGTCATCCAGTCCTATCTGACGGACGGCGCGGGGCTCGATTCGGCGAAGGTCGCCAACCTGTGCGATGTCATCGAGGGCGACACGCCGCGGCTGTTGCTCCGCTTCCAGTGCGCCCATGGTCTGGGCCACGGACTGGAAATGGCGCTGCAGTGGGAATTGCCGCGAGCGCTCGAGGCGTGTGACTGGCTGGTGGATCCCTGGGACCGGCAATCCTGTTACGGGGGGGCGTTCATGGAGAACGCGGTCGCCGGCGAGCAACGCCATACCGCGGCCCGAGTGATCGGGGACCGCGCCGCCGGGGGGGACGAGCCGGACGGAGACGCGCAGGCCCATCGCCATGGCCCGGACCCGGGAACCATCCGGTTCAAGCTGCGCGACACCACCGATCTGCTCTACCCCTGCAACGCCGTCGCGTATCGTTATGTGCCGAGCTGCTATGTGCTCCAAGGCGGCCTGATTCTCCGGCTGGTCGGCTTCGATTTCGACAAGGCGACGGCGGGATGCGACCTGGCGCCGGAATCGTACCGGCACATGTGCTACGTCAGCATTGGGACCAGCGTCGCCGGCTATACCGTGCTGGATGCCAGGCGCTCCACCGAGCTCTGCGGCCACGGCGACCCGGACTACCAGCCCTGGTGCTTTGTGGGAGCCGCCAAGAATTTCGTGGACGTGACCACCGACGCCGGGGACGGACTGGCGTTCTGCCGGCAGGTGCCCGCAGGGAAGAACCGCCGACAGTGTTACGTGGCTGTCGGGGAACACATGCTGATCCTGTTCCCCAACGACAGCGCCGCGCGATCACGCGAGTGCGCCACGGCGCCTCCGGGTGACCGCGAGGATTGCCGCTACGGCGCCCTGCTGGCGGAGGCGCCGGAAGGCCTCCCGATCCTGCCGCCGGCGATCGCCCGTCAACTCAATCCCTAGCCCCTGAGCCCGCGCCAATCGGGCGCCCCCGGCCAACGGCCGGGGCCTGGCGAGGAACCGGCTACTCCCAGTGGCGTGGGGCGTCGCCCACTTCCTGGAGCAGCGCGTGGTAGCTGTCCAGCCGGTCCGCCGCGATGGTGCCGGCCGCGGCCGCGGCACGTACCGCACAGTTCGGCTCGGTCAGGTGACGGCAGTCCGGGTAGTGACAGTGCTCGGCAAAGGGCCGAAACTCCCGGAAGAACCAGCCGAGGTCGCGCGGTTCCATCCCCCACAGCCCGGCCTCGCTGAAGCCGGGGGTGTCGACGACGAAGCCTCCCTGATCCAGCGGAACCATCACCGCTGCGGCGGTGGTATGGCGGCCGCGAAGGATCCGCCGGCTCACCTCGGCGGTCCGCAGCCCGAGCCCGGGCTGAATCCGGTTGAGCAGGCTGGATTTGCCGACTCCGGATGGCCCGGCCAGAATCGACTCCCGGCCGGCCATTCGCTCGGCCACCGCGGCGACCCCCTCACCGCTCTGGGCGCTCACCAGGTGGACTTCGTATCCGGCGCGGCGGAACCCCGCCGCGAGGGGTTCCGGATCGCCGAGGTCGATCTTGTTGATGACCAGGGCCGCGGGAATCGTGTTCAACTCGGCGATCACCAGCAGCCGGTCGATCAGCCTGGGCAGCGGATCGGGCCGCGCGACGGCGGCAAGGACGAATACCTGATCGACATTGGCGGCAATGGGCTGGGCGGCGCGGCCGTCGGGGGTGCGGCGCTCCAGCACGTTGCGACGCGGCCGCACGCCTACGATTCCGACGGTCCCCTCCGGGTCGCCCCCCTCCAGCTCGACCCGATCCCCGACGGCGACCCGGTCGCGTGCGCTGCGGTGCTTCAGACTGCCGCGCAGCACCGCCGTGATCTCGCGGCCCTGCTGCAACAGCCGCAAAGTCGAGCCGGTCCGCTCCAGAACCACCGCGAAGGATTCGGTCACGCGAGCTCGGGCGGCTGCTCGGCGATGGCCTCGTCGAGCGCGGCCTTGACGTCGTAAAGCGAGAAGGCCTTGAGCCGGGTCTCGGCGTCCTCCGGCGAGGATCCCCAGGCGAGGTATTCGGTCTCCACGTGGCCCACCGGGCGCTCGCCCGAGGGATTCCAGCGGACAAAGACCAGCGCCGCGCCGTAGCGGCCCCGGGCGTCTGGCGCGTCGTCGACCCAGAGGCCGACCGAGTACGCCTGCCCGTCATTCCCGGTGAACGCCGCTGCGCGGTCGTGCTTCTGCATATAGCCGCCCAGCGTGATCTCGGGATCTAGCGGCGCGATACGGCCTCCCGGATGACAGTGCCAAGTGTGTACGGCAGATCGGCGGGCCGCTCCGCGGATCGCCGCATCAGGGATCGATACCACGGGATGCCGTCCGGTCGGCCGGATGGAAGCGCTCGCCGGCACGGGCCATCTCCACCAGCGACGGCGCGGGGGTGAAGCGCTCGCCGTAGTCGCGCACCAGGTCCTCGAGGATGCGAACGACGGTGTCGGCGCCGAGGGCGTCGATCATGCGGAGCGGCCCGCCCCGGAACGCCGGAAACCCGAACCCGAACACCGCACCGATGTCGCCGTCCCGCGCCTGCCGGATGACGCCCTCGGCATGCGCGTGCGCGGCTTCGTTGAGCAGGCTGTACAGCAGCCGCCGTTCCGTAGCCCCCACGTCCGCGTCCGCCACGGGCTGCACCCCGAGCGCCTTGTAGGCCGTCTCGTCCACCCCACCTTTCTTGCCGTTCCGGTAAAGGAAGAACCCACGGCCGTTCTTGCGACCCTTGCGTCCGTCGGCGAGCAGCTTGGCGAGCGCGCCGGAGGGCATGAGCCGCTCGCCGAAGGCCTCCTGCATGACGCCGCCGGCCTTGGCGGCGACATCGAGTCCCACCTCGTCGAGCAGGGTGACGGGCCCGACCGGGAAGCCGAAGTCGGTCATCACGCGATCGAGGATCTCGACCGGAACCCCCTCCTCCAGCAGCAGGCCGGCTTCGTTCATGTACGGCCCGAGGATCCGGTTGACCCAGAAGCCGGGCGAATCGGCCACCACGATGACCGTCTTGCCCAGGCGGCGCCCAAAGCGCACCGCGGTGGCCAGGGCGTCCGGGGCGGTGCGCGACCCGGCGATCACCTCCAGCAGCGGCATCCGGTCCACCGGAGAGAAGAAGTGCATGCCGAGCACCCGCTCCGGGTGGTGCGCGCCGGCGGCGATGCGGTCGATCGGAATGGTCGAGGTGTTGCTCGCGAAGACCGCCTCACGCCCGATCACCGCCTCGCACTCGGCGAGCACCTCGCGCTTGAGCGTCAGGTCCTCGAACACGGCCTCGATCACCAGCTCGGCCCGGGCGAAGCCCGAGAAGTCCGCGGCGCCCGAGACGAGGGCAGCCTGTCTCGCATGCTCGAAGCGGGTGATCCGGCGCCGCTTGAGCCGGCCGTCGAGGATCTCGCGCGCCGCCTTGATCCCGCGCCCCACCCGGGGCAGATCCGCGTCCTTGAGCCGCACCTCCACCCCGGCCTGCGCCACGGCGGTCCCGGCGATCCCCGCTCCCATGAAACCTGCCCCCAGAATGCCCAGCCGGCGCACCGGGCGGACCTCGGTGCCGGGGGGCGCGCCGTCGTCCTTCTTGAGTGCCGTGGTGCCGAAGAAGATGCGGACCAGCTCGCGCGATACATCCGACGTGGCGAGCTCCGCGAACTTCTCGACCTCCATGGCGAGCCCGGCGCGCATGCCCCGCTCCATGCCGGTCTGCACCGCTTCGAGTGCTGCGAGGGGCGCGGGGTAGTGTCCGTGCGTCCGCTTGAGCACAGCGGCTTTCGCTCGCCGGTACACCACGGCGCGTCCCAGCGGATTCCGGTCCAGCGCAAGGGCGGCGAGCCCCCCCGCGGCGCGCCGCGCCGGCCGCCGCCCTTCGGCAAGCCGAAGGGCGGCCTGAACGGCGGTGTCCCGCAGGATCGCGGGATGCACCAGTTCGTCCACCATCCCGAGACGGAACGCCCTGGCCGCGGGAACGCTTTTGCCGGCCAGGATGATGTCGAGCGCGGCCCGGACCCCGATGGCGCGCGGAAGCCGTTGGCACCCGCCCGCCGCGGGAAGAATGCCGATCTGGACCTCCGGCAGGCCGAGCGTCGTCCTGGCGTGATCCGTGGCAATGCGCCAGGTGCATGCCAGCGACAGCTCGAGCCCCGCGCCGAGACAGCCGCCGTGGATCGCCGAGACGAGAGGTTTGCCATACTCGGCGACGCGGTCGATCAGGGCCTGACCCGCGAGGCAGAGATCCCGCGCCTCGTCGCGGGTCCGGATCGCGAGAAACTGTTTGATATCGGCGCCGGCGATGAAGTTCTCGGCCTTACCGGACTGGAGCACGACCGCGCGCACCGTGGGATCGTCGCGGAGGTCGCCGAAGAGGATCGCTTCGAATTCCCGCACAACCTCGGCCCCCAGGGTGTTCACCGGCTCCCCGGGAACGTCGAGCACCAGGATCGCGACCTCACCCTCGCGCAGCACCGAGAACGCGCTCATCGCCCCGTCACACCCGCTCGAGCACCATGGCGAACCCCATCCCGCCCTGGGCACAGATGGAGACCAGGCCGAACTGCACGTCGCGACGGACCATGGCGTTCGCCAGGGTGGTGACGAGCCGCGCCCCGGTCGCGGCGAAGGGATGCCCGATGGCAATGGAGCCGCCCAACACATTGGTCCGCTCCCAGTCCACCGTGCCGACGGGGTGCACACGCCCCACCCGCTCGGCCCAGGCCGGCGATTCCCATGCCTGAACGTTGGAGAGCACCTGCGCCGCGAACGCCTCGTGGATCTCCACCAGCCCCAGCTCGGACCAGCCGATGCCCGCGCGCTCCAGCGCGGTCGGCACCGCCCACGCCGGACCGCTCAGGAGCTGCCACCCCGGATCGACCGCGGCGACCGCGTAGCTGCGCACGGAGACCAGCGGCCGGTAGCCGAGCGCATAGGCCTTCTCCGCCGACATCAGCAGCACCGCCGACGCGCCGTCCGTCAGGGGCGACGCGTTGCCGGCGGTGATCGACCCATACTCGCGATCGAAGACCGGCTTGAGGGCGGCGAGCGCCTCGAGCGACGTATCGGAGCGAATGCCGTTGTCGGAATCCAGCACTTCATCGAAGCCGGCGCCCCCGAACCACGGCGCGATCTCCTCGGTGAGCAGCCCTTCCGCCGTCCCGGCGGCGGCGCGCCGGTGGCTCATGAGCGCGTACTGATCCTGGGCCTCGCGGGTGATGCCGTTCTCCTTGGCCATCCGCTCGGCCGACTGACCCATGGTCTCGCCCGTGGACGGCTCGGCGATGGCGGGGGAGACCGGGACCAGATCGCGGGGACGGACCCCCGCGAACAGCCTGAGCCGGGCGCCCAGCGACTTTGCCCGACTGGCCGCCACCAGGGTCCGGGCAAAACGGCGGGTGTGGAGGACCGGCACGTCGGAGAGCACTTCCACCCCGCCGGCCAGCACCGTGTCGGCGTGCCCGAACACGATCTGGTCGTGCGCGTTGGCGATGCACTGGGCGCCGGAGGCGCAGGCCCGGTTCAGGGTGTAGGCGGGGATCGTCGCCGGAAACTGCGGCAGCAGGCTCACTTCGCGCGCCACATTGGGCACCAGCGGCGAGGGAACCACCTGCCCGAAGATCACCTCGTCGACCTCGCGCCCGTCCAGTTCGGTGCGGTAGAGCAGCTCGCGGGCGACGAAGCGGGCAAGCTCCGGCCCGGTGACATCGCGCAAGGCCGTCCCGCTCCTGGCGAACGGGGAGCGGAGGCCGGCGACAACCACAGCCCGGCGGCCGGGCGGGACGGGGCGCATGACTGACTATAGTTTGTGGGCGACGATGCTCGCGACGGCGCTCCAACGGTTGCCATTGGCCGGCTCCAGCACCTCCCGTCCGTGCAGGATGCGCAGCGGCGCCACCAGAGAGGCCAGCTCGCCGCGCCGAAGCAGATGTGCGGCGCTCGTGGGACCCCAGTCGAACTCGCGCTGGTCCTCCAGGAAGGTCTCCATCAGCAGCACCCCGCCCGGCCGAAGGTGCTGGAGCATCCGGGCAAGCCGGTCCCGGTCGAGATAGTTGAACAGCAGGAGGGTGTCGAACGTGCCCAGGGGAGGTTCCGCGCCGGTGAGATCCCACTCCAGCCAGGTAATCGACAGACCGAGATCCCTGGCCGCGTCCCGGCCGATGGCCAGCCGCGAGGGGTCCCGGTCCACGGCGGTCACCTCAGCTCCAAGCATCGCGGCCGCCAGCGCGTGCCGGCCGGCCCCGCAGGCGAGGTCGAGCACCCGGCTTCCGCGCGCGATCAGGCGGCTGTGCCAGACGAACCAGGTCGACGGCCGGCCGGGAGGCGCTGGATCGGGGGAGAGACTGTCGTGAACCAGGGTACGCGTACCTTCCTGCGCGCCGGACTCGCCGACCTGGCGGCGCGCGAACATGACGTGCTCGTCGTCGGGGGCGGCATCACCGGCGTCGGCGTGTTGCGCGACGCCGCGATGCGCGGCCTCCGGGCGGCGCTCGTCGACCGCGCCGATTTCGGCGCCGGGACCAGCTCGCGCTCCAGCCGGCTGATCCACGGCGGCCTGCGCTACCTCGAACGGTTCCAGTGGGGCCTCGTCTTCGAGGCTCTCCGCGAGCGGCGGATCCTGCTCCGCATCGCCCCGCACCTGGTCCGGCGCCTGGCCTTTGTCGTCCCCGTCCATCAGGGCGACCGGGTCGGACGCTGGAAGCTCGCCGCCGGTCTGACGCTGTACGGGGTTCTGGCCGCAGGCGGGAATGTGCCCCGTCCCCGGATACTCGGCAAGGCGGGCCTGCTCAGCCTGGAGCCCAATCTCCGATCCCGGGGGCTCAAGGGCGGGGGATTGTACTACGACGCCCAGTGCGACGATGCCCGGTTGGTCATCGCGACGCTGCGCTCGGCCCTGCAGCACGGGGGCGTGGCAGCCAACTACGCCGAGGTGATCGCCCTGGAGACCTCGGCGGCCGGGGTATCGGGGGTCCGGGTCCGCGACCGCCTGGGCAGCGACGAAGCCGTCCTCAAGGCCAGGGTGATCGTCAACGCAACCGGCCCCTGGTCGGATGGGCTGCGCCGCATGGAAGACCCCACCGCGAATCCGATCCTCCGAACGACGCGGGGCTCCCACGTCGTCGTCCGCCGCAGCCGGATCGGCCATACGCACGGCATCACGTTCACCAGCCCGGTGGACGGCCGGGTGATGTTCGTGCTGCCATGGCAGGATCTGTCCTATATCGGCACGACGGATACGGACGCGAGCCCGGACGCGGACCTGAGCGCCGATCTGGCCGATGTCCGTTACCTTCTGCGCTCGACCAATGCCCTGTTCCCGCATGCCCGGCTGGCGGAGGAAGACGTGATCTCAAGCTGGGCGGGGCTGCGGCCCCTGCTCGCGAGCGACCCCTCCCTGTCGGCCTCGGCGGTTTCCCGGGAGCATCGGCTGCTCAGAGGTCCGAAGGGTATGCTCACCATCGCCGGAGGCAAACTGACAACCTACCGACGGATGGCCGCCGAAGTGCTGGATGCGGTGGTCAAGGAGCTCGATCCCGAAGCGGGGCGACGACGCTACCCTCGAGCGCCCACCGACGAGGAGCCCCTCGTCGGGGGCGAATCGGAATCCTGGGAGCCGTTCCGGCACGCCGGGACCGAGCTCGGGCTTCCGCCGACCACCCTCAACTACCTGTTTCGCCAGTACGGGACCGAGACGGCGGCCTTGCTCAACCTCGTCCGGACCGATCGGGCCCTGTCCCGCCCGATTCACCCCGAGCATCCTGCGCTCGCCGCGGAAGTGATCCATGCGGTCCGGCGCGAGCTGGCGCAACGGGTCGAAGATGTGCTCGATCGTCGCCTCCACCTGGCCGCCGAGACCGCCGATCAGGGCCGAGCGGCGGCCCCGGCGGTGGCGGGCCTCATGGCACGCGAGCTGGGCTGGACGACTGAGCGCATCCGGGAAGAAGCGGCACGATTCCAGCCCCTTCCCCCACCCGCTGCAACGGTCCCCGACGGGTTATAGGTTTCGGCGCTGTCCGGACTGCACGGGACCGTCACCAGGGTTGGTACGTGGACGTCAACGTTTTCGAAACCGCCAACGCCGGGTTCGCCCAGGCGCTGTATGAGGATTATCTCCGGGATCCGCAATCGGTCCCGGCCGAGTGGCGCCGCCTGTTCGACCAGGGAGTCCGGGGGGAGACGCCGGCGCTCTCCGGCAACGGCAGCGGCCCCAGCCCCGATGGCGCCGGCGCCGCCGGACCGGCACCCGACGCCCCGCCATCCCGTGAGCTTCCCGCCGGCGCGACCGAACTCAAGGGACCGCCCCTCCGCCTGGCGCAGAACATGGAGGAAAGCCTCGCCGTCCCGACGGCCACCTCGTTCCGGCAAGTGGCGGTCTCCGCGCTTGAGCGCCGGCGCGGCGAGCTGAATCATGCCCTGGTCACCGCAGGGCAGGACAGGAAGATCTCGTTCACCCACCTGATCGGCTGGGCCCTGGTCCAGGCGGCAGGACAGCACCGGTCGATGACCCATTCGCTGCGACGCGTCGACGGGGTTTCCTATCGTATCGAGCCCGAGCACGTCAACCTCGGGCTCGCCGTGGATATCGAGCGCAAGGACGGTTCGCGCGGCCTCGTCGTCCCGGTGATCCCCGCTGCCGAGACGATGAGCTTCCTCGATTTCCTCACGACCTACGAAGAACTGGTCGCCAAATCCCGCGCCAACCGGCTGCTGCCCGACGACTTTGCCGGGGGGAACATCACCCTCACCAATCCAGGCGGCCTGGGCACTTCGGCCTCGGTCCCGCGGCTGATGGCGGGCCAGGGCACCATCCTCGCCGTGGGCTCGATCGCCTACCCGGCTGCCTTCGCCGCGTTGCCCAGATCGCGGCTGGCGGAGCTGGGCGTCGTCAAGGTCATGACCCTGACGAGCACCTACGACCATCGGGTGATCCAGGGCGCCGAGTCCGGCGAGTTCCTCCGCGCAATCGAGCGGCGGCTTCAGGGGGAGGACGGTTTTTATGAGGGAGTCTTCGACGCCCTGGGACTGGCGGCACCGGGCGCGGCGGTTCGGGCGGCGCCGGCGGCGGAGCCCGCCGGCGGGGCGAGGCCCCCCGCAGCGGAGGTCTCGCTCGCGCTGATCGCCTCCGCGATGGGGCTGGTGGATCATTACCGGACCCACGGGCACTTGGCCGCCCGACTGGATCCGCTGGGCAGCGAGCCGGTGGGCGACCCCAGCCTCGATCCGGCGCATCACGGGCTGACGCCCCAGACCATGGCCGGAATCCCGACCGACATCCTGCGGGTCTGGGTGGCGGGCGATACCCTGTCGGAGGCGCTGCCCAATCTCCAGGCGATCTACGGCGGCACGCTGGCCTACGAGGTCGAGCACGTCAGCAACCATGAAGAGCGGGCCTGGCTGCGCGAAGTGATCGAGTCCGGTGCGCACCGCCGGCCACTCGATGCAGACGACCAGGTCCGGCTGCTGGACCGGCTCACCAAGGTCGAGGCGTTCGAGCGGTTCCTGCACAAGACCTACCTGGGGCAGAAACGGTTTTCGATTGAGGGACTCGACACCATGATCCCGATGCTCGACTTGGCGGTCGAGGTCGCCGCGGACGCCGGGGCTCGTGAAATGGTCATCGGCATGGCCCATCGGGGTCGCCTCAACGTGCTGGTCCACACCCTTGGGCGACCCTATGTGATCCTCTTTGCCGAGTTCGAGGGCGCCCCCAAGGAAGGCGGCCCCGGGACCGGGGCCGAGCACCCCGGGACCGGAGACGTGAAGTACCACCTGGGCGCGGAAGGGGCGTACGTGACGCCCGCTGGGAAGGCGATCACCGTCACCCTGGCGCACAACCCCAGCCATCTGGAGTATGTGAGCCCGGTCGTAGACGGCCGCGCCCGCGCGGAGCAGACTCAGCGGCGGGGCCGCGACGCCTACCAGGACCCGATGGCCGCGCTTCCCGTGCTGATCCACGGCGACGCGGCCTTCGCGGCCCAGGGGGTGGTGGCGGAGACGCTCAACCTCGGCAACCTGCGCGGTTACGGCACCGGCGGCACGATCCATCTGATCGCCAACAACCAGATCGGCTTCACCACCGACATGCAGGACGCCCGGTCCACGCAGTACTCCAGCGACCTGGCCAAAGGCTTCGACATCCCGATCGTTCACGTCAACGCCGACGACGCCGAGGCGTGCCTGGACGCAATGCGCCTGGCGATGATGTATCGCAACCGCTTCCACCAGGACGTGGTCATCGATCTGGTGGGCTACCGGCGGCACGGGCACAACGAGGGCGACGAGCCGAGCTACACGCAGCCCTTGATGTACCGTGTGATCAAGGATCACCCGACGGTCCGCACCCTGTATGGGCAGACCCTGACTTCGCGAGGCCTGCTCCAGGCCGAGGACCTGGAGTCACGCTTCGAAGCCGCCTACCAGCACCTGGTCCACGAGCACCAGGGTCTGCGTGCCAGCCTGCAATCGGCGGCCAGGCCGGAGCCCGTCCCCAAGAAGATCGTGGCGCCGGCGGAGCCGGAGACCGCGGTTGAGGCGGAAGTCCTTCGCGCCCTCAACGATCAGCTTTTCAGCTGGCCCGAGGACTTTCACGTCCACCCCAAGCTGGCCCGGCAGCTCGAGCGCCGCCGCACCGCCCTGGACGAGGGTGGCGTCGATTGGGCCCATGGGGAGGCGCTGGCGTTCGCGTCCCTGCTGGCGGAGGGCGTGCCGCTTCGGCTCACCGGACAGGACACCGCGCGGGGCACCTTCAGCCAGCGACACCTGACCCTGCACGACGTCGAGACCGGCCGGGCCTGGGCGCCGATCCAGCATTTGCCCGGCGCCCTCGCGCCGTTCGAGCTGCACAACAGCCCGCTCTCCGAACTGGCGGCGCTCGGCTTCGAGTACGGCTACGCCGCGGCGGCTCCGGACGTGCTGGTGCTCTGGGAAGCCCAGTTCGGGGATTTCGTGAACAGCGCCCAGGTCTTCGTCGATCAGTTCATCGCGGCGGGGCTGGCAAAATGGGGTGTCACGTCACGGCTGACCCTGCTGCTGCCCCACGGCTACGAAGGGCAGGGGCCGGAGCATTCCAGCGCCCGCCTGGAGCGGTTCCTCCAGCTTGCCGCCGAAGGCAATTTCCGGGTGGCCAACTGCACGACGCCGGCGCAGTACTTTCACCTGCTCCGGCGCCAGGCGTTGCGGCCCCGGGCACGCCCGCTGGTGGTGTTCACGCCGAAGAGCCTGCTCCGGCACCCTGAGGCCACCTCCACCCTGAGGGACCTGAGTCAGGACCGCTTTCACCGTGTGGTGGACGATGCGTGGGCGGTCCAGCGGGCGGACGCGATCGAACGGCTGGTGTTCTGCTCGGGCAAGGTGTACTACGATCTGCTGGCGCACGCCGCCGAGCTGGCGCAGGCCCGGCCCGCGATCGCCCGGATCGAACAGCTCTATTCCTTTCCCAAGGACGACCTGACGGCTGTGATGCGCCGTTACCCGGGCCTCCGGACTGTGGTCTGGGCCCAGGAGGAGCCCCGCAACATGGGGGCCTGGGATTACCTGGACGAGAAGCTCAGGGCCATCCTGCCCGAGGGGGTCGCGCTGGAGTACGCTGGGCGACCGGGGCGCGCCAGCCCGGCGGAGGGCTACCCTGCGGCGCATGCCGCCAGTCAGGCGCGGCTGGTCAGGGCCGCGCTCACCGCCGGGGATGAACCGACGGAAGGCGGCTAGGTGCCGACCGGTAGCATTGGCCGCTCGGTAGAGCGGCGGACCAGGTCCTTGATCGGCTCGGAGAGGTGATCGCCGTAGTGCAGCAGAAAGACACCCCGCGAGCGCCGCGCCAACAGGAACGCCAGGAACGGCATGTCGGCCTTCTGGGCGTTGCACTCCCGGCAGGCCAGCACCAGGTTGTCCGGGCGGTCGTACGCTGACTGGCCGCGCCGAGGCCGCACATGGTCGAGCGTGATGCGATCTTCGTGAGCGCGCTCGCCGCAATAGGCACAGACCGGCCCGTGGAGGGCAAGGAGCCACTCGCGGTGCTTCTGGTACGATCTGCCGCCGGAACGCCGAAGCTGAGAAGTGGAACTGCGGGAGGAACCGTTCAGGTGAGGAGAACTTCGAGACACACAATCCTTCTGGTTGAGTCGGACTTTCCCGGCCGAAGCCGGAACGAACGTGGTAAATCTAAGCAACAAGAAGCGTTCCAGCATAGCACTATTTCGTGCTGTAGCTGCAATGTAATGTCAGTGTCACGTCACTGACCTGTCACCGTATCTACCAAGGACACTCCACCACGGGATTACCTTTGACCGACTCCCCGGCCCTCGCGCAGCCAGAGCGCTCGACCAATGCCGTTGCCACCCCGGAGCCGATCCTGACTTCCCAGCCCTCGCGCGCCCAGGAAGCGACTCGACAGGCCTCCGACCCCGCGTGGACCAGTATCAACTCGATCCGGGTGCTGGCCATGGACGCGGTGGAGCAGGCCCAATGCGGCCATCCCGGCACCCCGATGGCCCTGGCGCCGGCCGCATACGTGCTCTGGACCCGGCACCTTCGCCACGACCCTTCCCGGCCGGACTGGTTCGACCGCGACCGCTTCGTGCTGTCGTGCGGGCACGCGTCCATGCTGCTGTACGGCCTGCTGCATTTGACCGGATACGAGTTGACTCTTGCCGACATTCGCGCGTTTCGCCAGTGGGGCTCGCCCACCCCGGGCCATCCGGAGCGCGGCCAAGCGCCCGGGGTCGAGACGACCACCGGTCCCCTGGGCCAGGGGGTGGGCAACGCCGTGGGCCTGGCCATCGCAGAGCGGCTGGTGGCCGCGCGGTTCAACCGGCGGGGCCACGAGTTGATCGACCATCGGACCTGGGCGTTCGTGAGCGACGGCGACATGATGGAGGGGGTCGGGAGCGAGGCGGCGTCACTGGCGGGCCACCTCCGGCTCGAAAAGCTCATCCTGCTATACGATGACAACGGGATCACCATCGACGGCGCCGCCGACCTCGCCTTCTCGGAGGACGTGGGGGCGCGGTTCGAGGCCTACGGGTGGCGGGTGCTCCGGGTCGGCGACGGAAACGACCTGGAGGCCATCGACGCGGCGATGCGCACTGCTGCCGCGGCCGGGGATCGTCCCACCCTGATCATACTGCGCACGGTCATCGCCGACCCGGCACCGACAAAACGCAACACGTCCGACGCGCACGGCGCGCCGCTCGGCGCCGACGAAATCCGGCGCACCAAGGCGATCCTGGGTTGGCCCGACGAGCCGTTCTACGTACCGCCGGAGGCGCGCGAGGACATGGGCCGGGCTGTGGAGCGGGGAGGTGCGTTGTCGGCGGAGTGGAGCGACCGACTGCGGATGTACCGCGACGCGTACCCAGGCGAGGCCGCCGCGCTCGACGACGCGATTGCCGGACGACTCCCTGCCGGATGGGATGTGGAGCTGCCCGACTTTCCCGCCGGGGCCGGCCTGGCGACGCGACAGGCCTCGGCGAAGGTGCTGGGGGCCTTGGTGGAGCGGGTCGAGACCCTGGCCGGAGGGTCCGCCGACCTGGCCGGCAGTACGGGAGTCAACGTGAAATCGGGGGGCGGCTTCGGTCCCGGGCAGGTCGGGCGGACGTTACACTGGGGGGTGCGGGAGCACGCCATGGCGGCGTGCCTCAACGGCATGGCGCTGCATGGCGGAGTCCGGCCCTATGGCAGCACGTTCCTGGTGTTTTCCGACTACATGAAGCCCTCGATCCGCCTCGCCGCGTTGATGGGCCTCCCGGTGATTTACGTCTTCACGCACGACTCCATCGGCCTCGGTGAGGACGGACCCACCCATCAGCCGATCGAGCACCTGGCCATGCTGCGGTCGATCCCCAACATGCTGGTGGTCCGCCCGGCGGACGCGGCCGAGACCCGCGAGGGGTGGCGCCTGGCGCTGCAGCGCACCGAAGGCCCGACGGCGCTGGTGCTCACACGCCAGAAAGTCCCCACACTCGACCGGACGGACCTGTCGCCCGCGGACGGGCTACACCGGGGTGGGTATGTGCTCTATGATCCGGCGGAGACACCCGCGGCAATCTTGATCGCGACCGGGTCGGAGGTGAGTGTGTCGCTCGAGGCGGCGCGGCGTCTGGGAGGCGAGGGCCTGGCCACGCGGGTCGTGTCCCTGCCCTCCTGGGAGCGATTCGCGGCCCAACCCGCGGCGTATCGCGACACCGTGCTGCCGCCGGAGGTACGCGCCCGGGTTTCGGTCGAGGCGGCGAGCCCCTTTGGCTGGGAGCGCTGGACCACCGACGCGGGGGAGCGAATCGCGATGACGACCTTCGGGGCGTCGGCCCCGGCCGAACGCCTGATGCGGGAATTCGGCTTCAGCGTGGACCGGGTCGTGGCAACGGCGCTTCGGGTCGCCGGGAGAACGTGATGAGCGTCAATCCGCTGGTGCGCCTGGGCGAGTTGGGTCAGAGTCCCTGGTACGATTACATCACCCGGGACCTGATCGCGTCGGGAACCCTGTCCCGGCTGATCGCCGACGACGGCCTGCTCGGGATGACTTCCAACCCGACGATTTTCGAGAAGGCGGTTGCGGGAAGCGCCGCGTACGACGAGGACATTCGCGCCCTGGCGGGCGCGGGCTCCTCGCCCAAAACGATCTTCGAAACGCTGGCCGTTGCCGATGTGCGGGCGGCCTGCGACGCATTCCGGGCCGTGTACGACCGCCGCGGTGGACGCGATGGCCTGGTTTCGCTCGAGGTGGACCCGTCCCTGGCCCGTGACACCGACGCGACCATCGCGGAGGCCCGGAGGCTCTGGGCCCTGGTGGACCGGCCCAACGCGATGATCAAGATCCCGGGGACGCTCGAGGGCCTTCCGGCCGTGACCCGATGTGTGGCCGATGGGCTCAACGTGAACGTCACGCTGCTGTTTTCGGTAGCGCGCTACGAGCAGGTGATCGACGCTTTTGTCACCGGATTGGAGGCGCGCGGGGCGCGCGGGCTCCCCATCGACGCCATTCGCTCGGTGGCGAGCTTCTTTGTCAGCCGGCTCGACACCAGGGCGGATCAGGTGCTGGACCGGATCGGGGCCGATCCGCAGCTGCGCGGCACCGCCGCGATCGCCAATGCCTGTCAGGCCTACCGGACCTTTGAGCGGGCGGTCGCCGGCGGCCGTTGGGGGCACCTGGCGGCACGCGGCGCGGAGCCCCAGCGCCCACTCTGGGCGTCCACCAGCACCAAGGACCCCGCCTACCCCGACGTGTACTACGTCGAGGCTCTGGTCGCGCCCCGGACGGTCAACACTCTGCCTCCGGCCACTTTTGAAGCGTATCGCGACCACGGCGATCCGGTTGTCCGGATCCGCGAAGGGATGGAGAAGGCCCCCGCGCAGCTTCGCGCGCTGGAAGCCGCCGGGGTGGATCTGGACGCGATCACCCGGGCCCTGGAGGCGGAAGGAGTCGACAGCTTTGCCGCCTCGTACGAGCAGTTGCTGGCGGGAATCGAAGCAAAGGCAGGAAGCCTTGTAGGACGGTAGAGGACGATGCCTCGTCCTTTCACACCCCCCCTGGGAGTCCTCGCGAATGCCATGGTACCGCCGTCTGCACTGGCAGATCATCATCGGGCTCGTCCTCGGCCTGATCTACGGCATCATCGCGGCCGGCAACGGCTGGGGCGGGTTCACGGCCGACTGGATCGCGCCGTTCGGGACGATCTTCCTCAACGCCCTCAAGCTGATCGCCATTCCCCTGGTACTCGGATCGCTGGTTACGGGAGTCACCTCCCTCAGCGACCTCAAGAAGCTCTCGCGGATCGGGGGCAAGACGATCGCGATCTACATCGGCACCACCGCGATCGCGGTCGTGATCGGGTTGCTGCTGGTGAATCTGATTCGCCCCGGGCGAACCGTCCCCGACGAGATGCGGACGGAGCTGCAGGCGGCCTACGAGGGAGACGTCGCCTCGCGGGAGGCGGCGGCGGAAACCACCCGGGAGCGCGGGCCGTTGCAGCTGCTGGTGGACATCGTGCCCGACAACGTCTTCGCGGCCGCCGCCGACAACGGCCGCATGTTGCAGGTGGTCTTCCTCGCCCTGTTGCTCGGTGTCGGGTTGATGCAGCTCCCGGCCGACAAGGCCCGGCCGCTGCTGGAGGTGTTTCGAAGTCTCAACGACGTGGTGATCAAGCTGGTGGATGTCATCATGCTGATGGCGCCCCTGGGCGTGTTCGCCCTGATCGCCGCCACGATCACCTCGGTCGCCGGGGACGACCTGGCGCAGCTGCTGCGCCTGCTGGGCGCCCTGGGCCTCTACATGGCCACGGTGATCCTGGGGCTCGCGATCCATATGGGGGTGACCTACACCATCCTGCTCCGAACCCTGAGCCCGATGCGGCTCCGGCGTTTCTACAAGGGCATCGCGCCGGTCCAGTTGGTCGCGTTCTCCACCAGCTCCAGCGGCGCCACCCTGCCGGTCACGATGGAGCGTTGCGAGGAAGAGCTCGGGGTTTCCGAGGAGATCTCGTCCTTCGTGTTGCCGCTGGGGGCCACCATCAATATGGACGGTACCGCTCTCTACCAGGCGGTGGCGGCGGTGTTCATCGCGCAGACGCTCGGCCTGGGCCTGGGGATGACCCAGCAGCTCACCATCGTGGTTACCGCAGTGCTGGCGTCGATCGGAACGGCGGCGGTACCCGGGGTGGGCATCATCATGCTGGTGATCATTCTCGAGGCGATCGGGGTGCCCGCCGCGGGAATCGCGCTGATCCTCGGCGTCGACCGGATCCTCGACATGCTGCGGACCACCACGAACGTGACCGGCGACTGCACCGTGGCGACGATCATCGCCGCCTCGGAGGGCCAGCTCCGGCCGATCGAGCCGGATCTGCTGAAGGACACGGTGCGGACCAGCGCCGCGCCCGCCTAGACCGCTTCCCCCGCGGGACCGGGCGTCGCCGCCACGGCCGCCGCGCCGACTGGAAAAGGATCCGGCACAGCGAAGGGAAGGCCTTCACTGCGGGTGATGACGAGCGAGGTCAGCAGGTCCCCCGTGACGTTGGGGACCGTGCGGCACATATCCAGGATCCGGTCCACCCCGAGGATGAGCGCGATCCCCTCGCCCGGAATGCCCACCATCCCCAGCACCATGACGAGGAGCGGGATCGAGCCGCTGGGCACGCCCGCCACGCCGACGGCGGTGATCACCGCCATGACCACCACGATCACCTGGGTCAGGAGGTCCAGGTGCACGCCGAAGACCTGGGCCAGGAACAGGACGGTCATGCCCTCGAACAGGGCGGTCCCGTTCATGTTCATGGTCGCGCCAACCGGCAGCACGAATCCGGCGATACCCCTGGGCACGCCGAATTTCTCCGTCGCGGTCCGAATGGTGGTGGGAAGGGTGGCGTTGGAGCTGGAGAGCGATACGGCGGTGATCATCAACTCCTTGGCCTTGCGCAGGAACTCGAGGGGACGGATCCCCGCGAGCACCCGGGCCAGGAAGGGAATGACCGCGAACTGGTGGATCGCGAGGCCGAGCAGCACCGCCAGCACATAGAGCAGCAGGGATCCGAGCAGGTGGTAGCCGAACTTGGCGGTGACCGAAAAAAGCAGCCCGAACACCCCCATCGGCGCGATCTTCATCGCGAAGTTGATCATGACCATGACCGCCTGGGCGATCCCCTCCAGCACCGCCACCACAGGCTTCGCCGCGCTCTCGGCGATCATGGTCAGAGCGATCCCGAAGATCAGGGAGAAGAAGATCAGGCCCAGCATGTCGCCGCTGGCCGCGGCCTGCACCGGGTTCCGGGGAACGATGTTGACGAACGTATTGATCCCGAACGCCGTGGTCTGGGCCGCCGCCATCGTGGCGTCGGCCTGGGTCGAGTACTCCTGCATCAGGGCCGCCCGCATCGCCGGATCGAGCGACGCGCCGGGTTTGATGGTGTTGACGAGCAGCAGGCCGATGGTTGCAGCGACCGCCGTCGTGGCCAGGAAGAAGAGCAGGGTCTTGCCCCCGATCCGACCCACCCGGCGCACGTCCCCCAGGGAGGCCACCCCGAGCGCCACCGAGGTGAAAACCAGCGGCACGATCACCATGAAGAGCATCCGGAGGAAAACCTGCCCCACCGGGTAGGTGATCGTCTCCACCGTCCACAGCAGCCGGGGGTGCTCTCCCCAGATCAGCTTCGCCGCCGTGCCGCCCCCGGCGCCCAGCACAAGGCCCAGCAGAATCTTGGTGTACAGCGGCATTCCGCCACGGGACGGGGCGTCGGCCTGCATTCGTGACTCTCCTTCGGATCGGTCCGTCGGAATGCTCGAACGCCGCCGAGGAATCGGCGGCGGGGGGTGCCTGGCTGGGGGGAAATCTACCGAGCGAGCCGGGGCGGCGGGAGCAGGGCCCGGTTCGGCCTTTCTACGGTGCCCTGGGGGCGCGTGTCACCGGCCCGCCCCGCCGGGTCCAGACCGCGATGATCCCGCAGCCGCCGGCATCCGCCATGAAGAGCTCGGTCGGGACCTCCGCCGCGCCGTAGATCTCGATGCCCTCCACATCCTCCGGGGCCAC
>Ga0299906_10001661_pt1 | contig 18914 bp, 16 predicted proteins | sample RVTome_14_FD_200259 | JGI IMG/M metagenome (GOLD analysis project Ga0299906, IMG submission 200259) | Soil microbial communities from uranium-contaminated site in the Upper Colorado River Basin, Wyoming, United States - RVT145D125 (version 2) ...
GGCGTCCGTTGCACGACCGCCGGGACTACGGACGGCGTCCGCTGCGCTGCCCCCGCCCCCCCCCCCCGGGCCCCCCGCGCCCCCCCCCCCAAACCCCACCCCCCCCCACCCCAGCCACACGTCCGCGACTTGACCACCACCAGCGCCACGACGAGAGTCCGAAGGAGATGCCCGCACCACTTCACGAGCAGGCCGGCGGCGCCGAGAAGCTGCGCGGCGTTCTGCGCGACTTCTACGACACCGTCTTCGCCGACGTGATGATCGGCTACCTGTTCAAGGGCGCCGACCAGGAGCGGCTCGTCGAGCGGGAGCTGGAGCTCACGCTGGCCGCTCTCGGCGCCGACGTCGCCTACACCGGGCGGCCGATCGCGGCTGTCCATAGGCCGCTGCCCATCATGGGCGGGCACTTCATGCGCCGGCGCGTGCTGCTGGCCGAGGCGATGGAACGCCACGGGTTGCCGCCGGCCGTGCGCGACGCGATCCTGGCGCACACGGACGCGCTGCGCTCGCAGGTGACGCCCGACGCGAGCGGCGAGTGCGACACCGACGAGGCGGTCCGGCGCGCCGGCCGCCCGCGCTCCTGAGGCCGGTCAGCCGGCGCGGCGCGTGAGCGTCGTAGTCCCGCCCGGGCGGCGTCCTCCAGACAGCGCACCGACTGACGCCGCCGCCCAGCGCGCAGGCCGCATGCTCTCGCAACGCGGCGCGGCATCGCAGGTGCGCCCCCATCCCGACGACGACGCGGACGCCGAGTCGATCCGCCGTTGACAGCCGAAAGCGCCTCGGGTTACTCGCTGGTGACGGATCGACGCAGGCACCAAGGACGATGACACACATTGTGGGGGTTAGCGTATGCAGCATTTGGTGATGGTAATGGGCGCGCTCGCCCTCGCTCTCGGAGCGGGCTCGAGCCTGGCCGCGGACATCGGAGTGGCCGGCAAGAAGCTGATCATCGTCGACAAGGTGACCGCCGCCTTGAGAGCGAAGGTCGTCTACGTCTCCAAGGACACGGGCGCCGGCATCTCGAAAGGGACCGGCACCGACGTGAGTGCCGTCGACGCGGTGTTCGACTTCACCTATGCGAGCGGCAGCGCCGGCGGGTCGTTCGTCATCCCACCTGGCGCGAACAACGGGGTCGACGGCTGGAAGGTGAACAAGCCGTCCGTCGCGAAATACGTGAACAAGATCGCACCGAGCGGACCGACCGGCGTCAAGGTCGCCGTCATCAAGCCGGGCAAGCTGCTCAAGATCGTCGGCAAGAACCTCGGTGACGCGCCGATCGACATCTTCTCCCTCGCCCCGGGCGGGGGCGGTGTCGACACCGTTTACACCGTGAACAACGGGTCCGACACCAACCGCCACTGCGGCAACTTCCCCACGTGTTCCTACAAGCTGATCGCGGCCGGCACCGGGGCCAAGCTGGTCTGCAAGAACGGCGTGGGGAGCGCGTGCCCGGCGGCGAGCACCACGACCACGTCGACGGTCACCACGACGTCGACCACGTCGTCGACCGTGACGACCACCTCCACGAGCCTCACCACGACCACGTCGACCAGCTCGTCCACCACCACGACGGCGCCGCCGATCACCGGGCCCGCCTTCCCGCCCAACGGCGGCACGGTGAGCTTCGCCTTCTCCGGCGCGCCGAGCCCGGGCGCCCCGGGCGGGTCCACCGTCGAGTTCACCAACTTCGTTCCCAACACCACGTGGACGGAGCTGTACTGGGGGCCGGACTCGACCGCCCTGCCCACCGCCGGCCTCGACGGCAGCCCGCACGCCCTGACGCTCAGCGGTATCGCCGGAACCACGGCCACCTGGGCAGGCACCTCGAGCTGGACCAATCCGGTCGACAGCACCGTCTACCCGAGCGTCCCGATCGAGCTGCGGATCACCATCACCGGTCTGGGCGGGACGCCGTGGGTGCTCTCGACCAGCATCGCCGGACTCGACCCGGGCCCCGGCACCGGCATCGGCGCCGTCGTCGACAACTCGGCGTCGTTCCTGGACTTCGATGCCAACGTGCAGTTCCTGGCCGACGTCCCGACGGACGGGCCGGGCTTCATCGCCCTCAACAGCGTGCAGGCAGGCGGGGGCCTGACGAACAGCTCGTTCACCGGCGCCTTCTATTCCGCCGTTCCGTAGCGCGACGCGACGAGCGCCCTGATGGCGCGGGTCGTGGCGAGCATACTCGCCGCGACCCGCCGCGCGGCCGCGAGACGTCCTGCACGCGGCGTGTTGCCGCTCGACCGACGGTCGGGCCACGGTGTCGCGAGTTACTGGATCGCCCCTCGCGAGCGCTCGGGCCCGTTCGCGGGCGATGCCGGCGTGAACCGGTCGCCCTTGTCGAGAAGGTTCTCTACGACTCTGGTTCCGATGAGCCCAGTGCCGCCGATGACGACGACTCTCACGTGGTTCTCTGCCGTCAGCGCGGCAGGCGGACCATCGGGATCACCGGCGGAAACTTCCCGACACGGATCTCGCGAATCACCTCGAACCCGTGCCGCCGGTACAACGGCACGTTCGCGGGGTTCGACGACTCGAGGTAGGCGTGCATGCGCTGCTCGTCGACGCGGGCGAGCGTCTGCCCGAGCAAGGCGCCGCCGATGCCCTTGCCCTGGTGCGCGGGATCGACCCCGATGAAGGCGAGGTGCCAGTGCGGCTCCTTCGGATGCGCGGCGTCCATCTGCTCGAGGACAGAGAGGACCTCGGAGCGCCGGGGCTCCGGAATCGTTCCCTCGACCAGCCGCTCGAGCGCGGGGCCGTCGGGGGCGACGCCCGGCGGCAGCCAGAGCGTTCCGCCGGCGAACGAATCGGTCACGTGCGCCGCCCCGTGAGCAAACGCCCCACCGCCGAATCCGTACACCAGGTCGGGGAAGTTGCGAAGGTAGTCGCGCGGCTCGGGCCACATCGCGCGCATGCAGGGATCGGCGCTAAAGGCCGTGACCTGCACGCTCACGGCTCGGGCCACCTCACTGGGCTCGACGGGGCGAACCTTCGCACGGTCGACCGCGTCGTTGACGTGTGTTCTCACGATCCAACCCTCCCGGGGCGGGATTCAACCCAATAGCCCCCGCGACACTTGAGGCCGAGCCATACCCCAACCACCCGCAACGAAGGAAGGGATAGCGCCGGAGACACCGCGGACGACGAAACGGACACCAAGGACGGCGAAGGCGACGGTCTGCCACTTGTCCGGCCAAGGTCGGGTCGCTCGTTCGTCACGCAACGTCTGGACGAGGGTCGGCGTGCGTCTCTATGATCCGGCCGAGGAGGACGGCATGAGAGAACTGATTCGGCGGTACGTCGGCAAGGTCGTCGGTGCGAACCTCGAGCGCACGCACCACATCGATTCGGCCGAGGTGGTGGAGGCCCATGAAGCCTACTTCACGCTGCGATCCTCGACCGACGGCCACCTACATCACGTCATGTACACAAACGTGGTACAGGCGATCGAAGACCCTGCCGGCGTGGAGATCCGCCACCTGTTCACCGCCAACGAACGATTCGAGCTGGTCATCAAGATGGGGCACGTGATCGCGTACGTGCAGAGCTAGGCCCCGGACGTCAGGCCCCGGGCGCGGTACGACCTGGCCGTGTACTCCTTCATCGATCCGCCGGAGGCGACGGCCGGGGTGTACGGTTCGTAGGACGGTAGGGTTCGGGCGTGCGGGGGGCGACGTCCGAGGGGTGTAGTCGCTAGCGGCGCGTGGCTGCCCTGCTCGACGTCAAGGTTCTGATCGCCCTCTTCGACCCCGCGCACGTGCATCACGAGGATGCCCACGCCTGGTTCGGCAAGCACCGAGGACACGGCTGGGCCACCTGCACCGCCCTGCGGAGAGTAGGGTACGCGCTATCGGACATGCCCTCCTCTGCGGAGCAGCTCCCAGAATGCACGCGCCGTCAGGATGGGCAGAGGCGCCTCCTCGGCGACGGCGAGAAGATCGTCGTCTCCAGTGACGAGCACGTCGGCGCGGCCGGCCACGGCGGTTGCGAGAACCCATCGATCGGCTGGATCCCGAACGTCGACCGGACTCGGTTCAGGGGGTCGCGGAACGGTCTCGAACCCGGCGAATACGTCCATGACGGCCTCAACCTGCGCCTCCGGGAGATGGAGCTTTCGCTCGAGCACGCGACGCAACTCGGTGAGGATGACCTCGCCGAGAACCAGTGCGTGTTCCGCAAGGACGGTGCGGAGGACGTCCGCGCAGAGTCCGCGCGTGGCGAAGGCGGCCACCAAGACGTTGGTGTCGAGGCAGACCCTCACGAAATGGCTTTGAAGACGTCCTCGTCCGTGAGGTAGCCGCGGGCCTCGGCAAACGGCATCACCTGGCGCCGCGCTTGCTCGAACTGAAGGACCGTGAGCTGCCGGCGTAGCGCGTCACGCGCGATCTCGCTGCGCGAGCGGCCGGACTGCTTCGCGAGCCGGTCGAGCTGCCGCTCGAGCTGCCGGTCCAAACGGATGGTCAAAGCCGACGTCTTCATGTCATACATCGTATGACGCCGAGGTGAGGGTGGCAAATTGGGGGGGGCCTCGCGTCACATGCGGGGCGGGGATTCAGTTCTAGAGCTAGTGCTACTGTGTCGAGCCACCGGGCGCCCCGGCCCGACCGGCCGCCCGGTTGTCGAAATGCACCGCCCCTGCTCGTCTACAGGTGGAAGGTCGAGCCCGACCAGCGAAAGGAGATCCATCATGCCCAACACCATCCGCCTGCACCGCGTCCTCCGCGCCGCCCCCGAGCGCGTCTACCGCGCGTTCATCGACCCGGACGCGATGGCCAAGTGGCTGCCCCCGAACGGCTTCACCGGCCGCGTCCACCACGCGGAGGCCCGCCCCGGCGGCTCGTACAAGATGTCGTTCACGAACTTCACCACCGGCACGAGCCACTCCTTCGGCGGCGAGTACCTCGAAGTGGTCCCGAACGAGCGCCTTCGCTACACGGACCAGTTCGACGACCCGAACATGCCCGGCCTGATGCACACGACGGTCACCTTCGAGAAGGTGTCCTGCGGCACCGAGGTGCACGTCACGCAGGAGGGGGTGCCCGACGTGATCCCCGCCGAGGCGTGCCACCTCGGCTGGCAGGAGTCGCTGGCGCTGCTGGCGAACCTGGTCGAGGCGGAGATTCCGGACGAGGGGTGAAGCGGCGCGGCGAGGTGCTTCTGCTCGAACTGAGTGACGGGCGAACCGTCACGGCACCCGAATTGACGGAACGGGGGACTATGTCACCTACACCCCGTCCTGGGGAGGCAACCCGATGTCGATGTCACCAGACACGTCGCACTCCGTATGCGTCGAAGACGCGCTCGTTGCTCACCAATCCCAGATCTCCATCTTGGGCCTGGGCGATCAGCATGCGGTCGAAGGGATCTCGATGCGGCCCCGGAAGGTTGCCGGCTCTGAGCGCGTGGGCGATCGCGATCGGCAACGGCTCGAAATTCTGCCGCCGCAGGATGGCCGCCAACTCGGCCGCGACCTCGAGGGCTCCTGGGAGCTTGCCCAGCCGCACCTTGGTCGAGATCTCCCAGGCCGAGGCGGCGCTGACGAGAACGACCGTGTCGTCATCGGCGATCACGCTGCGTGCGCGCCGGCTCAACCGTCGATCGCCGTCGAGCCACCAGAGTAGGGTGTGCGTATCCAGGAGGACCCGCACTCAGCGCTCCCAGGCTTCGATCTCCTCATCGGGTAGAGGCGAGAAGAAACGCTGGTCGACCTTGGCGCGACCACGCATGGCACCGAACACGCGGCCCTTCCCCTGCGGCTCGATGGGCACGAGCCGCGCCACCGGCTCCTTGCCCCGCGCGATCACGACCTGCTCGCCGCCGGCGACCTCCTCGATCAGGCGCGACAGGTGGGTTTTGGCCGCGTGGATCGTCACCACCTTCATGAGAAATGGACTAACAGGAATTAGCTAACCTGACAATCGACCCCGCGGAGGGGAGAGCCGCGTCCGTCCTGGCCGACAGCGCCAGGCAGAGGCCGAGAGCCCGCCGGCACGAAACCCGACCCGTGACGACGGCGCGGTCGGGCTTGTTCACGCGATCCTCGACGACGTCGTCCACGATTCGGCGACCGTCCCCCTCGTCGGCTGCTGCTCAGTTGCCCGCGACCGCCCTCGTGCGATCGACTTCGCGATCTGGGGAGCCGCCCACGGGAAGCACCGGCGCACCCGCCGGGGGTGCGAGGCGGATCCTCACTGTTGCCGGGACGGGCCATCCGGGGTTCTCGCGGTCGAACTTCTTCCCCTCGAGGCCCGGGACGAAGGACAGTTCGATGCTCTCGAGCCGGCCGGAGAGCGTCCCGGATTCCGTGGAGGACAGGGCGGATGCTCCCAACGGACCTTCGAGCGTCGTCTGTCCACCCGACCCTGGCTTGATCCCGAGTCGGGGCCAGAGGATGCGGTGCCCGTCGGGCGGCTGCCCGTCGATCTCGACCAGCGTCAGCTGGATCTCGCCACGATGGACGCCCTCGGGTATCTCCGAGGTCAGCCGCTGCATCATCTCCCTGCTCGGGCTGCAGTCGATGATCTGGTCGTGAACGATCATGGTCAGTTCGACGCCCGGTCCCGGCACGTCGGTCACCGTCGGGATCTCATCGCCGGCCAGAACGTTCGAGCACAGCGTCATGAGGGCCTCGTCGGACAGGGTGAACGCCGCGTTGTGGTCGCCCACCTCGTCCGTCCGCTCGCGATGGATGGACAATGGGGTGGCGTTCTCGGCCGGAGCGATTCTCACGGTCACACGCCGTTGGCCCGGCAGCTGCGACGAGATTCGCTTCCCTTGGGCGTCGACCTCCCCGGGCACGAATTCCACGCTGAGCTCCTCGAGAGGGGACGCGAGGCTCGCACCGGCGCTCCGCCAAGGCGACGACCCATCGTGGGCAACGAGGGTCGCATAGGTGGGCAGATGGGCCGCGTTCGGCTGGGCGCTCACGCCGAGACCATCCGCGACGTCCGGCGCCCGCGACGGCCCTGCGTCACCGTCGATCGACACGAACTGAAAGCGAAGCTGGAACCGACCAAAGACTCCCGGATCGAGCCCCCGCAGGCCGCCCAGCCGGCCTGCGGCCAGGGTGCAGTGAATCCGCCGCTCTGGATACGGCACGTCGAAGGCGACCTCGACGCCCGGTCCGTCGACATCACGTGTCTCGACGTAGGGGCTGTCGCCGCACAGCTCGAGCAGGGTGTCCTCGGCGAGGGTGAAGTCCGGGGCGAGGGTGACGTCCGGCAGGATGTCGTCGACCGGGACCTCCAACACGATGGCGTCCGCGGCCGGGGCGACGCGCACCGTCGCCGTTCCCTGATACGGCCAGGGCTGCCGCCGGTTGCGCCCGGTCGCGTCTGCAGTACCGTCGTGGATGGAGATGCCCAGCGCTTGCGGCGTCGCCTTCAGCCTGGTGCTGCCGATCAAAGGACCCCGCACGTCGTCGTCGAGCGTCAGGGGGGGCGGGGTATAGCCCTGGTTGATGGTCGGTGACGCGATGACGAACCTCGACACGCCCGGCGGGGGGGCCTGCCCATCCATCGCGATCAGCTCGAAGGCGAGCGCGAAGCGGTCGAAGCGACGGTAGTCGACGACGTGGAGCGTGGGGAAGCGCGCGACGTCGATGTTGAGGGCGGGTAGCGTCGCCTGCTCTGGGCCGAACCGGAACGTCATCTCGACTCCCGGCCCGGCGACGTCGTGGCAGACGACCTGATCCTCGGCATCGGCGCAGAGCAGCCTCAGCAGGTCGTCGGAGAGGGTGAAGGCCTGGGTGCCGCGCGGGCGCTGGCGGTCGGGAGATCCCGTTCCGACGACGTTCACGCGCGGAAGGCTCGTCGTCGTGGTGAGCGCCGCCGGAGGCGGCACGGGCTCGCCTACGGCATTCGCGGCGCGGCGCGGCGCCCCCATGTGCAGCGCGAACCGCTGGGGCTCGGCGCGACGCGCGCCCGAGTCGACCAGGGCGAATTTCCGCACCTCGATGCGTTCGGTACTTTCCGCAACGGACCGACGCTCGATCCGCACGAGTTCCGCATCCGCCAGCCAGGCGGCATCCAGTCGGGATGAGGCGGCTCCATCGAGCTCCGTCTCGTAGGTCGCCATGAAGGTTGTGGACTCGACTCGGCGTCGCCCCGGGAACGCGAAGCCCATCTGCGGCTGGGCGGGAACCACCGCCTCACCGCGTGTCTCGTTGCGGAGAACGTACAGCACGTCGGGCTGGAAGCGCATCATCCAGATCTCCGCATGCCGTTGCGCAGGCGGAGCCAGCAGCAGTCGCACGTTGGTCTCCCTGACCGAGATCACGCACTGCTCTTTCCGGCATTGCGCGCTCTCGACGACCACGCTGGCAAGGCCGGCCTGCGCGCGGGCACCGGCCCCGAGCGGCAGGGTCGTCGATTCGTACTCGCGTGCGATGACACGAACGTTTGCCGACAGCGTCCCGGCTGCGGTCAGCCCCGAGGGCGACATGATCACGATCCCAGAGCCGACCGTGGGTCCGGCGACCTCCGGCGACGTGGACGGGGCGTCCAAGTTCACGATGCGCACGCCGCCGAGGAGGGACTCTACGGCATCGGGATTCCACCGAATCGCCTCCAAGCCAGCGCGGAGACTCGTCACGTGGACGGGCCGGCCTCCGGGGAACGCGATCGATCTGGTGAGGTCGGCGACCTCGCCCGCGAGGCCGCCCGGGAGGCCCTCGACCACCGCGTCCACGAGATAGGGTCGCCGCGGTGTCGACTCGAGAATCTCGTTCCACATCCCTTCGACCTTCCGAGCGGTCGGATCGACGAGCAACACCGTATCGAGCTCGGACGAACGCGCCACCGGCAAGGTCGCGCCATCGTAGCCGAGGAGGTCCCAGCGCCAGAAGTTCCGTCCGAGATCGACGACGATGACGCTCACCACCACCATCGCCCACGTCGCGACATGGCGCCTCGTCCGGTATCGAAGCACCGACACTGCGAGCGCAATGGCGATGCTGGCCAACCAAGCGACGAACGTGGCCGACGCGGTCGTTCCAGGCCAGACGTGCCATCGGGGCGTGAAGCCGCTGGCCATGATCTCCCGGGCCAATCCTTTGACGATGGGGCCGTCCACTCCCGCCCACCATCGCTCGATCGAACCGACCGCCAAGACGAGAGCCGTCGGCAGCACGAACAGGATTACTCCGAATCCCAGCACCACCGGAATCGTTCCGGCGAGCCCCCGGGCGAGCGACGCGAGCAACAGGAGCCACACGCCCCAGCGGGTCCAGTCCACGACGATCTCCGCTGCGCCGAGCCAGACGTAGTTCGCGCCGACGTCGACGGTCGCGAGCAGGGCGATCTCGGCCACCGACACGGGCAGGACCAGGATCAGCAGCACGAACAGCAGCTTGCCCCCATAGAGCGCCGTCGGCGTGATCGGGCGCGAGAGCCAAAAGGCGCTCGTGCCCTGCGGCGGGTCCTCGTGCACGACGAGGGCGATCAGGACGACGAAGACCAGCAGCCGCACCGGCGGCACCAGCGTCTCGACGATCCAGCGCAGCCACAAGGTACCGTCCTGGAGGAACGCCGGCGCGACCGAGAGCGCGAGCACCGCCAGCCACAGGCCGATCCAAGGCGCAAAGCGCCGGAGATCCTTCGCAAACAGGTGAACCGACGTCGTCATGACCGCCCCCCCTCGTGCAGGTCGTACGTACGGGCGAGCGCCAGGAAGATCTCCTTGAGCGACATCCGGGTGGCCTCGTCGCTCTGCCAGACACCCAGGTGGCGCGTGAGCTCCTCGGGCGTCGCCTCCGCGGAGTAGTCGCTGTGGACGAAGGTCAGCCGGGTTCCGGCGCGCTCGACGACGAGCCACTCCGGCGGGGGGCGGTCCGGGACGGTCGTGCGGTCGGTGACGACGAGCTCCATGCGCCGGAAGCGCGCCTGGAGATTGCCGACCGGCTCTTCGAGCCGGCACCGTCCAGCGTCGATGATCGCCACCCGGTCGGCGAGACGTTCCACCTCGTCGATGTCGTGCGAAGAAATCAGCACCGTCCAACCGCCGTCCTCCGACAGCTCGAGCACCCCGCGAATCAGCTCGTCGCGAACCAGTGCGTCGAGACCCGTGAACGGCTCGTCCATGACGAGGAGACGCGGCCGATAGGAGAGCGAGACGAGGAGCGCCGCCTTCATCCTCATCCCGCGCGACAGCTCGCCGACCTTGAGATGGGGCTGGAGCTTGAAGAAGTTCATGAGGCGCTCCGAGAAGCCCTCGTCCCAGGTCGGGTAGAGCGGACGGCAGAAGGCCAGGAGCCGCCCCACGCTCATCCACGTCGGCAGCTCCTGGTTCTCCGAGACGTAGCCCACCTGCCGGAGCTCGGTGGGCCCGATGCGGCGGCTGTCGACTCCGAGCAGCCGAGTGCTCCCCGCCGATGGACGATACATGTTCATGACGGTCTTGATCGTCGTGGTCTTGCCCGCTCCATTGGGCCCGAGCAGCGCGTAGATCGACCCCTCGGGGACCCCGAGCGAGAGCCCGTCGACGGCCCAGGTGCTCCGAAACCGCTTCATGAGATCCGTCGTCTCGATGACGTTGCTCATCGCTTCCTCCCGCCGAGCCCCTTCCAGCGGGACTCGAGTGCGAACTGGACCTCCTCGAGGTCGAGTCCGAGCATCTTGGCGTCGACGACCAGCCGCTCCAGGACCTCCCCGAGGAGCCGCTTGCGCTGCTCCCGGCTGGCCGGCGCCGAGGCGGCGACGACGGTGCCGATCCCGGGCCGCACCTCGAGGAGTCCCTCGGACACGAGCATGCCCACGACCTTGTGGGCGGTGTTGGGATTGATGCGGAGTTCCTGGCTGAGAACGCGAACCGACGGGAAGGGATCCCCCGGCTTCATCTGACCGGCAGCGAGGGCCCGGCGCACCGCGTAGAGCACCTGCTCGTAGGCCGGAACACCGCTCTGAAAGCGGACGGTGAACGGGAGCACTGTACTATGCGTACTAGTACACCCGGCTTTGAGCCGTCAACGGACCGACGGGCTCGACCGTCGACGGGGTTCGCCGAGGCCACCGGACGCGCCCCTCCCCGCCGTCGTCACGATAGTGGCGGAATCGGCACCGAGACGGCGGCCACGGTGGCGGCCGCCGCCCCGGGGCAGCGTATACCACGAGACACTCCGCAAGCGGGGCGCGGCGGGCGGGCGGCACCGCGCAGGACGACGGACGGCGACTTCCGTCGCATCGCGCAGGTCCGGCCGCTCACGCTCTGAAAGCCCGCGTGAGCACGGCCGTCGCACGCCAGGAGTCGGTCGCCGGAACCGCCGGCGAGCGCCTCAGTCGACGAAGGCGCCGCTCGGCGAGGCCGGGATGGCCGCCTTGCCCGCGAACACGCCCGGCTCGTTCTTCAGCAGCCCGTCGGCCCGGAACTCAGCGCTCCAGCATGCCCCCGTCGTCGAGGCGAGCTGCGCCGTCAGGGGCAGGGTCACCGGGATGCTCGGCACGGCGAGGCTCTCGCCCCGGCCTTTGAAGATCGTCTTCGCCTTGCCCGCCAGGCCCGGCTTCGCGATCACCTTCTGCGCACCCTCGTCGTTGCCCGGGCCGTTCTTGTAGCGATAGCCCTTCGCGCCCGGCGGGTTGCCGAGCGCCTTCCAGCACGGCTTCGTGCCGCAGGTGCCGCCCGGGTCCACGCTCGCCTCGGTGAGGAGCTGGCCGCCGCCGTCCCACAGGCAGAAGGTGACGCCGTCGCTCGCCAGCGGGTCGCCGAGATCGCCCGGCGTCGTCGCCTCGCCCTTCACCCACTTCCACACGATGGTGTCGCCCTGGTCGGCGCTCTTGTCCTTCATGGTGAGGCGGCCCTTGAACTCCTGCGTCGGCAGCTTGCAGCCGGTGCGCGGCGCGGCGGGGCAGCGGCTCGCCGGGAAGGCGCGGCCGAGCGACGTCTTCTTGTTGCAGCACGGAATCTCGATCTGCCAGGTCACCGCGAAGCTTCCGTCAGGGCCGACCGCCACGTCGGGCTGCTGATACTGATAGGGGTTCCAGAAGTTGGCCACCTGGAACTCGGGGCCGGAGGGCACGCCGGCGGCGTCGACGCGGCGCCCGTACGGACCCGAGTACATGCGCTGCCAGACGACCACGAACTCGCCGCCCGGCGTGGCGTCGGCATCGGGCCGGTAGTTGGGATCCGCGCCGTAGTCGCGACCGTAGTAGCCGTAGGTGAGGACGCCGCTGTTCACCTGGAACTCGCCGGCCTGCGGGGCGCCAGCCGCGTCGAACAGACGCCCCTGGATGCTCCGGCTGATGTCCGGGTTCTGGTAGTAGTCGGAGGCCCACACCACCACGAACTCGCCCGACGGACCCATCGCGACGCCGGCGCCGGAGCCGCCCTGCGCGCCCGTGGTGTAGGTGTTCACCTGGAACGGCCCGCCCGCCGGCGCGCCGGCGGTGTCGTAACGGCGTCCGAAGATGCCGTACTCGTCGCCGTCCTGATTGGCGGTGTCGACCCAGGCGACGACGAACCGCCCGTCGGGAGCGACCGACACGTCCGGATACCTGGCGGCGAGCGTGCCGACCTGCAGCTCGGCCGTCTGGGCGGCGCCACTCGCGTCGAACTTGCGAGCGATGGGGCGGCGGGTGCCGTCGAGCCACGTCACCACGAAGTTGCCGGCCGCGTCGGCGTCGACCTCCGGGTGGCCGTAGACCGAGCTGCTGCTCGCCTGGAAGGCGCCGCCCACGGAGCTGCCGGACCCGTCGAAGCGCTGGCCCTGGATGGTGGCGTAGTTGGACCAGACGGCGACGAACCGCCCGCCGCCGAGCGCCGCCACCGAGGGGCGCACGGTGTCGTCCGTCGCGATCTGGAAGCTCGCCGCCCGTGCGCGACCCTGCCGGTCGAAGAGGCGACCGCGCACCTGGTTCGGGGAGGATCCGGCCCACACCACCATGAAATCGCCATCGTCGGCCGCGGCCACGGACGGGAACGTCGCGTCCTCCGTGGACGCGGCCGAGTCGTGGAGGCTCGCCTGGAACATGGGCGACTCCGTCACCTCGACGGTGAGCGTCCCGCCACCCGGCCCGTCGGGGTCGGCGACGAGCAGGTACACGTCCTCCCCGGGCGCGAGTGTGACGAGCATCCGGGCGTCCGTGCCGACCGGCTTGTTCCGGTCGAAGTCGTCGTCGTTGCAGAAGATCTCCGTCAGCGCCCCGCACGTGCCCGTGTAGGCGACCGCGAGGGTGTCGTAGTCGTCGCTGTTCGCCCGCACCTCGAAGTTGATCGCGCTGCTGGCCGTGTAGAGCGGTACCACACGCCGTTCTCGGCGTTCCGCACTCCGAAATCGCACTCGCGGCGCAGGGAGGGGTCGCCCGGATCGAGCGTGGCGCTCGTCGTGTCGAGGACGTCCGCGAAGGGAATCGCGCCGATTACCGTGGCAGCGGAGCACTCGTCGTTGGCGGGTTGCGCGCCGGCGACATGGGCGAGGGTCCCCGCGAGTGCCATCGCGACCAGCGTGATCCTCGAGCCTGCCATGGTCGTGCCCCCCTTCCCTGCGACCCTCGCAGCCTGGGATGCTCCGCGTCAACCGCAAACGCGCGCAGAGGGTGCCATCCGACCGAGCCGGGACGGCACCGAGTCCCGGGGAACGTGCACCGACCGCACCCCGTTGCCGCGGCGTGTCGGCTCAGCGAAACCGCACCACCGGCAGTCCCCGACGCGTGACGCGCCGCCTGCTTGGCATGTCGGCAGAAATCGGCGTAAAGTGACGACATGCCAGACAGCATCGAGAGGATCTTCGCGCCGCCCAGGGGCTCGTACTTCCTCTTCGGTCCGCGGGGGAGCGGCAAGAGCACGTGGCTGCGCCGCCTGCATCCGTCGGCCCACTGGGTCGATCTCCTCGACGAGGGACGCTACCAGCGCTACCTCGTCGACCCCGCCCTGTTCGTCGCCGAGCTGGACGCGCTGCCGCGCGGCGCGTTCGTCGTGGTCGACGAGGTGCAGCGGCTCCCCGGCCTGCTGAACGTCGTCCACCAGCAGATCGAGCGCCGGCGACTGCGCTTCGCGCTCTCGGGGTCGAGCGCCCGCAAGCTCCGCCGTGGCGGGGTGAACCTGCTCGCGGGGCGGGCCGTCCGGCGCGCGCTGCATCCGTTCGTGCCCGAGGAGCTGGGGGCTGCCTTCTCGCTCCCGAGCACGCTCGAGTGGGGGGCGCTGCCGATCGTCTGGGCGGCCGAGGAGCGGCGCGACGCGCTCGACGCCTACGTACAGATGTACCTCCGGGAGGAGATCCAGGCGGAGGCCGTGACCCGCAACCTGCCGGGCTTCGCCCGCTTCCTGCCGGTCGCGGCGCTCTTCCACGGCCAGGTGCTCAACGTCTCGGCGCTCGCGCGCGACGCCGGCGTCGCCCGGACGACCGTGCAGGGATACCTCCAGATCCTCGAGGACACGCTCTTCACGTTCACCGTGCCGGCGTACGAGGCCCGGCTGCGAGTCCGCGAGCGGCGGCACCCGAAGCTCTACTGGGTCGACCCGGGCCTGGTGCGCACCGTCGCCGGCGACCGCGGCCCGCCGGACGCCGAGACGGCCGGTCGCCTCTTCGAAGGGTGGATCGCGCAACTCCTACGCGCCTACCACGACTACCGCGGTCTCTACGACGACGTCGCCTACTGGGCGCCGGCCGAGAGCCGCCAGACCGAGGTCGACTTTCTCCTCCGGCGCGGACGCGAGCGCGTCGCGATCGAGGTGAAGGCGGCCCGGCGCTGGAAGCCGGACTTCGCCAGAGGCCTGCGCGCCATCGCGGACCTCCCGGGTCTCGCGCGGCGCATCGTCGTCTACCTCGGGGCCGAGCGCCTTCGTCCCGAGAAGGGGATCGAGGTGCTCCCCCTGCCGGCCTTCCTGGCCGAGATCGAGCGCGGGCTCCGGTAGGTGGGCGCGCACAGCAGCGTGGGCTTGATGATGTCCACGAAGGCCCGGCACGGCGAGTTGGAGAACTGATCCTCCACCTTTGACGCCGAACACCTTCTGGAACGGTGTAGTCGCTACAAACGCCCGAGTTGACGGAACGGGCGTTGTGTCACGTACAACGCGCCACATGGCCTCGATGCGAGCACGATGTCCGGCAGATCGCGCCAGTCGGCGGTCACGCGTGATGAGCGAGCACGCGAGGCGTTCGGCGAGTGCGACGTAGGCGTACGCCGTCAGGTTCCTCCTGAGCGCCCACGTGCGACGGCGCGCCGGGCCGTGCGACCAGCGCCGTAAGGTCAGCCGTTCGAGCATGCCGAGCGCCAAGACGGCGCGGTCCTCGGACACCTCCCGTAGGGCGACGAGCCGCCGCATGACTTGCAGGATCTCGAGGTCGATGACCTCGGGTGCATGAAGCGAGTCCTCGCGCTGCCATCGTGACTCGATGGAGTCGGCGCTGTCCGTACGCAGAAGCACTTCGACGACACATGAGGCGTCGACGACGATCACCGAGCGTCGCGTTCCCGCCGGAGGACGTCAGCGACTTTCGACCGAAGCCGAACCGGCGGGTGTCGGTGCAACTCCTCGATCCATTCGTCGAGGGGCGGCTGACTCGCGAGACGCTCGAGTTCGTCGAGTACGTAGGTCGATAGGGTCTTCCCACGGCGCGCCGCTCGCTCCTTCAACGTTCGATGCAGTCGGTCGGGGACGTCGCGAACCTGGAGCATCTTCGACATGCAGAGGGCATGTACTCCGTCGGGATTGCATGCAAGCGGTCGTGAAGGTCGCCCGCGTTTCGGCGCTCTCGGCGAACCCGTAGCGGATCGCCCGTGCGCGCACCGTACCCGGGCCGTCGAGCCCAATCGGACCAGTGTAGGGCAGCCAATGCGCGTCGTCGCCCGGATCCAGTGTGTAGCCGATCGAGGCACCGTCGGTGGCCGAGCGCAGGGCGACCGTGATGGCGCCGGCGAATTCCCCACCGGCGGGCTCGATCGAGGGCGGCGCCGTCACCGGCTGCAGGCCGCCCGGCCAGAAACGCTCCGCCAGCTCCGCTTCGGGGACGGCGCCGAGATCCCCCGTCTCCACCACCCAGGCATCGTGCGCTTGCCGCATGGCGGCGAGGATGTCGATGTGCACCGGTGAGCCCGCGAGGTCGACGACCTCGTCGGGATCGGCGACGACATCGTACAGCTCTTCGATCGGCTTGGTCTGACGGAAGTACCAGTCAGTCGGCGGCACGAGGGCATCGATGGCCCCGAGTTGCAGGATCTCCTGCATCGATTGGAGCAAGTTCCGGAACGCGATGGCCTGCCCGTATGGCGTACCGGGTTGATAGTTCCGGATGTATTTGTAGCGCCCGTCGCGCACCGCTCGGATCCGATCCACGGCCTCGTCCGACCGGTCGGCGGCCGCGAAGACGTACGGCGGCGGCTCGGCGGCCTGACGCCCCAGGAAGACCCGGCCCTGCATGTGCGCGGGCACGTCGATGCCGGCGAGCGCTAGCATGGTCGGCGCTAGGTCCACGAAGCTCACCAGGTCGGTACGCACGGTCCCCGGCGCGATCTTCCCCGGCCAGCGCGCCACAAGTGCCACGTGGATGCCGCCGTCATAGACCCACCGCTTGTCGCGCGGCATGCCGCGGCCGTTGTCGCCGAGGAGGAGGACCAGCGTGTCGTCGGCAATCCCGTCCTCCTCCAGACGAGCCAGGACGTCGGCTACCTGCGCGTCCATCGCGGCGACGTTGTCGTAATGCTGCGCGAGGTCCCTCCGGATCACGGGCGTGGCCGGGTAGTAGGCGGGTACCCGCACGTCGGCCGGATCAGTCTCCGGCTCGTCGTCGTGGAAGAGCTGGCTCTCGTGGGTGATGAAGAAGGTGACGAAGGCGAAGAACGGCTGGCCCGCGGCACGGCCGCGCCAGTTGGCGCTCGGGCCGCTCGCGTCCCAGATGGTGAACGGACCGCCGCCGAACACGCCGCTGAACTGGTAGTCCTCTTTCGCCGCGTTGCTGGTGTAGTAGCCGGCCGCGCGCAGGTACTCCGGAAAGGCCTTCACCTCGGGCGGCGGCACCGGATAGTAGCCACCCTCGATGCTCCGCATGTGATGGGCGCCGATCGACGTTGCGTACATCCCGGTGATGAGGGCGGCCCGTGCCGGCGCACAGACTCCGGAAGTGGCGAAGGCATGCGTGAAGCGCGTCCCCGCGGCGGCGAGTGCATCCAGCGTCGGCGTGCGGGCCACCGGATCGTCATAGACGCGCAGCTCCAGGTTCATGTCCTCGGCGACGAGCCAGAGGATGTTGGGTCTCGTGAGCGAAACGGCGATACCGAGGCCGACGCCAGCCACAGCACGTTCCACCTCGTCGGCATCGAGCCCGGTCGGGCAGGCGTTGCCGTCGAGCCGGTCGACGGCCGCGTGAAGCCGCGTGCGTGCCCGTTGCACGGCGGGAGTGTCCGCCGAAGCGTCCGGGTGGGCTGCGAGCTGCCGCCGTCGGGTGGCCTCGCCCGCAAGGACGGCTCCGCAGAAGCGGCTCGCGGTGCGGAGCAGACGACTCGCACATCGCCGGTGGGCGGGGCGGGATGTGGGGCTGAGCCCCGAGGCCACCGCCTCGGCATGCACGGTCGCGAAGTCGGCGATCCGTCTCCCGACGCGCTCGGCATCCGGCGAGAACTCGCCGCAGGAAGCCCCCTGACGCTCGGCGCGCCGTCCGGCCGCAGCCCACGCTCGCGCGAGGCTCGCTTGCGCCCGGTCGATGCGCCGGTCGCGTCTGCCGTCGTTCCCGGACCGGATGGCGGAGGCGCCCGCATCGATCGTGGAACGACAGGCGGCGCCCGCCGCGTCGAGGCGGCGGGCGAGGCACGCGTCGGTGGCATTCAAACGCCCCGCGTTGGCTACGAGCGGCGTCGCGAGCGCCAGCATCGCCATCACGGGGAACACCACCTCGGTCGCCGGGGGAAGCGCACGCATTCGGGAACCGTACCAGCGGTATCGCCCCGGCGGCAATGTTTGCTGACCGGTCGAATAGGCGGTTTGCTGGTGCCGAGCGCGCCGATCGCGACACCTCGCGATGTCGCCCAAGCGGCCCGCTGGCGGATGAAATTCGAGCTGGCGCGTCCAGGTGTGCAGTACGGCCGTGATGCCGAGTTCGGCGCCGAGCCGCTGCGGATCGTGGCCGAGGGTGAGGGGGGTCTGGGCCGCGGCGCGCAGGAGCAGCGCAAACACCGGCCGGCGATGCGCGAGCGCGAGGGATCGCAGGGAGGCCGGGAGGGTGGGGTGTAGTCGCTACAAACGCCCGAGTTGACGGAACGGGAAGGTGTCGGACACGCCCCGCCTACCCAGAGGCGGCGCTCCGCCATGGGGGGGATGATAGCGACGGGCCGCAGTGACTCCAGGGGACCGCGCCCCTGCCTCCCAGACCACCCCGGACCAGCTCGGCCTGGCCTCGTTCGGAACGTCAGGGCGGGCGACTAGGGAAACGTCAGGCCCACCGTCACCGACCCCTCGTCCTGGAAGTCCGCGTTGACGAAGCCGGCGACTCCGAAGCTGCCGGTCACGGTCGCCGTCAGTCGGTAGCTGCCATTCGCGGGAAACGTGCCACTCACGAGCGTGTTCTGCACGACGTTCACTCCTTGAGTCAGGAACGTTTGGAAGAATCCCGACGGTCCGGTGAGTCCTATGCCGATGACACCCCTCGTGGAGCCGGGTGCGGGGTCTCGCCACAGGCCGGGCGAGATGCCTATCGCGTACTCCTGTCCCGCGGCTGCAAAGAACGTGACGCTGGTCAGGGCGTTCGCCCCGCCGGCCGGACTCGAGGCTCCCTGCGGATTCTCCGGGTCGACGGTCTCGGACACGTCGAGATCGTAGGAGGCGCGCAGCGTCGCCGAGAAGCTCGTGAGTGGCCCTCCCGGGACGAGCGCCGCCGGGGAAGCCGACACGTCCACCGACGAGTTTGCGGTGAAGGTGGCGGGGCCGAGCAGGTTCGACGAGCTCTGACAGGTCGAGCTGGCGGTGAAGGACTGATTGATGATCGCGGGATT